>VOFD01001560.1_pt1 | contig 10336 bp, 18 predicted proteins | sample 5384101 | NCBI WGS metagenome assembly VOFD01 (sample SAMN12384723, study PRJNA508395) | human gut metagenome | isolation source: healthy gut C | host: Homo sapiens
TATATAGGACGTTTTAAAACACAACTCCTGTAAACTGCGGGGTGAGAGTTAAGGAGGTTTTCGATTTCTTCAAGCTCTGCAAGCTGCCCGCGAATTTTCACCTGACGGTCAATCCTGCCGAGAAATTTTATCTCTCCGTCATCTCTTCTTTCGACAAGGTCGCCTGTCCTGTAAAACCTTTTCCCGTTAATTATGACAAACTTTTTATCGGTAAGTTCTTTGTTATTAACATAACCTGTAGCCAGCCCGATACCCGAAATATAAAGTTCTCCGTAATCTGAAGGGATATTGTTTTGATAAATTTCGTACCCGATATTATTAATCGGCAGACCGAGGAGCGGCTCTGACCATTCAGGCGTGCATTTACATAAACTCGTGCAGACTGTTGCCTCTGTTGGACCGTAAACATTTACAAGGTTTACTTTTCCAGACCATTTTCTAACCGTTTCAATATCACATGCTTCACCGCCTACAACAACGGTTTTCAGGGAATTTGTAATCTTATTTACATCAAGAAGTTTCAGCAGCGAAGGCGGTATGTCCATATGCGTAATCTGTCTTGAATAAATTAGTCGCATAATCGAACTTGCAATATTGAGAGCGCTTTCTGCTTCAATAACAAGAGCAGCACCCGAGAGCAGAGATACACAAATATCAGAAATTGATGCGTCAAAATTTATAGAAAGATAAAAGAAATACCGTGAAGTTTCATCAACCTCAAAGGCTTTTGCGCTGGCAGTCAGCAAGGTTAACAATTCCGTTATGAGATACAAGAACACCTTTAGGTCTTCCAGTCGAACCTGAAGTATAGATAATATAAGCAGGCTGATTGTATTCAATATCAAAATCCGCTGTTTCAAGAATTTCACAGGTTATCGCTTTATCATAATCTTCTTCCCCGAACACGAATTCTATTCCCGCATCATTCAAAATATAATCACGTCTGTTTTTCGGCAGGGAAGTACCTACAGGCACAAATGCTTTTCCTGCAAACCAGCAGCCGAGAATTGCGGTTAGATATTTTGCGGATTTTTCAATAGAAACGCCTACAAAATTACCTTTAGCGTTTTCTTTCAGAAATGCTGCTGTCTTTAGCGAATCCTCAAGAAGCCTTTTTATAAGTCGTAATCGTACAATTATTTTCTATAACCGCAGGGTTGGCGGGAAATTTTTCAACAATTTCGCGAAACCTGTATAAAAAATTATTATTACTTTCTAACTTCATACTTTCTTCCATATATAATCATTGAACCGTAATCAGAGGACAAATTTTTTAAAGTTTATGTTGCTGTATACGTTTTCGATAAACAAATTATATCTTAACAATGCCATATTTAACTCATCTATTGAGTACATTTTTGTCTGCCCGAATTTTGTAACGTTTTTGCCGTCTGGAAACTCTACATGCCAGTATGATTTCAGCATATTGCCTTCAATAAAGCTTTCTTTCACGCATTTTATAAGCTGACCGTCCTGTTCAAACGAGCGGTCAAGATATTTTCAAAATGCAGTTTAACAAAATCGGGATTTAATGTGGAAATAAAAAAGTGACCGCCTGTTTTTAAATTATCTGAAAAAAGCCTTTAACATTTTGAAGTTTTCTTCATCGTCTTCATCATATGCAAAACTGGTATTCCAGTTTATTGCTATATCAAAAAGGTTCAGGAGCAAGAAATTTTTTTTGCGTCTTTGTTTACAAACCGGCAATTTTCTGATGCAAAATTTTTATCCGCAAAATCAATAAAACTTTTACTCGCATCAATTCCTAAAGCAGAATATCCGTGTTTTGCAAACTCTTTTGTAAGGTATCCTTTCCGCAGCACTGGTCAAAAACAGTAAGCTTCGCGGTTTCAGGCAGTAGTTTTGACATAAAATCGTAAATAGACTCTGTCGCAGATGTTAATGTGACATCACCTAATGTATCGTCAAAAAATTTTCCCACCAGTTTAAATTTTCCATTACAGACCAAACCTTTCATTAATAAATGCAGCAGTCAGCATAAACATTATTACAGGCTCATACGCAGTTAATTCTACAGTATTCATTTTGTGAAGCTTATTCAATATATTTTTTACTTTTTTAGAGTCAAAAACGGCATTTGTGTAAAATTTCTGCTTTCAAGTGTATCGTAAATAAAATCCATGCCCTGTTTATCACAAAATCTTGTCACTGGCGGCGCCATAAAAGGATGTTTTTGTCGTTTGTAAATATTTTCCGTTATATACGGCTTTGCGGCTTCCTTTAAGATGTATTTTTCGTTACAACCTTTTATCTTCATTTCCATAGGTAAGTTTTTCGCATATTCAAAAACTTTATGGTCCAAAAACGGCAGCCTTCCCTCTATTGATGAGGACATCTCACAACCGTCGCCAAGGGTATCAAGAATATAATTTGCAAGCGTGAGTTTTATCCAGAAATAAAGGGATTGATTAACTATATGACGTCCCTTAATTTGATTTTCATAATCATAAGAATTAATCATATCCTGATAAAAAATCAACACCACTGTATTTTTTTCAGAATAGAGTCTGAAAGTACCCCTTTCATTTTGTGCCCGATTGTTGCTTTTGCCATCAAAAACGACGGCACAAAGCCGAGTTTTCCTTTTTTATGTAATCCAGATTAAGTCCTCGCCCTGCGGAATCTCAACCCCGGTTATTGCGAGATTTGTACTGTACAATTCTTTTTTATAAATTTTTTCTTTTTCGTAATCCGACAATGTATTAAACAAATCCTGTCGCAAATGAGGATAACCCGCAAGAGTTTCGTCAGAGCCTTCGCCTGTTAATGCAGCTTTGAAACCGCAGCGTTTTATCTCTTTATTCAAAAGATACTTACAAGAAATGTGTCCGTTTACCGCAAGCCCTTCACTGTAATAGACCGCGTCAGAAAGATTTTCGAAAATATCATGCTGGCTGACATTTATCATATGAAGTTCGCTACCGGTCAGCAATGCGGTTTCCTTTGCAAGTTCAGCCTCGTCATAGTTTTCCTTGCCGTTAAAAGTAATAGTAAAGCAATGAGGTTTATACTCCAGAAAATTTTTTGCAAGTCCGACAACAGAACTTGAATCAAGTCCACCGCTTAAGTGAAAACAAACGGGGACATCGCTTAAAAAGGCGCAGCTTAACGGCTTCTGTCAGGATTTCACGAAATTCTTCAATATATTCCCGCTCACTTTTGACAAATCTTACATCAGCTTCTTTTTTGTAATCTAAATCCCAATACTTATTAATTTTAATTTCGCCGTTTTTATAAATCAAAAAATGCCCTGGCATAAGCTGGTAAATATTTTTGAAAAGCGTTTTGTCAGAAGGACGGTAATGCATATTTGCAGAATGCATAAAACTATATTCATCCCACGATTTTTTTCTATGCCAAACTCAAACAGAGCTTTTTTACTTTCCGAGGCTATGAGGAACTTTTTCTCATCCTTATAGTAACAAAAAGGTTTTATCCCGAATCTGTCACGTGCCGCAAAAATTAAATCTTTTTCTTCATCATACAGTACAAAAAGAAAATTCTCCGCGCAAATATTCAAACAGTTCAAAACCATATTCCAGATAAAGAAAAATCAAAATTTCACTGTCAGAATTTGTCTGAAATTCATATCCTTTTTTAATCAAATCCTGACGGATTTCTTTGTATCCGAAAAATTCACCGTTTACAACCACGGAAATTTTATGTTTTTTATTAACAATAGGCTGATTTCCGCCTTCTAAATCAATAATGCTTAACCTTGTGTGCCCGAGAGCTATTTTGCCATCTGCACTCACATAAATTCCCTGCGAATCAGGTCCTCTGTGAGAAATTGTATTAAGCGCTTTTTTTCAATAAATCTGTTCTTACAGCCTCTTCTTCACTTTTTACAAACCGTAATTCCGCACATAACCAGTTAATTATATCCCCAGAAATATCTTTTTGGCTTCTCTTTCTTTTGCAGCGCAAAAAGCTGTTTCAAACTCTTCAAGCGGATAAGTTTCTCCGATAAGGTTGTCAATATCAAGTTTTCCTGAAGATAAAAGCTTGACGGCTTCGGCAAAATCGCCGTAATTTACTGCAATCATCTTAATATCTTTTTTTCACAAGGTCATTTACACAGATTTCAACAGGTTTATACTGACGAGATTTCAAAATAAAAATACCGCCTTTTTAAGTCCGCGGATAATTTTTGCAAAATGCAGGCTCTCTGCAAATGTTTCAATAATCACATCAAAAGAGTTTTCGCTAAGCTCCCCACTTTCCTCAAAAACACAGACATCTTCATACCCGTAAACCTTTAAAATTTTGTAGGTTAAATCTGCAATTCTGTTCTTGCCGTAGACACAAACCTTTAATGATTTATCAAACCCTGTATTCAAAACCGCAAGCGATGCGGCAGCAGGTTCTGTAAAAACTCCGTATTCGGGTCTTAAACTTTCGGGTAATTTATAAACAAGATACTCCGGCACCTTTATATATTCCGCAAAAGCACCGTCGACATCAACCCCGCACATTTTGTCGCGGTTTTCGCCAAAAATTGTAGGATTTATGGAAATAAAATCTCCAACAGAAACATTTTTGAACGTTATTAAAAACATGAACAACTTCGCCGTAAAATTCATGACCAAGAATTATTCCCTCATTTGAGGGAATAATACCTTCAGCCACATACAAATCAGTTCTACAAATTGCCGCAAGTTTAACCTTAATCAGGACATTATTAACGGCATCAATCTGCGGAGTTTCAACATCTTCAAGTTTTACAAAATTATTATGATTAATAATAGCTTTCATACGCTCTCCATTATTATATTATCATAAAAAGTAAAACCCTAACATAAGTTTTTCAATTGCTGTGTGATAATTCTTACCATTACAGGATCGTCAGCATACTGAGAGAGTTTGTCAAGCAATTCTTCTCTTGTAACACGATTGTTAGAAGAGCTTTTAGGTGCCCTATAGATAGGGGCTTCTTCTTCATAACTTCTACTTGAGGAACTGGATGAGCAGTCTTTATCGCTGTGGTAGCCTGAGCCTGACATCCCTTTACCGAAAGAAATCTTTTGAGTGTTTAATCCTATTTTGTTTACTGATAAAAGTCATTTTACCTCCTTGTTATTAGGTCAAATTGTTAAAAAATATTTTTAACATTAAAGCACATCAAGAAAAATTCTTGCCGAAATTACCTGAATGTTTACAAAAATTAATATAATTATATCTTAGCATAAATATCTATCCGTCAGGCAAGCTGGCAGAGGACTTAAGGCAGGGCGTCTTTCTTTTGAATAACATATGCCATATAGCAAGGCATTATGTAGTCACAGGGTGGTTTAAAAAATTAAAATTATAGTTGTTTTTGCAGACCAACAAGTATAATTCCGTTAATAACTGCATATTCATCATCTTTAAAATAATTTACCGGTGTAGTTACCAGAAAATATTCTTCTGCCTTTTCATATTTCTCATTATCATTTGAATTTTTAAGATTGGCTTTAATTAATTTTGTTTTCCAGTATGAAAATTCATTTTCTTTGTCATATGGATCAAATATCTTCAACTCACTATCTTTCAAAGAAACCAGATTTACATAATGCCCATACTGTCTTGTATAATAATTCCTGGTTTTTTTTATAAATTCCGATATTCAGTATTGCCGTATAACCTGCTGAGATATATTTTTTGACATTATCAAAATTAATATTTGTACCGTTCTTATACCTGCGAACCTTCTTTATACCGTAATAATATATGTTATAATTAATATTTTGTTTGGAAAAATATTTATCTAAGCCGTTACAGATGTTATAAGCAGTAGTACCATTTCGATTAGTTTTTAGAAGTTTGTATATTGTATTAAAATTATTATTCCTGCATTCCGGGCATAATTCGCTAATCAAATTATAAGCACTTACAGCTCCGCAGGAAAATTCATCATTTTGCTTTTCATAAGCAAAAGCTGTACTTTTGAAAAAATAACAGTGCACATAGAATAAATCGTTTAAGCATAAATAAAATATACACTTAAGCAAAGCTGAAATCAAATTCCTTAAATATAGTTGATTTTTTTATTAACCTGTTTTACAAAATATAATAGTGCATCTCCCGCAACGGGCAATATTTAAAACTTTTAAAGGCAGAAAGGAAATTTAGAATGTCTTGTAATACTCCTGATATTGAAACTGAAAGACTTTTACTAAGAAAATTTAATGAACAGGATTTGCCGGCTGTCTTATCTATTTTTGGAGATGAAGAAGTAAACCGTTTTCTTCCATGGTTTCCTTTAAAATCCATTGATGATGCAAAAGAGTTTTATAAGAAAAAATATGAAGAACAATATAATCAGTCTAAAGGCTACCAGTATGCAATATGTTTGAAAAGTGACAATATACCGATTGGATACGCTAAAATTAATATAGATGAAAGTTATGATTTAGGTTATGGATTAAAAAGGAATTTTGGCATAAAGGCATTGTTTTTTGAAGCCTGCAAAGCAATTGTACAACAGGCAAAATTTGATGGAATTCCATATATTACAGCTACTCATGATATTAATAATCCGCGCAGCGGTAATGTTATGAAACGTCTTGGAATGCAGTATCAGTATTCCTATTTAGAACAATGGCAGCCTAAAGACATACCTGTTATATTCAGAATGTACCAGTTGAATTTTGATAAATCCGGTTCATTCGTGTACCGCAAATACTGGAACAATTCAGAGAAGCATTTTGTTGAAACAGAAAATCTTTAAAATTTATAGGGGAAGCTATGATTATAAACACCGGCGGAAGAACTGATACTGTTAATTATTACAGCGACTGGCTTTTAAAAAGGTTTGAGGAAGGTTTTGTCTATTCACGAAATCCGCTCTTCCCTGACCATGTATACAGATTTTTCTCTGACACCGGATGTCGTTGACTGTGTTGTGTTTTGTTCCAAAAATTATAAACCTGTCCTTTCAAGACTGCATGAAATATCTGACAGATTTAATATCTTCTGTCACTATACAATTACTGCCTACGAAAAGATATAGAACCTAATGTACCTTCAATCGATGAAAGCATTGATACCTTAATTAAGCTTTCGCAAATCACAGGCAGAGAGCGCATTTCATGGCGTTATGACCCTATTTTGCTAACACAAAAATACACAGTTCAAAAGCATCTTGAAACTTTCGAGTATATGGCAGAAAAAATTTCACCATATGTCAGTTTCTGCATTTTCAGCTTTGTCGAAATGTATAAAAAACTTGAAAAAAAATATGCCTGAGATTATCCCCTTCACTCCTGAAGACAAAATTAACATTCTCACAGGTCTTGGTAAAACAGGAGAAAAGTATAATCTGAAAATCCAAACCTGTGCAGATAAAGAGGATTATACAAAATACGGTATATGCAGCTCAGGATGTATTACCTCAGAAATATTATCAAAAGCAAACGGAATTAAGTTTAAAAAAATTCAACATAAAGGAAGCAGACAATTCTGTAAATGTATTCCAAGCCGCGATATAGGCTGGTATGATACATGTCCTAACGGCTGTAAATATTGCTACGCAAACAAAAACCCGGATATAGCATTTAAAAATTTAAAAAATCATGACAAAAATTCACCGATTTTAATCGGAAATATAAAAGATACAGATATTATACATGAGGGAAAGCAGGAAAGTTTTTTAGCCTTACAGCCCGGGCTTTTTGATTAAATCTTTAGTTTCAAGTCCACACTTTAGTGTTATAATATTTTTATGGAAAATATTTTTTAAAATATCAGAAAAAATCAGAAAATTGCATGGGAAATTATAGACGATACAGATATTTTTAATTTATGGAACAGTGAAGGTGCAAGGGTTAATATTGTCGGCTCTCTTATAACAGGTCTAATGATGAAGCACAGAGATATTGATCTCCATATTTATTCAAAAAATATATCTATGGAAAAGGCAGAAAATGTCATGAAAAAAACTTGCAGCACACAAAAATGTAAAAACAACAACCATCGTAGATTTGACCGACACAGAAGAAAAGTGTCTTGAATGCCACGCAATATACACTGACAATGAAAATCAAAACTGGCAGCTCGATATGATATATATTGAAGAAGGTTCCAGGTATGACGGATATTTTGAACACGTATCAGAACGTATGAAACAAGTACTCACCCCTAAAACAAGAGAAACCATACTCAAATTAAAATATGAAACTCCAGATGATATGAAAATTCCCGGAATAGAATATTATAAAGCCGTCATTGAAGACGGCATTACAACATTCCATGATTTTTTTTTAAAATGGCGAAATTCACAAAATCATTCAGGCATAATTGAGTGGTGCCCGTAAATTAAATTGTCTTACCCATTTCATAAGCATGTTCCACAAGTGGTGTGCTGTTAATTTCACCTTTTTGCCAAACACCTGCGCCATAGATAACACCCTTTTCTTTAACTCCGGAAAGACAGTCGGTAAAAACCGCGGAAGCCGTCAAAGGTCCTTTCAAGCGCCTGCCTGTTTCCATCAGCGGCTGTTGCAATAAAGTAAAATTCTTTATTGTTTATCTTTGTATATTTTGCACAACATCTGTCAATGAGTGTTTTCATCTGAGCATCCATTGTATAAAAGTAAACAGGCGTTGCCATAACAATAACATCTGCGGCAATCATTTTATCAAGAATTTCAGCCATGTCATCATTTTGCGAACAGGCGCTGTAACCATTGTTATTACATAAACCGCAGCCTGTGCAGTAGTTAATCTTTTTGTCCCTTAAGAAAATTTTTTCTGCTTCATTTCCGGCTTCAACAGCACCTTCAAGAAATCTGTCGCACAAAATATCGGAATTTCCTCCTTTTCTGGGGCTGGCAGACAGTATCAAAACTTTTTTGTTCATCATATATCTCCTTTCATACATGTACAGTTTACAACCTGAGAGCAGCTATCAGTCAAGCCCTGTTTAAAAAAATTTTATACAAGTTAAAACTCTATTGACAATCTCCCAAAAAAATGTAACATACCCGTATGGATAAAAATATTAAAAATATGTTTATACTCCGATAATTTTTATAATATTAGGAGTCTGCGTTCTGTCTTTACCATATTACTATCAATGTAAGGCATACCTGTCCTATGACAAACCGAGTATGGAATTTGCATATAGAAATTCTGCTATCGGTGTATCAATTCTGCCTTCAACAAGAGCTGAAATGTTACGTGACAGGGCAATGTGGTTTTACGTTAACGGGCAAAGAGAAAATTGTATTGCTGATTTAATAAAAATTGAAAGCATGAAACAGGCAATAGAAGATGATTATGCTTTATTGTCAAACTGTTACATATCAAAAAAAGATTGGACCAGAGCTTTGGAATATGCACAAAAGTCAGGCAGACCTAACGAAATTGCCAAAGTTTATCTTGGAATGAACGAGTTGAATATTGCACTTAAATTTTCAAATAAAGCAGTTGATGATAAAACAAATAAACAGTATTCAAAATATCTTACAAGAGCTAAAATTCAAATGCAGATGGGCAGATATTAGATGCACTTATGGACTTAAATACGCTTGTAAATTATGTTCCGAATGAGGCATGGCCTTATTATGAAAGAGCAAAACTAAAAAAAGAGCACTAAGGGATTTTAAAGGTGCAGAAGCAGACACACAAAAAGCCCGTCAGCTTGAACAAAAAAGACAAATCAAGCGAAAATTCAGATAGTATGATAGCAGAGAAAAAATAATGAAAGTATTATTATTTAACAGCAGCTCTCACAAAGAAGGCTGCACATTTACTGCATTGAGTATAGTTGCAGATGAGTTAAACAAAGAAGGCATCGAAACTGAAATCATTCAGCTAGGTTCGGTGCAATTCGCGACTGCATAGGCTGTGGAGCTTGCAGAAAGCTGGATAACCAGTGTATATTTAAAGATGATATTGTTAATGAAATTTTAGACAAAGCAAAAGATGCAGACGGATTTGTATTTGGTTCTCCTGTTTATTATGCACACCCGAGCGGAAGATTATTATCTTTAATGGATAGATTATTTTATGCCGGTTCAGCGGTATTCAGACATAAACCGGCTTCAGCTGTTGTATCTGCTAGACGGGCAGGAACATCCGCATCGCTTGATGCAATAACAAAACATTTTACAATTAACCAGATGCCTGTTGTTTCATCAAATTACTGGAACATGGTTCATGGCTCAAAGGCAGAAGATGTCTTAAAAGATGAAGAAGGATGCCAGATTATGCGTATTCTTGGAAGAAATATGGCTTGGATACTGAAATGTATTGAAGCCGGCAAAAATTGCGGTATTACACCTGCACAGACTGAAGAAAAAATCTGGACTAATTTTATCAGGTAATATCCGCA
>VOFD01001392.1_pt1 | contig 10332 bp, 14 predicted proteins | sample 5384101 | NCBI WGS metagenome assembly VOFD01 (sample SAMN12384723, study PRJNA508395) | human gut metagenome | isolation source: healthy gut C | host: Homo sapiens
TCACCGTCGCCGAAACGGTTCATCACCAGCATACACACCACCACAATGGCCATCATCACAAGCGCGATAGCCGCCCCGAGCTGGGGGTTGTAGGCCCCACCCAGGAACTGCAGTTCGATGAGGTCGCCCAGCATCATGTGGGTGCCGCCGCCCAGCAGGCGGGAGATGGCGAAGGTAGACACGGAGGGCACGAACACCATGGTGATGCCGGAGAGCACCCCCGGCAAAGACAGGGGCAGGATGACCTTGCGGAACACCTGCACGCTGCTGGCGCCCAGGTCCCGGGCGGCCTCCAGGAGGGAATGGTCCAGCTTACCAGCACGGAGTAGATGGGCAGGATCATGAAGGGCAGGTAGTTATACACCATACCCAGCACTACGGCGCCCTGGGTACCGATCATCTGGAAGCTGATCGATGGGGACATACGCGGCGGGATCTAGATGCAAAGTGCATAGCGATCTGGTTGTAAAGGTCGATCAGGCCGATGCTGCTGAAACAGCTGGTTCAAAAAGTCCGTTGTTTTCCAGAATGGACATCCAGGAGTAGGTCCGCAGCAGAAAGTTCATCCACATGGGCAGCATGATGAGCACCATAGCGATGCGCTGCACCTGCGGCCCTCCTTGGAGAGCATATAGGATACCGGGTATCCGATCAGCAGAGCAGATCAGTGTGGCGATGATGGCCAGCTTGAATGAGCGGGTGAACACCACTGCGTATGTACCCATGCGGGAGAAGTTCTCCAGAGTGAAGTCGCCGGCGGCGGTGCTGAAGGCATAGACCACCATAATGATGATGGGCGCCACCACGAAGATGGACATCCATCCCACATAGGGAACGGCGAACAATGAGAGCTTATTTTTCATCCTCGCTCTCCTCCTCATCTCGATCCAGGAGTTGGCGTCGCTCATCTCCTCATACTCTTCCGAGAAGGAGGAGTAATCGCCGAACATCCCGGAGTACTGGCTCTTCTTCATAATGTGGAACCCGTCGGGATCGATCTTCACGCCGATGCGGGCGCCCACAGGGGAATGGTCTGTGGTTTGGATAAGCCATTTGAAGCCACGGAAATCCACGATGATGTCGTACTGCATGCCCTTGAAGGTGACGTTGGTGACGGTGCCCACCAGCTGGCCCTGCTCCACGGGGACGATGTCGATGTCCTCGGGGCGGATGACCACATCCACGGGCTCGTTCTCAGCAAAGCCGCCGTCCAGACAGGGGAACTCCCGGCCGTACATCTTCACCAGCTTGTCCCGGACCATGACGCCGTCAATGATGTTGGACTCACCGATAAAGTCCGCCACGAAGGCGTTTTTCGGCTCGTTATAAATGTCCTCGGGGGTGCCGATCTGCTGGATGGAGCCCTTGTCCATCAACCACGATGGTGTCGGACATGGTGAGGGCCTCCTCCTGGTCGTGGGTGACGTAAATGAAGGTGATGCCCAGCTTCTGCTGGATTCGCTTCAGCTCCAGCTGCATATCCTTGCGGAGCTTCAGGTCCAGCGCGCCCAAAGGCTCGTCCAGCAGAAGCACTTTGGGGCGGTTGACCAGTGCGCGGGCGATGGCCACCCGCTGCTGCTGACCGCCGGAAAGGGCGTCAGGCTTGCGGTGCTCAAAGCCCTTTAGGCTGATAATCTCCAGCATCTCCATGACCCGGCGTGCGGATCTCCTTTCTTCGGGATCTTGACCTTTGCGCTTGCCGGAGGGATCGCGGGGTCAGGGCCGCTTCTGCATCCGCAGGCCGAAGGCCACGTTCTCAAACACATTCATGTGGGGGAACAGGGCGTACTTCTGAAAGACGGTGTTGATCTGGCGCCTATAGGGGGGAACGTCATTAATCCTCACACCGTCAAAGAGGACGTCTCCGACACGGGGGTCACGAAGCCGCCAATAATACGCAGCGTGGTGGTCTTGCCGCAGCCGCTGGGCCCTAGCAGTGTGAGGAATTCTTTGTCGTTAAAATAGAGGTTTAAATCGATTGAGAACCACTTCGTCGTCAAACGCCATACGGAGATCCGCAGACGAATCAACTCTTTGGACATGTATCCTCCCCCATTTCATAATTGAGATTAAATGAATTACGCCTCTTTTCTCTGTTGAGGGGGAACCTTTCTCGTCGAAATTCAGCATTAACAAACTATATCCGATGTGTGGCGAAAAGTCAAGCAAAATCAAAGATTTCGCCGGGGTTTTACGGGAATTTTTTAGGAGTTTCCGGCGCGGGAAAAATACTTGTCCCGGAAGGGCACATCCGCCACGGTGAAGACCCTGCCCCGCAGGTAATTCAAGCGCCCCCGCGTCCGTGGGGAAAGGGAAGGCCAGCTTGGTAGGAATACAGCGCCTGTCGGGTCTCGCCGTAGCGGCGGTTCACATCCCCCCGGCCGTATTTGCCGTCCTCCCAGCAGGGGGCAGCCCAGATGGGCCATGGAGACACGAATTTGATGGGTCCGGCCGGTGAGCAGGCGGCATTCCACCAGGGAGAGCTTTCCCCGGGACTCCAGAGTGCGGTACAGGGTGACGGCGGTCTTTCCGCCGGGAATGGGACGGCGGTAGAAAGCCACCTGCTTTTTCGCCTCATCTTTGATAAAAGAAAGCCCGCAATCTTTCCCCTCCACTGGCTTGGGGCGGCCTACGGTGACACACAGGTAAGACTTCTCCAGCTCGTGGTCCCGGATCTTCTCGTTTAGGATCCGCAGGGTCTCCGCGTTCTTGGCGGCAATGACAATGCCGCCGGTGTTGCGGTCGATGCGGTTGCAAAGGGCGGGGCAAAGGCGTTCTCCCACTTGGGATTCCACTCCTTTTTCTGATAGAGGTACGCCTGGATGTGGTTGATGAGGGTGTTGACCTTCTCTGTTTCGTCGGCGTGGACCACCAGGCCGGGCCGCTTGTTCGACGGACTGGAACGGCCGGTCCTTCACATTGATCGACACCGGCGGCATCGAGCCCCGCACCGACGACCAGATCCTCTCCTTTATGCGGGACCAGGCCCAAATCGCCATTTCCACCGCCACCGTCATTATCTTTGTCTGGGACATCAAGACCGGCATCACCGCCTCTGACCAGGAGGTGGCCAACATGCTCCTGCGCTCCGGCAAGCCGTGGTGCTGGCAGTCAACAAGGCCGACCAGGTGGGCCGGGAGAACCCGGACGTTTACGAGTTTTATAACCTGGGTCTGGGCGATCCCATTGCGGTCTCCGCCGTCCACGGCCACGGCACCGGCGACCTGCTGGACGCCTGCGTGCAGTACTTCCCCGCCCGAGGATGAAGAGGAAGAGGAGGACGACGTCATCAAGGTGGCCGTCATCGGCAAGCCCAACGCCGGCAAGTCCTCTCTCATCAACAAGATTCTGGGCGAGCAGCGGGTCATCGTCTCCAATGTGGCCGGCACCACCCGGGACGCCATCGACAGCCCTTTTGAGAATGACCAGGGCAAATACTGGTTCATCGACACGGCAGGGATGCGGAAAAAGTCCAAGGTGGATGACCGGATCGAGAAGTTCTCCGTCCTGCGCTCCACCATGGCCATTGAGCGCAGCGACGTGTGCCTGATCCTGATCGACGCCACGGAGGGGGTCACCGAGCAGGACACCAAGGTGGCGGGCCTGGCCCACGAGGCCGGCAAGGCCAGCATCATCGTGGTCAACAAGTGGGATCCGGTGGAGAAGGACGACAAGACCATGGACAAGATGCGCCAGGACGTGATGCCGGGACCTGAGCTATATGACCTACGCCCCCATCGTGTTCATCTCCGCTCTCACGGGCCAGCGGGTGGACCGGCTGTTTGACCTCATCCACTATGTGAATGACCAGGCGGCCACCCGCATCTCCACCGGGATGCTCAACACCGTGCTGGCCGATGCCACCGCCCGGGTGCAGCCCCCCACCGACAAGGGCCGGCGCCTGAAGATCTACTACATGACCCAGGTAGGCATCAAGCCGCCCCACTTCGTGTGCTTCTGCAACGACGCGAGGCTGTTCCATTTCTCCTATCAGCGGTATCTGGAGAATCAAATTCGTGACACCTTCGGCCTGGAGGGGACCCCGGTGCGGCTGACCATCCGGCAGAAGGGCGACAAAGGAGGATGGTTAATGCCATGGGATTGGACTGATTTTTTCTCTTTTCCCGGATTTGCTGGTTGGGCTGCTGCCATCGCCTACTTCTGCGGCTGCTTCAACGGCGCGGTGATCGTCTCCAAGTATATCCTGCGGGATGACGTCCGTACCCACGGCAGCGGGAACGCGGGCCTGACCAACTTTCTACCGCACCTTCGGTGGCCCGCTGACCTTTGTGGTCATCCTTGTGACGATGTGGTTAAGGCGGTGGTGGCGGTTCTGATCGCGGGCATCGGTGGCCGGTTTTGCGATGATGCCGGATATGCCCTGGGCCGCAGATGGACAGCTTTTCGTGGTCTTGTTCAAGTACTGGGCGGCCCTCTGCTGCCTGCTGGGTCATATGTTCCCCTGCATGTTCCATTTCAAGGGCGGCAAGGGCATCCTCCCATCGCCATCATGATCGACTGGCACCATCGCCCTGGTGGGTGGTCTGGCAGCACCGGGGCAACATCCAGCGGCTGTCAGGATCTCACCGGTACGGAACGGAAGTTCAGCTTCCATCAGAAAAAGAAAAATACAACGGAGGTGCTCAACATGAAACGGTGGTCTTGGGCAGCGGCGGCTGGGGCACGGCGCTGAGTATCGTGCTGTGCGATAACGGGCACAATGTGACACTCTGGTCCCACAATCCCGCCAAGGCAGCAGCCATGGCTGGAGCCGGGAAAACCCCCTGCTGAAGGGGGGGTGCCCTGCCGGCGGAGCTGACCATTTCACCGGCGACCTTGCCTGTCTGGAAGGGGCGGGATGGTGGTGGTGTGGTCACTCCCTCCTTCGCCGTCCGGGAGACCGGGCGGAAGGATCGCGCCCTATCTGACGGTCCCGGGACCATGCTGGTGTCCGTATCCAAGGGCATCGAGCGGGATACCAACCTGCGCATGAGCCAGATTTTGCCAGGAAGAGACCAAGAATATCTGTAAAGTGGTAGCCCTTTCCGGTCCCTCTCACGCGGAAGAAGTAGGCATCCGTATGCCCACGGGATGTGTTGCCGCCTGCATGGATCGGGCTGCAGCGCGCTTTGTGCAGGACGCCTTTATGAATGACTACTTCCGCGTCTATACCAGCTACGATATCGTGGGTGTGGAGCTCTCCGGCGCGCTGAAAAACGTGGTGGCGTTGAGCTGCGGCATCTGCGCGGGCCTGGGATTTCAGGATAATACCCGGGCCTTGCTGATGACTCGGGCTATGGCGGAGATCACCCGCCTGGGTGAGCAGCTGGGCGGTACCCGGCGGACCTTCGGGGGCTTGCGGGCATGGGAGATCTCATCGTCACCTGTACATCCATGCACTCCCGGAACAACCGCGCCGGGATTCTCATCGGCCAGGGCAAGTCGGTCCAGGAGGCCATGGATCAGGTCGGGCGCCGTGGTGGAGGCTACTACGCCGCCGAGAGCGTCCACCAGCTCTCCCAAAACGAGGGCGTGGAGATGCCCATCCATAAGTAGTTTAGAACATACCAGTTGGAGATGTCAATATCATATTGTATTTGCACCGAAATATCGGAGGATGGAGATATATGGACAAATCAAGCAGGATATTGGCGTGATTTTGCGGAAGTTATGCCAGCAGAAGGGTGTGGAGATCATTGAGGCGAAAGCATGCCCAGACCACATCCATATGCTGATCAGCATTCCGCCCAAGTACAGTGTCTCGCAGATCATGGGGTACCTGAAGGGAAAAAAGCAGTCTGATGATATTCGATCGGCATGCAAATTTAAAGTACAAGTACGGAAACCGCCACTTTTGGGCCAGAGGTTATTATCTACAGAGCACGTGAAGGTGAGCAGGCTCAGCCTTGCGCTGGACTGAATTTGTATGTGTGCCGGACGCTCTTTCAAGCACCAATGAATAGGGAATAGAACCCTGTAACCTTATCTTTGGAGAGACGGACTACTTCAATCTTTCAGTGAGTGTCCAGTCCCTGCCTGTTCCCTCAAATGCTGTTTCGAGGGGATGTGTGATGCTTAAAATCGTTTACCGTATCTGCTGCGGGATGGATGTCCACAAGTCCTTTGTCGTTGCCTGTATCGCTTCTACCAATGAGCAGGGAGTAACCACCTACAAGAGCAAGCGGTTTTCCACCTTCACCGGAGATTTACGCCGGTGTTCCACATGGTTGGCAAAAAACAACTGCAAAGATGTGTGCATGGAATCTACCGGGAAGTATTGGATTCCCATCTACAACATTCTGGAGCCCACCTGCAATGTTGTTCTGGCTCACCCCAAATATGTGAAGTCCATCCGAGGCAAGAAAACGGATAAACGGGATGCCAAGTGGATCGCCGACATTTTCAAGCACGACCTTGTCGCCGGGAGTTTTATCCCTCCGGCAGATATTCGCCAGCTTCCGGGATTTGGTCCGTTACCGCTGGAAACTCACCAACTTCACCACTGGCGAGAAAAACCGGGCACAGAACTGTCTGACGGTCTCCAATTTCAAGCTGGATGATGTGTTCTCAGATGTGTTCGGCAAGGCAGCCTCCGCAATCACTGCCCGCATTCTGGAAAATCCAACGGAGAAAATTACGGATGTTTCTGGTTTCCGAACCAAAGGCATGAAAGCGACCAACGAACAAGTGCTTGCCGCCGTGGATGGAGAGATGTGTGCTGAACAGGCTGAAAAGCTCCGCATCATCCGTTCCCACATGGACAGCCTTGAACTGTGTAAGCTCAATCTGGAATCGCTGATTCTGTCCACTGCTGAGAAATACCTTCCTCAACTGGACCTTGTTATGACGGTGCCGGGTATCCAATCCTTTGCCGCAATCGGCATCATTTCTGAGATCGGAGTGGATATGTCCGTGTTCCCCACCTCGAAGCATCTCTGCTCCTGGGCCGGGCTTACGCCGCAGAACAACGAGAGTGCCGGCAAGAAGAAAACCACCAGAATCAGCCGGGCCGGAGCCTACATCAAGCCGTTGCTTGTGCAGTGCGCCCTCTGTGCTATTCGAGCCAAGCGATTCCCTGAAGTCCGTAACCGCTACCTTGCTCTCAAAAAGCGCCGAGGACACACCACCTTGATGCCCACCACGGGCCCTGTCTTGTCCGTCACCATATAGTTCTTGATGCCAAGGCCGCCACGGTTGGTGATCCGGTAGTCCTCCACGGGCGTCCGCTTACCGTAGCCGTTTTCGGTGATGGAGAGCACGGCCTTGCCCGCTCTGGCCCGGGCGGCGCCCACCACGTAGTCGCCCTCCCGGAGCCGGATGCCCCGCACGCCCACGGCGGTCCGGCCCATGGGACGGACGTCGTTCTCATCGAAGCAGACCGCCTGACCGTCATGGGTGGCGATGAGGATGTTGCTGGTACCGTCGGTCTCCCGCACGGTGATCAGCTGGTCGCCCTCCTCCAGGCGCAGGGCACGGATGCCGCTGGCGCGGATATTCTTCAGGGTGTTGACGGGCAGACGCTTCACCGTGCCGTTTCGGGTGACCATGAACAAGAAGCGGTCCTTCTCCTCCTCGATGTTGCGGGTGTGGATCATGGTCTGCACCCGCTCGCCCTGCTCCACCTGAAGGATGTTGACGATATTGGTGCCCTTGGCAGCCTTGCCGGATTCGGGGATCTGGTAGCCCTTCTTCCGGTAGACCTTGCCCGTATCGGTGAAGAAGAGGAGGTAGTCGTGGGTGGAGGCGGTGAACACGTCCACCACGAAGTCCTCTTCCCGGGTGGTGATGCCCTTCTTTCCCATGCCGCCCTTGGACTGGGCCGCATACTCACTGACGGGGGTCCGCTTGATGTAGCCGGCCGGGGTGAGGGTAAAGACGCACTGCTCCTCCTCGATGAGGTCCTCGATGTCGATCTCGTCCTCGACGTCCTGGATCTCCGTAACGCGCCCGTCCCCGTACTTGTCGCGGATGGCCAGCAAGCTCGTCCTTCAGCACGCCCATGAGCATTTCCTCGTCGGCCAGGAGCTGCGGTTGATAGTAGGCGATGCGCTCCTCCAGCTCGTTGTACTCCTCTTCCAGCTTCTCCCGGTCCAGTCCCTGCAGGGCCTTCAGCCGCATGTCGCAAATGGCCTGGGCCTGCATAGTCGTCCAGGCCGAAGCGCCCCATCAGGTTTTCCTTGGCGTTATCGTAGCTGGAGCGGATGATCCGGATGACCTCGTCAATGTTGTCCTGGGCGATGAGCAGCCTTCCAGCAGGTGGGCCCGCTCCTGCGCCTTTTGCTCAGGTCGTACCGGGTCCGGCGGATCAGGATCTGCTCCTGATAGGCGATGTACTCGTCCAGGATGTCCCGCAGGGTCAGGATCCGGGGCTGCTTCTGGTTGTTCACCAGCGCCAGCATGATGATGGCGAAGGTGGTCTGGATCTGGGTCTGGGCGAAGAGGCGGTTCAGGACCACCTGGGGGTTGGCGTCCGTGCTTTAGCTCAATGACCACCCGCATGCCGTTGCGGTCGGACTCGTCGCGCAGGTCGGAGATGCCGTCCAGCCGCTTGTCCTTAACCTGGTCGGCAATGTTTTTGATGAGCATCCGCTTGTTCACCTGATAGGGCAGCTCGGTGACAGTGATGCTGGTACGCTCATTGTTGCCGTACTCCTCAAACTCATGCCGGGCCCGGACCACCACCCGGCCGCGGCCGGTGGCGTAGGCGGCGCGGATGCCGGAACGGCCCATGATGATGCCCTTTGTGGGGAAATCCGGTCCGGTGACGTGCTGCATGAGGTCGGAGAGCCTCCGCCTCCGGGTTGTCCAGAACGCACACCGTCGCATTGATCACTTCCCGCAGGTTGTGGGGGGGAATGTTCGTGGCCATGCCCACGGCGATGCCGGAGGATCCGTTGACCAGCAGGTTGGGGAACCGGGCGGGGAGACACCCGCGGTTCCTTCCGGCTCTCGTCAAAGTTGGGGTCCCAGTCGACGGTCTCCTTTCTCGATATCCCGCCAGCATATCCCCGGCCATTTTGGCCATGCGGGCCTCGGTATAACGGTAGGGCCGGGGGATCGCCGTCCACGGAGCCGAAGTTGCCGTGGCCGTCCACCAGCGGGTAGCGCATGGAGAAGTCCTGGGCCAGCCGCACCAGCGCGTCATAGACCGACGCGTCGCCGTGGGGATGGTACTTGCCGAGCACGTCGCCCACGCAGGTAGCGGATCGTCCAGCCAGCTCTTCATCTTGCTGGACGATCCACAGGATCGGTCGATCTTCTGATCCCAGCCGCCGCCACATTATGTCTTCGGGTTTGTAGTCCTTTGCCATTGTGTTATCCCACCTTAGATGTATGGGCCCGGCCGGTGCCGCTGGTGTCTGTGCTTACTCAAACCGGTCTGCATCCACGCTGGGGTTATAGCTGTCTGTTTCCTGATCGTACAGATAGAGGTTAACGGCCAAGCCGTCACCGGCCTTGCCCTGATTATGGGACCAGTCTGCCTTGACGGCACCGTTTTCATAAATGTCAGGGCGGAAATTCCGTCCCAGCTGGCTTCGCAGGGCTTGTTTCTGGGCATCAAGTAGGAGACAAAGCCCGCCATCCCAGCCATCGCCGGAGCCGCGGCATACAGCAGGGCACCAGCTCTTCCCGGCCGTCTCCATCCACGCATCGTAAACGGTAAACTTGTTTTCCGCCATCCGCTCCCGGTCCTGGATGCTGCCGATATAGCCGTCGGAAAAATCGGTTCCATCCGGCAGAACATTGGTATCCAGCAGCGTTTTCGCGCGGCGGCATATGCGTTTGAATCCGGGCGGAGGTGCCTCCCTCCGGGGCAGGGGGGACATTTGCGGCGCCTGTTCTGCCGGCACCTCGCTTTGCTCCTGATTTGAGCTGGGCTTTCCTGCTGTGGAGAAGGCTCCTTTGTTTTTGAGCGCAGATGGTGATGAAACCAGAACTTTTTCAGAGTAGCTGCACAGCCTTTTTCGTGATATTACGCATTTTTATTCCTTTAATAATCCAGATTTACCGCGTAACGGGCATTTCTCTCAATAAATTCCTTTCTCGGCTCCACCTTCTCGCCCATGAGGATGGTAAAGGTCTCATCGGCCTTTACGGCATCGTCAGGGTGATGCGGCGCAAGGTTCTGCGCTCCGGGTCCATGGTGGTCTCCAGCTCATAGGGGGTTCATCTCGCCCAGGCCCTTGAAGCGGGAGATATCAACTTTCACATTGGGATTTCCGCCCCGCATCTCAGCGGAAACAGCGTCCCGCTCACCTCGTCGGAAAAAAGGCCACCCGGGTAGTCTTGCCGCGGCTGAGCTTTTATACAGGGAGGTACGGTCGAATAGAC
>VOFD01002614.1_pt1 | contig 10332 bp, 17 predicted proteins | sample 5384101 | NCBI WGS metagenome assembly VOFD01 (sample SAMN12384723, study PRJNA508395) | human gut metagenome | isolation source: healthy gut C | host: Homo sapiens
CGCCTTTGTCACCAGCACGAGGTTTGATTTGGTCGGGTTCCTGTTGCCTCCCAGATGGGAAAACTCGGTCAGCCAGAATTTCCTCTCCCAGTATTCCAGCAGCTTCGCGTAGGTCAGGTCTTTCGGCTTCTCTATTTTAGCTGAACCTAAACAGACGCTTGCTCCTGTCACATTGAAGAACGGCGCCGCATAAAGTTCCGTATTGTCCGTCAGTTCCCTGTCCTTGTAGGCATAGACATTCAGATGGCTTTCTTCAGCCGCATAGACGATTCCCGGCAGATGATACTCCGCGTTTTCTATCTTGAGGGCTTCCTTGAAGAACATCATCCGTTTCCGGGGAGGGGGTACCAGATGTATTTTTCGCTGCCCTTGCGAGGGTCGCACCACAGCAGGTTGGAAGGGATCTTCCCGTATGGTGTGGTGCTATGCTTTTCGGAATACCCCGTACCAATTCGGTCATAAACTCCACCGTCACCGGACGGCCTTCGCCCATCATCCCGCTTTCATATGTCCCTGACCTCGACAAAATAATGGTTGTTATACAAATTGTGGCAGTCATTTCCCTCGGCATAGGCAATCAGTGCCGCCCGCGGATGGAGCAGCGTCCTCAGTTTTTGGGTAAGTTCATTCGTTTCCAACATGGCTTAACAGATTATATTGATGAATTCATCCGCCCATCTGAAGAAGCGTTCGGGATAGTCATCCATCCGGAACAGCTCTTCGGTATCAGGCGACAGGTCAAAGACTGTTACAGGGATGATGTCGTATGTTTCCCTGCTGTAACAGTTGTAATTGTCAATCAGATATTCGGACACGATATCTTCGGTATCATAGACGACTCTTATCTGTTGTTCCAGATATATCGGATGGAAATCCGGATTCTCGGAGTAGAAGGCGTCATACCCGTACTCCATGATGCCGCGTTCCGCCGTCAGGAACGGCAGCCCCGTTTCATCACGTCGATCAGGGTGCGTTCAAACCCGTTTCGGGGATTGTACGCTTCAAGGGCTTTGGGAAGGTCCTTGTAATAGGTTTCGACTCCACCCTTTTGAGCAGCCTGTTGATTTTGCCGGTCTGATAGGAGTCCAGCAATTTCAATCGTTCCTTTCCCTCCTGAAGAATCACAGTCGTCACATTCCGAAAGCATCTCGAACATACAGTCCGTATCATAGTCTTCGAGAAAGTGCCGATGCTGTTTGCCCTCATCAGTTTATGGAGAAAGGTAATGGCGATCCTTCTTAAGACGGGATTGAGCGACTCCAGAAACTTTACCGGGAAATAATACAGCGTGTAGCTTCCCCACCGGTGTTTTTTCCACAAACGGAAGAAGAGCCTGCCTCCTTCCTGCTCGATATTGACATTCAGGTCATCCCCGACAAGTGCGTTCATCTCATCGTACAACCGGGCTATGCCTTCCCCGATGCTGTTCCCGGGTATGTGCACCGCTTCCATATCCAACAGCGTGGCATACCTGAAAAATGAATCACGCAGGAACCCGTAGTTTTCCGCGTGATTACATTGATGCCATTGCACGTGTAACCGTCGTATGTCTCCACCATAAAGGCTCTCCCGTGCAATCGGGGCAGGGCTGTGTTAGAAAAATTACGGCCCGCTTGGAGCCGCAATCCGTTCTTTCCTGTCCACCCCGTATCGGGTTTCCCTCCGTGTCTGCCCGACGATGAGCCTTGCAAGCTGTTCCAGCCGGTGTCCGTCCAATGGTACACATGATTTTTATCTTTACTGTTTTTTTCTTATATCCATTATCCTTTTGTTCCGATGGTGGTCTTGAACTCGTACACTGCCGTGTCGTTCTTGATGACCGGTCCGTGTACCGTCGCCGTTGTCAGTTCCGGGTACATGTTCGAGTAATAGTTCATGACCGCTTCCGGCGTTTCCGTCCGGCATAGGGTCTGCAAGCGGGTTAAGCATTTTATTGCCTTTCTTGAACGTGAACGAGCGTGTCATTCCTTTGATTTCGAGTGCCATGTCTTCTTGATTTTCTAACATTGACTGGGAAAATCAGGATATGCTCGTAATCCTGGGACGGGAAGGCTGTTCCTCCTGTCCGCATGGTATTGCGCATCCAGTTCTTGCGGTCTTGCCTGCGGCTGTGGCGGCTGTTGTTGCGACGGCCATATTCCCGGTTGTTGCGGATGCTGCGGTATGGCTGTTGTGGTCTATGCGGTGTGGGCTGAGCCTGTCCCGGCATCGGCTGTGACGGTCTCCGCGTGTATGTCGGCCACGGTGCCGGCTGTTGCGGACGTTGCGGTTGCGGTTTCTGTTCCGGAACTGCGGAGGTATGCCGGCTGCGTGGTTGTTGGAGCGGTGGCTGTTGCTGCTGTACCGAAGGTTTGCTGTGCTTCCTGTTCCATCAGGTCGAAGAGGCTCCCCTTTGTTCATCGCCTTGTCGGCCGCCACCATTTCGTCAATTTCCTTCAACTGGGCGGCATTGCGTGTGACGCCTGTGTAAGCACACTGACGGCTTCCCGGTGGTTTCTGGCCAATCAGTTCTTCCGCCTTCTTCAAAGTTTCTCATACTTCTCCTGCTTTCGCGCGTTCTTCCTTCGTTCCTTGCTTTCGCTTCCTTGGCAGCCTTTGCTGGCGGCGGCCTTGTCCGCCTCCGCCTCGAACTGTGCCATGTTGGAGATCAGCCCGCACGTTTTCTGTATAGGTCTTGTGACTGCCTGCAGGAATCCCTGCATCAAAGTTCCTGCGGTGTGCCCGTGACAGTCAGCGGCACGATGTGGTTTTGGGCCTCGTCCTTTGAGTCCGTTCGATTTGGGCAATGTGAAACGGTCAGTTGTCCGTTTGTCTTGCGGATGACGATCGTGAGGTCCACGCTTTCGGTCATCATCTGGTGGATTGCTGTAAAAAACATAATTTAATGTATTAAATGATTACTGGGTTTCAATATTCGCTGAATTCTGCCAGCAGCCTGTTCCTGTCGGGATGTCTGCAAATTTCCAGTATCGGGGTTCGCAGGTTTTGAAATGTGAACGGGACCTGTGGTTCCCCTTTGGTGGGAACTTGACGGCCGGTTGCGTTCCATCGGTCTTTCGGTCTTCTTGTCACATGGGCATCCTCTATCGGAGCTGGTGGTGTCTTGTGAAATCGCTTGTTCATGTTCTTTATTTTTTTTAATTGTGAATATTCGGGCTTTGGCAGCCCGTTGAACTACAAGGCCTGACGGCAGATCTTCGGTAAGGCAAGGTTTTCGGGAAAAATACCGCAAGCGCTCCGGCGAGGATGATTTTTCCGAAACCGCTTGCGGCCTGACCTTTGCCGTCCGACAAAAGCGTTTAAGCCAACTTTGCCCGGTAGTTTCCGGTATGCCAATGTCTGTGTTTTCATCCCTTTTCATTTTCGTTCCTGTTTCGGATCTGACAGAGGGCGGAAAACAAAAAGAGCCGCCGCTTCCCGGACAGCTCCCTTTATGCTGCAATGATAAATTTTGTATGGCATTTATGTTTCATCGTCAGATTTCAGAAGACCAGAAAACTCAGTATGCACAGAATGATGGCCAGTGCCACCAGAAGGCAGGCTATACGGTAGAGGAACCTGAAGAGTCCCCTGAAACATATGATGGCCACCGCATGGTCCATACAGGCGATATACCGTGGGAATACAGCCAGCCGAATATGATGGCTGCTGTATGGCCAATGCAATGTCCTTGCCCATCTGCTGTCCCGTTTGCTATCTTTCTGATACGTTTTGTTTTCATAACTTCATGGTTTAACCAGGGAACAGTCTTTTCCGGTTTCAGGGCCAGGATGCAGTACCGCCTCCACAGGCAAGGTTTCGGGAAAATACCGGAGCCTCGGGCGAGGATGATTTTTCCCAGAAACCGTGGCAGGCCAGACCTTGCTGGTGGAAACGGGTGGCCGCTAATCTTGCCCCTCGAATCGGATGGTTTCATCATTTTCCCAAGCCGTTCCCGCTTTGGAACGAGAGTGTCAGGCAGAACCCGGCGTCGAAAGTGACCCCCATGTCGAAAGCCACGCCCTTCTTCCCTTGAACTTTGAGCCGTGTGGACCCGGAGAAAGCTGTTCAGATGCTGGTCCGTCAGTTCCTTTGTTCAGAATCTGTGGGAATTTTGGTCGTCTGCACCTTTATTGTGCAGCGGGCGCCTTTCCCTGACGATGACATCCGGTCTTGCATTTGGGACAAGTGAAGGAACCGGAAGGCTGAGGTTCAGGATTTTCATCGGCAGCCTTGTGGGTGTAGTCCGTGATGATGCCATGAACGTCCGGTCGAGCGTGTGCCCTTTCTATCTGCGCCAGGGCCTTCTCCCCAGCCTTCCTGTCAGGGAAACATCCGCCACCAGCATGTCCTTCACGGCCTCGTAGATATGGAGCCCCTTTCTGGTGGGGCGATGCTCTTTGCCGGATCGGGCGATATATCCCTTGAACAGGGTGGTGATGATGGCGGCTCTCGTATTGGTGTGCCGATGCCCAGATCCTTCATTTGGCCCTTTCGCGCCTCTTCATCGGTAATGTCCCTTCCGCAGTCTCCATTGCGCCAGCAGCGTGGCTTCGGTATAGAGCGGCCTGGGCAGGGGTCTTCTTCTGTGCCATCCCCGAACCCGGAAACAGGAACCGTGTCTCCTTTCGGCAAATACGGCCATACCGTTGTTCAGTCCGTTCGTCGTCCTCTCTTTCCTCATTCTGGCGAACACGCCGCACCATCCCGGACGGATGACGGAAGGAGAACGTGTGGAAATCCATTCCCCAGACGGCATTCCATGAGTCAGCAGCTCTTTCTCGCAGGGCGGGGAGAATGATTCCAGCATCCGCCGGCTATCAGGGTGTAGACCGCCGATTCCGCCTCGGAAAGTTCGTTCGGGATGATACCGGTAATGATCAGTGCATGATGGTCCGTCACTTTGGTGCCGTCCACACACCGGGTATTCAGGTCGGACAAGTCAAAGGATTCCCCGTATGCCTGAAATCCGATATGGATGTGATTTTTTCCAGCAGGGAAGGAATGATCCGCATGACATCTTCCGGAATATGGCGGCTGCCGGTTCTCGGATAGGAAATGAGTTTCTTCTCGTAGAGCGACTGGGCGATGTCCAGCGTCTTTTCTGCCGTCAGGTCGATAATGGGTGTTGCAGTCTTTCTGTAGGGATGTCAGGTCGTAGAGAAGCGGGGCTGCCGGAAGACCCTCTTGCGTTCCACCTTTGGTGATTGTCGCCGAAGAACCGGGAGTGAGTTGCGGTATGCCGTTTCGCCTGCTGCCTTGTCCTTGAAAGGTCCCGGATGGATGAAGCGGCGGTGCGCGCCGCCATTGTCAGGGTGATATGCAGTTGCCAGTATGGGTGGAAACGAAATTCCGGTTCTCCTTGAAGCGTGCGCAGACCATGGCGAGTGTCGGAGTCTGCACGCGCCCGATGGAATTATTCGCCGAGCCTGGTGGCTACCGCCAGCGCGCGGCTGGCGTTCATGCCCACCAGCCAGTCCGCCTTTGCCCTGCTGTCCGCAGCCGCATAGAGGCTGTCGTAATCGCTACCGTCCGGAGGTTCGCCAGCCCTTTCCGGATGGCCTCGTCGGTGAGCGAGGAGATCCACAGCCGCCGGAACGGTTTCGTATAGCCCAGATAGTCATATATCCACCGGAATATAAGCTCGCCCTCGCGTCCGGCATCGGTAGCCACGATGATGCTATCACTCCGGTAGAACACGCCGTCGATGACTTTCAGTTGTTTTGGAGGCGGCAACGTCCGTCACCATCCCCCTGTCCGTCCGTACCTGGCGGGACACCAGACGGAACGGGTCCGGCAGCATCGGAAGGTCCTCGGCGGAGGTTTTCGTGTAGCCATACGCACCGGGCATGGCGAGCGACACAAGGTGTCCCAACGCCCAAGTGACCATATAGCCGTTACCGGAACAGTAGCCGTCATTTTTTGTATCAGCCCCGACCACACGGGCGATATCCATTCCGACACACTCTGTTTTTCTGCTATGATTGCTTTCATAGTTCGGATAAAATTTAAGCCGTTCCCCCGGTGACCGGAACCGGAAAACAGGAAACGGCGGTAAGACATCGGTTTACTTGATAATTTTCGTCGGATTAGGCGTTTGTCATGCCGACGGTGTCACTCCCGAGGATCTCAATCAGCGGCCCGCCTCCTTGCGTACCAGTTGCAGAGGGTGGCGTCCATCACCACGTCCACGCCCAGCAGCACAAGGCTGAGTGGTATCACTTTTGTTTTTTCTCCCCGGAGCAAAGTGTCAAGTTCCCCCGACATTTCCAGTTCGTCCTTCAGTATGCCGATGGCTGCCAGCTCTTCCCAGTTCACGTCTTCCGCCTTGAATGGCGTGTCGTTTCCGTTTTGTTTTTTCATATTTCTTTTTTTTTGATTTAACATTCGTTTTTCCGTTACCTATAGTCAGGCAATGCTTGCCCCTTTGGACTTTCGGTTTGTTCCTGTCCCTGGCTGGCGGCGGACACCACGTTGCGCTGCGAGGCGTCACGCTTACGGTCCGGATTCTCGTTGTAGAAGTCCAGACGCCCTGGTGATGCCCTCTACCAGCACGGCCTTTGCCGCTCTGGAGATCGGCCCGCTGCTGGCGGTTCAGCTGCACGTCCCACACTTTGGTAGGAATCTTGAACTCCGCACGCTGCTCAAAGCCGTCCGGCGTGCGGGAGTAGCTCAGCCGTCCCGTCTCCAGGTCGGCCTTGATGAAGGAGGAGAATTCCTCTCCCTTGCGGTTCACCATGTCATTGAGGAAAATCACCTTGCCGTCACGGAGCTGCTGCTGTTCCTCCACCGTAATTCTTCACTCCGTTGATTTCTTTCGGGATGTAGATTTCACGTGCGCCCTCCGGGGAGTCCGGGTTGTAGCGGGTGTAGTGACGGCGGCCTGTCGCCTCGTCCAACTTCACGTAGGAGGAGAACACCTCGCCGTCCTTGCGCTGCATGCCCTCCACGAAGATGGCTTTCCCGGCGTTCAGATCCTCGACCTGCTTCTGTGGTTCCACGCCCCCGAGTGTCTGGCGGTTGAAGAGCTTGTCGTTCTCGAAGATGAACTCGACACCCCTGCGTTCGGCATTCACCTGGATGAAGGCGTTGAACTCGTTGCCGGACTTGGCGATCATGCCCTCGACATAGACCTTCTTTACCTTCACGCAGGTCGTTCTGCTCCTGCTCGGTCAGTTCCACGCCCTTGATTTCCCTCGGTATGAAGGCATTCTCCGCTTTCATGGCGACCACCTCGTTGGTCAGCTTGTCAATACTGATGAAGGAAGGGATATATTCCCCGTTGCGTCCTTTCAGTTCCACGACACGTCCCATGTTGCCCGTTTCGAGCAGGTTTCGCTTGTCCTCGTCGGAGAAGATATGTCCGAAATACGGTCGGTCGAGGTCGGGTTTCTGTCGGATACCGTGGATGCCGAGTACCACTTCGCCTGCCATGGACTGCTGGAATGACAGACGTGCGTCAGTTCTCAGTACGGCAGAGCCGAAGTTCATGCTGATGGGTACTACCTGGTTGGTCTTGTAGCCACGGAGCATCTGTTCGAGCAGTCCGCGCTCCTGGAGGTATTCACGGGAGATTCCGAAATTCTTTAGCTGTTCCCAGTTGATCATGGACTCGTTGTAACGGTACTGGGGGACTGGGTCTGCGGCTGGCTGTCAGCTGCGGCAGCCTGCTGCCGGGTTTCATTTTTTCTTTGCCATTTCTTCTTGATTTTTTGGGTTGATACTTTGGTTTTCCTTGTTGCGCGGAACAATCTCGTACTGCTTGAGAAATTCCTCCACGGCTTTTTGTCTTTTTTCCTGCGGCGATGTCCTCGATGGCCTGCTGTACGGCAGGGTCGTCCAGCCTGTCTTCCTTGACGGAGAGGATTCCGAAGCGTGTCGGGTCTTTCAGCTGGCTCCAGAAGTTCTTGATGAAGTTCTCGAAGGCATCTGCATAGCGGTCAATCTTCAGGAAGGAGTTCCGATTCTGCCTGTCGGCGGCTACCGTGTTGAATTTTCCGTCCTGTCCGATTTGCGACACCGCTTCCAGAATCAGTTCCATCTTGTCGAGGATGAACACGATGTCACTCATCTGCTCGTTTTCGGTGACCTGCGGTTTCGGGGGTTCTTCCCGTGCATTTTTCTTTGCCATAATTTTTGATTTTTAGTGTTGATAACTCATGTTGTCACCGCAAATATATAGGAGAAAAATTTGATAAATAATTGATTTGCAATGCGTTAGGATATACATTACATCTTGTGTCATCACATTACACCGCAGGCCGGAGAAAACGGAGTGAAAATACGGGGTAAAACGGCAGGAAAAGGAGAAAAACGAAAGGCGGCAAAGGAAAGGGAAAAGGCTGGAACAGGCCGGACAGACAAGGGCATGGCGGTACGCACAGCCGCACAGAAGAAAAGGAAAACTGTAATTATGCAGAGTTGGGAGCGAGCTGCTTTTGTCCCCCTTGATGTGTCCTTTTGTGACAGGAAGCGGATTTTTTTACGGGAATAACCGGATCGTGTAATCCATTGGGACGGCATACGGGAGCATGGTTCTCCCGTCAGATTTTTTTTATATTGACCTGTATCTATGCGTCGTAGGTCGCTTCGCTTGCCAAGGCCCGATACTTTCCCTAACTCGGACGGCAATACCGGAGCGTTTTTTCGGGCGGAAAATTACCGCAGGGAATTTTGTGTCCCGAATCATTGCCTTCGATGATATTATGCTTCTCCAAATTTTTAGAAATTTTGCGCTCTGCACTTTTTGTTGGGTATTTCTTAATACGGCTATCTTTTGGCTATTTCAAAGTCTCGCATTATAAAACCTTTCACTTCGTCTTTTATGTTCCGCAAATTTTCCAATGAGTCAATTTGTCGTTGCAGGGCAAGAATCTTATAGACTTGTTTCTTTCGTATTCTTATATACACTATTAGCCATATACATACGATTAGAAGGAAGCCTGTTAGAATATATCGGTATGTAGCAATCTGCTTGTTGAACATTCTTTTTTTTCATGGATACGAGTATAACTCTGTATCGCTTCATCCAACGACTGTCCGCTATTGTAATTAAGAACAGAAGTATAGCCCTCCTTTACTTTATCCAAATAGTGGATTTTTGTTCTTCCAGGTTATGATTTGTTTTGGCAAATTCGGCACATAATGTATAAAATTCAATTTCTGACAATCTTATCTCATCATCTGTATCACATTCCTTTGCCAGTATTTTGTGCTGCTCTGCTTTTACCAGATCATTTTTTTTGTATAATAGCAATAGGTCAGAATAGAATGACAGGTAAACAAGTGGCTCATAGATTTCTCTGTGGCTAAAGCGTCATTCAGTTTTTCTATACTGGAATCAACTGATTCATTTTATACAATACAACTCCCAGTAAGCGCTTTATGTCGTTGTAATAGGTATTATTCTTGCCGACGTTATATTCTAATTCCTCCAAAATTTCATATGATTCGTTGTAGTTTCCCGTATATAACAGATTTTTGGCGACTTGGATTTTGCTAGAAATACTCACATCCGCAAGTGGCACATCCTTTTATACATTGGTTTGCCAATGTGAGATATTTGGACAAATTGGAACATATTGAATTGATTGATGTACATGTCTCCTAAATAGCTGTAGAGATAAAACAGCCATTCTTTATCGTCTTCTTGATTGGCAAGATAGATGGCTTCTTCTATAACATGTACTTCATTCGTTAGATCCTTTTCCTTTCTGTACACTTCGGCCAGGAGATATTGGGCTTCTAATTGTTGTTGTACCAGCTTTTCTGTCTTAAAGATGCGAATACTTTTTGTAATTGTTCTTTTGACGGGTAACAGTCGTTATTCACGTAATTGAGTGTCAGTGCCGACAATATAAAATCAGTCGCCTCTTTTCCGTTCCTGATTTGAGGAAATCCTGTTGTATCGATTTTTGATAAATATAAGTGTGGATCATTTTCGATGAAAATTATTTTTCGTCGAAATTATATGTTGATAAATGTTCTTGGTTGCAGGAAAATAGAAAACTTATAGATAAAAGGAACAAGCATATTTTGAATTTCATGTCATAATAAGTCTTTATAATTACGGATTTAGAAAGTCTGTTTATGTTCATTACTATGCAAATATAATGTTTTTTTCACCGACAATCATCTTGTTGCGCAGCTATTTATATCTTGTGATGATTGTTTTATTTATATGATAGTAAATAGTTTTTATATTCACCGAATCCGAAACATCCGGCTATGATAAAATCTTCCCCGCTTTTTGTCAGCCCAGTGACAGCAGCTGTCAGAAGTATCGCAGTAGAAAAAGATTTCATCGTCCATTTCCGTATCGGAATCCATGTCCAGGGCGATTCTTGTTTCCAG
>VOFD01002575.1_pt1 | contig 10319 bp, 15 predicted proteins | sample 5384101 | NCBI WGS metagenome assembly VOFD01 (sample SAMN12384723, study PRJNA508395) | human gut metagenome | isolation source: healthy gut C | host: Homo sapiens
CTGATTTTGGACGACCTGGGCAGCGAGCTCACCACCCAGTTTGTCCAGTCCGCTCTCTACGAGCTGCTCAACACCCGCCTGGTGGGCGAGAAGCATACCGTCATCTCCTCCAACCTCACTATGGAGGAGGCCGCCCGGCGCTACTCCCCCCAGATCGCATCCCGCCTGATGGGAGAGTACCACGTACTCCACTTCTTCGGCGATGACATCCGTCTGCTGAAGAAAAACCAGTTTTAAGGCCCAAAAACCTCCATGCAACCGAAAGTTTACGACGAGATCGGCAAATGCAACCTCAATTTGGTTCCGGTTGCGCCGCTGTTCTGGTAAGCTGGAGCCACCTTGAAAGGAGGATCTCGCCATGAGCTTTGGTGAAAACCTGCAATTCTACCGCGCCCGGGAGGGCCTGACCCAGGAGGAGCTAGCCGAGCGGCTGGAGGTATCCCGCCAGTCAGTGAGCAAGTGGGAATCTAATACCAGCTTTCCCGAAATGGAGAAGCTGATGACCCTATGCAGCCTATTCCAGACCGATCTGGACACCCTGGTGCGTGGGGACGCCCAGGCGGCATGCCAGGAGGACACCGTGGGCTATGACCGGCACATGAACGCCTTCTCCAATGCCGTGGCCATAGGAGTAGGGGTTGATTCTCCTGGGGGTCGCCGCGGCTCTGAGTCTATATGGTTTGGCTGGCATACCCGATACCTGGTGCGGGGCAGTAATCCTGTCCGCCATTGCCGTGGCAGTAGCCATCCTGGTGGTGGCTTTTATAGACCATGACCGCTTTGCCCAGCAGCACCCCACCCTCCCCCAGATCTATACCCCGCTCAGCGGGATGCCTATGCCCGCCGCTTTCCCTACCTCATAGCCCTGCCCATTGCCGCTATTATCATCGGTGTGGTGTGGCTGATGCTTCTCTCCTCCTGGGCCGAGGCGGGCGGCGACCGCCGGGAGGCCGCCTTGGTCTCTGTCTTCCTGCTGGACCTTGCCCTGTCTGTCTCGGTGCTGGTATGGGCAGGCATGCGCATGGAGAAGTATGAGATTGAAAACTGGAACCGGGAGCATGACCCCAGGCCCCAGGCCAAGGCCCGGCGTAAGAAAATTGACCGAATCTGCGGGGCCATTATGCTGGTAGCCACCATTCTCTTTCTGGCCGTCGGTTTTGGTTGGATGGCCCTGGTCAACGATTATAAAAACTACCTCGGCTGGCGCTGGGGCTGGATCGTCTACCCTATCGCCGGAGTGCTGTGTGCCCTGGTCAGCCATCTCATGGATAATGGGGATGAAGAAGAAAAGGCAGGAAGCCCTCCACCAGGTGGAGGGCTTCCTTTTTCTGAAAAACGCAAAAATCTTGACCTTCCCCCTTGTGGAGGGTATACACTGAAGGAGCAAAGGGGGAACAACCTGTGAAAATCAATGAGGTGGAAGCCCAGGTGGGCATCACCAAAAAAGAACATTCGCTTTTACGAGGAGCAGGGACTCATCGCGGGCCAGCAGCACCATCTGGTCCCTGGATGGCTTGACCATGATGGACTTCTCCACGCCTGGATGGGACTTCTCCACGCCGGGGGGAAGGAGGACAGGTTCTCCCGCCGGGCTCCGGGGCGGGCCGCGGAGATGGCGTCGGCCGCCTGGACCAGGCAGGCGACCACCGTCCTGGGCTCCACGTCATTGTGGTGGGCCTCGATGGCGTGGATCACAGCCTCGCTCTCCTTGTACTTCCGGGCCAGCTCCACGCCGATCTGCACGTGGGAGCCCTCCACCTCGTGGTCAATGGCCTTGCCCAGGTCGTGGAGCAGGCCGGCCCGCTTGGCCTCGGCCACGTTGGCGCCGATCTCGGCGGCCAGCAGGCCGGCGACATGGGCCACCTCGATGGAGTGGTTCAGCACGTTCTGTCCGTAGCTGGTGCGGTAGTGCATGCGGCCCAGGAGCTTGACCAGCTCCGGGTGCAGACCGTGGACATTGGTCTCGAACATGGCCCGCTCGCCCTCGGCCTTGATGGTGGCGTCCACCTCGCGCTTGGCCTTCTCCACCATCTCCTCGATGCGGGCGGGATGGATGCGGCCGTCCTGAATGAGCTTTTCCAGGGCGAGGCGGGCGATCTCCCGGCGGACCGGGTCGAAGCAGGAGACGGTGATGGCCTCGGGCGTGTCGTCGATGATGAGATCCACGCCGGTCAGGGTCTCCAGGGTGCGGATGTTGCGGCAAGGAGGAGATGACCGAGGAGGACGGCATCCGGGCCTGCCAGCTGGAGGAGGAGTTCGCCGAGCTGGGCGGCTGGGAGGCCGAGAGTGACGCCAGCCGCATTCTCCAGGGGCTTGGCATCGGCACCGAGCTCCACTACAACGACATGGCCACCCTGGATGCCCGTCTGAAGGTGAAGGTGCTGCTGGCCCAGGCGCTGTTCGGCAATCCGGACATTCTGCTGCTGGACGAGCCCACCAACAACCTGGACATCAACGCCATGAACTGGCTGGAGGACTTCCTGCTGGACTTCCCCGGCACCGTCATCGTGGTCAGCCACGACCGGCACTTCCTCAATACCGTGTGCACCCACATCGTGGACATCGACTACAACAAGATCAAGATGTACGTGGGCAACTACGACTTCTGGTACGAAGCCAGCCAGCTGATGCAGAACCTGATTAAGAACCAGAACAAGCGAACGAGGAGAAGGCCCAGGAGCTCAAGGAGTTTATCTCCCGCTTCTCCGCCAACAAGTCCAAGTCCAAGCAGGCCACTGCCCGCCGGAAGCTGCTGGACAAGCTGACCGTGGAGGAGATGCCCGCCTCCTCCCGCCGCTATCCCTGGGTGGGCTTCACCCCCGACCGGGAGGTGGGCAAGGACATCCTCTTCGTCACCGATGTAAGCAAGACCATCGACGGGGTGAAGGTGCTGGACAAGGTCAGCTTCATTGTGGAGCACGGGGACAAGATCGCCTTCGTGGGGGACAATGAAAACGCCCACACCGCCCTGTTCAAGATCCTCACCGGCGAGCTGGAGCCCGACGAGGGCACTGTGAAGTGGGGGCAGACCGCCACCTTCTCCTACTTCCCCAAGGACAACACCCCCTATCTTCAAGGACTGCGATGACAATCTGGTAGAGTGGCTGCGCCAGTGCTCCTGTGACCCCCACGAGGCCTCTCCGGGGCTTCCTGGGCCGGATGCTCTTCTCCGGGGACGAGGTGTACAAGCCGGTGAAGGTGGGCGAGCTGGCCCCCTGTTCGCCTTTGTGGGCGTGGCCCTGGTGGTCTTCCTGAAAAAGCCCCAGCTGCAGCACATCGGTCAGATTCTGGCCGGCCTGGGCGTGCTGTTTATCGGTATGGATATGATGAGCGCCGCCATGGTCCCCCTGCGGGAGTCCGAGACCTTTATCAACATGATGTCCAACTTCTCCAACCCCCTGCTGGGTATTCTGGCCGGCGCCGGCCTTTACCGCCATCATCCAGTCCTCCTCCGCCTCGGTGGGTATCCTCCAGGCCCTGGCCATCAGCGGTGTCATTGGGCTCGACAGCGCGGTATACGTCCTCTTCGGCCAGAACATCGGCACCTGCATCACGGCGGTGCTGGCTGCCATCGGCACCAGCCGCAATGCGAAGCGGACCACCATTATCCACCTGATGTTCAATGTCATCGGTACCGTGATCTTTACCATTTTGTTCCTTGTCTTCCCCATCGCCTATGTGATCGACGGTTCCCTGACCCTCCCTGGCTCCCTGGGACAGACCATTGCGGGACTCATGCCTGCCTCCCACGCCGGACAGATTGCCTGGATGCACACCAGCTTCAACATCATCACCACCATGATCCTGCTGCCCCTGGGCAACTACCTGGCCAAGGCCGCCGTGAAGATTCTGCCCGACCGCCCCGAGGACAAGGACGAGCGCATGCACCTGGAGTACCTCACCCCCATCCAGTCGGACAGCAAGGAGAGCGGCCTGGGCGGCTCTGCCATCTATGTAGACCAGCTGCAGCATGAGCTGCGGCGTATGCTGCTCATGGCTCAGGGGAATGTGGAGGCCAGCTTCCGGTCGGTGCTCGAGCGGGATGAGAACCAGCTGGCTGAAGTGGAAAAGACGGAGGAATATATCGACTTCCTGAATAAGGAGATCTCCCTCCACGTCTCCCGCCTCATCGCCTACGAGACCAATGAGAAGGCCTCTGCCGTGGTCAGCAGCTACTTCACTATCTCGGGCAACATCGAGCGAATCGGCGACCACGCGGACAACCTGGCCGGCTACACCCGCATGCTGAACAAGCGCAACATCTCCTTCACCGGCGTGGCTCATGATGAGATTTCCGCTATGCGGGATATCTGCCTGGAGGGCATCAACGACCTGCTCTCTCTCAACGCCGGGAATGTGGAGTGGCTCAGCGAGGTGTCTGCCCTGGAGCAGCGCATCGATGATATGACCCGCGATTACCGCCGCAGCCACCTGGAGCGGATGCGCAGCGGGGAGTGCTCCGACGAGGCGTGCATTATCTACTCCGAGCTGCTCACCGACTTTGAGCGCATGTACCGTCCTCCTGGAGATAGAAGTCCTCCCTTCTCCTCCAACAGCGCCTCCAGGTCTACATCGTCAAAGAGCAGGGCCTTCTGCTCCTGGTCCCACTGGGACAGCTGCTCTTCCACGGCTGCCGCACCCTGGGCGGCCCAATTGGGACCCAGAACATCCCGCAGGGTCAGACTCTGGCCGGTCTCCAGGTCCAGGTTGTAGAAGTACTGCCGGAAGTAGGCGCTGGCCAGACTCTCCGTCTTGGTGACCACAAAGGAGGCCCACTGATCGGTCACCGACTTCACCTGATAGTCCACCTGGATCTGGATGGGCTGGAAGGTGTCCGGTTCTCCTCCTGTGTCCAGATAGGCCTGGTAATACTCCCGTGCCCGCTCCTTGCTCTCATCCACCTCCCGGCTGAGCACCGCGCTGATCTCCAGATTCACCCGCTGCTCCAGGCTGCTGTCCCCGGTGTTTTTCGATCTGGGGCAGCTGGACCATGTTCAGAACAACTGCATCATCCTTCATCTCGGAGATGGACTTGGCATTGAACAGGTCGCTGGTCGTCGGTCAGCGGCATATGGATGGTCACATAGTCGGACACCTTCAGCACCTCCTCGATGGACATGCTCTTGGCGTGCTGCTCCTCAAACACATGGGCGGGCAGATAGGGGTCATAGGCCACCACATCCATCAGGAAGGCACGGCCCAGCTCGCCCACGCGCTGGCCGATCCGGCCAAAGCCCAGAACGCCCAGCGTCTTGCCACGGAGCTCGCGGCCCACAAACTTATACTTGTCCCAGGTCTTGTTGACCTTGACGTCGTGGCAGGCGGGAATGGTGTGCCGGGCGATGTCCAGCATCTTGGCGATGGTCAGCTCGGCCACGGCGTTTCCGTTGAGGCCGGGGGCATTGATGACCTGGATTCCCTTCCTTGGCGGCGTCCAGATCAATGTGGTTCAGGCCCACCGAGCACACGCCGATGACCTTCAGGTTCTTGGCGGCATCCAGGATGTCCTTGTTGATGGCAGGATCGACGCGCATGATGAGCACGTCATACTCAGGGATCAGCTTGAGCAGCTCCTGCTGGGTAGGCAGCATATGGGTGTCCACCTGCATGTACTTGCTCAGCTCTTCAGAGATCGCGCTGTGGACGGCGTCGATGATCAGGCATTTCATGATAAACAATCTTCCTTTCTCAATGTTTGGTCTTTCAGTTATTTTGACAGGGATTGTCCCCTATGCGCACATGTCGTTTGTAATTTCTGCATTCCATTTTCGAATGTTTTTAAAAGCTAAGGCAGGGATTCTTTCTCACCATTTTGCCCTATCTTTTGATACTATTAAACCATAAAATTATCATTCCGAACAGCAGATTTTTACCGATGGTTGCCACAAGCTTTTTGGCTGTGATATAATAGTGCTATCCCAACGAAAAAATGAAGGAATCCTTCATATATCTGGAATTTGGAAGGGAGACCGTCTATGAATTTTCTCCATTTGAAAGTATTTCCTGCTTGTGGCAGAGGAACTGAACATCACACGGGCCGCTGAGCGGCTGTACATCTCCCAGCAGTCACTGAGCAACCACATCGGCAACCTGGAAAAGGAGCTGGGAGTCAAGCTCTTCACCCGCTCTCCCAAGCTGTCCCTCACCTACGCGGGCGACCTACTGGTGGATACTGCCACCCAGATTCTGGATCTCCACAGCCAGTTTCTGTCCAAGGTGGGCGACATCAATCGTCATTACATGGGGCTTCTGCGGGTGGGCATCTCCCACACCTGCGGCCTGGCCCTCCTGCCGGATATTCTTCCACAGTTTCACAGAGAATTCCCTCTGGTGGAATTTTCCCTGTTTGAGGGCAACTCCATCCAGTTGGAGGATGAGCTGTCCCACGGCCGGGTGGACCTCATCATCTGCTTTCAGCCCATCATGATGGAGGGGTGGAGGTAGTCCCGCTCACCGAGGAGAAGCTGATGATGGTGGTGCCCCCAAGTCCTTCACCGACGAGATCTTCGGCGACCGGGCGGAGGAGATGCGTAAGCAGTTTGCCGACGGCGCGGACATCGACTCCTTCCAGCACATGCCCTTTATCCTCATCAAGCGGGGCAACCGCACCCGGAACACGGTAGACCAGTATTTCAGCCGCCACTTCTTTAAGCCCAAGCTGATTTTGGAGACCGAGAACACCGTCACCGCCCTGGCCATGGCGGAGGCGGGGGGTGGGCATCACCATCTGTCCGGAGCTGTTTGTCAAGACCATCCACGTCACCGCCGCCCGCTCCTCCACCGACAAGCTGGACTTCTTCCCTCTCACCGACCCCTCTACCATCAGCCGTCTGGGGTGGGCTACCGCCGGGACCGCTACCTCTCCCACTTCGGGGAGCGGTTCATCCAGCTGACCCAGCAGGCTCTTCAGGGCTGATTTTGTATTATCTTCTCTATATTATACGATATAGAATCTAAAAGAGCTGTTTTACTATGGGTAAGCTGACCGGAAAGACCGCCCTGATTACCGGCGCCTCCAAGGGCATCGGCGAGGGCATCGCCCGCACCTTTCTCAAGCACGGAGCCAAAGTGATTCTGGCCGCCCGGGGCGCCGCCGTGGAGGAGCTGGCCGCCCAGCTGGGCGAGAACGCCATTGCGGTGCGGATGGACGTGTCCGACCCATGGACAGTGTAAAGGCCGGGGTGGAGGCCGCCCAGGCCGCCTTTGGTCCCATCGACATTCTGGTATCTAACGCCGGCATCTGCAAGCTGGGGGACTTCCTCACCCACAGCGACGCTGACCGGGACCCCCATCTGGATATCAACGTGCAGGGGACCTGGAACACCTGCAAGGCGGTGCTCCCCGCTATGATAGAACGGAAGTGGGGCCGGATTGTCATTATGTCCTCCGTTACCGGCGACATGGTGGCCGACCCCGGCGAGGCGGCCTACGCCATGAGCAAGGCCGCCCTGGTGGGGTTGACCAAGGCGCTGGCCCGGGAGTTTGCGCCCCCCATCAACGTCAATGCCATCTGTCCGGGCTATGTCCTCACCCCCATGGTGAAGGGGATGGCCCAGCAGTCCTGTCCGGAGAACCCCCAGAGCGTTATCGACGGCATCGCCGCCTCCATCCCCCTGGGCCGTCTGGCCGACCCCAGGGAGGTGGGCGAGCTGGCCGCCTTCCTGAGCAGCGACGAGGCCAGCTATCTCACCGGGGCCCAGTTCGTCATTGACGGCGGCTCCACCCTCCCCGAGACCAGCACCATGGGCGTGTAACGCCATATCCCCTTCCCCGGCCATCAGGCCGGGGATTTTTATGGCCGCTCCGGGAAAATCACTCCTGCCTCCGGTGCAACCCCGGTGGCCTGCTGTACCTTCAAAATGGCCTGGGCCTGGGCCTCAGCTTCCAAAATCTTAGCCTGCTTGGCGCCCTCCGCCTGAAGGATGGCCGCCTGCTTGGCCGCGTCGGCCCGGAGGATAGCGGACTGCTTCTCGCCCTCTGCCACCAGGATCTGGGACTGCTTCTGTCCCTCGGCCTGGAGGATGGACTCCCGGCGCTCGCGCTCGGCCCGCATCTGCTTCTCCATGGACTCCTGAATGTCTCGGGGCGGCATGATGTTCTTCAGCTCCACCCGGTTGACCTTGATGCCCCAGCTGTCGGTGGCCTCGTCCAGAATGGAGCGCATCTGAGTGTTGATGTGGTCTCGGCTGGTGAGGGACTGGTCCAGCTCCAAGTCACCGATGATGTTGCGCAGGGTGTGAACCTGCGCACTCGGGGAGCGGGTGCTGCTGGTGCTGGGCACTTCCCCTGCCGGAGATTTCGACGCCCTCTTTGAGGGAACCCGGGCCCTGCCCTGGGAGCACTTCATCCCCCGGGAGGGCCAGTTCCCGGTAAAGGGACAGCCTGAATTCCACCCTCCACTCGGTCCCCGCCTGTCAGGCCATTGTCAAGAAGGCGGCCGCCGCCCGCCTGGGAGCTCGGTATGGCCTGAATACCCTGCCTGAGACCGGGGCGCTTTATCAGATCCAGTTTTCCATTATGCAGGACACGGCCGTCCTGATGCTGGACACCTCCGGAGCAGGCCTCTACAAGCGGGGCTACCGGGCCCAGGGCGTGGACGCCCCCGCTGCGGGAGACCCTGGCCGCCGCCATGGTGCTCCTCTCCCGCTACCGGGGGAAGGACCCGTTCTGCGACCCCTTCTGCGGTAGCGGCACCATCGCCATCGAGGCCGCCCTCATCGCCAAGAACCGGGCCTCCCGGGCTGAACCGCTGCTTCTCCGCCCAGAAGTGGAGCTGGGTGGACAAAAAGCTGTGGCTCCAGGCGGCGGACGAGGCCATGGACAGGGAGTTCCACGGAGCGTACGAGATCTGGGGCGGGGACCTTGACCCCCCGGCCGTGGAGCTGGCCCGGCACAACGCGGGGCCCTGGCGGAGGTGGATGACGTCGTAAGGTTTGAAGTGGACGACGCCCGTACCTTCCACTGGGGCGGGATGTACGGCCGGATCGTCACCAACCCGCCCTATGGAGAGCGGATCATGGAGCGCAGGGAGGCAGAGGAGCTGTACCGCGCCTTCGGAAAGGCATGGAACAAGTTCCCGGAGGGCTGGAAGCTGTATCTGCTCTCCTCCCACACGGAGTTCGAGCGCACCTTTGGGAAGAAGGCAGACAAGAAGCGCAAGCTATATAATGGTATGCTCAAGTGCGACTTCCCCCCACGAGCGGGTCTTTACCGAAGGAGAGGGCCACGCGGAAAGCTGGCCCGGCAGGCCGCCCAGACCGGGCGAGCCGGTACGTATCTGGGCCTGCGGCGGAGACGGCACCCTCAACGAGGTGGTCAACGGGGCGGCGGGCTTTGACAACGCCGCGGTCACCTGCGTGCCCAAGGGGACGGGCAACGACTTTCTCAAGCTGTTCGGCCCCCGCTTCCGGGAGCTGTTCAACGACCTGGAGGCCCTGGCCGCCGGCCCCCAGACCGTGCCTTTGACCTGATGGACTGCAACGGAAAGCTGGGCCTGGACGTGGTGTGTGCCGAGGCGTGGACGCCCGCATTGCCGCGGGGGTGCACCGATACAAGGACCTGCGCTTTGTCACCGGCAAGGGGCCTATATTCTCTCTTTGATCGAAAACATCTTTTTTAAAAGGTATCTGCCGTCCCATGGAGGTGCAGATGGGGTCCGGTCCATTACAGCGGCCCCCACCGCCATTGTCTGCGTATGCAACGGCCGCTTCTATGGCGGTGGTTCTTTATGCCGGTGGCGGAGGCCATGCCGGACGACGGGGTGCTGGATATGCTGCTGGTGGGAAAGGTGAGCCTGGCGACCTTTCTCCGCCTGGTGGGCCAGTACGCCAGGGCCGCTACAAGGAGGCCCCCAGCTCATTGAGGATTTCCACGGCCAGGAGCTCACCTGGTCCAGCAACGGGAACCCCTGGTGGCGGTGGTGGATGGGGGAGGTGCTGGAGAGCACCTCTTTTACCGTGCGTCTCTCGGAAAAAAAATCCACTTCTTCTATCCCAACGGGGCCAGCTACGCCCCCCACCTTTAAAAGGGGGGCTATTTTTTATGGACCAGCTATCAGGCCACCCTGGGGGCCTGCTTTGCCGGGTACATCGTCCAGTCGGTCATCAACCTCTTTGCCCCCCTGCTTTTTCTCACCTTCCAGCGGGAGTTCTCCCTCTCTCTCTGGACCAGATTGCCCCTGCTGATCACCGTCAATTTTCTGGTGCAGCTTATCATCCTGACCGGCGCCGCCAAGGAGAAGCCCGAAGTGGCCGAGGTGCTGGCTGTCGGCCCCGGCGGCATGGTGGACGGCAACGAGGTCGTCATGACCGTGAAGGTGG
>VOFD01003052.1_pt1 | contig 10316 bp, 17 predicted proteins | sample 5384101 | NCBI WGS metagenome assembly VOFD01 (sample SAMN12384723, study PRJNA508395) | human gut metagenome | isolation source: healthy gut C | host: Homo sapiens
CGGTGACCATCCGTTTTTATGACGCAGCTTCTATCAGTGACTACCATGTAAAGCAACTCGCGCGACCGACCAGCTCGCAAACCTGTCTAATGAGGTTAGAAATAAACAACATACTCCCCGCCCACTTCAGGCAGAGGTGAGAATCAATACCTCATTCGAAGGAAGTGCAGAAAAAAGCATCAGCCAGGCAATCACCTTACAGCCCGGAATCAATCATGTTTCCATACCTTCCGAAGTGGCATCCCCGTACGTTGGATGCCGAATGGATGGGGAAAGCCCGCCCTGTATGATTTCTCCGCTCAAATCATAGTAGAAGATAAAGTCGTAGCCGAGCAATCGCACCGGATAGGACTGCGTACCGTTCGCCTCGTTAATGAAAAAAAAGATAAAGACGGAGAATCCTTCTATTTTGAAGTAAACGGTGTACCGATGTTTGCCAAAGGAGCCATTACATCCCCCAGGATGCACTCTTGACTAACGTCACTACCGAACGCTACCAAACCTTATTCCGCGACATCCGCGAAGCGAACATGAATGTCATTCGTGTATGGGGAGGTGGGACGTACGAAGATGATCGCTTCTATGACCCGGCAGATGAAAACGGAATACTGGTGTGGCAAGACTTCACGTTTGCCTGCACTCCCTATCCGTCCGACCCCACCTTCCTGAAAAGGGTAGAGGCGGAAGCCTGCTATAACATCCGTCGCCTTCGCAATCATGCTTCCCTGGCGATGTGGTGCGGCAATAACGAAATACTGGAAGCCTTAAAATATTGGGGATTCGACAAGAACTTCCCGCCCGAAATCTATCAGGAAATGTTTCGAGGCTACGACAAACTGTTCCATCAGCTCCTTCCAGCCAAGGTTAAGGAACTGGATGCCGACCGTTTCTACATACACAGCTCCCCGTATTTTGCCAACTGGGGACGTCCCGAATCTGGGGATAGGAGACAGCCATAACTGCCCCGTTTCATGAGCGAATTCGGTTTCCAGTCCTTCCCGGAAATGAAGACCATCTCCACTTTCGCCGCTCCGGAAGATTATCAGATAGAATCGGAAGTGATGAATGCTCATCAGAAAAGCAGCATCGGCAACGCCCTGATTCGTACCTACATGGAGCGCGACTATATCATCCCCGAAAAAATTTGAAGACTTTGTCTATGTCGGACTAGTGCTGCAAGGACAAGGAATGCGTCACGGACTGGAAGCGCACCGCCGGAACCGTCCTTACTGTATGGGCACCCTGTATTGGCAACTGAATGACAGCTGGCCGGTAGTATCTTGGTCGAGTATCGACTATTATGGTAACTGGAAAGCCCTGCATTACCAAGCCAAACGAGCCTTTGCTCCAATTCTCATCAATCCTATCCGGCAGAACGACAGCCTCAGTATCTACCTGATTTCCGACTGTCCGGACACCAAAGACCACCTGACGTTGGAAATGAAAGTAACAGACTTTGACGGAAAGAAACAAGGCAAGCCGATACGACTCAACACATTGTCAGTTCCGGCTAACACTTCCCAATGTGTGTACCGTATAAAACCCGATATCTGGCTATCACCGGAAGAACAGCAACGCTGTTTCATGCAACTGACCCTGAAAGACAAGGCAGGAAATACTCTTGCCGAAACCGTATACTTCTTTAGAAAAACAAAAGACCTGCTTCTGCCTGAAACAACCGTTTCCTGCAAGATGAAACAGAAAGACGGCATGTGTGAACTGACATTGTTTTCTCCCACTCTTGCAAAAAGATGTCTTTATTGAAATCCCATTGCAGGGAGCCCGTTTCAGCGACAACTTTTTCGACCTTCTTCCCGGGGAACGTAAAACGGTCGTCATCACTTCTCCCCAAATAAAGAAAGGAGAGGAGCTGCCTTTGACAATCAAACATATTCGTGAAACTTATAATTAATCTATTAATAACTTAACACTTAATTTTTTAGTTTATGAAGCAACTCTTAAATTAACCGGATGTCTGGCACTAGCAGGACTTTTTGCCTCTTGCCAATCGGCGCAACAGGAAGCCAACTACCAGATCATCCCCATGCCACAAGAAATTGTAACCGCTCAAGGAAGTCCCTTCATCCTCAAGAGCAGTGTGAAAATTCTCTATCCGGGAGGAAACGAGAAGATGCAACGCAACGCACAATTTCTGGCAGACTACCTGAAAACGGCTACCGGAAAAGATTTCGCCATTGAAGCCGGAACAGAAGGTAAAAACGCAATCATACTGGCATTAGGCACGGAGAACGAAAATCCGGAATCCTACCAGATGAAAGTTACCGGTGACGGAATTACGATTACCGGTCCTACGGAAGCCGGTGTATTCTATGGCATCCAGTCCCTGCGCAAATCATTGCCTGTGGCTGTCGGTGCGGATATTGCCATGCCAGCCGTAGAAATCAATGACGCTCCCCGCTTTGGCTATCGTGGCGCGCATTTCGATACCAGCCGTCATTTCTTTACTGTGGACGAAATAAAGACCTACATCGACATGCAGGCTTTGCATAACATGAACCGCCTCCACTGGCATATCACCGACGATCAAGGCTGGCGTCTGGAAATCAAAAATACCCGAAACTGACTGAAATCGGTGCTAACAGAACAGAAACAGTCATCGGACGTAACTCCGGCGAATACGACGGCAAACCTTACGGTGGATTCTACACCCAGGAACAAGCCAAAGAAATCGTAGATTATGCAGCCGAACGCTACATCACCGTTGTTCCCGAAATCGACCTTCCGGGACACATGCAAGCTGCCCTTGCCGCTTACCCTGAACTGGGTTGTACCGGTGGTCCGTACGAAGTATGGAGACAATGGGGGGTATCCGAAGATGTGCTTTGCGCCGGAAACGACCAGGTCTTGAAATTCCCTGGAAGATGTCTATGGTGAATTGATTGAAATCTTCCCGTCACCATATATTCATGTAGGTGGTGACGAATGCCCGAAAGTAAGATGGGAAAAATGTCCGAAGTGCCAGGCACGTATCAAAGCATTGGGATTGAAGTCAGATCAGAACCACAGCAAAGAAGAACGTTTGCAGAGCTTTGTCATCAACCATATTGAGAAATTCCTGAACGACCATGGACGTCAAATCATCGGTTGGGATGAAATCCTCGAAGGCGGACTTGCTCCGAATGCTACCGTGATGTCATGGCGTGGTGAGAAAGGTGGTATCGAAGCTGCGAAGCAGCAACATGATGTCATCATGACACCGAACACCTACCTGTATTTCGACTACTACCAAGCTAAAGACATCGAAAACGAACCGTTCGGTATCGGTGGTTATCTGCCCATGGAAAGAGTGTATAGCTACGAGCCGATGCCGGCTTCTCTTACTCCCGAAGAACAGAAATACATCAAGGGAGTGCAAGCCAACCTCTGGACAGAATACATCGCTACTTTCCCACATGCACAATACATGGTATTGCCTCGTTGGGCTGCTTTGTGTGAAATTCAGTGGTCCAGCCCCGAAAAGAAAAAACTATGCCGACTTCCTGTCCCGTCTTCCACAACTGATTAAGTGGTACGATGCAGAAGGATACAATTACGCTAAACACGTATTTGACGTACAAGCCGAGTTTGACCCGAATCCGGCAGAAGGAACAATGGACGTTACCCTGTCTACCATCGACGGTGCTCCTATTTACTATACGTTAGACGGCACAGAACCTACTGCCACTTCCCCCGTTTACGAAGGAGTATTGAAAATTAAGGAAAATGTCACCCTGTCCGCTAAAGCCATCCGTCCCAACGGCGAAAGCAAGACTGTGACGGAGAAGATTGATTTCAGCAAATCCAGCATGAAGCCGATTGTAGCCAATCAGCCTATCAATGAACAATACCTGTTCAAAGGAGCTTCCACTTTGGTAGACGGTCTGAAAGGAAATAGCAGCTATAGGTCAGGCCGTTGGATCGCTTTCAACGGAAATGACATGGATATGACTATCGACCTCCAGCAACCTACTGAAATCTCAAGCGTGGCAATCTCTACCAATGTAGCAAAAGGAGACTGGGTATTTGATGCCAGAAACCTGTCCGTAGAAACTTCAGATGATGGCAAGAACTTCAAAAAAGATTGCTTCCGAAGAATACCCGGAGATGAAAGAGACAGACAAAGACGGAATCGTTGAGCATAAACTAACCTTTGATCCTGTGACCACCCAATACGTGAGAGTCATTGCTTCACCGGAGAAATCACTTCCGGCATGGCATGGAGGAAAAGGTAAAAAAACGCATTTTTATTTGTAGACGAAATCAAAATTGATTAATGAATATAAGAAAAGAATACCCTAAAGTTTGTCTTTTCTTATGGATATTGGGGATGTGCTTCCATGCACATCCCATTCTGGCACAGTCCGTCATACCTGTCCCATTAAAAATGGAGCAGGGGACGGGCTCTTTTTTACTATCAGAAAAGACTAAACTTTATACAAACCTGCAAGGTGGAGAAGCGGAACTCTGGGAGAATTACCTGAAAGCATTGCCTGTTCAATTGAAAGAAGCGAGAATGAAAGACAGGAAACAGATGCTTTTTCTTATTGATAGCCCCCAAGACCCCCCAATTGCCATCACCGGAAAGCTACACACTCTCCGTCACCCCTCAACGAATTGAGATCCGGGCAACTTCGGGAGCCGGATTATTCTATGGAATGCAAACCCTGTTACAGCTGATGCAACCGGCGGGCACAGGCAGCTATTCCGTAGCCTCTGTCGAGATAGAAGACACCCCGCGTTTTGCTTACCGCGGACTGATGCTGGACGTATCCCGCCATTTCTCTACCAAAGAGTTTATAAAGAAGCAGATAGACGCATTGGCATATTACAAAATCAACCGTTTGCACCTGCACCTGACCGATGCGGCAGGCTGGCGGCTTGAAATTAAGAAATATCCTTTACTGACCGATTTTGCAGCTTGGCGTACAGACCCCACCTGGAAGAAATGGTGGAACGGCGGACGTAAATACCTCCGTTACGATGAACCCGGAGCTTCCGGAGGCTATTACACCCAGGACGATATTCGTGAAATACTGGCATATGCCCGTCAGCACTATATCACGGTGATTCCGGAGATTGAAATGCCTTCCCATTCGGAAGAGGTGCTGGCTGCCTACCCGCAGCTATCCTGTTCGGGAGAACCTTACAAGAACTCCGATTTCTGTGTCGGCAATGAAGAAACTTTCACCTTTCTGGAGAATGTACTGACGGAAGTTATGGAACTTTTCCCTTCCGAATACATTCATGTAGGAGGTGATGAGGCCGGCAAATCGGCTTGGAAGACCTGTCCGAAATGTCAGAAGAGAATGAAAGACGAGCATCTGGCCAATGTAGACGAGCTGCAAAGCTATCTGATACACCGTATCGAAAAGTTCCTCAACAATCACGGACGCCGTCTCTTGGGATGGGACGAGATTCTGCAAGGAGGCATTGCGCCCAATGCAACCGTCATGTCATGGCGTGGAGAAGAGGGTGGTATCGCTGCCGTCACCTCCGGCCATCATGCCATCATGACACCGGGTGCATACTGTTATCTGGACAGCTATCAGGACGCCCCATACTCCCAGCCGGAAGCTATCGGCGGCTACCTGCCATTGAAGAAAGTATATGCCTACGATCCTATTCCCGCTTCCTTAACTGCGGAGCAGGCAAAGTTAGTCTACGGTGTGCAGGGAAACCTATGGGTGGAATATATCCCCACTCCCGAACACGTGGAATATATGATTTACCCTCGTATACTGGCATTGGCGGAAGTAGCCTGGTCGGCTCCGGAACGTAAGTCATGGTCCGATTTCCATACCCGTGCACTGTCAGCAGTGGCCGATTTACAGAAAAAGGATACCATCCTTTCGATTTGAGCAAGGAAATCGGCAGCCGTCCCGAATCTCTTCAACCAGTCAGCCATTTGGCACTCGGTAAAAAAGTGATCTATAACTCCCCTACAGCCCCCATTATCCCGCACAAGGCAACACAGCCCTGACAGACGGCATACGTGGTGACTGGACTTACGGTGATGGTTCATGGCAAGGATTTATCTCGGACAACCGTCTCGATGTGACGATTGATATGGAAAAAGAAACCCCTATCCATTCCGTCACCGCCGCTTTTATGCAAGTGGTCGGCGCGGAGGTATTCCTGCCGGAGACAGTGATTATTTCCATTTCCGATGATGGAATAAACTTCACGGAGCTGCAAAAACAACACTTTGAAGTGAGCAAAGAAACACCCATCCGGTTTACGGATATTTCATGGCAGGGAGAAGCCAAAGGAAGATACGTACTTTACCAGGCACAGGCCGGAAGCGAATTCGGAGGCTGGATATTTACGGATGAGATAATCGTGAAATAGACATTGTCAATATCATTTATGAATAAAAGAGGGAATCTACTCAACCAGATTCCCTCTTTTTTATTGTTATATTTGTATTATTACCTTAAAAACTAAGAATATGGTACAACACGCTAGACTCATTTTCTACAGCCTTCTTCTTCTGGTAATCCCGTGCGAGAGCACCTTGGCGCAGAAGATTCCCGTCACGCCCATAGACTCATTGATAACTGTAGGATATGCCACCGGAAGTTTGAAAAACCTCTCCGGTTCCGTAGAGAAGATTACGGAGACACAGATGAATAAAGACCAGATAACGAACCCTTTGGAAGCAATCCGCGGACGTGTGCCGGGCTTGACCATCCAACGCGGATCAAACGGTCCGGCAGCCTTGGATGCGGTACGCCTGCGGGGAACCACCTCACTGACCAGTGGCAACGACCCTTTGATAATTGTTGACGGAGTATTTGGCGACTTGAGTATGCTTACCTCCATTTACCCTACGGATATTGAGAGCTTCACCATTCTGAAAGACGCTTCCGAAACCGCACAATACGGTTCCCGAGGAGCTTCCGGTCTGATTGAGGTCACCACCAAAAAAAGGAATGAGCGGCAGAACACAGGTAGCCTACAACGGTATTTTCGGAGTTTCCACCGTCTACAAGAATCTGAAAATGCTGTCCGGCGATGAATTCCGTCGTGTGGCTTCGGAGCGTGGCATTTCCATTCTGGACAAAGGAAATAACACCGATTTTCAGAAAGAGATTGAACAGACAGGACTGCAACAAAACCATCACGTCGCCTTTTATGGTGGTTCCAGTGAATCCAGCTATCGTGTTTCCCTCGGTTTCATGGACCGTCAGGGAGTGATTCTGAATGAAGACATGAAAAACTTCACTTCGAATATGAACATGAATCAGCAGATGTTCGACGGCTTCCTGAACTGCGAGCTGGGAATGTTCGGTTCCATTCAGAAGAATCATAATCTGGTGGATTATCAGAAAACGTTCTATTCGGCAGCCACATTCAACCCCACCTATCCCAACCATAAAGACCCGTCACCAACCCTGGGACGGAATAACAACCGCCAGCCAAATCACCAATCCATTGGCATGGATGGAAGTGCAGGACGATGATGCCACTTCGCACATCAGCACGCACGCCCGTCTGACTTTCAATCTGCTGGAAGGACTGAAACTAAACCTCTTCGGCGCCTATACCTATAATATCGTGGAAAATTCGCAATACCTCCCCACCTCCGTCTGGGCGAACGGTCAGGCTTACAAAGGAACCAAAAAGCGAGAATCCTTGTTGGGCAACATGATGCTGACCTATAAGAAAAAACTGGAAAAAACATTTCTTTGACGTGCTGGCACTTGCCGAACTTCAAAAAAGAAACCTACACGGGATATTATACGACAGTAAGCAATTTCAGCACCGACAAATTCGGGTATAATAATCTTCAGGCAGGCGCACTCCCGCTTATGGGAAGGCACTAATTCTTACTACGACCAACCCCGTCTGGCATCCTTCATGGGACGTTTCAACTATACATATGCCGACCGCTACGTGCTGACGCTGAATGCCCGTACAGATGCTTCCTCCAAATTCGGCGAACCATAAATGGGGATTTTCCCTCCCGCGCATGCATGATTAGTGAAGAAGAATTTATGAAGCAGTTGCCGATGGTGGACAATCTGAAATTCCGTATCGGCGCGGTCTGGCAGGTAATCAGAGCAGGATTGACTCATACAACATTGAACCTTGTAAAGCCGAACGGTGTAGTCCCGTCCAGACATAGGAGCACGGCTTTACCTTTGAAACAACGTAAGCGTACCGCCTTTCACCTATAACACCTTGCTTGCCAACATCGGTTCCATGCGCAACTGGGGTACGGAAATCGCCATCGGCATCACCCCTTTGAAGACGAAGGATATGGAACTGAATATCAATGCCAATATCACTTTCCAGCGCAACAAACTGCTCTCATTAAGCGGTATGCACAATGGTGAAATGCTTTCTGCCCCGAATATAAAAAAGTCTTGCCGGCCTCGACGGAGCCGGCTTTCACGGAGGATACAACCACATCGTATATCAGATGGTGGGTCAACCGTTGGGCGTGTTCTATCTTCCCCACAGTACGGGACTGGAATCCGACGGAAACGGTGGATACACCTATGGCATCGCCGACCTGAATGGCGGAGGTGTCAGCCTTGAAGATGGTGAAGACCGCTACGTGGCAGGACAAGCCGTACCTAAACCGATTCTTGGCTCCAACATCAGTTTCCGCTACAAGCGTTTCGACCTGTCTTTGCAGATTAACGGAGCTTTCGGACATAAAATCTACAACGGAACCTCCCTGACCTATATGAACATGAATATATTTCCCGACTATAACGTAATGAAGAAAGCCCCGAAACAGAACATCAAGGATCAAACCGCCACCGACTATTGGTTGGAAAAAGGATTATGTCAACTTCGACTATGTGACGCTGGGTTGGAACGTGCCGATAGAAAAGGTGCAGAAACTAAAGAAATATGTTCGCTCCCTGCGACTGGCATTTACAGTCAACAACCTGGCAACCATTTCCGGTTATTCGGGACTTTCACCCATGATTAACAGTTCCACGGTGAACTCCACTTTAGGCGTGGATGATAAACGGGGATATCCGTTGGCGCGGGCGTACACATTGGGATTGAGTATTAACTTTTAATGGAGGAGGAGATGATGAAACAATATATGAAAAATAAAAAGTCGTTTTTTGCAGAAAGAAGAACAGCTTTCAAGGATAGCGGAACTGTTTTCAAAAAGAAGATCTTACGTCCTTCGGAAGTGTTGGTATTCCTTCTTATAGCGTGTCTGGGCTTATTCTCATGTGATAAGTTCTTGGAGGAAAATCCGAAAGATAAGTTACCCGAAGATGACGTTTACAATACAATCTCGGAAGTATATCTCAATGCAGTAGCTTCGCTTTATACATACGTAGGCGGTTATAGTGATAGTCAGGGATTGCAGGGAACGGGTAGGGGAGTCTACGACCTGAACACCTTTTACTTCCGACGAAGCCATTATCCCCACCCGTGGAGGTGACTGGTATGACGGTGGTTTTTGGCAAGGACTTTACCTGCACGATTGGGGAATAGAGAATGATGCCATTCAGGCTACATGGGAATATCTCTATAAAGTCGTCATGTTAAGTAACAAATCACTGGAGCGGATAGCATACAAATTCGCCGAAACTCATTCCGCTACGGAACTCGTTCCCGCCACTATAATCACGCCAAGGCTTACGGACTAAGCGGTGAGAACGGTCCCAGCGCCACCATTGAAGCCCTCGAAACTTTCGGTTATGAAACCGCGGGAACAAGATCCCCGTTTTGATATTTGCTATTTTGCAGGAATTGTCCACGACCTGAAAGGAAACATAATCAAACTGGATAATGGAACGGTACTGGAATATCTGCCCGGAAAGTATCTCTGGATATAACGTGATACCCCATACGAACAAACCGCAGGAGCCCGCATGAAAAAGTATGAAGTCGACCCGACTGCCACAAAAGACGGTAAGTTGATGGAGAATGACATTGTATTGTTCCGCTATGCAGACGCTTTATTGATGAAAAGTGAAGCGAAAGTCCGGAACGGAGCAAACGGAGATGAAGAACTCAATGAAGTTCGTAGCCGTGTCAACGCTTCTCCCCGCACTGCCACTTTAGAGAATATCCTTGCCGAACGTCAGCTGGAACTGGCTTGGGAAGGATGGAGACGACAGGACTTAGTCCGCTTCGAGAAGTTTACAAGAGCTTACAGCAGCCGTCCGCAACTGCCGGATGAGGCAAGTGGATATACAACTGTATTTCCTATACCGGAGAAAATACGGGTGATGAATGAGAGGTTGAAACAGAATCCGGGGTATTAGGAAGAAATCATAGTGAAAATATGAATACTTCTTTTGGTAGTGTTCATATAATTACTATATTTGTGCAGT
>VOFD01002029.1_pt1 | contig 10303 bp, 14 predicted proteins | sample 5384101 | NCBI WGS metagenome assembly VOFD01 (sample SAMN12384723, study PRJNA508395) | human gut metagenome | isolation source: healthy gut C | host: Homo sapiens
CACATTCCAGGAGCTGACGCGCGACGGCTCGACGCGCTGGCGCCCGCAATCACGGCCATGGCCGAGGCCGAAGGGCTCGACGCACATGCCAACGCCGTGCGCGTCCGGATGAAAGGAGGGATACTATGAAACCGCTGTCGCAGTTGGTGCGCCCCAACATCCGGGCGCTGAAACCCTACTCCACGGCCCGCGACGAATACGCCGGCGGGGAGATCGACGTATGGCTCGACGCCAACGAAAGCCCCTACGAAAACGGCGTCAACCGCTACCCCGACCCGCACCAGCGGGCGCTGAAGGCCCGTATCGCGGAACTGAAGGGCGTGGACGCCGGACGGATCTTCATCGGCAACGGCAGCGACGAGGCCATCGACCTCGCATTCCGGATCTTCTGCGAACCGGGGCTGGACAACGCCGTGTCGATCGCCCCGACCTACGGGATGTACCGCGTGGCGGCAGCGACGAACGACGCAGATGCGCGAAGTGCCGCTGGGAGCCGGCTACTCGCTCCCGGTCGGGGCGCTGCTGGCGGCAGCCGACGAGTACACGAAGCTGATGTGGCTCTGCTCGCCCAACAACCCCACGGGCAATGCGTTCCCGGCGCAGGAGATCGAAAGCCTGCTCCGCCGCTTCGACGGCATCGTCGTGCTGGACGAAGCCTACATCGACTTCGCCGACGGCGGCGGGTTCCTGCCGCGGCTCGGCGAGTTCCCGAACCTGATCGTCCTCCAGACGCCTCCAAGGCGTGGGGCATGGCCGGGCTGAGGCTCGACTGGCTTTCGCCTCGGAGGAGATCGCCGGCCTATTCGGCCGGGTGAAATACCCTTACAACATCAACACGCTCACGCAGCGGGCCGTCGCGGAATCGCTCCGCAGGACATCTTCGGCCGAGGTGGCGGCGATCCCGCGCCGAACGCTAGCGCCTGGCGGCGGCACCGCGGCATGCTCCTGCAGGGCAGGTCTACCCGTCGGAAGGCAACTTCCTGCTGGTAAAGACCGCGGCACCCGACCTGTTGTACCGGGAGCTGGTCAGCGGGGTCATCGTCCGCAAACCGTTCGCGAATCGCAGGTTGCGAAGGATGCCTGCGCATCACGGTCGGGCGCCCGAGGAGAACGACCGCATGTTGGAAACCGTCAAAAATTTCCGCCCATGAAAAAAGCGCTCTTCATAGACCGCGACGGCACCGTGATCGCGGAGCCGCCCGCGGATTACCAGGTCGACAGCCTCGAAAAACTGGAATTCATACCCGGTGCATCTCGGCGTCCGGACGCTCCGGGAGCTGGATTTCGAACTGGTGATGGCGATTCGAACCAGGACGGCTGGGCACGGAGTGCCTTCCCTGGAGGAGGATTTCCGCCGCCGCACGAAAAAATGCTGCGCACGCTCGCAGGCGAAGGCGTCGCGCTCGACGACATGCTCATCGACCGCACGTTCGAAAGCGACGATGCCCCGACGCGCAAACCCCGTACGGGCATGTTCGGCCGCTACACGGACGGGTCGTACGACCTCGGAGCGAGCTACGTCGTCGGCGACCGGGCGACCGACATCCTGCTGGCGCGCAACCTCGGGGCGAAGGGCATCCTGCTGGCGCCTGCCGCCGAGGGGCGCAGGGATGCTGCGGGGCAGGCGCGGAAGAGGCATGCGTGCTCATCACGGACTCGGGGCCGAGATCGCGGAATACATCCGCCGCGGGGAACGGCGGGTCGTCGTGACGCGCGAAACGCGCGAAACGCGAATCACCGTACGGCTCGACCTCGACGGCCGGGGCTTCAGCACCTGCGGGACGGCGGAGAACGAAATGGCGGAGAACGGAACGACGGAGAACGGGACGGAAGGCAGACCGGAAAATACGGCTGGCAGTAGAGAACGGCACATCTGACGATGCGGCGTACGGCACCTGTGGCGCTGTACGGAACGGCGGAAAGGAAACCGGAGCGGGCACCCTGCCGGAAACCACGGAAAACGGACTGTCGCGCAGCCCCGGGAACGGCACACCGGGAAATCGGGCGGACATCCCCGGCACACCGGGCACGACATCCCGCCGTGTTCCCCGGCGGGATGCGGCGGCGCCCCGGGCGACGGGATTTCCACCGGGCTGCGGTTCCTGGATCACATGCTGGCCCAGATCGCCCACCACGGCGGGGTGTCGCTCACGGTGGAGGCGCACGGCGACCTCGACATCGACGAACACCACACGATGGAGGATGTGGCCATCACCCTGGGCGAGGCCATCGACCGCGCGCTGGGCACGAAGGCCGGAATCGCCCGCTACGGCTTTCGCCCTGCCGATGGACGACTGCCGGGCGCTGGTGCTCCTCGACTTCGGGGGCCGCATCGACTTCGAATGGGACGCCGAATTCCGCCGCGAGCGGGTCGGCGACGTCCCGACGGAGATGTTCCGCCACTTTTTCCACTCGCTCTGCTGCGCGGCACGCTGCAACCTGCAGATTTCGGCGCGCGGCGGGAACGACCACCACAAGGCCGAGGCGATCTTCAAGGCTTTCGCCCGTGCCCTGCGCATGGCCGTGGCCGGCACGGGCTTCGGATACGACATTCCCAGCAGCAAAGGCATACTATGATAGCGATCACGGATTACGATACGGGCAACCTGCGTTCGGTGGCCAATGCCCCTGCGGCGCCGGCGCCGAATTACGGTCACGTCCGACCCGCGGTGCTGCGGCAGGCGGACAGGGTGCTCCTCCCGGGGTCGGGCGAAGCCTCGTCGGCAATGGCCAAACTCCGCGAACGAGGTCTCGACACCGTCATCCCCACCCTGACACAGCCCGTACTGGGCATCTGCATCGGCATGCAGCTGATGTGCCTAGACAGCGAGGAGGGCGACGCCCGCTGCATGGGCATCTTCCGCGGGTCCACGTCGTGCGGCTGACCGAGGCGGGGAAAATCCGCTGAAATTCCCCCGTAGGCTGGGACACCGTCGGCAGGCTCCGCAGCCCGCTTTTCGACGGCCTGGCGAAGACACCTATGTCTATTACGTCCACTCCTTCGCGGCGGAACCGTGTGCGGCGCCACGATCGCCCAAACCGCTACGGAGGGATATTCAGCGCCGCCCTCGGCCGCGGCAACTTCTTCGGCACGCAGTTCCACCCCGAAAAGAGCGGGCGGGCGGGCGAGCGGATACTGCGCAATTTCCTAAAACTCTGACGACATGAAAATCGAAATCATACCCGCAACGGACATCATCGGCGGCGTGCGTGCGCCTGACGCAGGGCGACTACGCCAGCCGGAAAACCTACTACCGCGACCCGCTGGAAGCGGCGCTGCGCTTCGAAGAGGCGGGCATCCGCCGCCTGCACATGGTCGATCTCGACGGCGCCAAGGCGTCGGAGCCCCGCAACCTCGCCGTGCTGGAACGCGTGGCGACGAAAACCACGCTCGAAGTGCAGTACGGCGGCGGAATCAAGAGCCGCGAGGCCACTGCGCAGCGTCTTCGACGCCAGGGCCGGCCGCGCCATCTGCGGCAGCCTCGCCGTCCGCGAACCCGAACGCTTCGCCGAATGGCTTGCCGAATTCGGCGGGAAGCTGATCCTGGGCGCCGACATCCGCGACGGCGCGGTGGCCGTACAGGGATGGACGGAGCAATCCGAGATGACGGCGCAGAAACTTATCGCCGCTTCGCACCGCAGGGGCTCGCACAGGTCATCTGCACCGACATCGCCCGCGACGGGATGCTTGCGGCCCCTCGGCGGAATTCTACGCTGGGTCAAGGGACAGTTCCGGGGGTGGAGATCACCGTCAGCGGCGGCATCGCCTCGGCATGGGAACGACATCGGGGAACTCGACCGGCGGGCCTGCGGAGCGTCATCGTCGGCAAAGCCCTCTACGAAGGGCGCATCACCCTCAAAGAACTCGAACGATGCTTGCCAGAAACGCATAATCCCCTGCCTCGACATCCGCGACGGCCAGACCGTCAAGGGGATCAACTTCGTGGGGCTGCGCGGCGTCGGCGACCCCGTGGAACTCGGTGCGAAATACGCCGCCGAGGGGGCCGACCATCCCATTCACCGTAGGCGGCGGCATAGGATCGGTGGAGGATACCTCGCGTCTGCTCGATGCGGGTGCCGATAAGATATCAATAAACAGCGCGGCCATAGCTTCGCCGTCGCTTATCGACAGCATAGCGTCGCGCTATGGCAACCAGTTTGTGGTTGTGGCTATCGACGCGCGTATGATGGAGGACGGGACGTGGCGTGCCACCACGCACGGCGGCACCCGCCCGACCGACAAGGAGCTCTTCTCGTGGGCGCACGAGGCGCAGGAGCGCGGTGCGGGCGAGATACTGTTTACATCGATGAACCACGACGGCATGCGTTCGGGATATCCGTGTGAGACGTTCGCGCGTTTGGCCGATATGCTCTCCATTCCCGTCATCGCCTCGGGCGGCGCGGGATCCGGACGTGCTTACGAAGGGCCGTGCCGACGCGGCTCTGGCGGCCAGCATATTCCACTACAACGAAATCCCGATCCCCGTGCTCAAACGGGAATTGAGCCGGCTGAATATCAACGTAAGACAATAGACACCATGAAATCACAGCAAAACCCTTCGAGGCGCTCGACGCCGCGAAGCAGGCCGACGGACTGATCCCCGCCATCATACAGGACGCGCACCCTGCGGGTGCTGATGCTCGGCTACATGAACCGGGAGGCTTACGAAAAGAGCCTTGCCGAAGGCCGCGTCACCTTTACAGCCGCACGCGCCGCAGCCTCTGGACAAAAGGCGAAACGAGCGGCAACTACCTCGACATCGTATCGGTCACCGCCGACTGCGACAACGACACGCTCCTCATACGCGCCATCCCCCACGGCCCGACCTGCCACACCGGGGCGGCGAGCTGTTTCGACGGGGCCGCCGCCGGGACGGAAGGTTTCATCCGCTACCTACAGGGCGTCAGCCAAAGGCGCCATGCCGAGATGCCCGAGGGCTCCTACACGAGCAAACTCTTCGACCGCGGCGTGAACAAGATCGCACAGAAAGTGGGTGAAGAGGCCGTGGAAACCGTGATCGAAGCCGTGGCGGGCAACCGTGAGGCGATGGTCTACGAAGCCTCCGACCTGATATACCACCTGCTGGTTCTGCTCGAAGCCACCGGATGCTCGATCGCCGACCTCGAAGCGGAGCTGGCGCGTCGCCACAGCTGAAAAAGCGGCACACCGCCCGGGAGCAGAATGAGCATGAGCCCCACGGCGCAGCGCATGGAAAAGGCCGGCATGTCTTCCGACATGCCGGCCCGTTATATTCACCTGCCGCCGTCCAACGGACGGCAGCACGCCGTTACTTGAAGACCAATGCACTGCATGCCCTTCTCGGCGCTGCCCGAAGCGGCCTTGGAGTTGAGTACGGTTTCATGTTTGTTGACACGCATGTTGGGCGAGCTGGAGCCTTCGAACGACATGGCGGGAGACGCAGCCCAGCTCCTTCATGACCTTGGCCAGGTCGAGCATCGAAAACGCCGACGCTGCCCTCGACCTGCTGGCCGCAGAATGCGAAACCTTACCTGGGCCGTGACACCGACCGCAGCACGTGCATACGCGGGATTGTTGGCATACCAACCGCTGTTACTACCGTCGTTGCAGATCGTCTGCGCTTCGGTCAGGACATTCCCGTTCCACAAAACCATCGGGATTCCGGAAACGGCCGTCTTGGCATCCACGGTACCGTCGCTCTGAACCCGAGCCGTGAAACTGCTGCCGTCCCTGAACGGGAATGCATAGAGTTTACCATCGAACTTCTGCGACCAGGCCATCTTGTAGCACCGTTGTTATCCTGTCCGATCGTAGCGAACGAATTGATGGCATGAGGATCCTGAACGAACTGTCCGTCACGGATGATGGTTCTGAACTGCGGTACCGGCAGAAGATACACCGACCAGGTATACGTTCCAGCTGCCGTCAAACTTTCGAGCTCCTGAATCGTCTTAAGATCGGAGCCGTTGCCGACAACGCCCATCGTCGACTGCGGGCCCATGATGGCGATGTAGGCGATATTATTGTCGACGCCGTTCAGCTTCGTGGTCTTATAGACCTTGATATATTTGGGCAGCGTGCCGAAACTTCCCGTCTCGTCCGTCCAGCCCTGGCTCAACAGAGGGTCGGTATAGCCGGTCTGTTTGACGACATAGGTGTAGTCCGTCCCGCCATAGGTGACCACCAGCGTCCCGTCGGCGAATTCGAGGTCGAACGTCCGGTCGGCGGGGGACTTCAGGGAAGCGCCCGGCACCAGCTCGATGTCGAATACCATGGCATTGACATTCATGCCCGTCTTATAAGCGATCGTGATGGTGTTGCCGGCGATGACAGCCTCTTCGTCCCCGACCTTCGCCGAAAGGATCGGGTTGGGGGATATCCTTGGGCTTGGCCGACATCAGGTAGGTTTCTTCGTGGAGGTAGCCCACGTTCACGACGACGCTGTAAGGAGACGTGAGGTTGACCTCGGCGGTCGCCGTGCCCGGCGTTTTGAGGATCGCACCCCAGGTCATGTCGAACGTAACCTTCACTTTGGAAAAGGTCGGTCATGTTCTGGAACTCCCCGAAGGTAATGGTCTTGTCGGCATCCGAAACTAACGGCGGAGATCGTCGAGTCGCCGTCGGCAGCCGTCACGGAAACGAAAGGCTGGGGAAACTTCCGAGGGCCATTTTTTATCGTCGTCCGAACACGATGCAATAAGAAACGCACCCATGCAGCACAACAGCGCAGTCAACAGGGGGGGTAAAAAGTTTTTAATAATCAGGTATTTTAGATTGAATAATTATGGGTTAGTTCTCCTTCGGGTACTTTAAGAAATTTATTCGGGGAAAATCTCGATACAAGTAATTAATTTTACAATAGGAATATCAGACCACAAGCATCACACTTATATAATATAACAATCCATTTTAAAAATATAAATGCAACATTATTTCCACACGAAATGTAGTAATAATATTTATTATGACAATGTTTTTTGAGCAAAAAAGTTAATAAATGAACCCTTCAAAGTAATATTTTTTGGATAACAAAAATACAACTAACTGATTTTATGCGACATAAGAATACATAAAACAATCCGTCAGGACAAGGCAAGGCGGACGGGCTCGGCGACCCGCGGAGAAATAAAACCGGGCGGATCGGCGGTCGGAAGGGGCGGGAGTGTCGGGAAGGGAAAGGCTGACAGACCGGAAGGGCAGTCAGAGGGCTGTCGGGCTGGAGGCAGGAGGGTTCCGTGGAGGAGGGAGCCGGAGCGGATGAGGGCTATACGATCATCTGGTTAAGTTTACGGTATTCACGCGGAGTTTGATGGTAAACGGCCCGGAATGTCTTGTAAAAATGGCCCAGGTTGCGGAATCCGCAGTTGCTGCAAATTTGTTTGATCGGCATGTTGGTGATGGCCAGCTGCGTGATGGCATAGCGCATACGGAATTCATTGACCAGTTCGGTGAGCGTCTTGTAGAAATGGATGCGCACGATTCGGTTCACATGGTCGATATTCCGATCGCACAAATCGACAAAGCCCGCCACGCCCCGGGCAAAATGCTCGGGGCTGTTGTATTTCTGAATGGCATTGAAGAGCCACAAGGGGATCTCGGAATTATCCTCGACCTCCTGATTGGCCGTAATAGTCCGGAAAATAAAGAGCAGCAAACTATCCAGCTGCAGCCGGGAGCGCCGGTATTTCATCGCCTCTTCGGCTCGCGAAGAAAGTCTTTTGACGATATCCTGCGAGAGTTTGATATGGAAAGGCAGCAGCGTGGAGCACCAGAAATAGAGGTTGCTGTCCCCGAAATAGCGGCTGCGCAGAAAATCAATCGTTTCGGTCGGGAATGCGATGTTGACCAGGGTGATCCCGCGCCCCGTCGCCGAAAAAGTATGGCAGTCCCGCGGGCGGATCATCACCATGTCGCCGGCCGAAAGCCTGACCTGCCTCCCGTTGACATGATGGTACCCGGTGCCTTTTTTCGATCCACAGGATCTCGGCATAATCATGCGTATGCAGCGATAAATCCTGGCTCGACGTAATATTTACCCGGGCAATATGAAAAACTTCATTGGCGCTCAGGAAATAGGATAATTTAAATTGGGAATCCCGCTTCATCGGATGGCATTTTGGGCAAAATAGCATTTCGAAACGATATTAGCAACCCTGCCCGCCCATTCCCGCACGCCGAAAAACCCCGGTTCACCGCAATTCGGGCAAACCCTGCTATATATTAAGGTAATATAGCCCCCGCGCAAATCCGGCAGCGAAAAAAATATTCCTCCGCCTTCGGGGTCGCCACGCAGGAAGGCTGGGAATAAACACACTGGCAAGCAGGAACCCTCCGGACGAGAAACAGCGAAATATCGGAATAACGTAAAAAAAGCTTCGAAATGCAGGAAACTTTGTCGGTGCTACATGTATTTTTCATCCGATATATTTGCAATAGTAAAATAAGCCCCGGAAATGAAAGGAATCATCACGACCATACAACGCATGTCGATCCACGACGGCCCCGGCATCCGCTCGACGCTCTTTCTCAAGGGCTGCGACCTGAGGTGCGCATGGTGCCACAATCCGGAAACATGGAGCAAACACCGTCAGTTGCAGTATATCGCAAGTAAATGCATCCGCTGCGGAACCTGTATTGCGGCCTGCGACCAAAAAGCCCTCCGGGCCGGGGAACGGCTTGTCATCGACCGTGCCGGCTGCAACCGCTGCGGCAAATGCACCGAGGTGTGCCGACGGGCGCCATGTCCTGGATAGGACGCGAAGTGAGCGCAGACACGAGGCAGTCCGCGAATTATCGGCGGACAAAATCTTCTTCCGACTTCGGGCGGAGGCGTCACGCTGTCGGGCGGGGAGCCATTGCTGCAAGCCGGTTTTGCACGCGAAGTACTCGGCGGCTGCCTCGCGCAGGGAATCCATACGGCGACGCCGAGCCGCCTGCTGCCCGGCGACAAGGTGGATCAGATCGAGAAGCTCATCGCCGAGAAGCGGCCCAAGGAGAATCTGGCCTTCGTGGGCGACGGCATCAACGACGCCCCCGTCCTCTCCCGCGCTGACATCGGCATTGCCATGGGCGCACTCGGTTCGGACGCCGCCATCGAGGCCGCCGACGTCGTCCTGATGGATGACGACCCGGCCAAGATCGCCCTCGCCATGCGCATTGCCCGCCGCACCAAGGGCATCGTCTACCAGAATATCGTCTTTGCACTGGCCATCAAGGCGGCCTGCCTGCTGCTGGGCGCGCTGGGCATCGCCAATATGTGGGCCGCCATCTTCGCGGACGTCGGCGTTATGGTCCTCGCTGTTCTGAACGCCACCCGCGCCCTCTACACGAAGGACCTCGTGAAGAAGGATAAGCTGGACTAAGGGCCGCATCCTATCGCAAAAAGAAAGCATCCGCAGAGGGTGTTTCTCCGAAAAAAGCTCGGAGAGCCGCCTCTGCGGATGCTTTTTGTCTGTCAGCAGGGGGAAACTCCTCTCTTGCAATGTACTATAAACCTGTTATAATACTAGAATGGAGGGTTGAAGCCAATGCAAGAACAAAACGAAATAAAATTGAACCGTGCGCCGGTATGGCGCGCGTTCCGGGCCGCAGCGCCTCAGACGTTGCCGGTGTTTGCCGGATATTTGGTGCTGGGCCTCGGCTACGGCATCTATGTGCAGTCGTTGGGTCTGCCGGTCTGGCTGCCGCCCCTGATGGGCACGGTGGTGTATGGCGGCTCGCTGGAATTCGTGCTGGCGTCGCTGCTGCTGGGCAGCTTTGCGCCGGTGTCGGCCTTTCTGATGGCGCTGATGATCCAGGCGCGGCATCTTTTTACGGCCTGACCATGCTGCAGCGCTACCGCGGCTACGGCCTGCGCAGCGCCTACATGATCTTCGCCATGAGCGACGAGACCTTTTCCATCACCTGCTCGGCAGAGCCGCCCGAGGGGGTGGACCGGGGCTGGTTCATGTTCTTCATCACCCTGCTGGACCAGTTCTACTGGGTCGCCAGCGCGGCCATGGGGGCGGCTCTCGGCGCAGTCCTGCCCTTCAGCACCGAGGGCGTCGATTTTGTCATGACGGCCATGTTTGTGGTCATCTTCCTCAACCAGTGGGAGAAGGAAAAGCAGCACGCCAGCGCCGTCATCGGCCTCGCTGCGCCGCTGGTCTGCCTGCGCATCTTTGGCTCGGGCAGCTTCCTCATCCCCTCGATGGTCTGCATCCTTGTGGCACTGCTGCTGTTCCGCCGCCCCATCGAGGCCAAAGAAAGCGAGGCGGCAAAATGAGCAATATCCAGTTCATCCTGACCATCGCCGTCTGCGCGGCGGGCGTCAGCTTTGCCACA
>VOFD01001880.1_pt1 | contig 10271 bp, 15 predicted proteins | sample 5384101 | NCBI WGS metagenome assembly VOFD01 (sample SAMN12384723, study PRJNA508395) | human gut metagenome | isolation source: healthy gut C | host: Homo sapiens
CAGCGCCCGGCGCTGGGCCTGCTGCTCCTGCCGGGTCTTCAAATTCTGGAGGGTCTCCTGGTCTGGGTCAAAAATCACCTGGCCGGTCTCCCCCCACGATGTAGGCCTGTTTGCCGTGGTAGCTCTCATTAAAGCTGGCCCCCAGGCCGCAGACCGCGGGGATGCCCATAGTGCGGGCCAGGATGGCGGTATGGCTGTTCCCGGAGCCGCCCTGGGTGGCGATGGCCAGAATCTTGCTCTTGTCCAGCTGGATGGTCTCGGAGGGGGCTAGGTCGTCGGCGGCCAGGATCACCGGCACCTGGGAGTCAATGCCCGCCCTCCACAATGCCCATGAGGTTGTTGAGAATGCGCCGGGTGACGTCCTTGACGTCGCAGGCGCGGGCCTGCATATAGGGGTCATCCATGGCCGCCAGCATGGCGGAAAACTGCTCCCCGGCCTGGTCTACGGCGTACTCGGCGCAGTACCCCTCGGCCAGCAGCTCCTCCATGGCGCCGGTATAGTCCTCGTCCTCTAAAAAACATGGCGTGGGTCTCAAACAGCTGGGCGGCACTGTCCCCCCCGCCTGCGCCCGGGCCAGTTCGGCCATCTGTCCCAGCTGCTGGGCCGTCTGCTCCATGGCACGGTCCAGCCGCCCTCCTGGAACCGGGGGGTCGTCGGCTTTGCCGGGCTGAATGAGCGTCTGGCTGCGGCGGCAAAAATAGATGGGGCCGTGCTCTACACCTTTGGAAACCCCTTGCCCCTGCAAAATCTTCATGTCGTTTCTTTTTCAAAAAGCCCCGTGTCAAACGGACCGTGGGCACGGGGCTCGCTTATAGATTTTCCTTAAAAGCTGTTCCATGGCACGCGGCCCACAGCAGGCTGTACGCCGCAGCCGTCTCCCAGCACGCCGGCGGCGAAGGTCTCATCGGGGATCTGCTCCATGGGGATCACGGTGCCCTCCACCGGGCAGTAGACCACGCCGGGCTTGCACTCCAGGGCGGGGTCTCCTCCTGGGCGGGCTGGGGCTGCTCAGCCTCCTCCTTCCGCTCCTCCTTGTAGAGAACCCAGCTCACCGCAAAAGCCACGGCGAAGGACACGGCCAGCTCCAGGGCGCAGGGGACCAGGTAGTCGGTGGTGGTGAGGAAGCCGAACAGGCCGGTGACGCCGTAGGCGGTGGCGCCGATGTGGGAACATGGCGCCCACCACGCTGCCGGCAGCACCGCCGATCATACCGGCCACCAGGGGCTTGACCAGGCGCAGGTTCACGCCGAAGATGGCGGGCTCGGTGATACCCAGGGCGGCGGACATGGCGGGAGGGCAGGGCCAGAGCCTTGGTCTTGCGGTCCCGGGTCTTGAGGGCCACGGCCAGACAGGCAGCGCCCTGGGCGAAGTTGGCGGCGGAGGCGATGGGCATCCAGGTGTTCAGGCCGGTGGAGGAGAGCATGCCGGCCTCGATGACGTTATACATGTGGTGCACGCCGCACACCACAGTCAGGGGATAGATGGCGCCCATGAGGGCCGCGCCGATGCCGAAGGGGATGGTGATGAGCATCTGCACGCCGGTGAGCACCCAGTTCTCCACGGTGGAGAACACCGGCCCAAAGATGGTCAGAGTGAGGTAGCCGGTGGCGCAGACGGTGACCAGAGGCGTAATGAAGAGGTCCAGCATCTCAGGCACGATCTTGTGCAGCCGTTTTTCAATTTGGCACATGATCCAGACCGCGATGATGACGGGGATGACGTGGCCCTGATAGCCGGTCAGGTTGATGTTATAGAGGCCGAACCACACGTCGGCGGAGGGGATGGGGGTACCGTTTGCCACATAGTCGGCTACCGACCAGGCGTTGATCAGATCCGTGTGGATCATGATCATACCGATGACGGCGCCCAGGAAGATGTTGCCGCCGAACACACGGGCGGCGGAGATGGCCACCAGGATGGGGAGGAACACGAAGGCGGCGTTGCTGAAGAGATGGAAGATGGTGTAGGTGCCGGAGTTGGCCAGAGCGGGCCAGGCCCACAGGCCCTCCAGCAGGCTCCATGATGAGGCCGGAGGCCACGATGGCGGGCAGGATGGGGACGAACACGTCGCCCAGGGCCTTGACCATCCGCTTGGGCAGGGGCTGGCGGGCGGCCGGCGGCGGCCTTGACCTCCTCCTTGGTGGCGGCGGTCATGCCGGGAGACCGCCAGAAACTCGTCATACACCTTGTTGACCGTGCCAGTGCCCAGAATGAGCTGGAGCTGTCCGGCGTTGCTGAACACGCCCTTCACCCCGTCGATGTTCTCCAGGGCCTTCATGTTCAGCTTGTTGTTGTCGGCGATCACCAGGCGCAGCCGGGTGGCACAGTGGGCGGCGCTGACCAGGTTTTCCCGTCCGCCCTACCTGTTGGAAGATCTCTTTGGGCGCATTTCCGATAGTCCATTGATACCCCCTCCACATAAGTTTGTATTTTATTTGAAATCGTTTCCACCTTGTGTTCATTATATCGAGGGGGGGTATCTTTTTTGTACATATGGAATATTGGACAATAATTTCCAGTTGTTTTTTGTGCGAAACATAAAAAGCCCACCGGTTTTTATAGGGTGAACTTTAGGAAAAATTTCCCCAGGAGGGGGCTGCCCGGTGGTTTCCTGCGCGCAGTACACCGGACCGCCTCCCCGGGGGAACAGCACAGCTATATTTTCTTTTTCCCACGGTATCATCCTGGCGGCGGCGGGCGTTAAATGCTCTCCCGTTCTACCACAGTGTAGCCCATCATGGTCTGGCGCACTGGCTGTTCGGTGCGGCTCTGTCCGGTCAGGGACAGAAGCATCCGGGCTGCCTCAGCTCCGCAGGTCTCATAGTAAAAATGGGCAGTACTCAGCTTGGGAGACACATGCACTCCCGCCCAGCTGTCATCGATCCCTGCCACGCTCCCGTCCTCTGGAAGGCGCTTGCCCGCCGCCCGCAGGGCCTCCATGGCCCCCATAGCAATGAGATCGGTGGCGCACATGACCCCGTCCAGGTCGGGGTACTCCGCCAGTAACGCCTCCATCGCGCTCCGGCCTCCCTCTACAGTGAAGGGACTCAGCCGGGTGGGGATGTCCGCCTCCAGGCCGGCCTGGGTCAGTGCGGCACGCACGCCCTGTTTGCGCCGCAGGCCCACGGCCACATCCTGCTCAGTCACACCGATATAGGCCAGTCTCCTGCGGCCCCGCTGGATCAAACGCTGGGTCAGCTCCCGGGCGGCGTTAAAGTCATCGTGGTAAACGCAGGGCACGCCTTCGCACTGCTGCCCCGCAATGACCAGAGGGGCGGAACAGGCCCGGATAGCGTCTTCGTGCCGAGGAGTGAGCACCGTGGCCATGAGGATGATGCCCGCCAGATTCGAACTGGGGGTGGAGCTTTTGCAGAGCTCTGCCTTACCACTTGGCTATGGCACCATCTGGATAAAGATGGAGCAAAGAAGGGAAACTAAAATGGAGCGAGTGACGAGGCTCGAACTCGCTACCTCCACCTTGGCAAGGTGGCGCTCTACCAGATGAGCTGAGCTACACGCGCACATTTGTGCCCCTGACGGGAATCGAACCTTGGCATCCCGTCAGGGGACTTGGTGCCTCCGGCCGGAATCGAACCAGCGACACGGGGATTTTCAGTCCCCTGCTCTACCAACTGAGCTACAGAGGCAAGTGGCGACGCGGAAGGGACTTGAACCCTCGACCTCCGGCGTGACAGGCCGGCGTTCTAACCAACTGAACTACCCACCATCGACAACGACATCGGCTGCTCCAACTATACCATCGGCTTCGACACCGCCTGCAACACCGCCGTGGAGTGCATCGACAAACTGCGGGACACCATGCAGTCCCATGAGCGCTGTTCGGTGGTGGAGGTCATGGGCCGCCACGCCGGGCATCTGGCATTGTACGTGGGCATCTCCGTGGGCGCCACCGCCGTGCTGATCCCTCGGGGACTCCTCACAGCCCGCCAGCAGGGAGCCCAGCATGACCACGTTGGCGCCCGCGGCCAGAGCCTTGGCGATGTCGCCGGAATACTTGACGCCGCCGTCGGCGATGATGGGCACTCCGTACTCCGCCGCCACCCGGGCCGCGTGATCTGGGGCACGCCGATACCCGCAACCACGCGGGTGGTACAGATGGAGCCGGGGCCGATGCCGATCTTCACACAGTCCGCGCCCGCCTCGATCAGGGCCCGGGTGCCCTCAGCGGTGGCCACGTTGCCGGCGATGAGCTGCACATCGGGATAGAGGGCCTTGATGCGCTTGACGCAGTCCAGGATGTTCTGGGAGTGGCCGTGGGCGGAGTCCAGGGACAGCACGTCGGCCCCCGCCTCCACCAGAGCGGCCACCCGGTCCAGCACATCGGCAGTGACGCCGATGGCGGCCCCTACCAGCAGCCGGCCCTTCTCATCGCGGGCGGAGTTGGGTAGACCGTGGCCTTTTCGATGTCCTTGATGGTGATCAGGCCCTTGAGGCGGAACTCCTCGTCCACGATGGGCAGCTTCTCCACCTTGTGCTGGCGGAGGATCTCCTTGGCCTCGGCCAGCGTGGTACCCTCGGGAGCGGTGACCAGGTTGTCCTTGGTCATCACATTGTCGATGAGCTTGTACATATCGGTCTCGAACTTCATATCGCGGTTGGTGATGATACCGATGAGCTTTCCGTTGTCGCAGATGGGCACGCCGGAGATGCGGTACTTGGCCATCAGCTCATCCGCCTCCGCCAGAGTGTGGCCGGGACCCAGCCAGAAGGGATTGGTGATAACCCCGTTCTCACTGCGCTTCACCATATCCACCTGCTCAGCCTGCTGGCCGATGGACATATTTTTGTGGATGATGCCGATCCCGCCCTCCCGGGCGATGGCGATGGCCATGCGGTACTCAGTAACCGTGTCCATGGCGGCGCTGATGAGGGGGATGTTCAGGCGGATCTTCTTCGTCAGGTGGGTGTGCAGATCAATGTCGGCGGGCAGAACGTCGCTGGCGGCAGGGATGAGCAGCACGTCGTCAAAGGTCAGCCCCTGCTTGACAAATTTCTGTGCGGCTTCCTGGTTGACCATACACTCAACAACTCCTTTTTTTCGCCCGGGGGGCCATCACAAAACATGTAATAGATTTATTGTACCTGTCCTGGCCGTCTCCCTTGTCAAGGAAGCACTTCACCAAAAATCAGGGCCGCCTCAAAGCGGGATTTGCCGTGTTCGTCCATCCGTGGACATAGTGTGATGCCCCCCTGGCCGGCCACCTGCAGGTCCAGCTCATCCCCGGGGCGGCACTCGGCCAAATAGCCGATCTGCAGCTGGGGACAGGAACCGGTCCGGGCTCCAGATCCTCCATCTCCACGGCGTCACAGGCGAAGTCGGCATAGCGGGTATTGTTCACATGCCCGTTGATGTCGGTGTCGCTGTAATGCATCCGGCGGCGATCCGCCGGTTCCATCCTCCTCCTCCGGGCAGGCGCAGCTTGGAGAGGGTTTGGTCTTGCACAGGAACCGCCGCCGGTGCCCGTCCAGCTCGGTGATGGCAAGGCTCCCAGGCGCAGCAGCCGGTATGGTCCCCGCTGGCCAGCACCCAGGGACACCGCCTCCCCCACCGGCTGTCCATTCACAAACAGGTCGTAGTCCCGGTACATGATGGCGCTCTTGCCCCCACGGTGCCAGGTGCGGATGGTGATCTCGTCCTCCCAGCGCAGGGGCGCTCCAGCCGGAACCAGGACCGGGCCAGCATCCAGAAGGCCCCGTAGCGCTCCATCCAGCATCTCCCGGGGAACCCCCCGTCCTCGGCGGCCTGGGTGGCTGCCTCCTGAAGGTGGTTCCCAGCAGGGCCGAGGCCTTGCAGTACCCCCTTTCCATCCACATCCCGGGAATCGATGGGCCGGGTCATCTCATAAAACTGGCTCATTGGTTCTCCTTTCCCCGGATCAGCAGCCGTGGTTTTGCAGCAGATGTCGTCAATGTCGTCGGCAGTGGCCGCGGGAATGCGCACTTCCGCCCCGCAGTGCGACAGATCAGGTCCACCGAGCTGTAATTCACCCGAAAGGTCCATGCTTGGAGCCGCAGGTGCAGGAGACTCCTCCCCGGGCGGCAATGTCCCGGATCTCCCCAGGACCTCGTGCATGACCAGCTCGTCCAGAAAGGCACCCCGCTCCCCGCTCCCTGCTCCAGCTTGTCCACCGCCTGCTCCAGGCGGGCGGTGGCGGCGTACACCGGCCACTCCTCCCCCACATAGCAGCAGTCCAGGCCGGAGGCTGTGCAGGAGAAGGCCAGGGCCTCGCTCCCGCAGAAAGGCATGGGAGGGGCAGGACACAGCGTGCTCTCGACCGCAGAACAGGCAGGGCACCCTCAGGCGCACCCTTTGGGGAGGCCACCTGGGAGAAGTCGGAGAGCGCCATGCAGAAGCAGGCCCTCGCCCTGGCGCTGGACAAGGCCGGCCAGGCTGCCTCCGCCCTGGACTGGCTCTTCGCCGGCGACCTGCTCAACCAGTGCATCAGCTCCTCCTACGCCGCCCGGGGTCATCAGTTCCCCTTTTTCGGGCTGTACGGGGCCTGCTCCACCATGGGCGAAGGGGCTGATTTTGGCCTCTATGGCCCTGGACGGGGCTTTGGCCGCCGGGCGGGGGTGCATGGCCTCCTCCCACTTCTGTACCGCGGAGCGGCAGTACCGCACCCCCCTGGAGTACGGAGGCCAGCGCACCCCCACCGCCCAGTGGACGGTGACCGGCTCGGGGGCGGTGATTTTGGACCAGGAGGGGCCTGGGCCATATATTACCCATGTGACGCCAGGTCAGATTGTGGACAAGGGGCATCACCGACACCAACAACATGGGGTGCGGCCATGGCTCCCGCCGCCTACTCGACCATTTCCGCCCACCTGCGGGACACCGGCCGCTCCCCCTGACTTCTATGATCTCATCGTTACCGGCGACCTGGGCCAGCTGGGGCGTGAGCTGCTGCTGGAGCTGTTCCAGCGGGATGGGATCGACCTGTCCGACCGCCACACCGACTGCGGCCTGCTTATTTTCGACCGGGTACGCCAGGACGTCCACTGCGGCGGCTCGGGCTGCGGGTGCTCCGCCTCGGTGCTCACCGGCTATCTGGTGGAGGGATTGCGCAGCGGCAAGTGGCGGAACATTTCTCTTCTGCCCCACCGGCGCCCTCCACTCCCCCCACCTCCGCCTTCAGGGGAGTCGGTACCGGGGATCTGCCACGCCGTGGCCCTGTCGGCCCAGCGTCCAAACACCAATTAAGAGGTGAATCTAATGGAATACTTCAACGCCTTTTGTGCGGCGGACTGCTGTGCGCTCTGGGACAGATCCTCATCGACCGCACGAAAACTCACCCCCGCCAAAATCTGGTCTGCTACGTCACCGCCGGGTGATTTTAGGCGGGCTCCGGCGTCTATCAGTACTTGGTAGATTGGGTTGGGAGCTGGTGCCACCGTTCCCTCACCGGCTTTGGCTATACCTTTTGGCAAAGGGGCGCGGGAGGCGGTACAGCAGCACGGCCTGCTGGGGCTTTATCGGGGGAGCCGCGGCCACGGCGCAGGCGGTGTGGCCGCCGCCATCTTCTTCGGCTTTCTGGCCGCCCTGCTGTTAAAAGCCCGGCCCAAACACTAAAAAAATCGGTGGAGTTTTCAAACTCACCGATTTTTTCTTATCGCTTACCAGCTTCTCCCCGGCCGGCCATCTGTTCCGCCGTCAGGTCCCCGGTCCGCTCCCAGCTGGACGATCCGGTCTTTCCAGCATAGGATGTACCCTGCCGAAATTCCCCGGCCAGAGCTGATAGGCCTCCTCGGCTCCCCATGGGGGTTGGATCCACCATCTGATACTGGGCATGGACGATGCTCCCATCCACATAGGTGGCTATCCGTTTCTCTTTCGGCCGGCACAGTTCCTGGAAACAGGCATCATACAAAAGGGGGATATGGATTTCACCAAGGTGTAGTTCATCCCGCGGCAGCTTCTGTCATCTGTTCAAATCCTGTCCGGCACCGCACCTCCTTCCGGTCCAGGAACAGGGACATGTCCGTGCTGACCGTGGTGAGATACTTTCTTCGTCCACCCGGTCAGTTCACTGGCAGAGAGAGGGGCGCGAATCTCTTGCTCCACAGAAATTGCCCCGCTTTGAAGTCCTCGGATCAAAGAGAAACATCACCGTACCGACCAAAATCATGGACAAGATCACATCTAAACTGAGGGTTATCGCATCAAAAGTTTTACTCCAGCAGACGCCTTTCTGCGCTTCAGAGGTTCGTTTGGTACCATTTACGGCCAAGAAAACAACCACATAGGCCAGCAGTATCCCGCCCGTTACCAATCGCATACCTGGTCTGTGTTCGGAACCCCAGCACGAAAAGCCAATACATCAATCCCGGGGTCATTCCCAGCACCACCTCCATGGGTCGGCTTGATGGGCATCCCCTGGGTAGGCAAAAACCTGCATCCACCCCTGGGCGGTGCCAGGCTTCCAGCCCGAGCGCCGCCAGGAACATGATTCAGGTAGGTCCGGCTCAAATCGGAGGCCTGGGTGACGAATAAACGAACTTGGGGCTGGATTGCCCAAACACACCCCCCATAAGTTCCTCCAGCATGGAGCCTTTTTGGAGTCGTCAGCAGTTTGATGGGCGTGTGGATCAGCGAGTAACACCAAGAACCTCCCACAAAAAAGCCCAGCACCAGGAGGATCAAATAAGCCGGCACCATCCGTCGTGCCAGCTTGCCCACCATCCGAACCTCCCAAACTGGTCCGGTCAGGATGGGCAGTGGGTCCTCCCTCCGGTCCCTGGATGACCTGCATCTGGTCCATCCGTCCTCGTTGCTGGCAGAACACCTGAAAGGTATCTGCCCTCTGTGGGCTCCGGTTCCATCGAATTCGTTATTTCCATTTTCAAAGAGGCCCGGGTATGATATTGAAGAGACTCCGAAAAGTGCAGTTTTCTTTGGGTCGCAGGTGCTTCTCCATTCCGGTGTGGTCATAGAAGGAAAGGGGATCAAATCTCTCCGGGTGGCTCTCATAGCGTTCCCTCCTCTCGAACATGGCCTCATAGTCCTTCTGCTGCTGGCAGATCCGGCGGTACTCCTCGTCCAGCCGCGCCCGCCCCCTTTTCCGTCAAAATGTAAGCTGCTGCGGGGGCCCTCACAGCGGGTCTCCCGGATCATCTCCGCCTCCACAAACTGCTCATCGGAGCTGGTCCCACTGGCCTGTGTACCCCTCCAGTGCCCGTTGGCGGAGCCCAAGCAGGTCATTGTCTGCTGGGCCACGAGATGGTGGGCGTGGTCGAAGAGGCCGGCCCCGGCGTCACGAATGTGCGCCCGGGCGACCGCGTGGTGGTCAACGTCGAGACCTTCTGCGGCCACTGCTACTTCTGCGAGCATGGCTATGTGAACAACTGCACCGACCCCGACGGCGGCTGGGCCGCTGCGGGGAAATTCCTCTCCCTCATCGCCCAGGGCAAGCTGGATACCACCCCTCTCATCACCCATACCTACCCCTCAAAGACATTGCTGCGGCCTACGATCTGTTTGAACACCGCCGGGACCATGTGATCAAAGTGGCCATTGCCCCATAAGTTTTTATTTCCCGGGAGGGGCGCTGCCTCCCGGTTTTCAGGAGAACCCCATGACCTTTGCTCAGTTTAAAACCCAATACTGCTTGAATTTGGACCCCCAGCAGGAGGCGGCGGTCCAGGCACTCTCCGGGCCGGTGCTGCTGCTGGCGGTGCCAGGCAGCGGCAAGACCACCGTGCTGGTCTCCCGCATCGGCTATCTCATCGCCCAGGGTGTGCCGCCGGAGAACATTCTCACCATGACCTACACCGTCTCCGCCGCCCGGGACATGTCCCGGCGTTTGCCGCCCTCTTCGGCCAGTCTCTGGCCGACCGGCTGGAGTTTCGCACCATCAACGGGGTATGCAGCCGCATCATCCGGGCCTATGAGCGCACCCAGGGCCGCCAGGCCTTCCAGCTGTTGGAGGATATCGGACGCCAGGCGGCCATCATTGGGGAAATCTGCCGGCGGCAGAGCGGGAGTTTGCCTCGCGAGAGCACCGCCAAGGCGGTGCAGACCGCCATCACCTATGTGAAAAACAGCATGATCTCTGGGGAGGAGCTCCAGGAGGTAGAGGTGGAGGGGGTGGAGTTTCCCCCCATCTACCAGGAGTACTGCCGCCTGCTGCGCACCCACCAGCTGATGGACTACGACGACCAGATGATCTACGCCCACCGGATTTTAAAGCAGTTTCCCTCAGCTTTTGGAGCAGTTCCGCCGCCGCTACCCCTACCTCTGTGTGGACGAGGC
>VOFD01002368.1_pt1 | contig 10267 bp, 14 predicted proteins | sample 5384101 | NCBI WGS metagenome assembly VOFD01 (sample SAMN12384723, study PRJNA508395) | human gut metagenome | isolation source: healthy gut C | host: Homo sapiens
ATCGCCGTGGCATACTCCGCACGATACCCGTGGATGTCGGCACAATTATGAATGTGCTGCCACACCTTTTCCTCTGACGGCGTATCCGTCATTCGCTCAATGATCTGCCCCGCATTTTTGCCTATAATCGGGCTTAAGCGCTCTCGTCCGCCCTTTCCGTTGCGGACATGGACAAACCACTCCTCCGGAAACAAACGTGCGTCCTGGAGCATTTCAAGGCGCTTTGTGACACTCGGTGCTCGCTGCTCCTCCGGGATTTTCTGCAGTTCGGAGATCTCCGCCTCAATTTGCGCCCTGGGCACCAGATCCTTCCCCCGCAGCTCCTGCAGCTCCTTTCGCCGCAGGCCGGTTCCCCGGCAAAACTTTATCAGTTCATCATTGTTCGTCTTGGAGAAATGCTTGTCTCGCACCCGGTCCCCGCGACTCCGTTTGATCTCCTCACGGTTTCGCTTGGGAGGCTTAAAGTAATCTTCATCTTCCGGAGATATCCCATACAGCTTTCCCAGCGCTTTCGCTTCGAGCTGCACCGTCCATGCAGAAAGTCCCTGATCTACTCTGGTTTGAAGCCACTCATTGGCATACTTCTTCGCAGCTTTTCAGCGTAGTGCATTCCGGATGATTCTCTTTGATGTACTTGATAAGATGAGCTTGACGGAAGAAAAAATTGCAGGCGGCAGGTAAGAAAAAAAGGGGCACAGCAAAAAGGCCACCGTAAAAACGCTGGCCTGAAATGTCCGAATATTCAGATGTCAGTCCGGTTGGCTGAGGCCGGTGGAATCCATGTCCACAGGAGGCAAGCCATCCAGTGTGGCGAGATAATCTCGCACCTTGGCGTAGTAGCGCCGCAGGAACTTGTTCGCACCGGCTGTCATGTAGATGTAGAAGGGTTTCCCTTCGACCCGCTTGCGGTCGAGGAACTGGTACACCGGCTCATCGGCTGGCGAGCATCTGAGGTAAATCCCCATGATGTTGAATAGCGTCTTGCGAAGATACGGTGAGCCGCGCTTCGAGGAACGGTTACTGCGAACATTCTTCTCGCCGGATTGATTCGGCATCGGATCGACACCGGCAAAGGCCACAAGGGATTTCTTGTGCTCAAAGCGGCGAATGTCTCCAATCTCGGCCATCAGCTGCGGGCCGAAGGACTCCCCAACGCCGTACATCTCCATGACAACGGGATATTCCGGCAGCATGGAAGCCAGACGGTTCATTTCAGCCCGGTATGTTTCAACGGAGTGCGAAATGCCGGTGAGCTGGTTTGCGGCCTCCTGCACCAGCAGTTTTGTCACCTCGGAGCTGGAAACCAGTGTTACGGCAGACTTGGCAAGTGCGTACACCTCTTCGGCATTGCTTTGCTTGAAAATGTAGCCGTGCCGCTTGCACCATTTGCGGTAGCGCTCTGCGAAGGCGTTCAGGCTGTGTTTTCGGACACAGTCCGCGTGCCAGAAGGTGTAGGTGAAGTCCACCCATTTCTGCGTACCGTCTTGGCGTACAGGACTGTCAAAGCATTTGCGGATACCGGGGAAGGATTGCTCCTGCAAGGCGATTAAGTTATTGGCGGTTGCGGTTTTCTGCTTGCTGGCCAGTTGGAACTGGCGATTGAGTGTTTTCAGGTCATAACGAATCGTATCCATGGGAGTATAGTCCCGCAGATCGGCCCAGTTGTCAAGAGCATAGCGAGCGATTTTCACAGCGTCTGCCTTGTCGGTTTTGACCCTGCGGAGCGAATTGCCGCCGTACTCCCGGATGAGCAGAGGATTGACCGCACTGACGTGCAGCCCGGCCTCGTGCAGTACGTTGGCAACCGGCTCGTAGTAGCGGCCGGTGTGCTCCATAACCACGCGGGTCTCGCCGTCAAGCGCTTTGAGCTGCCGGGCAAGCCCGGCCAGATCTTCAGAACTGTGACTGACATCAAAAGGCAGCCTCACGACTTCTCCGAATGGGCGGAGGACGGCGACTGTGCTCTTTCTGCTGGAAACATCAATACCTGCTGCGTTCATGTTCAAACTCCTGTCAATATAATCTGCAATGGATGACGCCATCCTTACCCATTGCCGGTTCCATCTGTTTGCTGACACGAACGCATCTCACTGATGTTTCTACCTGCACAAATCGAACACTGCGAACAGGAGGCTGGCTGACTGACTTTCTTACGGGCGTTGAAGCCCTTGGAGGTTTGAGTCAGACCATTACCCTCCCATTCTAACAGTTTAGGCAACGAGATGTCCCATGCCTATGGCTGGCTGCCATGAACAGGGACAAATTTATAGTAACAGGAGCATACCATGAAAAAAAGAGTCTTTGCCATTGTCCTGACAATCATCTTGTGCACCTCTGTCTTCTCGTTGTCAGCTTTTGCTACAGATCTATCCTCTCAATTTCACGGACACAACTCCTCAAAATCGCCGAGATGCAACGAGGTGCTGTCGACGCACATGAAGAGTTATATAAAACTTTTCTTGTTGGAGGTGTCGAAACTTATCCTGTAAACTACGGCGGCTCATACATTGATGGCTCTCTCCTTCATGTATGCATCGTTGATCTTCCAAATCAAGATATCTCTTACTATAAAAACATTCTAAAAAACCACCTGGATGTAGTTGTATTTGATAATGTTGATTTGTCCTTACAAACTTTAATTACTTCTTCTAGAGAAATAGCAACAAGTCTATTGGCTGATGGGATTCCTGTCTTTACAAGTTCTATCAGCGAACCTAACAATGCTGTAATTATAAGTACTGATATTGATGCTCTAAAAACAAGTGGAATCGAAGTTGCGTCCGTATCTAACGTTGAATTGGCAGATCCCTATCAGATTTCCACTCTTTCTTCTAACACCATCTCTAGACAACTTTACTCTGTTGACGAATTATCAACTACCGTTCCTGTTTTATTTGAGGACGGCTCTGCTTTAGTGCCTAACGCTACTTTGATGGGCGGAACCGCTCTTACAGGATATACGCTCGGCGTCTGTGGGAGATATAATGGCCAGCCAGCCTTTGCTATGTGTGGTCACGGATTAGCAAAAGGCGACAAAATAAAATATGCTGAAAATAATTCAGTAATTGGAACTGTCAGTGAGCAATGTTACGAAAATGATAAATATGGCGATTATGCCATTGTATCTATCACAGACTCTTCTTTTACAAGAACCAATATGGTTGGAGATCCGTCTAACCCCGGAAGTCAAACTGAAATTACTGGAACTATCAATCGCCCCGCTACTGGTCTGGCTATAATAAAATACGGAAAAAATGGTGGATATGCATATGGAGCTGTTTCTTCAAGCAATACTACTTGGTATTCAAGCGGAAATCCTGATGGTATCCATGGGTTAGTAGACGTTCGCTTAAGTTTAGGACGGCGCGAACCTGGCGATAGCGGTGGACCCATTTATACTGCAGACGGTCTATTTTGTGGCACACATACAGGAGCTGCAGATGAAGATAATTATGGTTTCAGCCATATTGTTTTCTCTCCATATGTGTATGTGCGTAATCTTGGTTTCTCTGCTTTGACATCATGAGGTATCCCTATGCCTTGCAGAAAAAAAAAGTTGTCTTTTTCTGATTGGGGTATTATTAGTTATTCTTTTGTTTTATTTAATTGAAAACTCTCAACCCCAAAAATCCCTTATCAAAATTTCACTCCGGTAAGCGAATTCTCTATTCAGACTGCTCAAGCACAATACACCATTGATACTAAGCAAATATCTCTTTGTATAACAAATCATAGTAATAATAGTCCAGAGCTCTACTTACCATATCTCGAGCAAAATATTATGACACATGGATTATTGTAAAAAAGTCCCCTCATATAAAAGATACAGATAATCTTCTTTGCATCCCATCAGGAGAGACAATGAATGTGGAATTTTTTCTGACAGACTATGACCAACTACCTGTTGGTAAATACCGAATTGTTTTCGGTATTGCTCATAGTAATGACTTTTTTACTTTTCTTTTTGACATTGTCGATCCTTAACTTAACAAAAGAGCAGGGTTACATCCCTGCTCTTTTTATCATTTTAATTCTATATTTGTTTCTATCTCTTATTTTACTCTTTCGTATTCAGCCAGTTCTGCAGCATGGCTCCCTCTATAATCTTCCATCATTGCAGACAACAGTTCGCTCACGCTGCGTCGCTGTACATAAGCAATTTTTGAATATCATCATACAAGCTCGGCAAAACCGACAGACTGATACGCTTCTTCAGCTCCCGATCTACCTTCGGCCGGCCTCGGCTTCCAGTGCTGGCCGAAGGTGCTGTAGGCGTATCGATCATGCCGCCGATGACGCTCTTTCTTTTGTTCTCCCTATCCTGCAGCTTACCCATGGCACTGCTCCTCCCTCTTCATATTTCCTGAAATAATCATTTTTGCGATTACTCTATACTCTACGGCGATCTCACTGTTCGGGGACTGCTCCACCACGGCCAGACCGTCGTAGATTCCCTTCTTCGCCACAGCCAACCGCTTCACAACGCCCAGCAGATTATATTCCTCTTTCAGCAGGCCGAGGATCTCCTGATCATCTGTTATTCGCGTATCATACAACGTAGCAATCACGCCAAGCACCTGAAGGTCAGGATTGATAAGCTCCTGAATCTCCCGGATGCTGTCCTGGAGCTGCGTCAGCCCCCGGTAGGCCAGGTAGTCCGTCTTGACGGGAATCAGAACCCCATCGGCACAGGAAAGCGCATTGATCGTTAGAATGGAAAGTTGCGGAGGACAGTCAATCAAAATAAAGTCATAGTTGCCCTTTATGGGCTTTAGCGCCCGATCAGAATTTTCTCCCGGCTGGCTCTGGATAGCATTTCCATCTCCATTGGTGCCAAGTCAATAATTGATGTGACAATATGCAGATTGTCTCGAAGCTGCTGAATGCACTCGCTGATCGGTGCTCCATCCTTTTTCAGCACATCTACAATGGTTCGTTGTATCTCCAGCGGCTCCAAGCCAACGCTAATCGTCAAACTGGCCTGACTGTCCAGATCAATCATCAGCACCTTTTTTCCCTGCATCGGCCAGAGCAACAGCAAGATTATGTGTGGTGGTCGTCTTTGCGACACCGCCTTTTTTGGTTTGCGATTGCAATTACCTTCACGGTTTTCTCTCCTTTTGTTATTTAATTTATATATCTTATTTTAGTTATTTACCTTATATCAATTATATCATATATTCATGTTATTTCAAGTAAAAAAGCGGCGATGTTATTACATCGCCGCTTTTTACTCGTTCCGCTCCCTTGCCCACAAGCCAACCGGAGACACACCAGGGCACCAGGCATATACCATCCATCATCATTGTATTCAAAGGAGACTGCCCGCCACGTGCCGCAATCGAACTGATCTGGAAGCATTACCTCCATACCATAACCGCAGTGAATGTCCCAATCATCCCAGGTCAGGCGGTCACGCTCCAACTCATAGCCGATCTGCAAGACTTTTCGAGACATCGTCTATCCTCCAATCAGTCTTCATAATGCCCCCGGCAGGATAAAACAATAATACTGTCATTTTCAACGGTATAAACAAGCCGGTTCGTATCATCAATACGTTTACTCATGCCTTTGATTTTCCGCAGCAATTCCGCTTTTCCTATGCCTTGTACTGCCCCGTCACGCTGCAGCTCCTGGAGCAGCTTATTGATCCGCTTCAGCGTTTTCTTATCCTCTGATTGCCAGTACAGGTAATCAGCCCAAGCGTCAGGCGAAAAGGTAATATTATGTGCCATCGCCCGCCATCGCCTCCAACTCCTCCATGGATTTCACAATCCCAAAGCCAGCGCGCACCTGCTCCAGACCTCTTTCCAGCTTTCCCAGATAGGCAGCATTCCGCTCTGCCTTCTCCAGTTCGTTAAAGCGTTCCTCGCTGATGATAACCACATTTTTTTCTGCTTTCCTGGTTACAATTACCGTCTCTCCTCTGTCCGTCACCCTATCACAGAAATCCTTCAGGCGACCACGGGCAGTCGTAAAGTTAATAGCAATCATAAAAGGCACCTCCAGTCTATATTATGTACCATTTCTTGTCCCTTTTATTGTACCATATCTATCAATTCATTTCAAGTTTTTCTATCTCACATGGCAGAAATATCATCCCACCACTTTCGGATTGTCTTGGGATCAAGTCCAGTATCCCTATGGCAATCTGCTTTGCGCCCCTCCGGGTGCTGCTGCCGCCACTCACACACCTTTTTTTTCGCTGTACCGCTACCTTTTGGTCTTCCTTCGTTTACAGCTTCTCCTAATTGTTTTTTCAAAGATTTCATAGTATTCATAACAACATGATCGCTTCTTTTGCGCCAATTCCGCTTATTGACAGGCATAGTCAGACCGGACAGCTTCGCTATATCATCCCTGGGGAATGTCACATAGTCCTCGTTGAACATTTCCAAGGCACACACCACATCGTCTTTTGTGAAGCGGTTGATGTCCTCCACACTCATATCATCATATCGCTCGAGCAGTCCAAATGCGTCCTCTCTTAGCTCATCTTCATCTATGCCACATCTTTTTTGCGTATATGGCCAACGTCATAATCCCGTAAAAACGATGTCCCACCCGGATTTCATCGGCGATCCGGTGCAGCCACCAGTCATAAAGGTCACGCTTGACCGTCCAGCGGCCCCGCCGCTCTTTCTTGACAATCCGCCGCTCATACCAATCCGGGTACTTCTCCTTCGCCTCGGCCAGCGACAGGCGGCTCTTTCTCATAAGCGCCTGTATTCGCTGCTGCTCCCCGTTGCTGTCCGGGATAAACTCCAGCAGCTTCTCCAGATCTACAGCATCCCCGAATCGATAAGCTACCACAGGATAATCTCGCCCCAGCTTTGAGCCAGACCCAACAACACGGAATCCCTGTAAAATGCCCTGCATCTGCGGCTCACGGATGGACGAAGTAAACCTGTTCCATATCTGCCGGGTAAGGGAGTACTTCAATTCCTTCAAGCATTTCTGATTGTGCGGATACATAGGAATCGGCTCTTTCAGCACATAATACAGGTGGAGTCCTGTTCCGCTGTTTACAACAAAAGTCGCCTGGGGAAGAATATCCTTGTTCATCTGGTGCAGCGTGTCCCGGAGCTGGGGCATACCTACCCCGTCCAAATCAAAAACGATGGCATAGAGATATCTGGCATTTCTCCCGCTACGCTGCCTACCGAAGTATGAGATAGGAGACATGATTGTAAAATCTGTATCCTGGATATCTCCCAATTCTTCCAACTCGTCCGTAATCAGATGTCTTCTGGCCCTACCGTCACCTTCGATCTCCAGCGCGACCTTCCTCTCGAAAGATCCTTCCGGGAAGATCTCACGATAAAACTCATACGGCTCCACCGGCTCCAAAAACTTCCCTAAATGCTCGTTCTTTTCCCTATAAAGCGCCCGCTGCCGCTCCAGAGCGGTCTGCTGATCTATCGTCACAAAAACACCTCCAGTCCATAAAAGAAAAAGAAGCAAAAAAAGAAAAGTCCGCTACGCGGAAACCGCCTGCGGGCGGGAAGGGGGAAAAGGGGGAGCCAAAGAGCGGCCCCTTCGGGGCCTTAAAGAGAAAGTCACCTCCCCCTTTTCCCCCTCGCTCTGGGGCATGGAAATGATGGAAAACCTTTCAGGTTTGCCACATTCCCACACCCCGTCGCTCAACCCCAAATTCCCCTCCGACTTTCTCCATTTTCTAAGAGAAAAAACACGTAATGGCTCCCTTGCAACCCCCTTAAGGGGCATATATTATCAATGAGTTATTTCCCTATTTTTTACTTGTAATTATAGCCTGTCTGATAGCCGATTGCAAGGCCATTCGGACAGGCTATTTTATCAAATCTAAAAAAGGGCAAGGTCAGTGTCTTATGGCCTCATATCTTTCGGAACCTGTGGTATCGGCTTCTGATGCACCAATATGATGTCCCAAAAGCCTGTCTTCTCCCCTCTCCTTGCCTGGTAATTTGCTCGTAACTGATAGCTCACCATGACATTTTCATTCTTCATTATTTTGCTATATTCAGCGGGGTCCTCTCTTGGATCTGGCTTCTCTCGAATCCCAATTCTGTTTAACGCCCACGCCGTGCCATTTTCACTCTGCATTAGATCTTCACAAATCTGATGCCGAGCTTGTTCTTCAGTGAAATCTACAGAGTAGGGACTCTGCAGCACCGTTTCCCATAATGTGATTGTGTAATAGCCCCGATGTTCTTTTCTCTGCAATTTCTTTTCCTGCATATTCATCACAACATATCCGGTATGCTCTTTTTTCGGTTTTAGTCCTCGATCCGCATTAGCTCTTTCCCGAGAGATCCGCAGCAGGTTTTCATTTAGGTGCCGTTGATATGCTGCATCCTTCTTGGCCTGCGCCAATGCTCCCTGCATTTCTGCGATTTCCTTGACCGCCTGATCTCTCACTTGCCTGATTTGGTATGCAGCATTCTTTTTTTCTTCGTTCACTTGACGGTCAGCATTCTGACGTTCAATGCCGACCGTTCGGATTGCCTCGTCCCTCTCCCGGACAATCTTTTTATACTCGTTCAGCGTCAGAATCACGTGGGTACAATCTGGGTCCGAGCTGCCGCCAGGAACATCTTTATAACCCACTATCATTTTCTTTACAAACTCGCTCACGGCGGCACACCTCCTTACAGGCCCCGAATGTAGTTATCCGCTACGACGCTGATTCGGTTATGACCCAGCGCCTTGCTGCATATCAGCATAGCAGCCTTGTCCAGCTTCTTCCCCGCTTCATCTTTTCGGCAAGTATAAACCTCGCTTTGATAGCGCCGCCCGGTGCCACGGTTTACCCGGTCATAAGGAATATCCTCTATCGCCCTGGCATGAGCCTTGTAGATCGCCGTGGCATACTCCGCACGATAACCGTGGATGTCGGCGCAATTATGAACGTGCTGCCACACCTTTTCCTCTGACGGCGTATCCGTCATTCGCTCAATGATCTGCCCTGCATTTTTGCCTATAATCGGGCTTAAACGCTCTCGTCCGCCCTTTCCGTTGCGGACATGGATAAACCACTCCTCCGGGAAACAAACGTGCGTCCTGGAGCATTTCAAGGCGCTTTGTGACACTCGGTGCTCGCTGCTCCTCCGGGATTTTCTGCAGTTCGGAGATCTCCGCCTCAATTTGCGCCCTGGGCACCAGATCCTTCCCCGCAGCTCCTGCAGCTCCTTTCGCCGCAGGCCGGTTCCCCGGCAAAACTTTATCAGTTCATCATTGTTCGTCTTGGAGAAATGCTTGTCCCGTACCCGATCCCCCCGGCTCCGTTGATATCCTCCCGTTTCCGCTTGGGGGGCTTAAAATAATTCTCGTCATCCGGGGCGATCCCGTATAGCTTTCCCAGCGCTTTCGCTTCGAGCTGCACCGTCCACGCTGAAAGCCCCTGATCCACTCTGGTCTGAAGCCATTCATTAGCATACTTCTTCGCACTCTTCAGCGTTGTACACTCCGGATGCTTCTCCTTGATGTACTGGATAAAGTACTTGGTGTGCTTCCAGTAGCTCTCGTAGGTGTTGAACGCAAATATTTTATCTTTCTCTGTTCCATTGGCTACCGCTTCTTTTTTTACTTTCGCCAAAAGCCTGCATCCCGGTAAGCCGGTCATAGGCTTGCTGGTGGAGATCCTTGAAGTACGCTTTATTTCTACGCCCCATTCCGACTTCCTTTCGTGCATAACATATATGTTGTATATACGATAAATAAATGATATAATTTATATAAATTATATCATTCTCGTTTTTAGGCTTTCATTTCATGTTCAAGCAAAGCCGCCTCATGCCAGCTCCATTCGGAGACTCGACAATCGGCAAAATACACTTTTTAACGTCTTATGTATGACGGGTTTGGGATTGCTCCCTACACTTTTTTAATCTGCTTATGTGTGCAGCTCTGATTTATTGAGATCTACGGCAGTTCAGATTCTGTCGGCTTCTTTGTAGAGGGAGCAGCTCTCCGGAAGATCTACAGTATTCCGGCTACTATCAGAAGGTGGATAGGGACAGATACGTTTTACTTACCGACACTTTCAAAAGGATTACTCATGCCGGGTCCATGATGCGCTTTCCAGTTCACAAAGGTTACTACGGCAAGCCACGCATCACACAGGTGTATCGTACCTGAAGCGGCTTCTGATTAGCAAATCGCTAAACCCCCGACCGGCAGATCTGCCAGCCAAGACGCTCTGGGCCTAATTACTATTTACCCTCGCCCAGACGAGTCAACATATTACCAAAATTAACCGTATAACGGTTTACCCGTTCATAATATA
>VOFD01001524.1_pt1 | contig 10251 bp, 16 predicted proteins | sample 5384101 | NCBI WGS metagenome assembly VOFD01 (sample SAMN12384723, study PRJNA508395) | human gut metagenome | isolation source: healthy gut C | host: Homo sapiens
ATGCTTTATAAATAAATATCTATAATCAAAAATAGGATTATTAAAAAGAAATAGCACTTATTGTATTTTCATAAATCATAAGTTTATCTTCTTCTATTGCCCAATCGCTCTGATTATAAAATCTATGTCTATAAACAATATAACGTATTTTTGTTTTCAAATACTCTTTATCATTGTCACACATTGATTGTGTCTTCTTAATCAATTTATTAAAAAATTTTTTGAAGATCAATTGAATATCTATCTAGATGCTCAATTAGAGTTTTCCAACGGTTTTTATCCATACCAGCGTATTGCGTACATAAATTTAAGTATTCAATATATACATTATCTAAATCACCGTAAGTAATTTCTTCAGATTCATTAACAATCCTATATTTAGGTTGCAATAAAGGGAGACATCATAGCGTGTGACTCAGGTAACTGACTTGCAAATACATTCCATGCTGTCTTATATTTTTCAATTAAACTTTGAGCTTGTTTAATTTTTTTTCATTTGAATTTAAGGAGCATGAATCGAACCATGGACAAAAAATGACTTCTAATGTATTTTTAGGACTATTTCCCATTTTGTAATCTATTTCAAATTCATTCATTCTAAAAAACAATTTATTGTTCGAGAAACATATTTTCTTATATGAACTAACTGTTCTAAACCAAATATGATATTTACATAGTAATTATTACTTTTAAATATATCTCCTGAATTCTTTTCAAATAATTCTTTTTAATCCTGTTGGTTTAACAAATTCAGATTCTATTCTATCCAAACATGAATTTGGTGATGCCTCACATAGTGGTATAAAATATTGAGAAATACATGCCCATTGTTCTATTCCTCGTATGTTTTCTAATATTGCTTTAACTATATTATCAACTTGATATTGATAATTTTGATTATTCTTATAAATTACTTTCATAACCAATGTTCACAACATTCCATCTTTTAATACTTTTTTGAATATTTAGGTTTTCTTTTATAACATTCACTAAATAATGCTCTTTAAAAATCTTTCTTAAAAATTGGCTCTAATTCTTCAAAAACCTCTTTTAACAAAGAAATATACTGTTTCCAACTTTCAGGAAAAATCAATGCATCCAATTCCATCCATGCATTTTCAATCGAAGAAATCATATAACGTATTGAGCCATGGTTATCAATTTTAATAACAAATGGTTTTTCAACTGTTGAATAAAATTAAGTTCTTGAATAACACCGTCGTACTCTTTTTCCGCAAGTTTAGAAATAATTTCTTTATCTCCTTCACATTCCGCCCATGATCCACATAGTAAAGCCGCAATTACTGCTTTCGATCTATTTTCCACCCATTGCGGCTTAAAATTACTGACACGATTAAATAAATGTTTTCTCATAAATGCATAGATGCCACTTGTATTATTTACAAGATTTCTAGCATCTTCGTAATCTAATCCTATTTTTTCTAAAGCACTAAGTAAGTTATGAATGGTTCTTTTTTCTAAGATGTAATTCATTAGTTTCATAGGAAATATCCCCTTCATTATAAATGAAGATATTTGTATTATCTTTTTTCACTAGTATTTCTTCACTATTAAAATAAGGTACAAGGATTGCATTTCTTATATCATCCTCTATAAGACTTAACCAAGATTTTTCGTCTTTCACAATTAAAATTATTCTATCTTTAGAAAATCTTTTTAAATAATTTAAAATGCGATACAAACTTTCCTCTTTTGATTTTTCCAACTATGATAATTTTTTCATTATCTAATTGATCTTCAAAATCCATTTCAAATTGTTCATCATCAATTTCAAAAAAATCTAAACTTAATTTTTCAAAAGAACTACTTTTTTTAATATCAGATTCAATATCTTCTATTGATAAAATATGAATATTATCTTTACCAAGATTTTTTTACTTCAGTTTCAATTGCATCTAACTGTTTCTTTAGAGAAAAAAATAGTTTTGTTCTGATTGTTTTCTCCAAATTTCTAAATAAGTTTCCAAGGCTTTATCAGTATCATATTGCTTTTAATTCATCTAATATAATTTGAATGAAATGGTAACTATATTCATGTGCATTTCTTTCCGATACTCCGTATTCAATAAATAATTCAACAATTTCATTTTCTAAATAAGAAATTAATTCATATCCTCTTTTGTCATAGCTTTTTTCAGCTATATTTTGCATATTATCTTTAGAAAATATAACTAGTAAATCATTTTTTTAAATCCTTCTTGATCATCATCAAGATTTTTAACTACTTGTTCTCCTGTTTCTAAAAATAAATTTTTCCATTTTTTTTTTCATTTACCCTATTATTAATAAACTGTATTATAAAGTCTAAAGTTTTGCCTATAATAGCACCTTTAATATCTAAACTATTAGCTGCTTTTTCCTATTAGGCTCGTTTCATTTGAATATTTCATAGATAAGTATCCTTTTTTTGTATTTTTATGAATTCTCATGGCATCTATTATATATTAATAATAAGATTATTTCTTGTAAAACGAACTATCAATCCTACTAATTTTAAAATTATTGATTATGTTTTATGAAATGCATGAAATTATTCACTATTTAAAATATCATAAGTTAATTTTGAAAGAATTTGATCTCCCCATTCTTCCTTTTGCAAAGAATTAAAATATAATTGATTTTTTAACCTCATTCATATCAAAAAACCAGCCTGGATAAGTATCTAATAAAGATTGACAATATTCATCTGTAAAAATATACTTGCTTCTTAAAAGCTTTTGATACATAATCATTATGTAAATTATACAATTCTTCTATATGCAGTATTTTTGAACTATTTTGTACTTTTTGTTTTAAATCTTCTTCTACATTCTCCTTTGATTTAATTTTTATATTAAAATCATTAGATAATCCTAAATAACATAACTGCTCATCTGTTTCAATTTCAAAAAAATATCATATCCATATTCCTCTTCAAAGGGATATAATAAACTCTTATTATCAAAAGTATCTTCCGCATTTTTAGCGTTATTGCACACAGGACAACATGGAATAAGATTATACATTGATAGGGCTAAATATGGATATTTAGATTTAGGATAGTAATGATCATATTGTGGCCGTGTTCCCCTTCTTGGGTGTTGTATAAATAAAACTTCTATTACAATAAGGACATATTTTTACTCCTATTTTCTTACCCCAAGTTCTTCCAAACTCTATTAGTAAAATTTTTATATATACTTTCAAATTCATCATGTAACTTTTTATCATCTTTGTTTTTTTCTAAAATACCAATTTCTTTTTATAACTTTTTCTAGAGCTTTACGATCTCCAGTAATCACTTTATTACTTTATTTTCACATATCTTATCATCCTCATAAAAGTAATCGATTATTTTATTTCTGTTTTCAATATTATATATATTTTTCTCATTCTTCTTTATTTTTTCTAATAGATCTGAATATGATTTTTTTACGTCAGCATAAAATTCATTTTATTTTTATCACATATCTTTGATATTTTAATCATTTTTTCTTCACAACCTTTTAAACATTATTGTTTCTTTAGTTCATTTATTTTGTTTTCGATTTCTCTTTTTTTGTTTTTCTAAAAACGAATCATTTCTTCATTTTGACTAGAATCTAATTTATTTTTTTTAGGTTCATTAATTAATTTTCTTAAATGATTTTTGAATAATAGGCTCACCAATGAGATCAATCAAACGATTAATGTTTTCTTTATCATCAAACTTTCCAGTTTTAATTTCTTTAGCTATATTATTTATAAAAAGTCCTTGAGTACTCACCAAAAAGTATTTCCATTTTCTAAAAAAAAGCATCTTTATACAAATTAAAAATATTACATCCAAATGTTTGCTTAACCTCTTTTTTCATTATTATTCCTGTATGATCCTTCTTTAAAAAAATACAATTTTGTGTAGGCATGTCTGATAAAACAATTGGTGAATGCGTTGAAAAAACAATTTGAATACGTTATCTGGAAAGCATTCATTTAATTCGTTTATTAATGTCGTTATTTTTTTTTGCCAAGCCGGATGTAGATAAAGATCTATCTCGTCAATTAATAATAAAATATTTTCCCTTAACTTATAACCTTTATCTTTAAAATAATCTTTTAATTTTTGATAAAAAATATATACGTGACATGAAATTAAGGATTGCTCTTTTCACCAGATGAAGTGTACTCGTCTAATATATGAATATATTTTTAATACGAAGGAAGTTTCATTGAAATAAAATTTTTAATTAACTTCCAAAATGTTTTTATATTTTCTGTATAACAATTTCCATTTTTTCAAAGGTTTTTTTTTTATTTTTATTTTGTCTATCTCTTTTATTGAATTTTGAAAATATTTTTTTCTTTATTATCTTTACTATCTGTAAATGTATATTCTTTAATAAATCCTTTGCATTTTTCATACAATTCATCAATTGTATAGCATTCCCCAATATGTTCATTAAAATTAGGATAACAGTAAATTAATTCTCCCTGCCAGATTCATAATTAAAGAAGAAGTTATATTATTATTTGAATTTATATTTGTATGAAGCGTTTATAAATTTCTTTTCAAATTCTTCAACATCATTTTTTTGTGATAGTCTTTAGTATAGTAGTTTAAATCTTTTAAATCACTACTAATAAAATCATCAATCTTATCTATTTTAAATCGAACATTTGAAATATCTTTTACCAATGAATCTATCTTTTAAACTTTTACATACACTAAAAAATCAATATCAATCAAACTTCGAAAACGATTATCCATAAAATTAGAAATATACTTTGCATAATATCAAACTTTGTATTATTCACCCCACGTTGATCATTCAATGCTCCTTTAGAAGAAAAAAATTCTTTTTCTAAAATTTCAAATGTTTTACTTGATAAATTAATATAGTCAATTTCTCCTAACTTTAGATAATAATTTTCTCCAGAAAAAAAATTACTATTTGTAAGGTAAACTTTGGATAGTTGATCTAGATTGCTATTTGTTTTGGAACTTGAATAGTTTATTAAATAATCTGTCACCTCTCCTTCAACTTTTATTTTCTGATTTGTTGAATTAATAATAACAACAACATCATCATAAAAAACAGCAATAAATTCTTTTTTTTTTTACTTTTGATTTTTGTGATTTTAATTTAGTATCAGATATGCTCCCTAGTTTATTTAATAATATAGTTTTCCCTGTCCCATTTTCACCAACTACACCACTAATATTTAATATATTGTCCGTTTTAAAAATATTAGGTATATTTTTCTTTTGAATAAACAACTCATTGTTTAAATAATCAAAATGAATATCATATTCAGGTGTAAAACAAAATTCTTGTTGTAATGTATCAATTGATTATCACCAATCCAGATATATAATAATTCCATAAAAATCCTCCCTATTTTTAATATAGTTTTATAGTTTTGTAACTGTTTACATTATAATATAAAAAGAAAGAGCAACACTCTAGTGCTACTCTTCATAACAAATTATTTCCTTTTAGCATTATTCAAAGAAGAACAAACTTTTTAATCTCTTCTAAATAAATCTCTTGTATATACTTTGTCTTCTACATCATCTAGACAACTATCATAGCGGTTCGATTATGATTGCTTGACTTGTTTCTTTAAATTTATTTAAGTCATTTACTACTTCACTTCCAAAGAATGTTGTTCCATCTTCTAATGTTGGTTCATAGACAATAACTTTTTTGCTCCTTTAGCTTTGATTCTTTTTCATAACACCTTGAATACTGCTTTGTCTGAAGTTATCGCTGTTTGATTTCATTGTTAATCTATATACTCCAACAATTACTTCATTTTTTTTTTCTTGATCATATGAATCATTTGATTCATACGCTCCTGCTCTTTCTAATACTTTGATCAGCTATAAAGTCTTTTTCTTGTTCTGTTACTTTCAACAATTGCTTCTATTAAGTTTTTGTGGTACATCAGCATAATTAGCTAATAACTGTTTTGTATCTTTTGGTAAACAGTATCCTCCATATCCAAAGGATGGATTGTTATAATGTGATCCAATTCTAGGGTCTAGACATACTCCATTAATGATCTGTTGTGTATCCAACCCTTTTTAATTCTGCATAGGTGTCTAATTCATTGAAATATGAAACTCTTAATGCTAGATATGTATTAGCGAACAGTTTTACTGCTTCTGCTTCTGTAAATCCCATAAACAATGTATCGATATCTTCTTTGATTGCCCCTTCTTGTAGAAGTGATGCAAATGTATGTGCCGCTTCTACTAATCTTTCATCTTCCATATCTGTTCCTACAATGATTCTTTGAAGGATAAAGATTATCATACAATGCCTTTGATTCTCTTAAGAATTCAGGAGAGAAGATAATATTCTTACTTTCAGTTTTTCTCTAATACTTTGCGTATATCCTACAGGGATAGTACTTTTTAATCACCATAATAGCATTTGGATTAATTTCCATGACCTGTTTGATTACACTTTCTACTGCACTTGTATCAAAGAAGTTCTTCTTTGAATCATAGTTTGTTGGTGCAAAGAATGATAACAAAAAAGCATCCTTATATGCATCTTCTGCATTTAAGGTTGCTGTTAAGTTTAATTCTTTTTCTTTTTTAAATATTTTTCGATATATTCATCTTGAATAGGACTGATTCTATTATTGATCTTATTCACTTTATCTTCGATGATATCCACAGCCATCACTTCGTGATGTTGTGCTAATAATGTAGCGATACTCAATCCTACATATCCTGTTCCTGCGACTGCTATTTTCATATACCTCACCTAAGTAAATTAAAAATGACTAATTTAAATAGTCATAAAAATACTTTTTTCCTTTCCATTTTTTAATTCAACCTCTTTAATTTTTTTTTAATGAAAAAGTGTTTATCATCTATAAATACTTTTTCATTAAGTTGTCACATTAGATGTGTAATTTATATTTTATTAAATCGAAACCATATTAATTATTTTAATTTTTAATAACTTCAATTTTCTAATACATTATTATAACTCTCTATTTAATTTATTTAAAAACAATAAATACCATTTTATCTTTCAAAGCAACTAATTCTAAAAAATAAACAATTGCAGATATAATAAAAGAAACAACAATTATTAAAATCGCAGAATTAAAAAAACAATTTTATAACTATGCAAATTAAAATAATTGGTAAACACAGAAGACTGTATTTTACTAAATATCTTATTATATTCACCGTACTAATTGATTTATTTGAAAATGCATCAATCCAAGAAATACAATAAATTCTGAAATAAGTGTTGTTAGCGCAAAGACCATTATATGAAAAAAACGGTATGAATATAAAATTCAAAATAAGATTACTAACTGCACCTAATATCGTACACTTAGTTGCATTTATTTCTTGCCCAAAAGGTAACAGTACTTGATAATATAGTGCACCATCAATTACTGAAAAAATAATATTTATTGCTAGTATCATTGATGATTTCCATGCCTGTATGTATTCTATGCCACTAAATAAATAAATAATTTTTTTACTTAACATACATAAGCCAATAGCACTTGGCAATGTAACAACAATTATCCCTCTTAAACCATTATAAAAACAATATTTTGTATTTTTATCTTTTTGTTCCCAAATAATTTGATAGCCTAGGAAATAAAAACATTTGAAATCGAATTAATTAGGGACTTTACAGCTTGTACCACTTTAACAGATGCTGTATATAATCCTACTGCAAAAGAGCCTTTTAACGCACCAAGCATTACGGTATCTAAATTTAAATATATTGATGTTGCCAAACTAGTCCCAAATATTATCATTATTGGTTTAATATGTTTTTTATGTTTAATTCATTCTTTACACTAAAATCAATATACTTTCGTGCATTAAATAAATTAAAAAACAATTTCCTGTAGTACTAGCCACTAGAATAATTGCATATATATAATAATCATTTTTTGATTTTACAAATAGCAATAGAAATATTAAAGAACATAATTGCATAAGAAATGCTCTAATACTGATATATTTAAAGTCTTCAACAATTTGATATAACCATTCTATTTGAAACGAAGTAAACATAATTGTTATGCTACATATACTAATTAAAATCATATCTGTATTCTTCATTAAAAAAATAACAAATATGTAAAATAATAGATATGAAATTACTGTTGAGATAAAATTAATAATAATTATTTCTTTGAAAAACTGACTTAATTTTTATTTTATCATCTTTATATTTAGATCCTTCTCTAACAGAATATAATGCAGTACCTAATTGTGCAATCAAAACAAAATAACTAACAATAGAATTATAATATTGAACATGCCCTATATTATTTACTCCTAGAACACGTGATGCATAAGAAAGTAATTAACGGAAACAGTAGAGAAGAAACTGTTTTTAACATAGTAAACATTAAATTATTACTTATTGACTTTTTTCATTCATTAATACCCTTTATTTCTTTCATTCTTTCCATTATTTTTTTCTAGACAATATAAATTGTTTATTTCTAAATATATTTCCATTTTTGTAGAATTTTTTCCATGTGTCTTATTTGTTGATACACCCGCTAAATGTATTACTTGCAAATCAGGTGTATATATATTCTCATATCCTTTTTCTTTTGATAAAATAGATAATAAAATTTCCTCACCATATAAAAAAAAGTTTCTGGATAAAAACAATCATCTTGTATATGAATAAACTTTTAGAAAAAAAAAAGTCTGCACCATACAGCAACAATATTATGTTGTTCATTTTTATAATTATTTGTATTATTTATTCTTATTTTATTTATAAATAATTTTGCTTTATTTATGAGTGAATTATCAATTAATTTATTTTCTTTTTCTAATTTTTTTGAAATTTTAATAGTTCACATTCAATTTCCTCATATGTTGGTGTTCTTAACTTATAAAGGGTTTTGATGTATTTTCATTTTTGGGCGCATATATATCAGGACCTAATATATAAAAATTATTTTTGTTATATATATCCAAAAATTTATTAAAGAAGTCATGTTGATTAAATAATATATCACTATTTATAACTCCTATAAATTCAGGATTATATCTTTTTCTTGCGTACTGATATCCTATGTTATTTCCTTTGAAAAGCCATAGTTTTTTTCTAATTTTAAAATATTAATATTATCATTATTTTTAAATTCACTTTCTAGCAATTCAAGAATTATCTGTTGAACAATTATCAACAATAATATAACTTACTTCAACTTTAGAAAGATCTGTTCTTTCAATACTTCTAATGCACTCTATTGCTTCTTTTCCTGTATTGTAGTTTAAAATTACAATACTAAACTTTATTTTTTCCATATTTACCTCCAAAGACCAACAGTATTTAAAAAATATTAATTATTTAATATGATATTCTTCCTTTTTTATCGAATTTAATAATATTTTTTTCAAAAAAACTAGTAATACCATATTACTTATAATCACATATTTCCTATATTCAGCTTATAATATTTTAAACTATTTATTCATTTTGAATTGTATTAAACACTTTTTTTCATATAAATTTTTAATTAACACTATATTCTCTACAAGAAAAATAATTATATGAAATAATCAATGTTCCTATTACAAATACTTCTAAATTACCCACTATATCTCCTGACAATAACGAGTTAACAAAATAAAATGTAAATAAGCAAATTAAGAAATTTGGCACTTTTTTTATTTTCGAAATTATTTTTAAAATAAAAATCGTGAAAGTTGTAATGCCAATCAATCCAAATTCACACAAAATCTCCAATATAATATTATGAGGATATCTAGCTAATTCACTTGCAAATGAATAATCTTTTTTGAAAAGCCCAATCCCAACCCCAAATAATGGAGATTCTTTAAACCTTTCTAAGGATAATGTCATAAATTGAATTCTTCCAGCATCACTACCATTTTTCCCAAAGGAAGTAAGCTTGTATAAAAAATAATTTATACTACCAGAAGCAACAATAAATTGAAATAATTTATATGATATAAAAAGCAATAGAATAATTAGTGGCGTATATTTTAAATATTTAATAACATTATTAATATTTAAATTAATAATTATTACAATACACATTGCAATTGCTAAACTCAACATAGGACCTCTTGAAGACAAAAAATAAGACCTGTGTAGTTAATAAAAATAACGAAAGAAAATCAAAAATGAAAACTTTCTTATTTTTTAATATTTTTTAATAAATATAATAATCCCTAAACAATCTATTCTACTAATCCAAATTAAATTACTCATGTATGTATCTAATCTC
>VOFD01001772.1_pt1 | contig 10212 bp, 18 predicted proteins | sample 5384101 | NCBI WGS metagenome assembly VOFD01 (sample SAMN12384723, study PRJNA508395) | human gut metagenome | isolation source: healthy gut C | host: Homo sapiens
CAAGCCCATCAAGTTCTTGGGTGTGGGGGAAAAGCTCACCGACATCGAGGTCTTCTACCCGGACCGCATGGCCAGCCGTATCCTGGGCATGGGCGACGTGCTCTCCCTCATCGAAAAGGCGGAGCAGAGCTTCGACCCGAAGAAGGCCCGGAACTCCAGCAGAAGCTCCGGAAGAACAAATTCACCCTCATGACTACTACGACCAGCTCCAGCAGATCCGCCGCATGGGCGACCTCAGCCGAGATCGCCGGGATGCTTCCCGGCGTGCCTGGGCAAGCAGCTCTGGCCGGCGCCAGCATCGACGAAAAGCTGCTGCAGCATACGGAGGCCATCATCCTGTCCATGACCCCCTACGAGCGGGAAAATCCCAATGTGCTCAACTCCAGCCGAAAAAGCGCATCGCCGCCGGCTCCGGTACCCAGGTGGTGGACATCAACCGGCTGCTGAAGCAGTTTGATCTGATGCAGCAGATGAGCAAGCAGTTCTCCGGCGGCAAGATGCCCATCGGAATATGCGCAAGCTGATGGGCCGGATGGCGGCTTCGGCCGGGGCGGCGGTCCCTTCTGAAGGCCTTCCGGCAATTTGACCCTGTTGGATATAAGTGCACGTTCTCGCATTTATAGATACAAACTGTTTTTCATTTGGAGGTGAAGATACAATGGTTAAAATCAGACTGCGTCGTATGGGCGCCAAGAAGGCCCCTTCTACCGTATCGTGGTGGCGGATTCCCGTTATCCCCGTGACGGCCGTTTCATCGAGGAGATCGGCACTTACAACCCCTGCGTGACAACCCCGCCGAGCTGAAGGTGGACGCCGAGCGGGCCCAGGCCTGGATCAAGACCGGCGCTTGCTGCTCTACATCGCCAGAAACCTTGTGGACGATCCCGACGCCGTCTCCGTTACAGAGATTCAGGGCGATCAGGAGCTGACGTTGGAGCTGCGGGTCGCCCCCGACGATATGGGAAGGTCATCGGCCGCCAGGGCCGCATCGCCAAGGAGATCCGGACTGTGATCCGCGCCTATGCCCAGCGCACCGGCGTCAAGGTTTCCGTGGATATCGTGGACTGAAAAAAAGAGCGGCGCTGACGCGCCGAGCAGGGCGGATGATCTCATCAGCGTTCCCAGGACCGCCGCGGAGAACCAGATGCCCAGCATCTGGAACAGCGCCAGGTAGTATTCGAATTGGCCGCGCTCAGGAACGCCAGGATCCCCGCCGCCATACCCAGAAAATAGAGCGCAAAGCCCAGAACCCACAGGGCCCGGCAGACCAGGTTCCGCCGCCGGAATCCATTCTCCTGCCGCATCGCGCCGCAGATGGCCGCCCACTCCTCGTTGGTCACGGGGATGGGCTCCACCCGAACCGCCGCCCATCCTCCTCGTGGGGGCTGAGCCATATCGGCGGGCTTGACACCCTCCGGCATGTAGACCCGCTGCAGACCAGCTCCATCAGCTTTTTTGGCCCGGAACGCCGCCTCTTTTTCCCGCTGCTGTTCCAGATACGCAGCCACCTTTTCGTGCATGCCGCCGCCCCTTATCAAGATACTATCATGCTTCTCAGCAAATTCCCTTGCCGTCTCCGGGGACAAACAGGGTATACTGTTTGCATCAAACAAAGGAGATACGCTCCATGAAACTGGAAACCATCAAAGTCGGCCGCATCGTGGACGCCCACGGCATCCGGGGCGAGGTCCGGGTCCAGCCCCGGGACGGCGACCCGGCCTTTCTCACGGGCTTTTCCACCTTCCTGCTGAACGGCCGGCCCGTCCCCCACCGCAAACCACGTCCACAAGAGCCTGGTGCTGATGAAGTTCCCCGGCGTGGACGACATGAACGCCGCCCTGGCTCTGCGGGAGCAGGATCTGTATATCCGCCGGTCCGACGCGCGTCTGCCGGAGGGGGACTACTTCGACGACGAGCTGCTGGGCCTGCTGGTGGTGGACGCGGCCACCGGCGATCCCCTGGGAGAGTTGGTACGGGTGGACCCCTACCCTGCCCACAAGGTCTACACGGTCCGGGGCACTGCCGGGAGTACCTGATCCCGGCAGTACCTGGGCGCCTTTATCCAGTCCATCGACATGGACGCGGGCCGCATGGAGGTCCATGTGTGGGAGGGGATGGCCACCGATGAGAATTGACATCCTGACCCTCTTCCCCGACTCCGTGGACGCCATGCTGAACGTCAGCATCCTGGGCCGGGCCCAGGAGCGGGGGTATATCGCCATCCGTCCCACCAGATTCGGGAATACACCACCAACAAGCAGATGCAGGTGGACGATTACCCCTACGGCGGCGGCCGGGGCGCCGTCATGCAGGCGGACCCCCTGTACCGCTGCTGGGACCACGTAGTCACCACCTACGGCCCCGGAAGGACCATCTTTATGTCCCCCTGCGGCCGCACCTTCACCCAGGCGGTGGCCCGGGAGCTGAAGGATCGCTATGACCACCTGATCCTGGTCTGCGGCCACTACGAGGGCGTGGACCAGCGATTTTTGGACGAGTGCGTGGACGAGGAGATCTCCATGGGCGACTTCGTTCTCACCGGCGGGGAGATCCCCGCCATGGCGGTGTGCGACGCCGTGTGCCGCATGGTGCCCGGCGTCCTACCGGATGAGGAGTGCTTCCAGGAGGAGTCCCACTGGAACGGCCTGCTGGAGTACCCCCAGTACTCCCGTCCCGCCGTGTGGCATGACCGGGCGGTGCCGGAGATCCTGCTCTCCGGGGACCACGGGAAAGTGGCCGCCTGGCGGAAGAAGGAGAGCTACAAGCGCACCATGGCCCGGCGGCCGGACCTGTTCGCCCAATTCGACGAGAGCCAGCTGACCACCAAGGCGGAGCGGAAGATCCTGGCGGAGGCCAAGGCGGAGTTCGCCGCGGAGCAGGCGGAGCCGGGAGACCCTTCCGCAGAGACATGACCGTTTTCTCAGGCCAATTGCAGCGGGGCGGAGCCGGACGGCTCCGCCCCTTTCTTATTTAGTAAAATTATTTACAAATATTTAATCGTTTTCTATCACTTATTCCATATCTTTTAAGAAGATATTGACAGAAATGCAAGCGTCAGCCACATCATCAATAAGGGCGGCACCATCCTCTATACCGCCCGGAGCAAGGAGTTCATGACCGAGGATGGACGGGCCCAGGCCCTGGCCACCTGTAAGCTGCTGGGTCTGGATGGAATCGTGGCCATCGGCGGTGACGGCACCTTCCGGGCTCTGGCCCTGGCCGCCAGCCGCCGCCACCGGGGCATCCCGGTAGCCGGTATCCCCGCCACCATCGACAACGACATCGGCTGCTCCCACTACACCATCGGCGTGAAATATCCGATCACTGCTCCGGCCAGACTACCCACACCCGCCTGGACGAACACATGAGTGGGACGGTTGATGCCCATCTGACGCAGCTGGTCCGCGGCCTCGCCGGCCATGGTGCCGTAGCCCTGCATGATCCAGGAGGGGATCTCCTCATAGCCCTCCCAGGCGGTATCCTGGACGATGACGCCGTGCTCGGTCTCGGCAGCCTCCGCCGCGGCCATGCGGACGCACTCGTCGTAGTTGACGTCTTCGATGGTCACCTCGGCGCCCTCGTTGGCGATATTCTCATACCGGGCCTTGCTGGAGCCCTTGGGCATGTGGACCACTGCCTTCTGCCCCAGCTTGTTAGCCGCCCAGGCCACGCCCCGGCCGTGGTTGCCGTCCGTGGCGGTGAAGAACGTGGCGTGGCCGAACTCCGGCGCAATGCCTCGCTGGTGAGGTAGTCATAGGTCATCTCCGAGACGTCGCTGCCCATCTGCTGGGCGATGTAGCGCGCCATGGCAAAGGAGCCGCCCAGCACCTTGAAGGCGTTGAGGCCGAACGGTAGCTCTCGTCCTTCACATACAACTCGGCCAGACCCAGATACTTGGCCATGCCGTCCAGATCCGATTGGCGACCCATTTGATCGAATCTCTCATAATCCTCACCATACAAAAATTTTTTAGTTTCGACAAATTTTTTGTTAGATTTCATATTCATCATACCATAGTTCCCCCGGTTGTCAAGGGGTTTCCGGATTCCACGGCATTTTTTCACAGCCGAAAATTCCCCTCTTGGCAAATACCCCCCAGGGGTATATAGTAGGTCTCAGAAAGATTACCCCCGGAGGGTATCTCTCCGGCAGATTGGAGGTTCCTATGCGAGAAGAAAAATACGACATCTCCGGGATGCACTGCGCCGCGTGCAGCGCGTCCGTGGAGCGGGTGACCCGGAAGCTGCCCGGCGTGGAGCGCAGCGACGTGAACCTGACCACCGGCGTCATGACCATTGCATACGATGAAAGTCAATGCACCCAGGAGCAGATCGTGGCCAAGGTGGAAAAGGCCGGCTTCGGCGCCGCCCTGCACCTGGAGCACCCGGCCCCGCCACGGTCCAGAATGCTGAGGATGCAGAGACCGCCGCCCTGAAGCGGCGGAAGATCGGAGCTGATCGCGGCGGCGGGTGTTCTCCGCGGCGCTGCTGTACGTGTCCATGGGGCAGATGCTGCCTTCGGGCTGCCATCTCTGCCCCTGCCGGACCTCGTGTCCATGCACACCCATCCCATGAATTTCGCGGTGCTGCAGCTGATCCTGGCCGTGCCGGTGCTGTACTGCGGCCGGAACTTCTTCCAAGGGGGCTTCAAGTCCCTCTTCCACGGAAATCCCAATATGGATTCCCTGGTGGCCATCGGCTCCGGCTGCTCCTTTGCGTACAGTGTGGTGATGACCTTTCTGATCTCCGACGATCCCAGCTACGTCCACAATCTCTACTATGAATCCTCCGCCGTGGTGCTGACTCTGGTCTCCCTGGGCAAGTTCCTGGAGAGCCGGAACATGCAAAAGACCAAGGGCGCCATCACTGCTCTGATGCAGCTCTCCCCGGACACCGCCGTTCTGGCGGACTCGGGCCGGGAGGTGCCCACCGTCCAACTCAAGGTGGGAGACGTGGTGCTGGTGAAGCCCGGCGCCCGGGTCCCTGCCGACGGCACCGTCACCGGCAGGGCGAGAGCAGCGTCAATGAGGCCATGCTCACCGGCGAGAGCATGCCGGTGGAGAAGGACCCCGGCAGCGAGGTCATCGGCGGCAGCGTCAACCAAAACGGCGTGCTGTATGTACGGGTGACCCGCACGGGAGACGACACGACCCTCTCCCGGATCATCCGCTTTGTGGAGGACGCCCAGGGCGAGGAAAGCCCCGATCTCCAAGACCGCCGACAAAGTGGCCGGGGTGTTCGTGCCGGTGGTCATGGGCATCGCCCTGCTGGCCGCCGTCATCTGGGCCGTCGCCGGGCAGCCCTTCTCCTTCGTGCTGCGGGTGTTCACCTCCGTGCTGGTGATCGCCTGTCCCTGCGCCCTGGGCCTGGCTACTCCCACCGCCATCATGGTAGGCACCGGCCTGGGCGCCAAGCACGGCATCCTGATCCGCTCCGGCGAGATTCTGGAGGTCACCCACAGCGTGGACACCGTGGTGCTGGACAAGACCGGCACCGTCACCGAGGGCACGCCCGCCGTGACCGAGGTCCTACCCCATCGGTGTGAGGCATCCGACCTGCTGTCCGCCGCGGCGGCGGTGGAGGCGGTGTCCGCCCATCCCCTGGCAACCGCCATCACCGCCTACGCCCAAGAGCATGGCTACGGCGGCACCGCCCGGCCGGAGAGCTTTGAGAACCTGTCTGGCCGGGGCCTGAAGGCCGTGCTGGGCGGCGAGACCGTCCTGGCCGGCAACCGCCGATTGCTGGAGGAGCACGGCGTGGACGTCTCCTCTCTGGCATCTGATGCGGAGCGCCTCTCCGCCCAGGGCCAGACCCCCATGTATTTCGCCCGGGATGGCACCCTGCTGGGATTGATCTCTGTGGCCGATCCGGTGAAGGACACCAGCGCCGCCGCCATCGCCCAAATGCGCGGACCTTGGGCATCCGGACGGTTCTGCTGACCGGCGACAACCGGGCGGCGGCGGAGCACATCGGTTCCCTGGTGGGTGTGGACGAAGTCATCGCCGAGGTTCTGCCAGAGGAGAAGCCGGCGTGGTGGAGCGGCTCCAGTCTCAGGGCCGCACCGTGATGATGGTGGGCGACGGCATCAACGACGCCCCGGCCCTCACCGCCGCCACCGTGGGCTGCGCCATCGGCAGCGGCAGCGACATCGCCATCGAGTCCGCCGACATTGTGCTGATGCGCTCGGACCTCCAGGACGTGCCCCGGGCCCTGCGGCTCAGCCCGGCTGACCCTGCGGGACATCAAGCAGAATCTCTTCTGGGCCTTCTGCTACAACACCATCGGTATCCCCATCGCGGCGGGCCTGCTGTTCGCCTTCGGCGGCCCTCTGCTGTCCCCCATGTTCGCGGGGGCGGCCATGAGCCTCAGCTCCGTCTGCGTGGTAGGCAACGCATTGCGGCTGGGCCGGGCCAAATTGTGATTTGACGGGAAACGGGAAAAAGGAGTATTCTATATGGAAGATCAGACTTTGCATATGGCACGCCGCCGAGGCACCGGCGACAGCGGCAGGCTGTCCCTGCCGCCACAAGCACCGGGAGCAGCCGGAGTACGACTCCCTGATCCGGCGGCTGAGCCGCATTGAGGGCCAGGTCCGAGGCGTCCGGGGCATGGTGGAGAAAGAGTGCTACTGCACCGATATCCTGGTTCAGGTGTCCGCCATCCAGTCAGCGCTCAGCGCCTTTTCCCGGGAGCTGCTCAGCAACCATATTCACTCCTGCGTGGTGCAGGACATCCAAAACGGACATCTGGAGGTCGTGGACGACCTTCTGGTCACCATTCAAAAACTGATGAAATGAAAAGGAGCACTCAATATGACTACGATTTCTGTCCCTGATATGATGTGTGAGAACTGTGTCAAGCGCATCACCAACGCCCTGACCGCCGCGGAGCTGAAGTTCCAGGTGAGCCTGGAGGACAAGACTGTCACCATCGACGGCTGCGACAACTGCGTCAAGACCGCCCTCAGCGAGCTGGAGGATCTGGGCTTCACGCCGGGGGTCCGCTGAATCCCTTGAAAACAGAGGGGGTTCCCCAACAGGTCCCGCGTCTGAACAGACAGGCGCGGGGCCTGTTTTTTTGCGTCGGTTTTATGTCACCAATTTGTTACTTTTTTTATTTTTTCTCCAGACTTTTGCACAGCTCGACCGCGTTATTTTTCTGCAAAGTGGGAGACATAACACCGCAACCCCCACAAAAACTTGACAAAAGTGGGAAGGCGGTGTATACTGGCCCCAGTTTTCCAATCGGTAACAAAAGTTACAAGTTGTTTTCATTCAGGAAAACACCGAGGTATAGACCTTCCAAAACCAGGGAAGACTGGCATGGAAGACCTTTTCTGAGGAGGTATCTGATTTTGAACACACATGCTTTTGAGAAAAAGCTGCACAGCCTCAAGGCCCGGTTTGGTCTGCAGCTCTTTGTGCTGGCCGCCGTTGTCTGCACCAGCTGGATCGTCACCGATCACGCAAACGCCGTGTATATTCTCACCGGCCCGGAGGACGCCGCCATCGTGCTGAACGAGGAGGAAGTCCGGGAGGGCGAGATGTCCTCGCAGCTGGTGCACCTCTCCAGCGGCCAGAGTGGCTATGACATGGCCCTGACCGCCGGACAGGAGGTCACGGTCACGCACGACGGCAGCACCGTCACCGCCAAGGCCCGCAGCGAGACTGTGGCAGAGCTGCTGGACCGGCTCCACATCACCCCCAGCCCCCTGGAGATGGTAGCCGTGGATCTGGACGGGGACAGCGCCGCGCTGACCATCGCCTCTGAGCTCACCTACTACGACCAGGTGGAGGAGCCCGCCGCCTATGAGACGGTGCGGGTGGCCAATCCCTCCCTGCCCAAGGGCACGGAGAAGGTGGTCCAGGAGGGTGCCGACGGTGTCCGCACCTCCATCTATGAGGTGGTCTGGTCCGGCGGGCAGGAGATCTCCCGCCAGTTCGTGGAGGAGCTGGAGAGCACCGCGGTGAACGAGATCGTGGAGTACGGCACCGCCGTCGCTTCCACCAGGGCGGGCGTCGCCAGCGTCTCTAAAAACGCCGACGGCAGCGGCATCCTGACCCTGACAGACGGCACCACTCTGAACTTCTCCGGCGTGAAGTCCATGACCGCCACCGCTTATACGGCCGGCCACGGCGGCGCTGACTACACCACCGCCACCGGCACTCTGGTCAAGGTGGGTACCGTGGCTGTGGACAAGAACGTTATCCCCCTGGGCACTAAGATGTATATCGTGGCGGCCGACGGCTCCGTGGTCTACGGCACCGCCGTGGCGGCGGATACCGGCGTGCGGGGAAATATCGTGGACCTGTACTACGACACCTATCAGCAGTGCATCAACTTCCGGACGGCGGACGTGCAATGTCTATATCCTGGAGTGATGAAACTGCCCGCAGAGGCACATTCTGAAAAGAGGTCCCCCGCTTTTGGCGGGGGACCTCTTTTCAATCGCGCTCACAGCCGCTCCAGCAGGGGCGGAAGCTCCGGCAGGGCCCCGATGGTATAATCCGCCGGGATGTCCGGCCGGGGCGGCAGGTAGTGGGGATTGTACCAGCAAGACCGCAGGCCGACGTTCCGGGCACCCCGGATGTCGGAGGTCAGGCTGTCCCCCACCATCATGGCCTCCGCCGCATCAAAGTCCGGGATCGCCGCAAAGCAGGCGTGGAAGAAGGCCGGGCTGGGCTTATAGGCCCCCATCTGTTCGGAGATGAAGATGTTTTGGAAATAGCGGGCGATGCCCGCGCTTTGGATGCGGCTGTTCTGGACCTCGGGGGTGCCGTTGGTGGCCAGATACAGGTCGTATTGGGTGTGCAGGGCCTCCAGCAGTTCCTGGGCGCCGGGCACGAAGAAGTGGCCCTGGGCCAGTTGTTCCTCATAAAGCTGGCAGACCTCCTGCGGAGCAGCACGGATCCCCAGCTCATCAAACAGCAGCTGGAACCGCCGGACCAACACTTGGGGCCGGGTCAGCTTCCCCTCTTCCAGCAGCTCCCACTGTCGGCGGTTCAGGACGTGATAACGGTCCAGAACGGCGTCCGTGGGGTCTACATGAAAGTGCCGCAGGGTCTGGGAGAGCGCCTGCCGCTCCGCCCGGTGGAAGTCCAGAATGGTGTCGTCCAGGTCCAGAAAAATGAATCGCATCTGCATCCCTCCTGGGGATTTTTTGATGCCACCAGTTTACCGGATCAGGCGGTATTTTGCAAGGACCATTCCCTCGCTGGGATGGGGTTGGCAGCCCCGCAAAAATTTGATATACTGCTGAAGAAAGGCGGGATCAGGTATGAATCTCTGTGACTACAACACCATCCGGGACCTGCTGGCCCGGCATGGGTTCCATTTCTCTAAATCCATGGGACAGAACTTTTTGATTGATCCGGAGGTGCCCCGCCGGATCGCAGAGGCTTCCGGCGCGGACGCAGGCTGCGGCGTGCTGGAGATCGGCCCTGGCATCGGCCCCCTGACGGCGGAGCTGGCCCAGCGGGCCGGGAAAGTGGTCGCCGTGGAGCTGGACCGGGCCCTGCTGCCGGTGCTGGCGGAGACCATGGCCCCCTATCCGAATGTGGAGGTCGTGCCGGGGGACGTGCTGAAACTGGACCTCACGGCCATCGCGGCAGAGAAGTTCCAGGGCCTCACGCCTATAGTCTGCGCCAACCTGCCCTACAACGTCACCTCTCCCATTCTGGAAAAGCTGGTGGAGTCCCCCTGCTTTACTGCCTTCACGGTGATGATCCAGCCCGGGAGGTAGCCCAGCGGCTGTGCGCCCCACAGGGCTCCTCTGAGGGCGGCTCCTTCTCCCTGTTCCTCCAGTACTACATGAAGCCGGAGCTGCTGTTCGACGTGCCGCCGGAGAAGTTTCTCCCCGCCTCCCAAGGTGACCTCCGCCGTGCAACAAGCCCGCCTCCTCAAGGACAAGGTGATGGGACACCTGGGATACCGTGTGGTGGACCTCCGACGAGTTCAAAACGACAACAAGCCCGCCTCTCAGCAGGCCTTGGGCAAGAAGCTGGCTCAGGAGGAGCTGTCCAACAAGCGGCTGTTCGTGGTGGACGTGTTCTGCGGCACCAACAAGGACTCCCGCATGGCCATCCGCTTCATCATGGAGGTGGCTTGGCAGGCTCACTTCGTCAAGAACATGTTCATCGAGCCCACCGCTGAGGAACTGGAGAACTTCGAGCCCGACTTCATCTCCTACAACGCCGCAAAGGCCAAGGTGGAG
>VOFD01001326.1_pt1 | contig 10186 bp, 16 predicted proteins | sample 5384101 | NCBI WGS metagenome assembly VOFD01 (sample SAMN12384723, study PRJNA508395) | human gut metagenome | isolation source: healthy gut C | host: Homo sapiens
GACCAAAGCCGTGGAGGAATTTCTCAAGAAATACGAGATTGTCCCCCGCGACAAGGAAAACCAAAGTATAAACCATCAAAAATCAAGAAGAAATGGCAAAGAAAAAATGAGACCCCGCAGCAGGCAGCCCAGGATGGCGGCCAGCAGCAACCCCCCAGTACCGTTACAACGAGTCCATGATCAACTGGGAGGAACTGAAGAAATTCGGGCTGTCCCGCGAGTATCTCCAGGAGCGCGGACTGCTCGACCAGATGCTCAAGGGCTACAAGACCAACCAGGTCGTGCCCATCAGCATGAACTTCGGCTCCGCCGTATTGCGCACCGACGCACGCCTGTCGTTCCAGCAGTCCTGTCGGCGGACCGATTGTCCTCGGCATCCACGGAATCCGGCAGAAACCCCATGGGACGTGTCGTGGAACTGAAAGGACGCAACGGGGAATATATCCCTCTTTCATCAGCATCGACAAGCTGACCAACGAGGTGGTCGCCATGAAAGCGGAGAATGTGTTCATCCCAAGGGAAATCAAGGGCGTGGAACTGACCGAACAGGAACAGAATGACCTGCGTGAAGGTAAGAAGGTCTATGTCGAGGGCATGATCGCCAAGTCCGGCAACGAGTTCAACGCCTTCATCCAGGTGAATGCCGAACGCAGGGGTGTCGAGTTTATTTTCGAGAACGACAAACTCTTCAACCGCCAGACACTCGGGGGCGTGGAACTGACACAGAAACAGATTGAGGACCTGAACGCCGGAAAGGCCATCTTCGTGGAGGGAATGCAGCGCAAGGACGGCGAGGTATTCTCCTCCTACGTGAAGCTGGACGAGGCGACAGGCCGCCCGTCCTACACCCGCTACAACCCGGACTCTCCGGAAGGCGCACGCGAAATCTATATCCCCAACGAAATCAACGGGGTGAAGATTACGGCGGAGGAACAGCAGCAGCTCCGTGACGGCAAGGTGATTTTCCTCAATGACATGGTGAACCGCAAGGGAGAGGAATTCTCCTCCTTCATCAAGGCCGATTTGGAAACGGGACGCCTGAGCTACTCCCGTACGCCGGACGGTTTCGAGCAGCGCGAGGATTTCAAGATTCCAACCAAGGTATGGGACGTGGAACTGACCAGACAGCAGCGTGCGGACCTGCAGAGCGGAAAGGCCGTGCTGGTGGAAGGCATCAAAGGGATATGACGGGAAGACCATCTCGCAGTACGTCAAGGCGAACTTCAACCAGGGGCGTCTGGACTTCTACAACGAAAATCCCGACCGTAAGCGTGACGCGTCACAGCGAAACGTGGTGGCCAACAGCCAGCGACAGGAACAGGGCAACCGCAAGTCAAAAGGTGCGAGCATTGCCTGACTATAGGTAACGGAAAATGAATGTTAAATAAAAAAAGAAAGAAATATGAAAAAGGAAAACGGAAACGACATGCCTTTCAAGGCTGATGAAGTGAACTGGGACGAACTCTCCGGTATCGGTATCATGAAGGACGAGCTGGAACTCTCCGGCGAGATGGACACCCTCCTCAGGGGGAGAAAACGAAAGTGATGTCCCTGAGCCTCGTGCTCCTCGGCGTGGACGTGGTGATGGACGCCACCCTCCAGCTGGTCCGTAAGGGCGAGGCCCCGCTGCTGGAAATCCAGGGAGTGACACCGCTGGGCAAATAATCTGAGAGCAATTATCAAGTAAACCGATGTCTTACCGCCGTTTCCTGTCTTCCGCATGGAAAACGGGAAACGGCTTAATTTTTATCGTACAATATGATAGCAATCATCGCAGAAAAGCCGAGTGTAGGCTTGGACATAGCCCGTGTAGTCGGGGCTGATACAAGAAATGACGGCTACTGTTCCGGCAATGGATATATGGTAACATGGGCACTGGGACACCTCGTGTCGCTGGCCATGCCGGACACTTACGGTTACACGAAAACGGCAGCGGAGGACCTGCCGATGCTGCCCGACCCGTTCCGCCTGGTCTCCCGCAGGTGCGCACGGACAGGGGAATGGTTACGGACATCGCCGCCTCGAAACAGCTGAAAGTCATAGAAAGCGTGTTCAACCGCTGTGACAGCATCATCGTGGCTACCGATGCCGGTCGCGAAGGGGAACTTATCTTCCGCTGGATATACGACTTTCTGGGCTGCACGAAACCATTCCGCCGCCTGTGGATCTCCTCGCTGACCGACGAGGCCATACGGAAAGGGCTGGAGGAACTGAAGGACGGCTCGGAATACGACAGCCTGTATGCCGCCGCCGACAGCCGCGCGAAGGCGGACTGGCTGGTGGGCATGAACGCCAGCCGTGCCTTGGCCATCGTCTCGGCTCTTCCAACAACTCCATCGGACGGGTGCAGACGCCGACGCTCGCCATGATATGCAGCCGCTACAGGGAGAACCGAAGTTTCGTATCCACACCATACTGGCAGCTGCATGTCACCCTCAATGGCGGCACGTCACACCGCCGCTTCTTCCATCCCGCGACCTTTGACGACAGGCAGAAGGCAGAAGCCGCCTACCGCAGTCTCACTCCCGATTCTTCGGCGACGGTTACGAAGGTGGAGCGCAGGAAAACCCTGCAACAGCCGCCGCTGCTCTACGACCTGACGGCACTCCAGAAGGACTGCAACGTGCACCTCGACCTGCCCGCGGCAAAGACGCTGGACATCGCCCAGTCGCTCTACGAGAAGAAGCTCATTTCCTACCCGAGAACGGGAAGCCGGTATATCCCGCACGACGTGATGGCCTGCGTACCCGGTCTGCTGGAAAGAATCTTGGCCATGCCCGGATTCGCCACAAGTGCCGGAATCCTTGACTTTGCGCATCTCAACACCCGCAGCGTGGACGACAGGAAAGTGACGGACCACCATGCCCTCATCACGACCGGCATCACACCCGAAGGGCTTTCCGAAGCGGAGGAGGCCGTCTATACGCTGATAGCCGGACGTATGCTGGAGGCGTTCTCACCCTGCTGCGAGAAGGAGCTGATTCTTATGGAGTGCCGTCTGGACAACATGGATTTCCGCTCGAAAAGCTCCCTTGTCGTCAGTCCGGGATGGCGCGGCATCTTCGGCAGGAAAGAGGACAGGCAGGACGACGAGCCGGAAACCGACGAGGGTACGGCCGTATTTGCCGAAGGGGACACGGTCCCTGTTTCAGGATTCGGACTGGCCCAGAAGAAGACCGTGCCCAGACCGCTCTATACCGAAGCCACGCTGCTGGCAGCAATGGAGACCTGCGGCAGGGAGATAGCCGGCGAACAGGCACGCGAGGCCGTGAAGGAGCTGGGCATCGGCACGCCCGCTACAAGAGCCGCCATCATCACCACACTGTTCAAACGTGACTATATCGCCCGCTCCGGCAAGAGCATCCTCCCCACGGAAAAGGGACTCCATATCTACGATGCGGTGAAGGACATGCTCGTGGCGGATGTTTCCCTGACAGGAAGCTGGGAGAAGACCCTGCTCCAGATAGAGCGGCACACGCTCGGACCGGACACGTTCATGGCATCCATCACGGACTACACCCGCAAGGCTACCCGTGAAATCCTGAACCTCAGCCTTCCGGCGGCAGCCGCCCGCACATTCACCTGTCCCAAATGCAAGACCGGACACATTATCGTCAGGGAAAAGAGTGCCCGCTGCGACAATAAAGGGTGCGGACTGACCGTGTACCGCAGGTTTCTGAACAAGGAACTGACGGACCAACATCTGGAACAGCTTTTCTCCTCCGGTTCCACACGCCTTATCAAAGGGATTCAAGGGAAAGAAGGGCGTGGCTTTCGACGCTTCGGTCACCTTTGACGCCGGATTTACCCTGACACTCTCGTTCCCCAAAAACGGGAACGGCAGGAAAAGGAAATGATGAAGCCATCCCGATTCGCGGGGCAAAGGTCGCAGCCCGCCCGTTTCCACCGGCAAGGTCGGGCCTTACGGTTTCTGGGAAAAATCATCCTCGCCCGAGGCTCCGGTATTTTTCCCGAAAACCTTGCCTGTGGAGGCGGACTGCAAGAAAGCCCCTGAAACCGGGAATGGCATTCCCGCCAAACAAATGAAGATTATGAAAGCAAAAGAACGTATCAGAAAGATAGCGGACAGCAGATGGGCAAGGACACTCGCGCTGGCCGTAACAGCAGCCATCATATTCAGCTGGCTCTATTCCCACGGCATATCGCCTGTATGGACCGCCGTGGCCATCATCTGTTTCAGGGGACTCTTCAGGTTCCTCTACCGTGTAGCCTGTTTTCTCGTGGCACTGGCAATCATTCTGTGCATACTGAGTTTTCTGGTCTTCTGAAATCTGACGATATGGAACATGCACGGAATTTATCGTTGCAGCATAAGGGAGCTGTCCGGGAGCGGGCGGCTCTTTCTGTATCCGTTACAGCCGGAAATGACACGGGAAGAAAAGGGAATGGACGGAAAACACAGACATTGGCAAACCGAGAACTACAGGGCAAAGTTGGCAAACGCTTCTTGTCGGACGGCAAGGTCAGGCCGCAAGCGGTTTCGGAAAAAATCATCCTCGCCGGGCTCCGGTATTTTTCCCGAAAACCCTGCCTTTCCGGAAGCATTTGCCGTTGGGCCCTTGTAGTTCAACGGGCTGCCAAAGCCCGGGTATTCACACTTAAAAATAAAGAATATGCAACAAGCGATCATCACAAGACAGTCACCAGCTCCGATAGGGATGCCCGTGACAAGAAGACCGAAAGTACACGTCCCGCAACCGGCAATCAAGCTGCCGCCAAGGGGAACCACAGGTCCCGTTCACATCTCAAAGCTGCTGAACCCCGTTCTGGAAATATGCAGACATCCGGATAGGAACAGGCTGCTGGCTGAATTATTCAGCGAATATTGAAACACATCGTCTAATCATTTAATATCTGAAATTATGTTTTTTACAGCAATCCACCAGATGATGACGGAAAGCGTGGACCTCACGATCGTCATCCGCAAGACAAACGGACAACTGACCGTTTCCACATTGCCCAAATCGAACGGACTCAAGGACGAGGCCCAGAACCACATCGTGCCGCTGACTGTCACGGGCACACCGCAGGAACTTGACACAGGATTCCTGCAGGCAGTCACAAGACCGATACAGAAAGCCTGCGGGCTGATCTCCAACATGGCACAGTTCGAGGCACAGGCGGACAAGGCCGCCGCCAGCAGCAAGGCCGCCAAGGAAGCGAAATCCAAGGAGACGAAGGAAGAACGCGAGAAACGGGAGAAGTACGAGAAACTGATGAAGAAGGCGGAAGAACTGACAGCCGCCAGAAACCACCGGGAAGCCGTCAGCGTGCTTACACAGGCGAAAGCAACGCGAATGCCGCCCAGCTGAAGGAAATCGAGGAGAAGATAAAGGCAGCCGACACGGAAATGAACCGGGGAAGCCTCTTCGACCTGATGGAACAGGAGGCACAGCCGGAACCTTCGGTACAGCAGCAACAGCCACACTCCCAACAGTCGGTATACACACAGACACCGGTACAGAGAAATCCGCAACCGCAACGTCCGCAACAGCCGGTACCGCAGAGACCACAACAGGCATACACGCAAAGCATCCGCAACAGCCAGGAATATGGCCACCGCAACAACAGCCGCCACAGCCGCAAGCAAGACCGCAGATACAGCCGCACGCGCAATACGTACAGCTGACAGGCGGACAGCAGCCTTCCCAACCTCAATATCCGCCGCAGCCTGAAATTCAGGACTGGCAGGAAGAACGGTTCATGCAGGAGGACGAACAGCAACCGTACCTCTCCGATCAGGAACACCCCGCATACAGTGAGAAGGACTACGAGGAATACATCGATTTCCCGCAGTCCATGCTGGAACCCAAGTATTCACCTTATCAGACAGTTTAAGACATGGCACTCGAAATTAAAGGAATGACACGCTCATTCAGATTCAAGAAAGGAACAGAGTATATTACTCTTCAGGACCCGGATCCGAACATCTCGCCGGACATGGTCATGAACTACTATTCGAACATGTACCCGGAACTGACGACGGCTACCGTTCACGGACCGGTCATCAGGGAGGACATGACAGAATATGAGTTCAAGACAACTATCGGAACAAAAGGATAAAGGATATGGCAAAGGACTACAGAAAAAAGAAGAAATCATGTGTACCATTGGACGGATATCAGGCGGAACAGCTCGCGAGACTTATCATTGCGGAAACCGAAAGGAAGGTGCATTACGGCACGGAAAGGAAGAACGGATTGCGGCACCCAGCGGTGCCGTAATTTTTCTGAACACCACATTCACGCCGATATCGCCTCCGCCGGAACTGTTCTCGGAAAGTCCTGACGGAAAGCCGTGCAACCTGATCACGCGGGAAAACTACGAGTACCTGCGTGATTCCTTTTTCAGATATGCGAGTCTTATGAAAAAGGAAGCGGTACATGCACCGGGACTCACAATGGCGGAAGGAATAACGAGACTGCATGATGAAATGAGCGACCTTGTCGGCAATGACATGAATGTAAACATCGAGCAGGATGGGGAAAGACTCATTTTCCGTCTCTGGAAATGCCACAGATGGGGAGAACTTACGCTGTATTACTTCCCTGTGAAATTTGTGGAAAATCTCGGGCCGGAACTGAGACGCATATCTGTCACCTTCATCCACAACCTGATGCAGGCAAACGGAATTGACACCATACTGGACGAGGATGACACGGAATATGCGCTTACCTGGCTGGCTGAAGAGAATGACGACGAACAGGACGACAGGAAAAAACGGCTGAAACTGCTGCATTCATACGAGAAAGGCAGGATACACAGTCTGCTCAGGAGAGTGGAACGGAAATCCTACTACAAGGACCTGCCGGGGGCAATCGGCTCGTACACTTCCCCAAAACGGGTTTGAAAGGCAGCTGGTCGACGCCATGAGGAGCGGTCTGCCCTTCCTGACACCGGAACGGGGCATCATGGGGTACGGGTATGACGCCTACTACTCCGAGAATCCGGATTTCCACCCGATGTATCTGCAACAGCAGATAAGGGTCGTCTATGACATCAACGATATAGTGTCTGAATATCTCGTGGACTATTACAATTCAAACAGCAGGGAGACCTATGACATCATGCCGGTAACGACCTGCGACCTCTCGCCCGATACCGGAGAGCTGTTCCGGATGGAAGACTATCCGGAACGGTTCTTCAAATGGGCGGACGAATTCATCAATATAATCTGTTAAACCATGCTGGAAACGAACGAACTTACAGAAAAACTCAGGACACTGCTCTATCCTCGGGCGGCGCTGATTGCCTATGCCCGGGAAGACAACAGTCACAATGTATATGACAACGGTTATTTCATCGAGGTCAGGGATATAGATGAAAGCGGAATAATGGGCGAAGGCCGTCCGGTGACGGCGGAGTTCATGAACGAGCTGGTATGCGGCTATTCTGAAAGGCACAGCGCCACACCGTATGGAAGGATACCGTCCAACCTGTTGTGGTGCGACTCGCGCAAGGGAAGCGAGAAATACATCTGGTACGATCCTCCCCGGAAACGTATGATGTTCTTCAACGAAGCCCTCAAGATAGAGAACGCGGAGTATCATCTGCCGGGAGTAATCTACGAGGCCGGAGAGCACGGAATGAGAATCTATGCCTACAAGGGGAACGTTCCCAGACCGGATACCGTACTGTATGCCGCACCCTTCTTCAACGTGACAGGTTCCAGCGTATGTCTGGGAAACGCCAGGATAGAGCTGCCGAAGGACCTGACCTATGAGAAGCTGCTGCAGTACTGGGAAAGGAAATTCTGGCTGACGGAATTCACCCACCTGGGAGGGAACGGGAACCCGACAAGGTCAAACCTCGTGCTGGTGACAAAGGCGGCACGGGACAGGGACTTCAACCTCGACGAACTGAAGCAACTGAACAACATGAAACTTAAAGACATACTGAAATGAAAAGAGTACACTACATCGACAACTATCTCATAAACCCGCAGCATCCGGTAACGGTAAATCTGATTGGTGCGGGAGGAACCGGGTCACAGGTACTAACCTGTCTGGCCCGGCTTGACACGGCACTGAGAGGACTCGGACATCCGGGACTGTTCGTGACACTGTATGATTCCGACATCGTGACGGAAGCCAACATCGGGCGGCAGCTCTTCAGCCCTTCGGACATCGGACTGAACAAGGCGCAGTGCCTCGTCACACGCATGAATAACTTCTTCGGCAACGACTGGAAGGCGCAGCCGGACATCTATCCGACCGCCTTGAAGGACGCCAGACGGGATAATCTGGCCAACATAATGATTACCTGCACGGACAACATAAAGTCCCGTCTCGACCTCTGGAACATACTGAAAGCCGTGCCGGTTTCGGAATACAGAAGCCACGAAACACCACTGTACTGGATGGACTTCGGCAACATGCAGAATACGGGACAGGTCATCCTCGGAACCGTACCGAAAAAAATCAGGCAGCCGGCATCCAAGCTGTACGAAACGGTGGAATCGCTGAAGGTGATCACACGATATGTCAAATACGCAAGAGTGAAGGAAAAGGATTCCGGACCGAGCTGTTCGCTGGCGGAGGCTCTGGAGAAACAGGACCTGTCCATCAACTCCACATTGGCACAGCTCGGCTGCAACATCCTGTGGAAAATGTTCCGCAACGGCATGATCGAGCATTACGGGCTGTACCTGAACCTTTCTACCTTGAAAATGAATCCGATAACTGTATAATATCAAAGCGTTTCCGTATGATTAAAATATAAAAAAGAACTCAGGAAAATAATCCTGAAAACCAATATTTTTCGTAACTTTGTATCAAAATCAAATAAGCATAACAATGGAACCATCTATATACAGTTTTTCACTTTGTGCCGCACTGCCGTTGATGTTATTCTTCGGCTTTTATTTTTTGTTTGCAAAGACTCCTGAAAAGAAAAATTTTCAAGAATTATCTCCGCTCCCCGACAGATTATGGGTATAGCTATGCTGCTGCTTTCGGCAAATTATTCGGTACATTTCTTCTTTGGTATTCGATTCAAAAATGCGGATTCTTCCATATTGATGAACATGTCCACATACTTCCTGTGCTATTCTCTGTTCAGTTCGGCATTGATAATGTTGCTTGATTGTTTTTACATTACCAAACGGCGTGTGTGGACACATATCATTTTATGGATTATATTCTCAACTCTTTCCGGAGTTGTGTTGTTCCTGTTGCCAAGCGGAATCATGCAAAAAATCTCTTTATTTGCTTTAGCTGTCTGGTTAATCGTTTTTGGAGTCGTTTTAGCTCGCAGAGTCATAATTGCATATCGTAGAGCCATTCGGATTTTCAATGAAACTCAGGCGGATGATATAGGCACATATATCGAATGGCTTTCCATATTCACTTATTGGGCTGTTATCTTCGGTGTCGGATGCGGATTGCTGACATTTCTGCCAGACAAATATGTTTTTATCTGGATTTTGTCGTCAATACCGTTCTACAGCTATCTTTTCTACAGCTATCAGAACTACCTGCTGTTCTATGAACAGTTGGAAAATGCTTTTGAGCAGGATATACAATCTGAAGAAGAACTTCTGACAAATTCGGGAACTGAACCCGAAATGGTTTCAGAAGAGGAAGTTCCAGTGTCCTATACAGAAATTATAGAGAAAGTGGCCAACTGGATAAAGACAGACGGCTATGTCCAGCAGGGACTTACCATAAAAGAACTGTCCGAAATACTTCATACGAACCGTACCTATCTTTCCGCTTATATCAAGACTACGTATAAAATGACATTCCGCGAATGGATAACCGGTCTCCGGTTGGGTATGCGAAAAACATGCTGAAGGAGCATCCGGAAATCAATATACAGAAGCTGACTGAGTCCTCCGGTTTTCTTTCCGCAGTAACTTTATCAAATTATTTTCCGAGAAGGAAGGATGTACGCCTGGCAAGTGGAAAAAAGCAAATCTGGAATAATTTGTGTGGTAAAAAAGCCGATGAAAAAGGTCTCAGAAACCCATTTTCAAAAAGTGCTCAAACGACAAAAAGTGCTAATTCGACAAAAAAAGGTGCTCTAACGACAATTTGAAAAGTGCTCAAACGACAATTTTTATAAAACGCTGTATTTTAACAGAAAAAGTTTTTGTAATATTTTGGGCGCTGAATGGCATTTATTACCTTTGGAGAAGACAAAGATAATAAATTCAAGTTTATAT
>VOFD01002606.1_pt1 | contig 10178 bp, 10 predicted proteins | sample 5384101 | NCBI WGS metagenome assembly VOFD01 (sample SAMN12384723, study PRJNA508395) | human gut metagenome | isolation source: healthy gut C | host: Homo sapiens
GGTGGCGGTCGTCGAACCGCCGTTGTCGGCATAAATCCCCACGTACTCGAACGAACGACCCGGAATCGACGAATGCGACTGATTTTCCTTGTAAATGTAGGAAAACCCTTCGTTGACGTACTTCACGTTCGTATAAGCGGCATCGAAACGGAACTGTGTCCGGATCGACGGAATCTGCGGGAAATCGACCGTCACCTCCAAACCTTTCCGGTCGACCGGCGAACTGTTGTCCTGATAGATGTTCTTCACGAAAGTCTTGTCCATCACCTTGGTATCCATCGGCGTGTAACCGGCCGACGGATCGTCCTTGTCGCCCACGAGGATCTGACCGGTGCGGTTGTCCACGACGATGTCGGGATTGGCCGGCATTTTATAACCGCTCGGCACTTGGCTGATGCGGTATTCGAACGGCGAATAGGTCGTATTGAGGCGATAAGGATACTTGGTTTTATTGAAATAACCGGCCACCGATATCCGGGTGCCGCCGAGGGTCAGATCCACCCCGACCTCGATATTCCGGTTACGCATCCACCGCAGGTTGTCGTTGTAAGCGATCGAATAGGGCGTCGTATGGTAGACATACACGCTGCGGTTGTCGGCGTACGAAGCCCCTGAACACCTGGATATCGCGGTACAGCGGATCGGGGGTAAAGGATATTGAACGACGGCAGTTTCTCGGTGATGCCCCATCCGCCCCGCACGTTCAACTGATTCAGAAAATATTTCCGTTCGCGATTGATCAGCGTATATTTCACATTGAATCGCGGCGACAGGCTCTGTGCCTTGTTGTACTGCATGTTCTTGATCAGGGTCTTCTCGCCGCGGACGCCGGCCATCACCCCGAGCGAAGTCTGACCGAGCTGCAGCGTCAGGTTGTCTTCGAGGTAAACCGCCAGGTTATGCATATACGGAATGTCCGTATACGGCCGGGGACGGAAACCGTTCGGCTGCAACTGCGGATTTTCGTAATACTCTCCCTGACCGACATTGCCGTTCGCGCTCCAGGTGACGCCGGCTTTCACCCGGTTCAGCAGCCGGTCGAAACGGCGCGACCAGTTCGCCTTCAGCGAGATCCCGTAATCCAGCTCTTTCGAGTCGATGAACTGCGTGTTCACGTAATTGACCGGCAGTTGGTTGGCGACGAAATAACCTTCGGTCGTCGCATTCACGGCCGGCTGTTCCGACGCGGTATGTACCGGCAAGTGGTATTTCGACAGCATGTCGGCATAATTCACCGAGGCCGTTACCGCCACGTTCGTAATCCAGGATTTGTTCAGCAGCCAGTCGAGCGAAGTATTGAACCGCAACGCATTGTCGTGCGCCTTTTTCCACTCGCCGGTCTGCGCGTCCGGGTCGTCCTTGGTATTCATGCCGCCGAGATTGCCCGTCAGGCCGACCGAAAAGTTCAGCGGCGTGCTTCCCCCGCCTGAAAACGCGCGCATAATTCAGCGCGATTCCGTTCCGCTGGTAAGTCGTGTACGGCGAAACCGGGTTGTCGATCGCGCGCGTATGCTCCAGCGCGACATTCAGCGAACCGAGATCCCTCCCCAGGTCGAAACCTTTGCTCAGCGAAAACTGCTTGGTTTTGGGGTTCGTCGTAAAAGTCGCCGTATAAGGCGTTTTGCCCTTGCGCGTCTTTACCTTGACGACGCCGCTCGTCAGGTCGCCGTATTCGACCGACGGAATACCCGTAATTACTTCGATGGATTCCACGTTGCTCGATGCGATATTCCGCGTGCTCGCTCCGGACAAGTCGCCGAACGAAGCGTTCGTCGACAACCGTACGCCGTCGACCTCGACCGCCGTACCGAACGAAGCGTTCCCCTGCGAGACGCCGCCGTCGCGGATCGAAAACACGTTGTCTTTCATCAGGTTCGGGTTCACGGTTTTGCCGCCCGGCAGCAGGCTCGACACGTCCGAAACGTTGACCATCTGCAAATGGTCCAGCGCCGCCTTGTCGATCACGCACGAAGTGCTCATGCTGTTGCGGTTCTCGCGCGCGGTAACCACCACTTCCGGAGAGTTTCAGGTCGGCGCAGCACAACCGGAAAACCAGATCGTCCCTATCGCCGGTCACGTTCAACTCGCTGTCCAGAGCGACGTACCCCAGGCACGAAACATTGACCGGATGCTTGCCGGCCTGCACGTTCCTGATCGAAAAATGTCCGTTGTCGTCGGTAATCGCCCACAGGTTCGCGTCGACCACCGTCACGACGGCCATCGGAACCCCTTTCGACGACTTGCCGATCTGCACTCTTCCGGATATCGTATATTTTTGTGCGGAAACGCCCAGGACACTAACGCTCAGCAACAAAGCAAGTAGAAATTTTCTCATCCAGCAACCCTAATTTAATCAAGCCTCCAATCCGGGACCAACTTTTGCAAAGATGAAAAAATTTTGTTACAAAAGACAAAAATAAGCACCTTTTTTCACACAAAAAGCGATGCAGCATTCCGCAAAATGCCACATCGCAAACCATTCGTAAAACCGGATAATCCTCTATTTCGACAAGGCCTGTTCGATATCGGCGATGATATCCTCCGCATCCTCGATGCCGACCGAAAACGGATCAAGTCGGGCGCTACGCCGGCTTCGATCAGTTGTTCGTCGGTTAGTTGGCGGTGGGTATGGCTCGCCGGGTGCAGCACCGAAGTGCGGGCGTCGGCCACATGCGTGACGATAGCGGCCAGTTTCAGGTTGTCCATAAAACGGATCGACACGTCGCGTCCGCCTTTCAGTCCGAACGACAGCACGCCGCAGGAACCGTTCGGCAGGTATTTTTGCCCCAAATCGTAGTATTTGTCCCCTTTCAGGCCGCAGTAATTCACCCATGCCACCTGCCCGTTGCCTTTCAGGTATTCGGCTACTTTCTGCGCATTGGCACAGTGGCGCGGCATCCGCAGGTGCAGCGTTTCGAGTCCGAGGTTCAACAAAAAAGCGTTTTGAGGCGACTGGATCGAGCCCAGGTCGCGCATCAACTGCGCGGTCGCCTTGGTGATATAGGCCAACTTGCCGAAATTTTTTCGTATAGGTCAGTCCGTGATACGAAGCGTCGGGACGGGTCAGTCCGGGGTATTTGTCCGCATGGGCTTCCCAATCGAAATTGCCGCTGTCGACGATCGCGCCGCCAACGCTGGTCGCATGGCCGTCCATATATTTGGTCGTCGAGTGCGTCACGATGTCGGCCCCCACTCGATCGGGCGGCAGTTGATCGGCGTGGCGAACGTATTGTCCACGATCAGCGGCACGCCGTGACCGTGCGCGATCCGCGCGAATTTCTCGATATCCAGCACGGCTACGCCGGGATTGGATATCGTTTCGCCGAACAGCGCTTTGGTATTCGGACGGAACGCCCGGGCGATCTCCTCCTCGGAAGCGTCCTGATCGACGAACGTCACCTCGATGCCCAGTTTCGGCAACGTCACGCCGAACAAGTTATAGGTTCCGCCGTAGATCGTCGACGCGCTGACGACGTGGTCGCCGGCCGAACAGATGTTGAACACGGAATAGAACGAAGCGGCCTGGCCCGAAGAGGTCAACATGCCGGCTACGCCGCCTTCGAGCGCAGCGATCTTCGCCGCTACCGCATCGTTGGTCGGGTTCTGCAGACGGGTGTAAAAATAGCCGCTCTCTTCCAGATCGAACAGCCGGGCCATCTGTTCGCTCGTCTCGTATTTGAACGTGGTGCTCTGATAAATCGGCAGCACGCGGGCTCGCCTTTTTTGGGAGTCCATCCCGCCTGAACGCAAAGGGGTCCCCCGATGTAGTTTTTTCTCCATTTAGCTGAATTTTAGATTTGCAAATGTAATCATTTCCGCGAAAAATCGTACGCTTCCGGCCGGATCGGAGCTACAAAACCCGCCGTCCGACCGGGTCCCTGAGAACGACTCGTACCGCCGGACGAACGCCTCCCGGAAAACGATACCGCATTCGGGTACATTTATGGAATTTCCGGCGGAGAAAGGCGGAAAATTACGATAAATTCCATATCTTCGATTTTTGAACCGTCCCGTCGGGAGAACGATTGAGCATCGGTTCGCACGCGATCGGTTTCGACCGGAACGCAAAAACAGCGGACGAACCGGCAATTCCCGAAAAGACCGTTCCGTCGTCCGTAAAACGCGGCATATCAAATCGTAAAGGCCATGAATCATTCCGGAATCCGGTATTGTTTTCAGCTTTGGAAAGCGAAAGAAAGCATTGTTTTTTTTGTCCTTCTTTCGTATCTTTCGATCCCCAGCGCCCTGTACGCGGCAACCGGGGCAAATGCGCGATCAACCGTTAATCCTAATGATATGAATTTAAACACGCCCCCTGCGATCGCAGGAAACATACCGCAAGACGTAACCGAAAGAGCGGGCGAGAACGCCGTCTTCATCGTGTACGGACTCAAAGAAACGCCCCGGACGGCAGACCGGATAAAAGATTTGTGCGCCAATTTTCGGCCATGATCCGCAGCATACGCAACCGATTCCCCGACATGCAGTTCAGTTGTACGATGGGATTCAGGGCCGACGCATGGAGCCGTCTTTTTCCCGGAACGGCCGAAACCGCGGGAACTCGAAACGTTCCAAGAGATCAAAGGCGCCAGGCATACGGCGGTTTCCACGCCCGGAGACCTGTTTTTCCACATCCGGGGCAGGCAGATGGGCGTTTGTTTCGAATTCGCTTCCATCATCGACGAAAAGCTGAAAGGAACCGTAGACCCCATTGACGAAGTTCACGGCTTCAGGTATCAGGACGGCAAGGCGATCATCGGATTCGTAGACGGCACCGAAAACCCGGCCGTGGACGAAAATCCGTACGAGTTCGCCGTAATCGGGGATGAAGATTCCGGATTTGCGGGAGGCAGCTACATTTTCGTGCAGAAATACCTGCACGACATGAACGCATGGAACGCCCTGCCGGTCGAGGAACAGGAAAAACGATCGGCCGGAAAAAATTCAACGACGTGGAACTCTCCGACGAGGAGAAACCCGCCAACGCTCACAATGCCGTGACCAACATCCAGGACAGCGCAGGCAACGACCTGAAGATCGTACGGGCGAACATGCCTTTCGCCAACACCTCACAAAGGAGAATACGGCACCTATTTCATCGGTTATGCGGGAACGTTCTCCACCACGCGGCGGATGCTGGAAAACATGTTCGTCGGCGATCCGGCAGGCAATACCGACCGCCTGCTCGATTTCAGTACCGCCGTAACCGGCACGCTGTTTTTCGCACCCTCCTACGACCTGCTCGAAACGCTCGGCGAATAAATGCTACCGGCTCCGAACGGGGACGAACATCCGGAAGACGCGCACGATGCGACGCGTCTTTCGTTTTATAAACGACTCCCCTCACCCGAACAGCAAACGATCCGGCCGAATTTCAGGCGAGAAAACGCACTGTTATAAAACGACGAAGCGATCCCGCCGTCGGCGGGATCGCTTTAAAAACGAAACAGTCCGAAACGGATTATTTGTTTCTTTCCGGACGCAGGCTGCGGACAGTCGCACCGGCCTGCCACATTTCGCTTTCGCGCAGCTCTTTGAGCTCCTGGTTCAGCTTTTCGCGGTAATCCGGCTTGCTGTTCGAGTCGATCGAACGCTGCGCTTCGTTACCGGCAGCCACTTCGGCGTACAGTTTCTTGAACACCGGCAGGGTCGCGTCGCGGAACGGCTTCCACCAGTCGAGCGCGCCGCGCTGTGCCGTAGTCGAGCAGTTGGCGTACATCCAGTCCATACCGTTCTCGCCGATCAGGGGCATCAGACTCTGCGTAAGCTCCTCGACGGTCTCGTTGAAGGCCTCCGACGGGGTGTGGCCGTTTTCGCGCAACACCTGGTACTGTGCGGCGAAAATACCCTGAATGGCACCCATCAGCGTGCCCCGCTCGCCGGTCAGGTCGGAGTATACCTCCCGCTTGAACGTCGTCTCGAACAGATAGCCCGATCCTACGCCGATGCCCAGCGCCACCACGCGTTCCATAGCGCGGCCGGTAGCATCCTGCAAAACGGCATAGCTTGAGTTCAAACCGCGACCTTCGAGGAACAAACGGCGCAGCGAAGTGCCCGAGCCTTTCGGAGCGATCATGATTACGTCGATGTCTTTGGGCGGCACGATGCCCGTGCGGTCCGAATAGGTGGCGCCGAAACCGTGCGAGAAATAGAGCGCCTTGCCCGGGGTGAGGTGCTTTCTTGACCGAAGGCCATACGGCGATCTGGGCGGCGTCCGACAGCAAGTACTGAATAATGGTCGCCTTTTCGCAGGCTTCTTCGATTTCGAACAGCGTCTTTCCCGGAACCCAGCCGTCGGCCACGGCCTTGTCCCACGTCTTCGAATTTTACGCTGGCCGACGATCACGTTGAATCCGTTATCTCGCAGGTTCAGCGACTGGCCGGGGCCCTGCACGCCGTAGCCGATGACGGCGATGGTTTCGTTCTTCAGCACTTCGAGCGCTTTGCTCGGGGGAACTCTTCACGTGTGGTCACGTTCTCCACAACTCCCCGAAATTCATTTTGCCATGATTTTCTGTTTTTAAAAATCGATTTATAAGTTTGTTATAGTTCGTTCAATCCGTTTCCGTTCGGCTCGCGGTGCAGCACCACGCTGCCCGAACGCGTAAACTCGATCAGGATTCCCCCGGCTTTCGAGCTCCGTGCGCATGTTCTCGATCTCCTCGCGCGTGCCGGTCTTCTCGACCACTACGTACGCCGGGTTCATCTCGATGATACGGGCGCTCCACTCGCGGACGATCATGTCCACCGTGCCGCTCTCCTTGAAAATCTTCGACGAAAGTTTATAGAGCGCGATCTCCTGCGTAATCAACTCGTCATTCGAATAGTATTCCACCTGGATCACCTCGACGATGTTACGCAGTTGCTTGGCCAGTTTGTCGATAACCTCCTGCGTCGTAAAAGCCGAGATCACGAACATACTGATTCCCTTGATCGACGATTCCGATACTTTCAGACTTTCGATGTTGATCTTACGCCGCAGGTAGAGAGCCGTAATCCGGTTCAACACCCCGATCTGGTTCTCCGTAAATGCGATAACGATATATTCCTTAATCATAACTGTCAACTCCGTTAGGTTCTACTTTTTGTCAGGTTCCTTGGCGATCAGATCCGACAGCGATGCGCCGGCCGGCACCATCGGAAAAACGTTCTCCTCGGACAGCACGTCCACTTCGAGGAAATAGGCTCCCGGAGCCTTCACCAGTTCGTCGATCGCCCCTTTCAGTTCCGACAACTGCGTCACGCGACGGTTCGGAATCCCGTACGCCTCGGCAATCATCGTGAACTTCGGGTTTTCGAGGCTCGTGTACGAATAACGCTTTTCGAAGAACAACTGCTGCCATTGGCGCACCATACCGAGGTAATGGTTGTTCAGCACGATCATCTTGACGCCGATCTTGTTCTGCATGATCGTCCCAAGCTCCTGCATCGTCATCTGAAACCCGCCGTCGCCCATCATCACGACCACTTCGCGGTCGGGCACGCCGAGTTTCGCCCCCATCGCGGCGGGCAGCCCGAATCCCATCGTGCCGAGCCCTCCGGACGTAATGAAACTGCGCGTACGATTGAACTTCGAATAGCGGGCGCTGAACATCTGGTGCTGTCCCACGTCGGTTACGATCACCGCATCGGCCTTTTCGGCCTCGGCCAGCGTGCTGACCACGTCGTACATCGAAATACGGACGCCCTGCGGATCGGTGCTCGGCTTCACGACGACTTCGTATTCGCGTCGATGGTAGTCTTCCGCCATCGCAATCCATTCGGCGCGCTCCTTATACCGGATGCCCACTTTCAGCGCGTCGAACGCGTCGCCGGCGTCGGCATGGATCGGCAGTTCGACGGCCACGTTCTTGCCCAGTTCGGCCGGATCGATATCGACGTGGATGATCTTCGCATTCGGCGCATACTGCTTCACGTTACCGGTCACCCGGTCGCTGAAACGCATACCGACGGCCACGATCAGATCGCTCTGCTGCGTCATCCGGTTACCGGCGATATTGCCGTGCATACCGAGCATACCGATGAACAGCGGATGGCTGTTCGGCACGGTCGAAATACCCATTAGCGTCTGCGCCATCGGGATTCCGGCCGCTTCGGCGAACTCCAGCAACTTGGTCTCCGCGCCGGCGAGCTTTACGCCCTGTCCAACGATCAGCAGCGGACGTTCGGCCGCATTGATCATTTCGACGGCCCGCTGGATCGCTTTCGGATCAACCTCCGGATGCGGCTTGTAGCTGCGCAAATAAATGCACGGTTTATAACTGTAATCGAACTCCTCGACCTGAGCGTTTTTCGAAATATCGATCACCACCGGCCCGGGACGTCCCGTGCGGGCGATGTAATAAGCCTTGGCGATCGCACCCGGAATTTCGGACGCTTTGGTCACTTGGAAATTCCATTTCGAAATCGGCATCGTCATGCTGATCGTATCGGCCTCCTGGAAGGCGTCCGTTCCGAGCAGAGTCGAAGGCACCTGCCCGGTAATGCAGATGATCGGCGTCGAGTCGAGCATCGCGTCGGCGATCCCGGTCACCAGGTTCGTAGCGCCCGGGCCGGACGTAGCCAGGCAAACGCCCACCTTGCCGGTGGCGCGCGCATAACCCTGCGCGGCATGTACGGCGCCCTGTTCGTGGCGCGTGAGAATGTGATTCAACCGATCGGTATGATGGTACAGATGATCGTAAATCGGGATTACCTGACCGCCCGGGTAACCGAATATCGTATCGGTTCCTTCGGCTATAAGCGACAGTAAGAGAGCCTCGGCCCCTTTTATTTTTTGTATGTTGGACATAATGAACGTATTAAAATTCAACCATCGGAAAACAACCGCAACCGCCCGGAACGTATTCCGAAAACGATTCTGCTATTACAAGGCTGTTTCCCCGAACAACGTGTTGCTAAATGTTTTCGCGTACTCCGCCCTTGTCGGCCGATGTTACCATCGATGCGTAGGCCTTAAGGGCCCGACTGACGACTCGGTTGCGCTCCACGGGTTCGAAGCGGACAATCGCCTGCCTGCGCATATCGAGCTCCTCCGAAGTAAGTTCTACATTGATCGTTCGGTTCGGTATATCGATAAGGATCGTATCGTCGTCCTTTACCAGCGCGATGTCGCCGCCCGCTGCGGCCTCGGGTGAAACGTGCCCGATCGACAGTCCCGACGTACCGCCGGAAAACGACCGTCCGTAATCAGCGCGCACGCCTTGCCGAGGTTCACCGACTTCAGGTACGAAGTCGGGTAGAGCATCTCCTGCATCCCGGGGCCCCTTTCGGCCCTTCGTAACGGATCACCACCACGTCGCCGGCTTTCACCTTACCGCCCAGAATACCGTCGCAGGCCTCTTCCTGCGATTCGAATACGCGGGCTTTGCCCTCGAAACGCAGGATCGACTCGTCGACGCCCGCCGTCTTGACGATGCAGCCGTTGCGGGCGATGTTGCCGAACAGTACGGCCAGTCCGCCGTCCTTCAGGTACGGATGCTCCAGGTCGCGGATACATCCCTTCTCGCGGTCGGTATCGGCCGCCGGGTATCTCGTATCCTGCGAACCCAGTTTCAGGTTGAAACGTTCGCCGGGAGCGGCCAGCGCACGCGTCTTCGCCTCGTCGGCAACGTCCGGACTGCGCAGGTCGTTCAGGCGGATCGCCTCGCCGAGCGTCATTCCGTCGACGCGGACGACGGCCGTATCGAGCAGCTTCCCTCGGTTCAACTCGCCGAGAATGCTCAGGATTCCGCCGGCGCGGTTGACGTCCTGAATATGGTACAGCGGCGTGTTCGGCGCAACTTTGCAGATCACCGGCACGCGGCGCGACAGCATGTCGATGTCGCTCATCGTGAAATCCACGCCGGCCTCTTGAGCAACCGCCAGCAGGTGCAGCACGGTATTCGACGACCCCCCCATCGCGATATCCATCGACATCGCGTTCAGGAAGGCCGCGCGCGTAGCGACCGACCGCGGCAATACGGCTTCGTTATCGTTGAAATAATATTCCCTGGCATTCTTGACGATCAATTTGGCCGCCTTGCGGAACAACTCCGTCCGCAGTTTATGCGTGGCTAACACCGTTCCGTTACCGGGCAGCGAGAGCCCCAGCGCCTCGGTCAGACAGTTCATCGAGTTGGCGGTAAACATACCGGAGCACGAACCGCAAGTCGGACAAGCGGCGCGTTCGAGCTTCG
>VOFD01000653.1_pt1 | contig 10158 bp, 9 predicted proteins | sample 5384101 | NCBI WGS metagenome assembly VOFD01 (sample SAMN12384723, study PRJNA508395) | human gut metagenome | isolation source: healthy gut C | host: Homo sapiens
TCGGGCTGGTTGCCGCTTCTATCATTTTGTTGGTATTCTTTATGAAGGTTACTCCGACGGGTATGGTTCCCAATGAAGATACCGGTACCATTATGGGTGCGGTGACACTGCCTCCCGGTACTTCACAGGAACGTGCAATGGAAATCTTAAACCGTGTAGACAGCTTGGTGGCTGCCGAACCGGCTGTAGATTCCCGTACGGTGATTTCCGGTTTCGGCTTTATTGGTGGTCAGGGACCTTCTTACGGTTCTATCATTATTAAGCTGAAAGATTGGGAAGAACGCTCCATGATGCAGAATTCGGATATTGTGGTAGGTACGTTGTTTATGCGTGCGCAGAAGATCATCAAGGATGCGCAGGTATTGTTCTTTGCTCCTCCTATGATTCCGGGTTATTCGGCATCCAGTGATATCGAGTTGAATATGCAGGATAAGACCGGTGGAGACTTGAATCATTTTTATGATGTAGTTTTGGACTATATGGATGCGTTGAAGGCACGCCCTGAAATTAATTCGGCCCAGACTACCTTCAATCCGAGTTTCCCCCAATATATGTTGGATATTGATGCTGCTGCTTGTAAGAAGGCAGGAATCAGTCCTAGTGATATTCTGACTACCATGCAGGGATATTTCGGTGGTTTGTATGCTTCTAACTTCAACCGTTTCGGTAAGATGTATCGTGTTATGATTCAGGCGGAACCCGAAGCAACCAAGAATCTGGAATCCTTGAATAGCATCAAGATACGTAATGGGAATGAGATGGCTCCTATCTCCCAGTTCGTTTCTGTCAAGAAAGTATATGGACCGGATGTTATCAGGCCGTTTCAACCTTTATACGGCTATCAAAGTGATGGTGGCTCCTGCCAGCGGTTATACTTCCGGCCAGGCTTTGCAGGCTATTGCGGAAGTGGCTAAAGAGAATTTGCCTACCGGTTACGGTTATGAGTTGGGAGGTATGGCCCGTGAGGAAGCATCTACCAGTGGCAGTTCCACAGGTATCATCTTCATTCTGTGTTTTGTATTCGTTTATTTGTTGCTGAGTGCACAGTATGAAAGTTACATTCTGCCGTTGTCCGTATTGCTTTCAGTACCGTTCGGTCTGTTGGGTAGCTTCCTGTTTGTAAACGGATTTGCAGCATTGGGAAATATTCCGGCTTTGAAGATGATTTTAGGAACCATGTCAAATGATATTTATATGCAGATTGCATTGATCATGTTGATGGGATTGTTGGCGAAGAATGCCATTCTGATTGTAGAGTTTGCTTTGGATCGCCGTAAGCAGGGAATGAGTATTTCCTGGGCTGCGGTTTTGGGTGCGGCAGCCCGTTTGCGACCGATCTTAATGACCTCATTAGCCATGATTGTAGGTTTGATTCCGTTGATGTTGGCTATGGGAGTTGGTGCTCATGGTAACCGTACTTTGGGAGCTTCGGCTATTGGTGGTATGTTGATTGGTATGATCTTCCAGATCTTTATCGTACCCGTATTGTTTGTGGTATTCCAATGGTTACAAGAGAAATTCAAACCGATTGAATGGGAAAGTGTGGACAATACAGAGGTTGAACCCGAAATTGAACAATACACCCGTAAATGAACAGAAGAACAATGAAAAAGATAATAGGATTATGTTGCGCGACGTTTTTATTAAGCGGTTGCCACATCTATAAATCATATGATCGTCCCGAGTCGATAGATGCCACTGGCATCTATCGTGACCCGGTTGCCGCCAACGATACATTGGCTGCTAACGATACAACCAATATGGGTAACTTGTCATGGAAGGAAATTTTCCGTGATCCGAAATTGCAGATGCTGATTGAAGAGGGATTGGCAAACAATGTAGATATGCAGGCTGCTATCCTGCGTGTAAAGGAGGCCAAGGCGTTATTGACATCAGCTCGTTTGTCTTATCTCCCTTCTTTGGCCCTTGCTCCACAAGGTTCGTTGACTAGTGTGGACAAAAGTACTCCTGTAAAGAACTATACTTTACCTGCTTCTGCAAGCTGGGAAGTTGATTTGTTCGGCAAATTGCTGAATGCCCATCGTGGCCAGAAAGCTTCTTATTTGCAAAGTAAGGCCTATCAGCAGGCAGTGCGTTCACAGTTGATTGGTGGTATAGCCAATGCTTATTATTCTTTATTGATGCTAGACCGTCAAGTCAGTGTGACCGAACAGAATGTGGCGTTAATGAAAGAAACAGTGCGCACTATGGAAGCTATGAAGGAAGCCGGTATGACTACCGAAGCTGCTGTGGCACAGAGTAAAGGGGCTTATCACCAGACGGAGGCTTCATTGGCTGACTTGAAACGCCAGGTGCGTGAAACTGAGAATTCTATCTCCGTATTGTTGGCAAAGGCTCCTCAGAACATAGACCGTGGAACATTGGAGGAACAAGTGATGCCGGCAGATTTGGCGGTGGGAGTTCCTTTACAGTTGCTTGAGAACCGGCCCGATGTAAAAGCGGCAGAATTGGCATTAGCCGACGCTTATTATACTACCAATCAGGCGCGTTCCGCTTTTTATCCCAGTGTTAATATTACAGGTACTCTGGGATGGACTAATGGTTCCAATGGTACAGTGATTTCTAATCCTGCCGTTATGCTTTGGAATGCTATCGGCTCATTGACGCAACCCATTTTCCAGCGTGGAAAATTGATTGCCAACTTGAAAGTATCGAAAGCGGAAGAACAGATTGCCAAGATGAATTATCAGCAGACTATTCTGGAAGCTGGTAAGGAAGTAAGTGATGCTTTGTTCCTGTATGATACGGCAGACAAAAAGTTGAGCGAGCACCAGGCACAGGTTTCTGAAATGCAAAAAGCGGTGGAGATGAACAATGATTTGTTTCAGGCGGGAAAGGCCACTTATCTGGAAATCATTACTGCACAACAGTCATTGCTGAGTGCCCAGTTGAACGAAGTATCCGATACTTTCCAGCGTATGCAGGCTGTTATCAATCTGTACAGCGCATTGGGCGGTGGACGTGAATAATTAACCTTAAAAATAATATGAATATGATTAGTCCGTTAGCTTATGTAGACCCGTCTGCAAAAATCGGGAAAAACGTAACTATTCACCCGTTTGCCTACATTGATAAGAATGTGGAGATAGGTGATGATAATGTAATTATGCCCAACGCCAGCATTATGAGCGGCGCACGCATCGGTAACGGAAATACCATTTATAACGGAGCTGTAATTGCTGCTACTCCGCAAGATTTTAAATATACGGGTGATGATACCATCGCCCGTATAGGTAATAATAATACCATCCGTGAGAATGCGGTAATTATTCGTGCCACTTTCGCCGGAGATGAAACTGTGGTAGGAAGCGGTAACTTTATTATGCAGGGAGCACGTATCTCACATGATGTGACCATCGGTAATAACTGTATTATTGGTAACGGTTCGCAGGTGTCAGGTTGTTGTGTAGTCGAGGATTATGCTATTCTTACTTCAATGTACTGATGCAGGGAAAGACTCGTTTGGGGACTTATGCCGCCGTACAGGGCGGGTGTCGTTTTACCAAGGATATTCCTCCTTATTGTGTGGCAGCCCATGAGCCTACGGCTTTCTACAGCATCAATACCACCGTGTTGCAACATGAAGGTTTTTCGGAAACGGTTATTAAACATATAGCGCATGCTTTCCGTATATTGTATAAAGTGAATACATCTACAGAGGATGCATTGCGTCGTATTGAAGAACAGGTTCCGTCTAGTCCTGAAATTGTACATCTGATAGAGTTTGTCAGAAGTTCTAAGTTGGGTATTATAAAATAAATGTATCTTTGTCTCCCTTTATGTTAAGAATGAATAGCGTCAGGAAAAAAAGAACGGATAAAACGGTAGTGAAGGAACACATTGTTTTGGCGGCAGCGAAATCATTTGCCCAGAAAGGTGTCAAAACAGTGAGAATGGATGATATTGCTGCCGGATTATCTATATCTAAACGTACGCTTTATGAATTGTTTCATGACAAAGAGGATTTATTACTTGATGTCATGAAGTTACATCGGGAGGAGATGCAGGAATATATGACTCAAGTGGCTTCCAAAGCAGAAAATGTTTTGGAAGTCCTCTTGAAGTTTTTTTCAAAGAAGTGCCCAGGAATTTCAGAATACAAACAGGAAATTCTTTGAGGATATTGAGAAATATCCCAAGGTAATGCGTTACATTGACGAAAGCCGGAAGGAGAATTTGGATTCGGCTATGGAATTTTATCGCAAAGGAGTGGAACAAGGCATTTTTAGAAATGATGTAAATTATAATATTGTACGCGCTATGGTATGTGAGCAGATGGATTTGTTGTTGCATTCGGAAATATGCAAGTCCTATTCGCTTGGTGAAATTTATGAAACAGTTGTATTTATGCATATGCGTGGCATTTCCACTGAAAAGGGGTTGAAGATTGTGGATAATTTTTTATTGAATTTAAAAGGAAACGAACATAATAAGTATGGTTAGAAATTAAATAAGTCACTAAATAAAGAATAATAGTTAATGAAATTTTATTGCAAACCTACGTTAACCTTGTTTTTGCTGCTTTATGTAGCAATACAAAGTGCACAAGCACAAGACACATTGAGGATTACCTTACAGGACGCAGTCCGGATAGCATTGAGCGACAATCCCACCATTAAAGTCGCCGGTCAGGAAATCCTGTTAAAGAAAGAAGCCCGCCGGGAAGCTTATGCCGGTCTTTTCCCAGAAGCCAGTTTGGTGGGCAGTTATTCACGAGCCATAAAAAAGCAGTCATTCGCCATGATGGGAGAGGTGATTGAAGTCGGTACAGATAATACTTATAGTGGTGGTCTGTCTGTCAGTCTGCCTGTCTTTGCTCCGGCTCTTTACAAAAGTATCAGTTTGACAAGTACAGATGTGAACCTGGCGGTAGAGAAATCACGTGCTTCACGTCTGGATATGGTAAATCAAGTGACCAAGGCATTTTTTCAGTTGCTTTTGGCACAGGACAGTTATGAAGTGCTGCTTAAAAGTTATAAGCAGAGTGAAGATAATTATAATGTGGTGAAAGCTAAATATGAACAGGGGACTGTCAGTGAATATGATAAGATTAGTGCGGATGTGCAGATGCGCAGCTTGAAACCTACCGTGGTGTCTGCCCGTAACGGAGTGAATTTGGCAAATTTGCAATTGAAGGTCTTGATGGGAATGGAGTCTGATGTAAAGGTAGCGGTTGAAGGCAATCTGAAGGATTATGAAATGTCTATGTTTACTCGTCAGGCAATGCCTCGTCCAGACAATTTGACAAATAACAGTACGTTGAAGCAATTGGAACTGAATGCATTGCAATTAAAGCAGACGCTGAAGTTGCAGTATACCAACTTTATGCCGACCCTTTCTGCCAGTTTCCAATATATGTATACTTCAATGAATGATAATTTCAAGTTCAAGGAATACGATTGGAGGCCCTATTCTACTATCGGCCTGAATCTAAGCATTCCTTTGTTCAAAGGAAGTAATTTTACTCAATTGAAACAGACCCGTATCCAGATGAAACAACTGGAAGAGAACCGTATCAATACAGAGCGGCAACTCACTATGCAAGCTACCGGTTATTTGGATAATATGGCCGCTAGTACGGAACAGGTGGTAAGTAATAAAGAAGCTGTCTTTCAGGCGGAGAAAGGGCGTACTATTGCCGAAAAAAGATATGAAGTTGGAAAAGGAACTATCTTGGAATTGAATAGTTCGGAAGTGGCTTTAACAGAGGCCCAACTGACTTATAACCAGTCCATCTATGACTATCTGGTAGCTAAAGCTGATTTGGATTTAGTCTTAGGCATTGATGAAGTAACGGAACAATAATACATTAACATAAAGATAACAGTATGAGAAAATATTTTCAATTCGTAGCTTGGCTGGTGGTAACTATGCTGGGGGCATGTTCAGGTGGAACGGAGAGTAAGGAAGCTGCTGATACCGCTATGGAGGACAAACCGGTAGTCCGGCTTGCTTCCGTAACTTCCCGCGATGTAGATCAGATAGAGGAATATACTGCCACTGTTGAAGCGGAAGCGAAAAATAATATAGCTCCGACCTCTCCCGGGCGTATAGACCGTATTTTTGTTGAAGTGGGAGACCATGTATCCAAAGGACAGAAATTAGTACAGATGGATGCGGCAAATCTGAAACAAATGAAATTGCAATTAGAAAATGAAGAAACGGAATTCAGACGTATGGATGAACTGTACAAAGTGGGTGGAGCTTCCAAATCTGAATGGGATGCAGCAAAAACAGCTTTAGATGTACGTCGTACTTCCTATAATAATTTGTTGGAGAATACGCAGTTGTTAAGCCCTATTCATGGAGTGGTTACAGCACGTAATTTTGATAACGGTGATTTATATTCTTCCGCTTCCACTCCTGTGTTGGTCATTGAACAGATCACTCCGGTTAAACTGTTGATCAATGTATCCGAACCTTATTTCGAAAGTGACTAAAGGTATGATCGTAAAGGTGAAATTTGATGTGTATGGTGATGAGGAGTTCGAAGGGAAAGTTAGTTTGGTGTATCCTACTATTGATGCTGCTACTCATACTTTTCCTGTAGAGGTAAAATTGGCTAATACCCGTCAGCGTATACGTCCGGGAATGTTTGGCCGTGTGACTGTGAGCTTTGGTACATTGCGGCATGTGGTGGTTCCTGATCAGGCTATTGTGAAACGTGCCGGTTCGGGCGACCGTTATGTATATGTCTACAAAGACGGTAAGGTTTCCTATAATAAAGTAGAATTGGGACGTCGGATGGGAACCGAATATGAATTGATTTCGGGGTGGAGGATAATTCGCAGGTGGTGGTTGCCGGTCAGACCCGTTTGGCCGATGGTGTGGAAGTGGCAGTAAATTAAAAATTGAGAATTAGTTGATAATACTCCATATTTATTTACCTATATATGATTTTTTAGTTCTTAATTTTTAATTTAACAAACATGAGTTTATACGAAGGAGCGGTTAAAAAACCGATTATGACCTCGTTATGCTTTTTTGGCCGTAGCGATCTTTGGTCTGTTCTCATTGTCGAAACTTCCGGTAGACTTGTATCCCGATATTGATACCAATACCATTATGGTTATGACATCTTATCAGGGTGCCAGTGCTTCCGATATAGAGAACAACGTAACCCGTCCGTTGGAAAATACGTTGAACTCGGTTAGTAATTTGAAACATATTACATCCAAGTCTTCAGAAAATATATCAGTTATCACTTTGGAATTCGAATATGGCTATGATATTGATGTGTTGACTAATGATGTGCGTGATAAATTGGATATGGTGAGTTCGGAGCTTCCCGATGAAGTCAATACTCCGATTATCTTTAAGTTCAGTACGGATATGATTCCTATCCTGCTGTTGTCCGTTCAGGCAGAAGAAAGTCAGCCGGCTTTGTATAAGATATTGGATGATAATGTAGTAAATCCTTTGGCTCGTGTTCCCGGTGTGGGAACGGTGTCCATTGCCGGTGCGCCGAAGCGTGAGGTGAATATTTATTGTGATCCCAACAAACTGGAAGCATATGATCTGACGATTGAGACCATCAGTTCCATTGTCGGGGCTGAAAATAAGAATACTCCGGGTGGAACTTTCGATGTGGGCAGTAATACCTATTCCTTGCGTGTGGAAGGAGAATTCAAGGACCCGAAAGAAATGGAGAATATCGTAGTGGGTATACGCAATGGTGCTTCGGTGTATTTGCGTGACGTGGCAACGGTAGTCGATTCTGTAGAAGAACGTGCTCAGGAAACCTATAATAACGGGGTGCAGGGAGCCATGATTGTTGTACAGAAACAATCGGGAGCAAACTCAGTGAACATTTCCCGGAAAGTAATGGATCAGTTGCCTAAGTTACAGAAGTCACTGCCCAGTGATGTGAAACTGGGGGTTATTGTGAACACTTCGGATAATATTTTGAATACCATCGACAGTTTGACGGAAACTATTATGTATGTCATTCTGTTTGTGGTCTTGGTGGTATTTGTTTTCTTAGGTCGTTGGCGTGCTACGGTGATTATCTGTATCACTATCCCCATGTCATTGATTGCCTCCTTTATTTATTTGGCTATTACGGATGGGGGATCTCTGAATATTATTTCTTTGTCGTGCCTTTCTATTGCGATTGGTAATGTGGTGGATGACGCTATTGTTGTTTTGGAAAACGTAACGACCCATATCGAGCGTGGCCCGAGCCGAAACAGGCGGCTATCCATGGAACAAATGAGGTGGCAATTTCTGTTATCGCATCCACATTGACCATGATTGCGGTATTCTTCCCGTTGACGATGGTCAGTGGTATGTCGGGAGTTTTGTTCCGTCAGTTGGGCTGGATGATGTGTGTCATTATGACTATTTCTACTATCTCGGCTCTGTCATTTACTCCGATGATGTGTGCGCAGATGCTTCGCTTGCAAAAAAAACAAAGTAAGTGGTTTGTCACATTCTACAAACCGATAGAACGTGCGTTGGATGGATTGGATAACTGGTATCAGAAACGTTTGAACTGGGCTGTCCGTCACCGCAAGACCATTATTGCCGGTTGTTTCGGGTTCTTTCTGCTGAGCCTGATTTGTGCGAAAGGAATTGGTACAGAGTTTTTTCCGTCACAAGACAACAGTCGTATTTCTGTTCAATTACAATTGCCTATCGGAGCTCGCGTAGAGCGTGCCCAGGCATTGGCCCAGGAGCTGACCGAAAGGTGGCTGAAGAAATATGAAGGGGTGGTGCGTATCTGTAACTATACTGTGGGACAGGCTGATGCGGATAATACTTGGGCTTCTATTCAGGATAATGGTAGCCATATCATTTCATTCAATATCAACCTTTATAATCCCGATCAGCGTTCTGTTACGTTGGCAGAAGTCTGCGATGGTATGCGTGAGGATCTGAAAGCCTATCCCGAACTGGATAAAGCCCAGGTTATCCTGGGTGGTAGCAGTGGAGGCATGGGTGGACAGGCCACTGCCGATTTTGAAATCTATGGATATGATTTTACAGAAACAGATAAGGCAGCCGCTGAATTGAAAGAAGTTTCTTTATTGAAAGTGAACGGTGTGTCTGAGGTGAATATCAGCCGTCAGGATTATCAGCCGGAATATCAGGTGGATTTTGATCGTGAAAAACTGGCTTTACATGGTTTGAATCTTTCTACAGCAGCTTTGTATCTGCGTAACCGTGTTAATGGTGCTTTATCTTCTTACTATCGGGAAGATGGTGACGAATATGATATCAAGGTGCGTTATGCTCCCCAGTTCCGTACCAGTATTGAAAGTTTGGAGAATATTCTGATTTATACCAATGAAGGTAAAGCAATTCGGGTGAAAGATATCGGCACGGTAGTGGAGCGTTCAGCTCCTCCTACTATTGAACGTAAAGACCGTGAACGTATTGTAACAGTATCTGCTGTGATTTCAGGTGCGCCTTTAGGTAGTGTGGTGGCAGCGGGTGAGTCTATTATTGATAAGATGGATTTACCTGGCGGTATCAGTATCCAGGTGGCAGGGTCTTATGAGGATCAGCAGGATTCATTCAGCGATCTGGGAACTTTGGCTGTTTTGATTATTATATTGGTATTTATTGTAATGGCTGCCCAGTTTGAGTCTCTGACCTATCCGTTTATCATTATGTTCTCTATTCCGTTTGCATTCAGTGGGGTATTGATGGCATTGTATGGAACGGGGACTACATTGAATGTCATGAGTTTGTTGGGAGGTATCATGTTGATTGGTATCGTAGTGAAGAATGGTATCGTGCTTATTGATTACATTACCTTATGTCGTGAGCGGGGTATGTCTGTTATTCATTCGGTCGTTAATCGGTGGTTTGACTGTATCTACCGTGCTCACCTTGATTTTGGTTCCGGTGCTCTACTGTTCATTTGCGGGTACAGGTATCAAGCGTAACCGTAAGAAGATGAAAAGCTTCCCGTGAACTGAATGACTATTATCAAGCACATAAGACGGAGATGACCAAAGGCAAAAAAGAATAATTAATATATTTGTGAATATCGGATGACGGAACTTAAAATTGGAAAATGAATAGCTTTTTACGAACGTATTCTGGCGTTGTTGGACCGTCAGAATTGTCGTGGATTCAGTTATTGGCAAGTTGCAGGGGCGCGGCTCTGTAAAAGGAGAACCGCATTAT
>VOFD01002318.1_pt1 | contig 10151 bp, 14 predicted proteins | sample 5384101 | NCBI WGS metagenome assembly VOFD01 (sample SAMN12384723, study PRJNA508395) | human gut metagenome | isolation source: healthy gut C | host: Homo sapiens
ATACTGAAGCAAACAAGAAAAGATGGAAAGATTTAACTGGCAAAGATATTACCGCTAATAAAGTTATCTTGACCTCTGCTGAGAAGATTGCCGCACGTATCAATCCGGTTAGTGCTGAAGCTACTTTGGTTAACTTCTCTCTCTGACTAATAGCAAGAACGAAACACTTCCTGGCGTTATTTTTAAAGCTACAGAATATAAAGATTACGTAACTAGTGGTAATGTAGGAAGTCGTGCTGACTATGGAAATGGCTTGTACACTTTAGCTATGCAGTCTTTGGAAGTTAAGGATGATGCAACAGTTGATAATACTTTCAAGTTGAAAAGTGAAGGCAAGAATATCCTTTATGCATTAAATGCACAGAACGCTTGCCGTGGAGATTATCAATTTGGCGTTCATATTGGAGAGGAAAATGTTAATATTGAATATTATCTGATTGACGGTGACAATGATCATAAGGTTTTAGCAGGTATCGAAACTGCAATTTCAGGTGGAACGAAAGCTTATACATTTGAAGTGCCGGGACCTACCACTCCAGATCGTTATCCTGACTATGAAGAATATATAGAGAAGGTAGATGCCAAAGTTGCACATTCTGTATCAACAGAAGATATGTCTGAAATTTATGACATGTGGCTGACTGCTGCAGATTATGATGTTGATTTGTTCGACTTGACATTCGATCAAGAAAAGCATACTTTCACTATCAATGCAGATCCGGATATTATTACAAAAGCGCTTCTGGCGCATTCAGCGTAGACAAAGTTTACTATGCTCAACTTACATTCTCAGGTGAAGAAAGCGAATTGAATTCTGTCGTAGTTCCGTTCGAATTCAGCATTCCTGAATTGTCTACATTGTTCGCTATTCGTGACGGTTATGTAGTTGACGGTGTTATCAACGCTTACTTCTATCAAGTTCCTGCAACTGGCACACCGGGTAAAGAAGATGCGAAAGAAGCTTCTGCTGCTGTAGAACTCGAAAGATACTTCAGCAAGTATGTAGCTGATGCTAATGTTGAACTTACCGGTAAGATTGGTGATGAAAATAGCACAGAGTTGTTTGCATGGGGTACTATGGGTGATGATCACAATGGCAACTCACATAAAGACAATAATAATAAGACATACCAAGACTTCGCAAAGGTTGACGATGATGAGGTAATTTCTACAACTATTGAACTTATAAATGGTATTAAAGACGGTAAACCAGACGGTGCATACGGTGAAGCTGTAACAGTGAAAGTAACTAAGGATAACTACTATACTTGGAAGTACGTAGCAGACGGTGCTGGTGAATACTCATCCCAAATCCGTGATATCGAAGGTCGTGACTATACAGGTGTCAACAATCTGTATATCTTCCCGGATGCTGGATCAGCAGCATCTAAAAGAATGGACGAATAAACAGATTTGGGATGTTACTCCAGTGTAGATAAAAGAACATTATATTGGGATTCAGCCGTAATGAAAGGTGTTACAACAGATCACGAGAACATGTTGCGCGACCTGTTGCGCCTCCACGAGCAGATTCCCGGTGCGGTATTACCACCGTGCCAAGCGCATGAAGCCGGGCAAGCCTTTACCGCCGGTGGAGCAAATACCGTTGGTATGACTTCGTGTTCCGGCGGATTCATTCGGGCTTTACGAATATCGGAACCGGCGTGGGAGGCATCCTGTATCCGCCTCATGCCCTGAAGGCGGAGATGCTTGATGTGGACTTGTTTACCCGCATCGCTCCGAATTACGAATCATAAATAGAAAGGCGTATGAAAGACAGACAACAGATTATCGTCTCGCTGACTTCATTTCCTGCGGCGGAAGCCCTGAAAGCCGAAAGCCCCCTTCTTGATGTGAGGTTCGACCCGGCAGAGATACGTTCGTACAAGAAACTGCTTCCGGCGTTGCGGGATTTCCCGAAGATGTCATTGTCACCATCGATGACGATATCTGCTACCGTCCGGACATGCTGTACCGGCTGGTCCGCCTGCACAAGCGGCTGCCCGATGCCATCATCGCCCACCGCGTAAGGCGGATAAGGCCGGATATGCCGTACAGTGAATGGCGGAAGTACAAGTGGTACGATTTTGTCTTCAAGCGGATTCACTACAGCCGCCTTGCCATGCAGACGGGAGTGGGCGGCGTGTTGTATCCGCCGCATTCGCTGGACGAAACCATGCTCGACCCTGAGCGGTTTATGGCATTGGCACCGACTACAGACGATGTCTGGTTTTGGGCGGCGGCGGTATCGAAAGGCACTTACGTCGTTCCGGTTCCCAACGGACACAGCCGGGCAAAGGAAGTGGGAAAGCCGAAGGAATATTCCCTGAAGACCATCAACCTGAAGCCGGGCGACGACCGCAACCGTGACGCGCTCCGCCCTCCGCCGGGCGCTTCCCTTTTATCCGATTCGGGCAGACTTGTTTCACCAGCCCTATCAGAACAGCCGGACCAAGCGGCTGCGGTAGACCCAGAAATTATGCCTCCGCATTGCTCGCCTTGTTTCAACTTCGTCGCTGATTGAGAAGTTCCTGCACCGGATAACGACTGGCGGAACAGTTCCTTTATGCCAACGACGACATGTTCATCAACCGGGCAGTCACAGCCGCCGATTTCTTCACGCCCGAAGGATTCCCTTGTGTGGCTCTTCTTCCACGCGCAAGCCGTTCCGCAAACTGCGCTGGTTCTGGCGCGAACGCATACGCGCCGGGCCGCTGAAAACTACAGCGCGACAACTCGCCCTTGCCTCCCCGGCTGGTAGAAGCTGGCATTTACTATACGGAATGCCTCACCGCCATCGACAGCTACCCTGAAGAGCGATTGCGCGCGTGGCGGAAGAAGTGTTGCGCGAATAAGAACCACGCGAACGGCGAAGCGCATCGATCCCCACATGCCAGCGCACGTGACCGATACAAAGAATCATTTAACGTGGGGATACACACATCGAACCGCCTTGCCGAGAAAGCGGTCGCGGGTCGAAAGCCTATTGGAGAAACGGTTCTCGGGAAATAGAAGTAACGCTGTGATACGATGAATGAGATTGGCGCAGATTTTCACAGATTAAAATATAAAAATAATCCGCGAAAATCTGCGCCAATCTGCGTTTCATGGGCATCCACGTGACGTATAGACAGCACTATATAAAAAAGTAGAGACGTCACACCGTGGCGTCTCAGAATGCATCAACGAATGTATTGCTCAGGGATGGCGAGACGCCACACGTGACGTCTCTACTATTCATTACATATTGTTACGCTGGGGAGGGATCAGATGGTGATGCTTCGAACGGGATGCCGTTCACCTTGGCGGCGTAGACGAACTTGTTGGGGTACATCTGCGGTGCCGGATGCGGTAAATCTTCTGCGCCTGATGAGTATAAAGTCATTAACGATTTCAGGTAGACTCGAAGGGATTCTTTATCGCCTGGTTCTTGTTCCTGCCGATATGGGTCATGTGCCCGGTATGATGTGGACGCCTCGAGCTGCACCGTTTTTCAGGAAAGTCACGCTGTCGGCGGTGACCAGCAGGGGGATATCGGCGCAGGAGTGTTTTCACAGGCGGCGTAATGCGTCGAGGCATTTCAGGATGAGGCGTTCCTGATTCGGCGTGGGTCGGCAAGGGAATGGTAGCAGAGTTCAGAAGTCGCCCAGCAGGTTCTGGAAGCGGAATATGGCGGCGGACAGGTGCTGCCCGTCTTCCTTCATGAGCCGGGTTGTTCTTCGAGGACGCGGGCTTGAAAGCCTGCGCTCGCCCCAGTCGAAGGGCGCGCTTCCCTTGCGGCATTTCTGCTGATGCGGTCCAGCAGGTCGCGGTTGTATAGAAATGGATTCTGCCTCGTGGGTTTAGCTTCAGCGGTCGCGGAATCCCTTCGTTAGCGGCATGCCGTGCGAGTCGGCTGCATGTCGGACAGGCGTGCCGCTTCGTGGCATCCGGTCATGGGTTGGGCACGGCGCGGGTCTGCGATGCTCTTGACGTGCGTGTTCAGCCTGTGTCCGGGGAGGAATGCCGCCGGAATCGTTCCATGACTCCTCCCCGGCTCCTTGTTTTTCGCGCCTCCGCTGCCGTATACCAGCCAGTTAATCTCTACTGCGGAGAAGTTTTCCATCCGGCGCAAGGAAGGTAGGGATGTCGGGGGGTCTTTCACGGGCACGATGAACTCATCGAGGTCGATTACGGCAATCCAGCGCGCTTCCAGCCGGTGGCGCTCGAAGCAGTCGTCGTATGCGAGGAGCTGCATCTTCTGCCCCGGGAAGTAGGTATAGTCTACCAGGCGACGCAATGTAGGGGAGCAAGCACGCGGCGGGTTTCGTCGGTGCTTCCGTTGTCGTAGATGTAGAATTTCTCGACTCCTGCTTGCGGTGCCATTCAATCCATTCTTCGAAATAAAAGTACTTCGTTTTTGGCGATGGCGCACTGCCAGGTAATATTCGGGCGGGGTGGTGTCGCGCTTCATCCGCCGTTTCAGCCTCCATGCGCGTAACGCTCCGTAGCGCAACAGGCCGCGCCAGCGGTTGCGTGCCATTTTGTTCGGGATTACTCCCGCTATGATTTCTGCCAAGGCTTTTTCTTCATAATGAATAATGATTTTTTATTATTAACATAGATGGCACAGAAGACACGGAGAAAAATATAGAAAACAAAAGGCGCGAAGGCAAATCTTTTCTCTGTGAACTCTGTTCTTTCAAAAAATAAAACTCTGTGCCTCTGTGTCTCTGTGTTCCATTCCATATCTTACTAACTATAAATAATGAAAGATTACCGTTCGAAACCCGATTTTTCGGGCAAGATATGCTCGAAGGCGTTCTTGATGTTCTCCATTACCTGTTCGTAACGGCGGATGTGCACATTGTCGTTCAGGCAAATCAGCGAATACGATTGGTTGTAAATCGCCCGCACCGCCTGCTTGGGGCGGATCATGAGCGGGAACATCTTGGTGTCGCGATAGGTATTGTAAAGGCTCGAAGTTCCCCGGCAGATTTGCCAGGTGCGGAAGAGTTCGGGCGTATAGTCGTTCAAGGCACGGAAACGGTTGACGGATGTTTCGGTAAGTTCTTTTCCGGCTGCAGCCCATACTTCCTCGAAAGTGGATTTCAGATAAGCCTGCGCATTGTGTGGTGTGCGCAACGTTATGAATTTGCCGTACGGTTTCAGCAGGTAATTCCAGCGGGCTTTGGAGCCATAGCTTTTTATCGAACCATTTGTCGTGGAAACGCTCCATCACTTCTTTCTTGTCGAAATGGCGGTTGATGATGCGCCCACTGCGACCACGAGGGATTGTAGAGGAAGGTGGCAATGTCGCAAGGCAGCCCGTTCCGGAAGAAGCGCTCCGTGCTTACCGGATTGATGATATAGAAGTCGTCGTTGAAATAGACAAAGTGCTCTGCCAAACCGGGAATCCGGTACATGTAGCGTTCGATTACTACCGAATTGTACGTAGGCAGGAATTGTTCCGGAATAAAGTCCTTATGGTTTACCAAATGAATCTTCGGATTGTTCTCGTCGAGCCATTCTGGTTTCTGTCCGCTGGTGACGAAATGTATCTTGCGTACCCATGGAGCAAATTTCTCCACTCCGCGGAACCAGTATTTCAGGAAACCGTAATCGCGGAAACGGGCTTTGGAAACTCCGTTTTTCGTATTGTTCTTGTTTCCGGAATACTTCATGAAATCCGCTTGCCACTTCGGATCGTCCATGTCAACCCATGTAATCACAAAATCTATATCCATTTGCTTATGTACTATTTTTCTATTTACGATTTGGCTATTTACTATTTTGCGATTAAATCTACCTCATAAATAGCTAAATCGTAAATCGTAAATAGTCAAATCGTAAATAGCTGTTATTTCGTTTTTTCTGCGTGTTTAAACCGGTTATGCGTCCACAAATATAATTCCGGCTGGCGTTGAATCGCCTGTTCCAAGTGTTGGAAATAGAGGATGGTCAGCTCAAAGTCGGGCAACGACTGGGGCGCATCGTGCAGCTGTACAAACTCAGCTTCATAATATCCTCGCTTCACTCTTTTCACATCCAGAAAAAAGGCTTCGAATCCGTAATGCTTCGTAATCTTTTTCCGTCCCGGCTCCATGGTCTCAGCTTTCCGTTCCCTTCCGGTTTCAGCAGCAAAGGCAAATGGGCGAACTGAGGCATGGTATCTTCCCAGCCAAATGCCCGGTACAACAACACATGCAACGGTGCCGAAGGCAGCCACTCCTCGCCGCGGATGACATGGGAAATCTCCATTAAATGGTCGTCTACGATATTTGCCAAATGATAGGTAGGCAACTCGTCCGCCGATTTATACAATACTTTATCGTCCAATATCGATGAATTGATAACTACGTCGCCACGGATAATGTCGTTTACATGAACATCTTCATTAGGTTCTATCTTGAAACGGACCACATATTGCTTGCCGTCGGCAATCAGCTTGCTGACTTCCTCTTCCGGCAGGGTCAGCGAATTGCGCATATGCCACGGGGTAGAAGCATCATATTGGAAATTGGGAACCTCCTACGTTTCGCCTCCAATTCGGCGGGAAATAACTATCTGACTACGAACTTGATTTATGATGCCAACAAGTTGTCCGCATTTTCTTGGACTCGCGTACGGCTTTTATGGCACATATCATTACGATTCTGCTTTGCTCCATTTGCCTGCGTTCCCTCACGAGTTTATCCTCTTGCAAAGTGTAGCCGGCATGGTAAGTATATATAGCCTGCGCGAATTGTCACAACGTTCCCAGCTTTTGCGCAGTGCGCTGATTGTCGTGGCATCATACGCTTTGCTCTATTTTGCCCTCGACCTGATTCATGTCAACGATCTTTCCCAGCTCAGCACCTCTATGTATATCAATTTCGTGATTAACGGCATTCTGTTGCTTTTTACTTATCCGCTGCTGTTCATTCTCGAAAAGACATTCGGGTTTACCTCTAATGTGACATTGGTGGAATTGTCAAACATCAATAACAAGCTGATGCGGGAAATGTCGGAAGTGGCTCCTGGCACGTTCAACCACTCCTTGCAATTGGCGAATCTTGCCGCTGCGGCAGCTAAGCCATCCTGATGATTTGTTTGCAGAGGCGGAGAATCTCCAGAAGAGTTGTCCCGTGCCTCTACTTTGTGCCGGCACGGGCGGAGCGAAGAGTTGTTTATCTCCAACAAGGTGTGATGCGCCTTTGCAGCCAGTACGACCGGTTCGAAATGCAGCTTTGCCGTACCGTCTCCCGGATGGCTGATGATATGGATATACGGGTTCGAGACAGCCTGAATCATGCCGTGCGTATTCTCATCGGGCGTTCCTCCCTTGTAGCACAACGAATGAATGCCGGCAATGCGCAAGCTGAGGGCGAACAAAAGTAGTATTCGTTTCGATGTTGTATCGCAATCGAGGATTGATTTCCGCCCAGCAACAGTTTACACGCCATTCCGGGCGCGGACGACGTACAGCTGTTCCCGGAATGCCGGGCGCATGCTCGGTAATGCCCACAAGTTTTCACGGGCTCACCATTTCCTTGCTTGAATGCATGTCCCTGGGCTGGGTATGTACGTAATTTGATGAACAAGGTCTGGATGCGGGAAACCGGAGGCAAATCGGTCCCAATACCCGTTCGCCCAAGCCTTGACGCAAGACGCTTGCCATCCGGTCGGCAGCCTGGTCGAGCACCTCTTTGCTTCCGGTGCTTGAGATATACATAAATCAGCCGGAAGAAAGGCGGATAGCGGAACATGTTCCGTTCTTCTATCTGTTCTCCGAACATCCGTTGGTAATCGTTTGTCACCACTTCGTGTATCAGAGGCAAATCGGGTTGTTTGGTCTGCAGCACGACCAGTCCGCGTTTGCTTTTGCGTCCGGCACGCCCTGCCACTTGTGCCATCAGCTGGAAGGCACGCTCGTAAGAGCGGAAGTCGGATAGTTCAGCATCGAGTCGGCATTCAGGATACCCACTACGCTGACCCGGTCGAAGTCCAGTCCTTTCGATACCATCTGCGTCCCGATAAGGATATCCGTTTTCCCTTCTTCGAAATCGGATATGATTTTCTCGTATGCCGTGCGGGTACGGGTCGTATCCAAATCCATGCGGGCAATCCGGGCTTCGGGAAAAAGTTCTTTGATGCTGTCTTCCACCTTCTCGGTCCCGAAGCCGCGGCTCATCAGTTCCGTGCCTCCGCATGCCGGACATGACTTCGGCACCTGTTCCGTATAGCCGCAGTAGTGGCATGCCAGCTGGTTCAGCCCTTTGTGATACGTCAGGCTCACATCGCAGTTCCTGCATTTCGGCACCCAGCCGCAGGTGCGGCATTCAATCATCGGCGCAAAGCCTCTCCGGTTCTGAAAGAGAATGACCTGCTCTTTCTGTTCCAATGCTTCCCTTATCTTTTGCAGGAGCAAAGGAGAGAGACAATTGCTTTTGCCAGATTTCCACCCGCTCGGCATCGGGGAACTTCGAGTGGTAAATGCCCAGCCGGTTGCCGAATACCCGCCGGAGACGTTCGGTGATTTGGGTGGTCAAAGCGATTTCGGGCAATAAATACAGCACTTGCTTTCCTGCCCGGATTGCCTGTTCATAAGTGGATATAGATTTCGGTCTTTCCGCTGGAGGTCACTCCATGCAAAAGGCAGGTCTGCTTCGAAGCGAATGCCTGCATTATGGCATCGTATGCCTTCTGTTGTGCCTCGCTCAACGGATTGAGGGGAACGGTGTCTGCCGTCCCTCTTGCCAGCCGCCCCACCTCCTGATGGTAAAGCTCGAAAATATGCTTCTCCACCAGCCCCGACACAATCGTGGAAGCCACATTCGCTTCTTGAAGCAAGGTCTTGCGCGGCACTTCTTTCAGGAAACATCCGGGGCGCACCCAGCCCGAAAGCTCTACGTACTTCATCAGAGCGGCAAGTTGTTTGGGCGCACGGCTTAATGCATCGAACAGCCGGTGCAGGTCATCTTCGCTTTTTACCGTTTCCGCCAGACGGATGAAGGCTTCCGTGCGGGGCTTGTAGCTCCGTTTCAGTTCCTCCTTTATAGATAGGGCACCCCGTTCCAGCAGCCTGTTGATGACCGGCAACAGGTTTCGGATGCCGGTCGCTTTCTCCAGTTGGGTAATGCACAGTTCTGTATCCCTGCCAAGGGTGTTTAACACGAGCTGTTCTTTTTTTTCCGTCAGAGGAGCTTCCGCCTCATAGTCGGGATTGCTTACCACAAGGGTTTCGCTCTCCAGTTTCATGCCCGAAGGCAATGCCGCTTTGTAGACATCGCCCAAGGTGCAGAGGTAATAATCGGCTATCCATTGCCAAAAATCGTACTGGCGTTTCAGCAAGACCGGCATTTGCTTTGGGATTCCAAACTTTTGCACATAAAATTATGCACTTCCAGCCAGTGTGTCCTGTCCGTTTGTCCTTGAAACAAGGCGAAAGGCACCTTTCCCTTTGTGCCTGGATAAATGACATGTGGTTTCTCAGGCGTTTATCAGATTCTGAAACTTCAGTTTTACTTCGTTGAAACTTCTTTAGTTTCGAAGCGTGTAGAAATCATCCTCGAAATACATAAATTGAGACCGGCATAAACGGGAGCAACAAGGGCATAGCTGAGGGGGTGCAAACAAAAAAAACTCTATCCCAATAGAGATGAGCCTTCTCGGTGGGACCAGCCAGGGCTTGAACCCGGGGACCTCCAGATTATGAGTCTGTTGTTTCGGCATAGGAAAAGCTGCGCCTCTCTCTCATGCAACCAACTGAGCTACAGCAAGTCCTTTGCACATCATTGCTAACGCTTATTGTTTAGGTGGATGCACTTACTTTTTCCTATAAATCAAGATAGAATAAATCTGATGAGTTCGCGGACAAGCCTTTTCGCACCACGAACCGGCTTTACGCACCCATTTGTCAACCTTCGGATTCATACCTGCCCAATCTTATTTTCAAACTTACTTCTGCGGAGATACCCGCTTTCAATGCCGCAAAGATACGATTTCCGCGAAAAACGGGCAAAAACCGGTGAATTTCATTCTTAATTTTCTCGCCTCGGCAAAGCTCGCGCAAGCGCGGCTCTGCACTCGGCTTAACGAAAACGGTGAGTTTCTCTCTTCGTTTTCTCGCCTCGGCATAGTCCGAACAAGTTCGGCTCTGCGCTCGGCTTAACGAAAACGGTCGATTTTAC
>VOFD01001227.1_pt1 | contig 10137 bp, 19 predicted proteins | sample 5384101 | NCBI WGS metagenome assembly VOFD01 (sample SAMN12384723, study PRJNA508395) | human gut metagenome | isolation source: healthy gut C | host: Homo sapiens
AATGATTAGTTCCATAATCATTTTCCTTTCTAACTGTTTTGAAATACTCATTTGACGTTTGCTTTGTTACTGTAATACTAATCACATCAGGATTTTTCAAAAGTTAAATCACCTGTTCGATAGCATCTTCTTCGCCACGCATATTGTAAATCGCACTTCCATTTGCAACTTGCATCTTAATTTTCATAACCTGAACCTCCTATGTAAGTTAAAACAGTAGACTTACCGCATAAATGGGAAGTCAATTGTAACAAAGAACAGCAACGCAAATACAGCGGCTCCAAAATTCTGATAAAAATATTATCCGTTTGCTGACCATTGACTGTAATCTTAAACTTGGAAAAAGAAAATCAGTACAATATATACCAGCACAGTTGCGGCAAGAATGTACTTCATCATTTTATGTTTCCTCCATCAAATCATTAATTGAAATAATTTTCCCATACAGCATTGTTGCCTTTATCATTGATTTCTCTATTTGCATGAAAATGTCCAAACAGCCAATGCTTATAATTCAAATTCTTTTCTACATCAGACAGCCACTCTTCCATTGTCTTATCAACAGTAGACTGATCTAATCCATCCAAAAACAAAAGTGAAAAGCTCTTTGCACTATCACCAGACAAAACGACTGGTTGCATTTTACGAAGCATGGTTATCTCTGCGTGTTGACTTTCCAACAACTCTGCTATTTGCCCAGCTTCATAGGTACTGATTTCTCCAACGCCATGTTCGGCATAATGTTTCAAACTTTCTAATAATACCTCATATTTCTTGAGCTGCTTAATAGTCAAATTATACTTATTTTTGATCAAAGGTTTTCGCATTTTATAAGTCATATTTTACTCCTGATTATTAAGATAATCGTTATAATCTCTTTCACAAGCAAGGATTACTCTAAACATAACATTTCCTTCGTATATTCTTGCATTTATTGTTATTAATTCAAAATATATGGCTGGGTATTATGATATGAAGGACACTCTCGTTTTCTACTGGCGGCAAAATATTCTTTTTAACTCTGGGTTGTCCGCAAACTGGACAAAATAAAATTGCCGATATTCTGGAAACCGATAGCTGCCGCCAGCTAAAATTATTCTCGCACCATATTTATCTACTTCATATGATGCAGAAACAAAATCAAATTTTTCACAAAAGTCACACATGAATTGCCTCCTATTAAAGCCGTCTATTGTTTTTGGCTTGCCACTCTGCCCAGCATTCATTGAAACGCTTGGGACTGTCATCCTTGCTCTTGAGATAACGACCATACTTTCGCTTGAGAGGCTTCATTTCATCCTGATACACATCAGAATTGACATAGTTCCAAATGTCCATATAGATGCAGTCAAATTTCTGTCCCTTTTCAGGCTTCCACTCAAACACATCAGCACAGATAATCTTTACCTTATCGTTAAACGGAAGCTGCGCCGTGATCATATCAATAACTTCCTGATGCTTTTCCAAAACCGTGATAGACTTTACTCTTTCATCGTCCTGATTGCCATGATGATCATTCCGATACCAAGACCGCCAATCAGTACATCGCCATAAGCATTGGTACAAAAACTACTATTGGTTCGCTTCTCCATATATGTATCACTCATAACGACCTCTCCACGGTGCATGAGTCTTACATAATTTCCGGGATTCACACCACTTAGAATGGCTCGAATATCCCCGTTTCTGACTTCAAAATGTTCCAGCTTAAAATCTCCGTTTTCCGTGGGAGATAAGAGTTGCGGCATATCTTTATACATTTATTTCTCCTTTCCAACACATTCAGGGCAAAGTGTTTTTCCGTTTTTACATTTCCAGCCTGAAGCATATGACAGTCTGGAAAGACGCTGCTATTGGTTTCCATTCCCATGCCGCCTTCATCGTTCCGATTCATTTTTCGGTCATTTGCATTGAAATCGGTACTCAACTGCGAGAACAGCAATCACAGGTAATGTCGTAGTATGTATCTATCCGAATTTTCATTTCATAAAACGCATCCTTTATATTAGTTGGTTGATTCTCCAATATAATTTCGTGCAACTGTACGAGTTTGTCATCTGTCAAATTTCCAAAATACTCTTGTGGAATATTAAAGATTTCTGATAATGTTTTCTTTCTGGATTCAGGAATTCTCCGCTTACCATGCTCCCATTCAAATACTGTTGGCTGTGATACCGTCAATCTTTTTTTGCTAATTCCGCTTCTGAAATTCCATATTGTAAACGAATGAACTGTAATCCATTCATAACAGTTCCCTCGCTTTCGTCAGAAGTTTTTCCCTGTCGTTTTCCATTTTATCATCCATGACCAATTCAAGTAAGGCGTTCAGAGCGTTGCCAAGGGATTTATCCTGCGGAAAACCAAGCTGCATCAAATCATTGCCGTTGACTGCTAAATCCTTCAGAGAAAAACAATCTTGATCTTGTTTGATTTCCTGCATCATGCGGTAAAACTGACTAACTCTTGTAACCTGTTCTCCACGCTGACCAATATCAATACGCTGTGCTGATTTATCCGCTGCCTGAAGGAAAATGAGATTCATAAATTGGATTTCTCCAAACTTATTCAAGCATCGGCGCACGATATTTTCTTTACCTCAAGTACACGATCATGGGATGCCACGAGCTGCACCACATCAGCAATCAGTTTGGATTTCAGACGGAGATTACGAAGTGATTGTTCTGCAATCTGCGCTCTTTGCAGCATGACCGTAGAAATGTCCAATTCCGTTTTCATCCTCTGAATAACAGAACGGTTTCCCAAGATCGTGATACAGACAAGCAATTTTTACAATGGTATCTCCATGACAGTTACGAATCGCTTCCACGGTATGCTCCCACACATCATAACAATGATGGGGATTGTTCTGGACAAATCCAATGCTGGGCGTAATCTCAGGAATGATAACCTCAAAGATTTCCGTGAAGTTTTCCAGCAACCAATCGCAACGACCAGACATGATTTGCAGAAACTCGTTTCCAATGCGCTCGGCGGCAATATCAAGCAGAAGATTCCTCTTTGCAAGCATTGCATTGGCAGTTTTCCGCTCGATGCCGAAATGATAACGAGCAGAAAAGCGCATGGCTCGGAGAATGCGGAGCGCATCTTCCTCAAACCGTTGTTCAGGATCACCGACACATACAATAGCATGATCCATCAAATCATATTGTCCATCAAAATAGTCAATAATTTCTCCATTGATATTTGCTGCCATTGCATTGATCGTAAAGTCACGGCGGCTCAAATCTTCTTTTAAATCGCTAACAAATTCTACTTTGTCTGGATGGCGATGGTCTGAATAAATCCCATCCTTCCGATAAGTCGTAATCTCATACGGATTTTCCAACAGAACAGTCAATGTTCCATGCTTTAATCCAGTGTCGATAACACGATAATCGGCAAAGACTTTCTTCATCTGTTCTGGCAAAGCATTTGTACATATATCCCAATCGTGCGGCGTTCTTCCAATCAGACTATCACGAACACAACCACCGACCACAAACGCCTCATATCCTGCATCCATCAGCATTTTCATCAAATGCTTCGGTTCCTCTGGAATCTGCATCAGACGATGACTTGTATTAAGTTGCCATCCATTTTCAGGTACTTTCAGCCACCATTTTTCCATACTCATTCACCTACTATCACATACAGGCGTTTCTTGCCCCATTTTACCCAAAGACAATCGGGATTTTCCAAAGAGATATTCAGGTCTGGACGATTCTTCCGAACCTCGCTGGTAGACTGAACCACACCAGCCTCTTTCATGACGGCTGGAAGGTATCTGGTTTCCGTAAACAAAGTCTGCGGCTGCTCATTATTTTTCCAGTCCAAATCATCCAGAGCCAATAGAGTTTTCGGATCAACCAAAGGTTTTCCGATGACTACATTTAAGAACATATTAAATCAACTCTCTATTCCTTGTTCGAGTTTCATCAGCTTGATATTCTCCAAAATATTTTTCCTCTGCCGCTTTTTCTGCAAGTTGCGGCATCTTCAATTTTATCAAAATATCCAAGGTTAATATGTTTTCCATATGCGCAAATCATTGCACACCACTTTTCATTTTCCTTATTCCAATGAACTCCAACAATTCCACTTGTGTTATTACTTCTTATTCCTTTATTCATTCCATTCTCAGACGGATTTGCAATTCTAAAATTAGAATAACGATTATTTAATCTGTTTCCATCTTTATGATCACAATATTTTCTGTCAATGATTTTTCCAGTCAGTAATGTATGCAAATAACAATAACCCATACCATCATAATTATTAGTCGCTACATATCCATCTGGACGCTGATACCATTTTGCTGGACGCACAATATCTACATTTTCCAAATCAATAATTGCACGAGCCTTCTCTTGATTATGTTTATCATAAAGAACAATTTCTGCATGATCATCAAACAGAATGATTTCATTTTTGCTGAATTTATTTCGCATCATTTCTCCATGTTGATTGCCATCCAGTTTACTTCCATTGTAAAATCTTCAATCCGCTTGTAATCTGGCTTTTCAGGCAATGCAGTATATTTCTTTGCATAGTCCATACGCTTTTCAAATTCATCCACCATTTCAAAAACTCCGGTCTGAATGTTCCATCGTCCAACATATATTCTCCGTTGCGGATTGACATGAGTAAAGGCAAATCTGCGCCTCGATAAGTATTGATCTCCTGCTTTTCCAAAATATCCAAACACATCAAGTACAGACGAATTAAATGAAGAGCGTGTTTGTTCAAGTGTGCCTCGTCCTTCTTTTTATTGCGTTGCGTGATTTTTCCATACTCCTTGACAATAGTATTCAGATCGCTCCAAATATTCTTATAGTCACGGAGAGGATAGTGCGTCAGATTTACATCCAAGAAAATCTCTGTATCCAAATCCTCCCGCTGAGATTCATCTACATAAAGATGAATGGCTCCATTTTCAAACGCCTGATACCTGTCATGAAAAGAGGTCATAGCAGACTTACAGGAAGAAAGAATTTGCTTCTCCTTATCTGTCTGATCATATCTGTCACGGGCAAGAGCTGCTTGCAGACGGCGTAGTTGCTGTGTCGCATATCCTTCAAAAGCATAAACAGCTTTTTTTGTGATAGAAACATATCTCTCTGTTCCACCATCATTTTTCCAACGTCATTATAGAATACATAATGTTCTGGCTTACATCCCAGTAACTCAATAACGTTAGGGGTTACAATCTGATAACAGATGAATTAACTTATTAAAACTGTAAATTGTAGTATCAGTTGTGTTATCAATAACCTGTTCAAAATTCGTTCTTCCAAGTAAATCTCGTTTTGAATTAAATGCACATCCACGAATATCAATGTCAGAATCAGGCGTATTCGTACCGTATGCATGACTACCACCGAATGTTGCAAAATCATCGACCCCCCAAGGTGAGGGTTTGTCTTGATAAAATCGTACTCAGGACGATTTAGAACTTCTCTAATATTCATCTAACCACTTCCCACTAAAATAATTCATATCCAGATTTATTGCTCGGCTTTAATTCCATTCTCATACCATTATCATTTGGAATTTCAATGGCTTTTCTATACGAGTTTATGTCATATGGGTTATCCCCGTACCATTTTCCAATATTTCTGAAAGCGTTCTTCCATCTTGTCACGCATAAACTCCCTCGCCTCTGGAATGGTCATCACCTGAGAAGGTATACAACCGTCCTGCCCAAAAGGTACTCCAATGGTCACTTTTCCAGCATAGAACAGATTTCTAATTTCCTGCGGCATTTGCTCATACATGGAAGGTCTGTAATAATTTCCGCTGCTGTTACGATGGACAATGTATTTTTCTACATCGGACAGCTTCAGGTACAAATCTGCGTACCTTTCGCTTGCAGTAGGAACAATCTTATAATCAAAGCCGTCCAGCTTGCTTTTCTGCAATGCCTGATCCGTAATGGGCAGTTCAAAGGTCAGCGCATAGGGGAAGTATCCTTCTTCCAGTAAAGTCAGCTTTTCCAGTGCCTCTTGCCAGTGAAAATCCCTGCCGCTGGCGATTAGCTCTGTGCCAAACAGAGTAAACATATCTTCCTGCCACTTACGGCTTTTAGCAAAAAACTCACGGCGCATAGTTTCCTGATCGTTCATCATGGATTTTGCTTTTTATGGCTGCGGTTTTCCGTTCTGCACTTTCACTGCCAAGCGTAAAGGCAAGAAACAAGGCTTCAAAGATCATAATGATTATCCTCTTATTGTCTCCCAATAGTTTTGAAAGAGTTCTTCCATCTTGTTACTCATAAATTCCCTTGCCTCTGCCGTTGTCATGGTTTGTGGTTCACTGTCATTTCCAAAAGGCAAACCAAGGATCACTTTACCTTGTTCCAACAGCTTACGCACTGAATGCCACGACATAACTGCTTGATGATATATTCCATCACAACCAGTCCAGTTCCGACAAGTACCGCCATGATCAAAATAATCCATTGCATCGGACATTTTCAGATATATACAAGCTAATGAGCCGCCGAACGGTACTTCTTTATAGCTGTAATTTTCCAGTCCATAACGCTGCAAGGCTTTCTCTTTGCTGTTTATATCAATCACATAGGCAGCAGGGAAATAACCCTCGTCAATCAGGTCAAGCAGTTCCAGAATGCGGCTCCACGGCAAATCGTTCATTTTCCCACAAAATGAAAACTTGTCAGCGTGCCACTTTTTCTGATCCTCAAAGAAACGCTGCCGCTGAAAAGACTCGTCTTTTTCCATACGCCGTACTTCCATAGCTGAAGTTTGTTCCTGTGCGCATTGACTGCCAAGCGTAAAGGCAAGAAACAATGCTTCAAAAATCATAAGTCATTCTCCTTAGAAATTATCCAAACAAACGTGTTATAAGAATTACTACGCCGACTGCCATAATTATATACTCAATCCAATGTGGTTTTCCGACATACTTTTTCTTTCTATCATATCCAGAACGCTTTTCATCCGCACATTCATTAAGCAACAGAAAATATGTAATAATGCTTCCAATCATAATGAACACTCCTTTATATCATCATATTTTCCACATAAAAGATTTCTCCAATATGGACAGCAGAATAAGCACTTATATTCACCATGTCTATTTTATTTCTCCTCACATTATACTTGCATTTCTGCTTATTGTCAAGAGTTAATCTTCGCATTCCTCTAATTCATCAGGAAACGCATCCAGTTCATTCCCGTCCTCCAATTCAATCTCCCACATCGTTCCAATATCTTCAAAGTCATATTCCATTTCAGACTTTCTATTTTTGACCTTGCATTTTTCACCATCATGATTTTTCCACTCTGAATCCATACCATGTGTATCAAAAATACAGGTCTTTCCTTCCAGATTCCTTTCGTCTCTAACCATATTAATGTTCCTTTCTGGCTTTCATAAGCTGCCGTTGATTCCAGTATTCATGTTGCTCATTTTTCTGAAGATGATGACACTGCTTGCCAAGACAGCCCTTCTTTTTCATTTCCTTTACGGTCAAACTGCCGTTATGTAATGCACAATAAGCCACTGGGTTCTTTGGCTTACCACCGTAAATTGTCTTTTCCAAAATTGTTTTCCCTCCATATTTTTTGCATCTGATGCACTTTTCCGTCCTAAACGGAGATTTTATGCAATCCTCCGCACAAAATTCTGTTTTGCGGAGATTTTCTTAAAGCGTATAAGCAATTCCCTGTGCATCCAGTTCCTTGCGCAGATTTTCCAGATTGACTACTCGGATCGGGCAAATATCAATCTTATGTACGGCTGCTCCATTGGTTTCCTGATAATCAAACAGGGCAATGGTCTGTGTATTCTCATTGATACCGATTTCAGGCTCTTCCAGCCCACGATAAGTTCTTGCAAGGTTGATAATCTCATTGATCCAGTTCATAAATAGATTTTGTTACGGTAAACAAAATTGATCATGGTTTCCTCCTTTACAGTTCTACGCAAGCAATCGCTGCGTCATTGTCGGCAAAGTATTCGGACAGATATTTTGTCATAATTTCTTCCAGCCGTTCTGTTTTAGTTACATGGTCTGCTCTCTCTTCGTCCCATTCCAAATTGAACAGTTTGGTATCACCGCCTCCCCAATATCCAACGGCAAGGCTATCAGGCAAATAATTATCGAACAGATTCATCAGCTTGACACCAAACCAGCCTGTCGGTTCATAACCGCCGCTGATACTCTCTGCATCATCAAAAGTAAAGTCATATTCTTTCTTTGTTCCGTACAGCAATTTTTTCCACCAGTTCTTTAGCTGTCAAAAAATACATACTTTCTATTTCGTTTCATGCGATTTTCTCCATTCCAATTTTTCCGTTGTGATAATCATAAATGTAAAGCCAGTCTACCAGATAACCATGATCATAGAACGGTTTATCCAATGCAACTTTGTAGCAGTCTACCAGCCCAACAGAATGTTTTCTTTCTGTGATTACGCCTGTTCTGTTGGCATAAACTTTGTTCGCTTCCTCTGTACGGCTTTCCGTCCACAAAGTTCTGACATGATTTCCAATTTGAAACATCATTAATTCCTCCGTCAGCGAAGATTATTGAAATAATCCAGCAAGTGTTTTACATCGTCCCTCTGGTCAACTGTGTACTGTCTGTTTGCTCTGATTGGCATTACCACACCATAGCAGTCAGCGCAAATCATGATAATAGGATCGGAATAAGATTTTCCACCAGTGATGAATGTGGGATCAAAAATCTCTGCATAAGCTGCGTCTGCCAGCTTGACGGAATATTCCTGATTTCGATCTCAGAACATAGTCATCGTCTTTTTCTTTCCAGCGGAAGAGTCCCAATAAGGGAATTGGATACCTGTTGCGCTGTATGTAAACATATCTTCCGGCTTGTACTTTCGCATGATCTGTTCCATCTGCTGTTCAATCCAGCTTTTTCCGTCAGTTCAATGCCACGCTTTGCCATATCAGCCAGAACGGTCAAATCATCGGTCTGGATTCCAACATATCCACGCTTGTCGCAGAGATAAATGGTTTCTCCATCCTGCTCATAGCAGACTTCTTTATGGGATACCTTCAGCAATTTTCAAGGTCAAACGCTCTCTTTGCCATGATTTATTCCTCCAATTCAAAACCATAATGACAAAATCCTGTTACATCTGAAATATAATCAGAGATTTCGTCCTCGTCATCCATTCCATCAGGAATATCAATCTCTGTGGGAAGTTCCTTTAACAATTCCTGATCTCTGTCTGTATCCCACTGGATATTTACTGCTTTCATTTTTTTCCATCCTCCTTAATGTTTATAATAATAGACAATTTCTGCTTTTATGTTCATATTTATTGACATTATCAAACTGTCCGCTTGACTGTTCCGTATGGTCAAAAAGTTTTACTTCCAGCTTAAAATCATATCGACTTTATTTTCTTCTGCTGTCTTTTTCAAACTGTTCATAATTCCATCCAACTTATTCTCATAAGCCTTCGGAATTTTTACTTCTATAATTGGAAATGTCCATGTATCTTTGTACCTTTTCCATTACGCTGCCTCCGCATTGACTTTTTGCAAGCAGTTCATTCATGCAATCGAAAAACTTCTGAGAACACTGTGCGCCCTTTGCCTTGTAATACTGAAGGTTTTCACATTTTTCCATTCTCAATCTTTGCGCTTACCAATTTTTCATTGATCCAGCCTTGTGTTCTGATAGAACATTTACACCATACTTTCTCATGAGATAATTGACAATAGAATAGCTGCTATGTTCATATCTACTCTCATAGAAAATAACGGTATCATTATCCAACTTGCCGCCGTTTCAGGATTTCCATTGCCTTTCTTACGGTCTGTTCCGCTTTTTGCATTCTGTGCCGCAATAAACGCCTGATCCTCTGCTTCACGCTGCGCCGCCTGTTCCATGCGCTTCTTATGCTGATTTTCCGCATAAGCCTTTCTGATTCCCACATCTGGTTTTCCAGTTCAGGCGCAATGTGCTTAATAAACTCAATTTCTGTAAATCTGAAATGATCCTGCTTTTTCCAGTCTGGTTTTAATAGCTGCCATGTAGTTTTCCAAACTGTCCATGCCCTTGCGTATGATCTGCTCCATAACTTCATCAACGGAATAATCCGTTCTGACGCTGCCGATCCAAATACCAACGGCGATTCCATC
>VOFD01002517.1_pt1 | contig 10126 bp, 20 predicted proteins | sample 5384101 | NCBI WGS metagenome assembly VOFD01 (sample SAMN12384723, study PRJNA508395) | human gut metagenome | isolation source: healthy gut C | host: Homo sapiens
GGCGACGGAGAAGGCGTTGTGGATGAGACCTGATTTGAAAATTATCGTCCTTTCCATGTATGGAGACGAGCAGTATTATTATAAGATGGTGGATGCGGGAGTAAAGGGATTTGTTTTGAAGAATTCAGGCATTGAGAAGGTGATTGAGGCTATCCGTAAGGTCGCCGCAGGAGAGAATTATTTCTCGGAGGAGTTGTTGATGAATATTCTGAATAACATGAGGGATGTCGGCAAAGTGAACCGGAGGCACCGGATAATGAAATTTCTGAGCGGGAGATGGAGATACTTTATCATGTATGTCTGGGGCTTTCGAATCAGGAGATAGCGGATAAGTTGTTTATCAGCAAGCGTACGGTGGACAAGCACCGGGCAAATCTGTTGAGTAAAACGGGCTGCCGGAATACGGCGGCATTGGTGATGTACGCGATAAAGAATAAGATGATAGATATCTGATGGAAGGGATGATTTTGCAGCCGGCTTGGGGACAAGATTGCGTCCTTTGACAGATGACCGCCCGAAGGCATTGGTGGAGTTGGGGAGGACATTGTTGGAACGGGTCATCCGGAGGATGCGTGATGCAGGAGTGGGGAGGATTGTGGTGAATGTGCATCATTTTGCAGGTCAAAGTGCGGGAGTTTTTGCGGCATCGGGGGTATCTGGAGCAGGGTGTTGTGATTTCGGATGAGAGCAGCGGGCTGTTGGATACAGGGGGTGGCTTGCTCAAGGCACGGGGTATTTTACTCCCGGGGAACCGGTGTTGGTCCATAATGTGGATATTCTTACCAACTTTGATTTGAGGGATTTGATAGCTGCCCACCGGGGGTATTATGCGACTTTGCTGGTGCAAGAGGCGAAAGAAGAGGGGCGGGGGGTTGCGGTTTTGCGGACAGGGTGTTGAAGGGATGGGAGAATACGTTGACCGGAGAACAAAAGAAGGTGGATGAGGGATTTGCTGTTTCCCGGCGGTATAATTTTGCAGGGTGCAGATTGTGAGTCCCAATTTATGGCGAATATGCAGGGAAGCGGTTCTTTTCTATTATTGATGAGTATTTGGAACAAGCAAAAGGCATGAAATAAGGATGTTCCTTTGTCCAGGCTTTTGTATGGATGTGGGGACTCCGGAGGCGCTTCGGGAAGCAGAACAGCTTGAGGTTGCCGGCAGGTTTTAAATGGTGTATGGAATGGTGATGCATTATGAGGAAGGTAGTTAAATATTCGGTCTGGACAGTAGGGGTAATTTTGTTGTTGCCCCTTCTGGTCTTATTTTTGTTATACCTTCCTCCTGTGCAGGATTTGGTTAAGGACAAGGCGTTGGCTTCGGTTTCTGAGCGAACCGGAATGGTTTTGGAAGCCGGGACATTCCGTTTTGGGTTTCCCCTTGAAGTTGGATTTGGAAGATGTTTATGTTGGCAAGAGCCCTGTGGATACGTTGGTGGCTTTGCAGTCCCTTCATTTGAAGGTGGGACTGAGGGATATTTTGAAGCTACAGGGCACAGGTGGATGAGTTGTTGGTGGAGCAGGTGAAGTTTGCCTTGCACAATGATTCTACGGGGTTGGATTTGAAGGTGGATATGGGACAGGTGGCGTTGGCGGTGCGCCAGGTGGATTTGAAAACAAAGCAGGTGGATGTCGAGTTTATCCGTTTGGCGGGTGGCGATGTGAGTCTGAAGACAGGAAATCGCCAGGAGGAAGACACGGTGACGGTGAGAAAGAAGCGGGAATGGGTGTTTGCTGTGGACAGGATAGAAATGGACAGTTTGGCTTACCGGATGATTACGGGAACGATAGCTTCTTTGTATGCGGGTGTGACAGATGGATATTTGACGATGGGGAATGTGGGTTTGGGGACGCAATCCGTAAATGTGGATTCCTTGTATATTTCGGGAGCATGGTGCAATATGGTGATGGCAGGGCGTCCTACCCCCAGGAAGAGGAAGCTGTTGCTGTGGATACGTCCGTATCCGCGCCTTGGACTGTAAAGGCGCATACGGTGGGTATGGACAACAGCGCTTTCAGCATGGAGCGTGAGGGACAACAGCGAGCGATGTTGGATTTGTCGGGGATTGGCGTGAGGATAGACAGTGTCTTTAACCAGAAAACCCGGGTGAGGGCACAGTTGAAGGATGTGCGTGCCGTGCAACGGGACGGGGTGGCTTTGACTGCCATGAAAGGGGTTGCCGTATTGGATTCTACGGAGACTTCGTTGCAGGGGGATATATCCGGACAGCAAACAGCCGGCTCCGCTTGCAGGCAACGACGGAAGCGGATGTCCGTAACCTGATGGGGGAGCATCCTTTGACTGTGGTTTTTGTCCGGACAGGTGGGATTGGCGGATATTGCCCCTTTTTTATGCCGGTATCCCGGAAGAGATCAAGGACAAAGCAGGTTGCTGTAAATACTTCTTTTACTTTTACGGATGAAAAAATTGTAGTAGGGCAATTGATATTGGACATGCCGGAACATTTTAAACTGACCGGCAGCGGCAGCGTGGCAAGTTATAAAGATGTCCGCCAAATGAAAGGCAACTTTGTTTTGAGAGGTGAGTTGCCTGACGTGGGTTTTGTTTCTTCCTATTTGAAAGGGGAGGGGTAGAGATAGCCCGGGACATGAATTTGTTGGCGCGGTTGAGCATGGAGGAGGGAGATTGCCGTGCCAATGTGCATTTGTCTTGTGGCGGGGGACGTCTTTCCTTTAACGGCAGGTATCATTTGGAAGCGGAGGCTTATGACGGTGAGTTGAGTGTGCGGCATTTCCCATTATACCGTTTTTTGCCTTCGGATTCCTTGGGCTTGGTTACAGTGGATGTACGTATTGCCGGACGTGGTTTTAGTTGGGGAAAGGCTCGTGCGGAAGTGAATGCCCGTATCGGTGAATTTGATTACCGGAATCATACTTACCAGGATTTGGGCCTGGCGGTGGATTTGCGGCATGACCGTTTACGGGGGATTGTCATGAGCCAGGACAAGTCGGCTCCTTTGGGGTTGGTGTTCAGGGGGGATTCTGTGGGGAATGATTATGTCTTTTTCTTTGAAGGGGCAGGCAGGGGCAATTGACCTGCATGCCTTGCATTTCATGGATGAGCCTTTCATGGTGGGGACGGGGATTGATTTGACAGCCAGAATGGGAGCTGGTCAGGATTATGGGCTGACATTGAATTTGGACAGTCTGGAAATAACCAATGCCCAGCAACGTTATGATTTGGGAAATCTGAGGTTGGAAGCGGCAAGTGATTTGAGGCGGACATGGATGAAGCTGGTTTCCGGGGATTTGGCGTTGAATTTCTGGGCAGATACGGCGTTGCCCGGTTTTGTCGGCAATTTGGGCAATGCAGCAAAAAGTGTTGCAGCGCCAGATGGATGAGCAGGGGAGATAGATATGGCGGAATTGAAGGACGCGCTTTCGCCCTTCATGTTGGATATCCACGGGGCGGACAAGAATGCCGTTACCCGTTTTTGAAATTGCGCGGCTTCGGTTTCCGCAACATTGCGTTTGAAATGGCGATGCGAAAGAGGAGCGGCTTGCGTTTGGGATTGGTGATGAACAAACCATACGTGGGGACTATGGGGTTGGATTCTTTACAGTTCGGTGCCTGGCAGACGGGACGAAGCCTGATGTATTCTTTTATGACAAACAGCTCTTCAGATGCTTGGAAGGGGTTGTTCAATATTACGATGACGGGGGCGTATGCACGGGAAGCGCTTTCGTGCGGAACTGAAACAGCAAGATGCGGACGGGAGAACAGGCTTTGAATTGGGTATCAATACGATGTTGCAGGATTCTTCTTTAACGGTCAGCCTGTTCCCGGTGAATCCTATCTTAGGTTATAACCACTGGACCGTGAATGCGGACAATTATGTTGAAATCGGAACGCGGGGCAAGATTCGGGCAGACTTGCAGATGCGCCATGAAAGTGAATTGGTGCGTGTCCAATCTTTGCCGGACGACGGAGAGAAGACCGACCGCCTGCATACGGAAGTGGCGGGAGTGAATTTGTCGCTACTTTCCGAGATGTTGCCTTTTATGCCGGTGTTGGGAGGTGTGCTGGACGTGGATATGCTTTTGTATTCCTTGAAACAGCAGTTGGGCGTGGAAGGGAGCATTGCTCTGGGGAATTTCGAGTATGAGGGACAGCGTATTGGTACTGTCGGTGTCGGGCTGGGATATATGTCAGACAATGGCTTCAAGCAACACCGGGCTAATGTAGAGCTTCAGATAGACAGCATTTACCGTACGTTGGCGAAGGGGCAGCTTAATTTTGTTGATGATAAGAAATATTTGTTGGCGGATGTGGATATCCCTGCTTTTTCCTTTGCATGTTGTCAATGCTTTCCTGCCGGCTGATTTGTTGAGGCTGGACGGGAAGTTGGGCGGTTCAGTCCGTGTGGGTGGCACGTTGGATGCCCCGGAGGTGGACGGCAGGCTTGCCATTCGGGAGGAAAGGCGGACGTAGTGATGTTGGGGACAGTGTTCCGGTTGGATACCACATGGCTCACGATTGATGACGGGCGGCTTCGTTTTGACCGTTACCGTTTCCTTGCGCCGAATAATAGCAGGATGGTGCTGAATGGTGAAATTGTCTTGACTCCTTTTGACCGGATGAATATGGACCTTGCGGTGGATTCCCGGAATTTTGAGGTTGTGAACGTGAAGAAGAATGACCGCTCGATGATATATGGCAAGGCGTATGCTGGCGTGCAGGCCCGCTTGGCAGGACCTTTTGCTTCGTTGAAGATGACGGGCGACGTGAATCTGCTGAACGGTTCGGACATTGTTTATACGTTGCGCAGTTCGGGTCCGACGCTGGAAGACAAGAGCGTGGACCTTGTGCGCTTTGTCGCTTTCCGGGACAGCACGGCGGATGAGAATGAGATATATTTCAACAAGGTGGAGGCAGGCGGCTTTGCCATGAACATGCAGTTGGAGATTGGTACCAGGTGAGCGTTGGGGTTGACCTGTCGGATGGCGGGATGAACCATGTGAGTATCCTTGGCGGTGGCAATCTGCTCCTGTCGTTGGCGCCGGAGAGCGGTATTGGTTTGTCTGGGAAATATATCCTTTCCGGAGGGACGGTGGATTACAATGTGCCTATTGTCGGGAAAAAGGAGTTTAATATCCAGAGCGGGAGTTATGTGGAGTGGACGGGGAATGTGATGACGCCCCAGTTGAGCATTTCCGCTTCCGAGCAGGTGAAGGCGGAGGTGGAGGATGGCGACCAGTCGCGGCAGGTGATGTTTGAGTCCATTATCCGCATCCAGAACAACCTGATGCATCCGGATGTGACCTTCGACCTTGCCGCCCCCAACGACATGGTGGTACAGAACCAGTTGGCAACTTTCTCGGCGGAGGAACGCACACGCCAGGCGTTGAACTTGTTGATATATAATACGTACACAGCTCCCGGCGCGGCAGCGTCGAACCCGAATGCCAAGATGGCGGGCAATGCCCTTTACGGGTTTGTGGAAAACGAGTTGAACAAATATACCCGGAAGGCGGGTTTGACCGTGGGCTTTGATTCCCGTGCAACGGAAGAGAATACCACCCGCACGGACGTGACGTATGAGTTTTCCGCCAGTTGTTCAACGACCGCATGAATGTGAAAATCGGGGGACGTATCTCTACGGACGGGAACGAGGGGAAGGGAGCGGCAGCCTGGAGAATACGCTGGTGGATGATATTTCGATAGAATACGTGCTGACCAAGCGGCGCAATCTCTTCGCGAAAGTGTTCCGCCATTCCAGTTATGAGGTGTTGGACGGCGATGTGGTGCAGACGGGCGGCGGCTTTGTCTGGAGGAAGAGCTTCCAAAAGTTCAAGGACCTCTTCAAAAATAAGAACCGTGAGGAACGCCGGGCTGCGAAAGCGTTGAAAGAGGCGGAGGAGGCGCGGCGGGACGAATGAGGGGGACGGTTTGTAACGATGCCCGTTACCGGGCGGTAACGACATCCGTTATCGGGAAGCATCGATGCCAGTTACCGGGAAGTAACGACATTCGTTACCGGGCGGAGTCGATACCCGTTACAAGGCGGTACAGGGTGTCCCTTCCGGGTGGAAGGGGATGCCTGTTCGGGAAGCGCTGGGTGGGGAAAGGAATAAAGGAAACAGGAAAAAGAAGATATGATGGACAAGATGATATATAAGTGCAAGGGAACCGGGCGGTTATGGACAGCATTCTGCCTTTTGGCGGCGATGGCGCTCTTGGCGTCGTGCTCGACGACGCGGAAGCTGGCGGACGGCGAGATGCTTTACGTCGGTGTGAAGAAGATGGACATAGTGGCGCCGGAGAAGGTGAAGCTGAACAGTACGCAGAGTTCTGCCGCTTCGTCTCCCTCTCCGTGAAGCCGAACAATTCCCTTTATGCGCCTTATCTCCGTTCGCCTTTTGCATTGGGGCTTTGGGTGTATAATTGGGACATCAAGCGCGAGAAGGGCTTGAAGTGGTGGCTTTACCGCAAGCTGGCGAAAGAGCCTGTGCTCATCTCGGACGTCCAGCCGGAATTGCGCCTGAAGATGGTGGAGAATAACATGAAGGATTTCGGTTTCTATGGCACGCGCCTCAGTTACGAAGTCATCCCCAAGAAACGCAATCCCAAGAAGGCGCACATCAGTTACCGTGTGGAATTGCCGGAACCTTTCCGTTATGGTAGCATTGAGCTGTGGGAATGGTTGCCGGCGATGGATTCCATTATCCGTCCCTCGATGCCTTTTTTTCGGAGCTGAAGCCGGGCGACCGCTATGATGTGAATCTCCTGAACGAGGAGCGGCAACGCATCAGTGAACGCCTTCGTAACCACGGGTATTACTTTTTCCAGCCGGATTACATTGAGTTTTTGGTGGATACTACGGCGGGGAACAAGACGGCGGATGTGCGCATCGCCTTGAAGCAGGGTATCCCTGCCAATGCTCTCCGCCCTTACCGCTTGGAGAACGTGGAAGTCCTCCTGACAGGGAATGACGGTGATGGCGGGCGAGATTCCCTTTGGGTGGACAGCGTGAAGATTGTCTATGAGCCGCCGATAAACTTGAAACCCAATGTGCTGATGCGGGCGGTGAAGGTGCGTCCGGGGCAGATTTATTCTGCAGCCCGGCAAAGCCGCACGCAGGCGAACTTTGTGCAGCTGGGAGTCTTCAAATTTGCCAATATGACCATCACGGCTTCCGACACCCTCAAGCCCCGAGGGGCTTGACATGCAGATACGCGGAGACTTTGCCTTGCCTATTGAGACGGACGTGGAAGTCGATGTCTCCTCCAAATCGAACAACCTGCTGGGACCGGGTTTGACGCTCAGCGTCACGAACCGCAACATGTTCAAACGTGCAGAGAATTTCTCCGTCCGGCTTACCGGTTCCTATGAGTGGCAGGTTGGCGGACGCAAGCAGGCGTCCGGCAACTCGGGGCTGATGAACTCCTACGAGCTGGGCATCAATTTCAACCTCTCTGTCCCCCGTTTGCTTGTCCCTCGTTTTCTGCAGGCAAAACGGGACAGGAGCGAGCAGACGAATTTTCAAGTAGGGACAGACCTGATGAACAGGCACAGCTATTTCCGTATGATATCTTTTTGGGGAAATGCGACTTATGACTTTAACTCCTCCACCCGGAATTACCATTCCATCGTGCCCTTCAAGTTGAATTACACTTATCTGTTGAAGACTTCGGTGGCGTTTGATTCCGTTACGATGCGTAATCCAACTGTGGCGCAGAGTTTCAGCAACCAGTTCATCCCCTCCATGTCTTATACGTACACTTACGACCGGGCAGCTACCTACCGTAATCCTAACCGCCTTTATTGGCAGACATCCATTACCCAGGCAGGAAATATCATTGCTGGTTTGCAGAAGCTGTTCGGCAATGACAAGAAAGAGGGGAAGCTCTTTTTGAACAACCGTTACTCCCAGTTCTTGAAGCTTACCACGGAGTTCATCACTTATAAGTCTGTGGATAATAACAATCAGTTGGCATTCCGTTTGATGGGGGCATCGGCTACGCATACGGCAACTCGACGGTCATGCCTTACAGTGAGCAGTTTTACATCGGCGGTGCCAATAGCATCCGGGCTTTTCAGGTGCGTAATATCGGTCCGGGAAGCTATCATCCGGAAGAAACACAGTATTCTTACCTTGACCAGACCGGGGACATTAAGATAGAGGCGAATTTGGAGTACCGTTTTACCATTTATGAGAATTTCAAAGGGGCTTTCTTCTTGGATGCCGGCAATGTCTGGTTGCTCCGCTCTGAGGAACAGCGTCCGGGCGGTCAGTTCAGCCTTAAAGGCTTGTTGGATGAATTGGCATTCGGCACGGGGCTTGATTGCGTTATGATTTTTCTTTTTTTATCGTAGTCCGTGCCGATTTGGGTGTCCCTTTGCATGCGCCATACGATACCGGTAAATCAGGTTATTACAATATCCCGGACAAGTTCTTGAAGGGCTTGGTGCTGAACATTGCAATCGGTTATCCGTTTTAATGTGTAGGGGCAGGAATAATTTTTGCTTTTTCTTTTCGACTTATTGCTTTTTCTTTTAACTTTGCGCTGCAAAAATGAAGGAAAGGTGCAGGAGCGGGTTGAACTGGCACGCCTCGAAAGCGTGTATACCTCTAAAGGGTATCAGGGGTTCGAATCCCCTTCTTTCCGCAAAAAGTAACACTTACAATTCTATTGAGTTGTAAGTGTTTTTTATTGCCTATGCAAATTCTGCGGTAAATTCTTGCGGAAGCCGGGGCATGGCTCCCGGTTGGGTGCAGACGTAAGCGGAGACGCACACTGCTAAGTGATGGGCTTCAGTGGTGCTTTTCCCATGAAGAAGGGCAGCCATGAAAGACGCGGTAAAGGAATCGCCGGCGCCTACTGTGTCCACGACATTTACATGGGGAGTTTCCACAAAAAGAATGTTCCTTGGGGGTGAATACATGACTTCCATGGGTACCGCAAGTTAAAATAAGCATCTTTAATTGATACGCTTTCAGTAAGTTCAGACATAAGGTCTCAGAAGTAGAACCTGCAAGCTTGAAAGTTCGTTGATAAGGATAAGCTCCTCATCATTGATTTTTAGTATGTTGCACTTCTGTAAAGAGATGTGTAGGATTTCCCGGGAATAGAAATTCTGGCGCAGGTTGATATCAAAGACCTTGTATGTGTTCTCGTCATCCGGCATGGCATCTAAAAAGCGGTTGATGGTAGTGCGTGAAGTTGTGGCGCGTTGTGCCAATGAACCAAAACAGGCGCAGCGGGTATGTTGGGCGATATTTTCCAACGAGGGCGTAAAAGGAATATTGTCCCAAGCAACGTTTTGTTTGATGTCATAACAGGGTATTCCGCCTTCATCGATATTGACTTCTACTGTGCCGGTGGAATAGGGGACACGAGGAATGAGGTGATTTAGTTGTTTTTGCTCTATGTGTTGGATGATTTCATCGCCTAAATGGTCATTACCTACGGCACTTACAATGTATGCCGGTAAGCCTAACTGTGCGGTGTGGTAAGCAAAGTTTGCAGGAGCCCCACCCAGTTTCTTTTCCTTCTGGAAGCATGTCCCACAAAATTTCTCCTATTCCAATGACTGATTTTTTCCATGATTACTATTTTTACGGAGACAAAAATAGCAATTATTTTCTCTTTTGTAATCTGTTCTTTCGGTTTTGTCTTGAGGCAAAGACAATCTCGTTCACGGTCTGTTCCGTTCTGTTCCCGAATCATCTCTGGTTCTCTTCCGGTGATTCTTTGTTCTTCCTTTAGTTGGCATTGGCGGAGGAATGGGGAATTTTTGGGTGTGCTACCGGGATAATGTTTGATTTGCTCTTGTCTTTTCCAAGTAATGGCAGACACTAAAAAGGGTATATCGAAATCGACATACCTCCTGTATGAGAGCGGAAAACGGACTCAAACCCGCGACCCCCAGCTTGGAAGGCTAGTGCTCTATCGACTGAGCTATTTCCGCAAGAAAAAAGGGGTGGGCAGTGATGGATTCGAACCACCGAAGGCTACGCCAGCTGAGTTACAGTCAGCCCCATTTGGCCACTCTGGTAACTGCCCATATTTGAAAAAGAACGCTTTGTTTTTTGTTTTGCGCTTGCAAAGGTATGTTTTTTTTTTACCTGCAAAGGAAAATGGATGTTTTTTTGAAATATTTTTT
>VOFD01001473.1_pt1 | contig 10124 bp, 12 predicted proteins | sample 5384101 | NCBI WGS metagenome assembly VOFD01 (sample SAMN12384723, study PRJNA508395) | human gut metagenome | isolation source: healthy gut C | host: Homo sapiens
TAATTATAAATAAAGTGTTTGCGAAAATAAAAGAGGACAAAGGGGAAAAACGGGGTAACGCAAAGGAAGGCGGATTTATGAAGTAGTACGGTTTTCAAATCGTTACCCGCTGAAAGATGCTTTCTCAGTAAAACAACCTCTATTTGTGACAGCGGTGCCATAGACGAGTTCCGTTACTGTTTTGATGGCGACGGCAAGTTTCCTGTCGCTATTGTCCTTGGTTCTGACGGCATAGATGATTCTTTCGACACAGAGGAAAATCAAGTAAATTTCTACGTCCAGACTTTGGAATCCATAGTCAAAAATGGCATTGATACTGAAAAAACAACATTTTTATTTTTAAGCTTCGGCAGCAAGACACGCCCGCCCTTCTCAAAAAGACGCGGCGGGAAACGGAAAATCGACGTATGTCCGAAAACTCCCCGAATTTTTTTTTCGTTAATTTTGTACCGGACAAATTGCTCGAATCGTATGGACTTCGGATTTTTGAAAATCGCAGCCGCCACACCGGGCGTGAAGGCGGGGATTGCAGCCACAACATCGCCCGAATCGCCGGATTGATTCGGGAAGCCGACCGGCAAGGCGTCTCCGTCGCGGCATTTCCGGAGCTCTGCATCACCGGATACACCTGCGGCGACCTGTTCGGCCAGCCTTTCCTGATCGAACAAGCCGAACGGGCTCTCGCACGGCTGCTCGCCGACACGGCCTCCTGCCGGACGGTCTGTATCGCCGGTATGCCGCTGGCTGTCGACAACCGGCTCTACAATACGGCCGTCGTATTCGGCTCCGGCATCATTTTCGGAGTCGTGCCGAAGACTTACCTGCCGAATTACGACGAATTTTACGAAGCGCGCTGGTTCGCCTCCGGCGCGGAACCCCACCGCGAAACGGTCGAACTGTGCGGACAGCAAGTTCCGTTCTCGACCGACCTGCTTTTCGAAGACGGGAAAGTCTGTTTCGGTGTCGAAATCTGCGAAGATCTGTGGGTTCCGCACCCGCCGTCCTCCCGCCTCGCAGTGGCCGGGGCCACCCTGCTGGTCAATCTGTCGGCAAGCGACGAAATGGTCGGCAAGCACGCTTATCTCCGTTCGCTGATCGCCCAGCAGTCGGCCCGCACGCTGTCGGCTTACCTGTACAGCTCGGCCGGATTCGGCGAATCTTCGACCGACGTGGTTTTCGCCGGCAACGGCCTGATCGCCGAAAACGGAATCTTTCTGAACGAATCGGAACGCTTCTCGCTCGAAGAACAACTGACCGTAGCGGAAACGGACATCGAACGGCTGCTGACCCTGCGGCGCAAAACCAATACCTTTGCATCCTACGGCAGCGGCACGCTCTGCAACGCATCCCGGTCGCCCTGCGCGCCGACCGCGAACAGTTTCCGGTCGAACGCGGTTTCAATCCGAGCCCGTTCATCCCGGACGATCCGCAGCAAATGCAGCAGCGCTGCGAAGAAATCTTCAGCATCCAGGTCGGCGGACTGGCGCAGCGCATCCGGCATACCGGCACGCATTCGGCCGTCGTCGGCATCTCCGGCGGGCTCGATTCGACGCTCGCCCTGCTGGTAGCCGTCCGCACGTTCGACAAGTTGGGACTCCCGTGCCGCAACATTCTCGGCGTCACGATGCCCGGTTTCGGAACGACCGACCGCACCCATACCAACGCCCTGCGACTGATGGAATCGCTCGGGGTCGGCATCCGCGAAATCAGCATCCGCGAAGCCTGCGCCGTCCATTTCCGCGACATCGGGATGGACGACGCCGACCGCAGCGTCGCCTACGAAAACGCCCAGGCCCGCGAACGCACGCAGATCCTAATGGATCTGGCCAACCGCACGGGCGGACTGGTGATCGGCACCGGCGACCTTTCCGAACTGGCGCTGGGCTGGGCTACTTACAACGGCGACCACATGTCGATGTACGGAGTCAATTGCGGGGTTCCGAAAACCCTCGTTCGCCACCTGGTGCGCTGGGTGGCCGCGCATCCCGACTACGAAGTCGCCCGGGGTGGTTGCTCGACATCGTCGACACCCCTATCAGTCCGGAGCTGCTGCCTGCCGACGAAAAGGGCGAAATCGTACAAAAGACAGAAGACCTGGTCGGCCCTTACGAACTGCACGACTTTTTTCTGTACCATTTCGTCCGGTTCGGCTGCCGCCCGGCCAAACTCCATTTCATGGCCTGCCGGGCGTTCGCCGGAAAATACGACGCGAAACCGTCAAAAAGTGGCTGACCGTATTCTTACGGCGTTTCTTCTCGCAACAGTTCAAACGATCGGCATTGCCCGACGGGCCGAAAGTGGGATCGGTCAGTCTGTCGCCCCGCGGGACTGGCGTATGCCGAGCGACGCTTCGCCCGCCATGTGGATCCGCGAAGCGGAAAGCCTGTAAATAATGGACCAAAAAATAGCGAAAAATCATTTTTTTTATTTTCCTTTGTAACGAACGGCGCGTATAAAGCATCTTATAAAACATAACGGATCGCCATGCTCCGCAAGGAAACGCGATCCGGGCCATGAAACCAATAACCGTAAAACGAAATACGCTATTATGAAAAAACTCATCTCGTTTTCAGCGTTGTGCCTGACGATTGTGCTGTCGGTTCAATCCGTATCGGCACAGGGAACGACTACCCTGATCATGAAGGACGGCACACAGCAAGAAGGCTACCTCCGCTCGCCGTTCTATTCGACGATCCAGTACGTTGATCTGAGCCAGAGTCCCACCGCCAAGCCCCGCCGCTATCCGATCGGAGAGATCGACCGCATCGTCATGGTCGGGCTTGACGGCGATACCGTCAATTATGTCCGGGAGATTCGCTACCGAATGTTCAAATCGAACTCTCCGGACACTAAAAAGAGAAAGGCCGTTACCGGATGCCCGTCCTGTTTCGCGAAGATTACCGGGGCAAGGACGGCATCGCGCTGCTGACCGAATTCCGCGAAACGGAACAGACGACCGGCCTGCGCACCGCTCTGCAGAAAGAACGCTGGTGCTACGTAAAACTCAAAGACGAACCCGCCGCGCGGGTACTGTCGGTCAGCACCGCGGAGAGAACCCCGAAAGCACGCAGAAAAACTTCGTCCGGTTCGCCAAACAGACTTTCGCCAACTATCCGGATCTGGTGCAACGAATCGAGAGCAACGAATTTTCGGTCAAGGACCCGCTCAAATTGGTAAAGGCCTACGAGGCGATCGTGACATACTGACAAGGCCTTCCTCCCTCCCGCTCCCAAACGGACGAAGAAAAGATAAGACGAAGGAATCCGTTCGGCGTTTGTAAAAATTGGCCATCTGTATAAAAACCTATCGGAAAGACGTTTCCGATAAATGCGATCATTTCATGAAACCATTGATTAAACTTACCGGCTTTGTCAAAAGTTGTCTGTTATTGTTGCCGATAACATTCCTATTTTATCCTTTCACAAAATTGATGTTATTTCTATCCTACCTAAACAAGCTGTTGGTATGGATATACGGGAATAAAAAGAAATTCGAATACCGCGAACCCGTCGCTTTCAACCGGAATTACAACAACAGATACAATCTATACAAATACATATCGGACAATTATTTAAAGGACAATTCCGAAATCGTTTATCTCGAGTTCGAGTCGCCGGAGGCACCTCGTTCAAATGGTGGTTGAATGAGAATAAAAACGATTCTTCCCGTTTTTACGGATTCGATACTTTCGAAGGTCTTCCTGAGAATTGGGGCATGTTTTTTCGAAAAGGAGACATGCAGCATCAAGAATCACAGGTACAAGATAATCGCGTAAAGTTTGTCAAAGGATTGTTCCAGGATACTTTGGTTCCGTTTATCCAAGAAAATAGGGGTGACTTAAAATCCGCTGTCCGGAAGATCGTACATATGGACGCAGACCTTTATTCTTCCACGATTTTTGTCTTAACTCAGCTTTATCCGTATCTGCAACCGGGCGATATCATTCTATTCGACGAATTTAACGTGCCTTTGCACGAATTCAAAGCCTTTAATGAGTTTATAAAGGCATTTTATATCGAACTGAAACCTTTAGGCGCGGTCAACAATTACCTCCAGGTTGCTTTTTGTGGTTAAATAAAAATGCATTCGTAATTCCCAAATCTTTTGAAACGCCCACAAATAAAACTACCCGTCATGAAAAGTCTAAACGTCGCCGTACTGTCCCTGCTGTTGTTCGCAGGCGCCGCAGCGAACGGCCGGCCGACTGCCGGCGATCCGGCCGCCCCGGTAAAAACGGAAACAGGCAAAGACTCCGTTACCGCAAAAGCCGACGTATTACCCTCTTTCCGCGGAGGACCGGAACGCCTTGCCGAATATCTCAGGGTCAACCTGCGTTACCCGAAAGAAGAGGTGGCCGCCGGAACGGAAGGCAGGGTTGTCGTCCGCATGATTATTTCCAAAACGGGCGAAGTCCGGGGAGCCGGAGATCGTTCAGTCGTTGTCTCCCGCCTGCGATGCCGAAGTAATACGCATCGTCCGGGCAATGCCGCGCTGGAAACCGGGTAAATCCGGCGGCCAACCGGTAAACGTCTATTTCACGCTGCCCGTCACTTTCAGGCTGCCGAAATAATCCGGAAAAGCAAAGTAAAAACACGAGGGCGCTGTCCGTTGACAGCGCCCCGTCGTTTTTACATCTACCCCTTGGATCGGCAATCAGCAAACGACATTGACGATCTTACCGGGAACGACCACCACCTTTTTTCGGGGTTTTCCCTTCCAGGTACTTCCCGGCGGCGGGATCGGCCAGCACGGCCGCTTCGACCTCTTTCGGAGACAACGACAGCGACAGTTCCTTTTTAAACCGCATCTTTCCGTTAAACGATACCGGATATTCGAAACTGTCTTCCACGAGGTATTTTTCGTCGTACTCCGGGAAACGAGCATCGAAAACGGAAGTTCCGTGCCCCAATTGTTCCCAGACCTCTTCGGCAAGGTGCGGAGCGAACGGCGCGATCAGCACGACCAGCGGTTCGAGCACCGCGCGTTTCGCGCACTTCTGGTTGCTCAGTTCGTTCAGGCAGATCATAAAAGCGCTGACCGACGTATTGAACGAGAAATTTTCGATGTCTTCGGTCACTTTCCGAATCGTTTTATGCAGCGTCTTCAGCTCCCCGGCCGTCGGTTTTTCGTCGGTCAGAATCAACTTCCCGTCGCGGTCGAAAAACATCCGCCAAAAGCGGCGCAGGAACTTGTGCACGCCGTCGATGCCGTTCGTGTCCCACGGCTTGCTCTGCTCGAGCGGTCCGAGGAACATTTCGTACATGCGCAGCGTATCGGCCCCGAAGTCGCGGACGATCTGGTCGGGATTCACGACGTTGTACATCGATTTCGACATCTTCTCGATGGCCCAACCGCAAACGTATTGCCGTCCTCGAGCTCGAACTCGGCGTCGGCGTACTCGGGCCTCCAACGGCGGAACGCCTCCAGATCGAGCACGTCGCCCCGAACCATGTTGACATCGACGTGAATCTCCTGCGTATCGTACCCGTCCTTCAGTCCTGCGGAGACATATTTATTGGTTCCCTTGATCCGGTATACGAAATTCGAACGCCCTTGTATCATTCCCTGATTGATCAGCTTTCTTGAAAGGTTCCGGCTCGCAGACGCAGCCTATGTCGTACAAAAACATATTCCAGAAACGCGAATACATCAAGTGTCCGGTCGCATGCTCGATGCCGCCGACGTACAGGTCCACGTTGCGCCAGTACTCGTCCGCCTCTTTCGAGACGAGTTCCTTGTCGTTATGCGGGTCCATGTAGCGCAGGTAGTAGGCCGACGATCCGGCGAAACCGGGCATCGTGCTCAGTTCGTACGGATACCCTTCGTCCGTATGCCAATCCTTCGCCCGCGCCAGCGGCGGTTCGCCGTCGGCCGTCGGGCCGAAATCCCGCATCGGAGGCAACTGCAACGGCAGCCGGTCTTCCGACAGCGGACAGGCGACGTCGTCCTTATAATAGATGGGAAACGGCTCTCCCCAGTAACGCTGTCGGCTGAAAATCGCGTCGCGCAGCCGATAGTTGACCCTACGACTGCCGAATCCGCGCTTCTCTATCTCGTCGATCATCGCAGGAATCGCTTCCCTGACATCCATACCGGTCAGGAATTCGGAGTTGATCATTGTTCCGGACTTGGCGTCGTACGACCCGACCGACAGGTCGCCGCCCTCGACCACCGGAACGATCGGCAGACCGAAGTGCTTTGCAAAGGCGTAATCGCGGCTATCGTGCGCAGGCACGGCCATGATCGCGCCCGTCCCGTAACCGGACAGCACGTAATCGCTGACATAAATAGGAATCTCCTTGCCGTTGAACGGATTGATCGCGTAGCCGCCGGTGAACTGGCCGCTCACGCGCTTGGTGTCGGCCATACGTTCCCTTTCGGAACGTTTTTTAGCTTCTTCCAGATAATTTTCGACGGCGTCCTTGTATTCCGGCGCGGTCAGTTTGCCGACCAGCTCGTGTTCGGAGCCAGCACCATGAACGTAACCCCGAAAATGGTATCCGCCCGCGTCGTAAAGATTTCGAGTTGCTCGTCAAGCCCTTTCAATCCGAAAAACACCTGTGCCCCTTCGCTGCGGCCGATCCAGTTGCGCTGGATCTCTTTCAGTGAATCGCTCCACTCGAGCCGGTCGAGCCCGTCGAGCATCCGCTGCGCATAAGCCGTCACGCGCAGCAACCACTGTTTCATCCGCTTTTGCTCCACCGGGGAAACCGCCGCGCACCGACAGCCCGTCCTTCACCTCGTCGTTAGCCAGCACCGTACCGAGCCCCGGACACCAGTTCACCATCGTATCGGCGCGGAACGCCAGCCGGTAATTCTGCAAGACATTCTCTTTTTCGGCCTCGCTCATGACTTTCCACTGAGCTGCCGTAAACGACATCTCCCGGGTGCAGGCTGCGTTCAGCCCCTCGGTTCCCGCCCGCTCGAACGCTTCGACCAGCTTCGAAATCGGCAGCGCCTTGTTTCTCGTCATAGCAGTAAAAACTGTCGAACATTTTGAGGAAGGCCCATTGCGTCCAGTGGTAATACCCCGGATCGCAGGTACGCACTTCTCGATCCCAATCGAAACTGAACCCGATCTTATCCAACTGTTCGCGGTAACGGTCGATGTTTTTCTCGGTCGTAACGGCCGGATGCTGCCCGGTCTGGATCGCATACTGTTCGGCCGGCAGTCCGAACGCGTCGTATCCCATCGGATGCAGCACGTTGAATCCCTTTCAGCCGCTTGTAACGCGTATAAATGTCCGACGCGATATACCCCAGCGGGTGTCCGACATGCAGCCCCGCCCCCGACGGGTACGGAAACATATCCAGCACGTAGAACTTCGGCCGCGACGGATCGGCTTCGACCTTGTAGGTTTTACGTTCGATCCAGCGTTTCTGCCACTTCTGTTCGATTTCCGCGAAATTGTACTCCATAAGCCCTTATTTTTTTGCTTTTCATAATTGTCCGGTAGATGCCTTCGAGGTCGAAACCGCAGATACGGCGCAACTGTTCCTGCGTGCCCTGCCCGATGAAACGGTCGGGAATCCCCGAGCAATTCCGCCTGCGGTCTGTAACCGTACGCATTCATAAATTCCAGCACGGCCGATCCGACTCCCCCGTAACGGTTCCGTCTTCGACGACGACGATCCGCCCGAAACGCCTGCCTACCTCGTGCAAACAGGTCGCATCCAGCGGTTTGGCGAAACGCAGATCGATGTGGGCGGCCGAAACGCCATCGGCCGAGGCCCGTTCCACCGCTTCGGCTACCGTATTCCCCACATGCCCCAACGACAGCACCGCCACATCCGTCCCGTCGCGCAGCCAGCGACCGCGTCCCACCGGGATCTCGCGGAAAGGCTGCCGCCAGTCGGATCTCACGCCCGCCCCCCGCGGATAGCGGATCACGAACGGGCCGCGCCCGAGCGAAGCCGTATACATCAAGATCCGCAGTTCGACCTCGTCCATCGACGCCGCGACGGTAATGTCCGGAATCGAACGCATATAGGCGATATCGAACGCTCCCTGGTGCGTGGCGCCGTCCTCGCCCACCAATCCGCCGCGGTCGAGGCACATCACCACCGGAAGCCCCTGCATCGCCACGTCGTGGATCACATTGTCGTAAGCCCGCTGCATAAACGACGAATAGATGTTACAGAACGGCACCATGCCGGCCGCAGCCAGACCCGCCGAGAAAGTCACGGCATGTCCTTCGGCGATCCCGACGTCGAAACAGCGCTCCGGCATCTCGCGCATCAGGATATTCAACCCGCAGCCGGTCGGCATCGCGGGGGTGATCCCCACGATCCGGTCGTTCGTCCGGGCCAATTCGAGGATCGTCTCCCCGAACACCTTTTGATAAAGAGGCGGCTCGTCGCCGTTGCCGCCGTGGGTCGCACGTTCTCCGGTTTCCGGATTGAAAACTCCCGGCGCATGCCATATTTTCTGATCCCGTTCCGCTGGACTGTATCCTTTTCCTTTGACGGTCAGCACGTGCAGTAATTTGGGACCTTTTATCTCCTTCAGATCCTGCAGCACACGGGTCAGTTGCCCTACGTCGTGTCCGTCCACCGGCCCGAAATAGCGGAAGCGCAAACTCTCGAACAGGTTGCTCTGCTGCAGGAAGCCCTGTTTCAGCGCATTACCCACTTTTTGGATCAGCCGTCTCAGCCGCGGAGTCCGCTCCATATGCGCCCACGCGCGGTTTTTCACGGCATTGTACCGTTTCGAAGTCGAAATGCTCAGCAGGTATTCTTTCAACGCGCCTACGTTCGGGTCGATCGCCATCCGGTTGTCGTTCAAGATCACCAGCAGATCGGTATTGGCCGCCCCGGCGTTGTTCAATCCTTCGAAAGCCAGCCCCCCGGTCAACGCTCCGTCGCCGATCACAGCCACCGCATGCCGCCGCTCGCCGCGCAAGGCCGCCGCCGTCGCGATGCCCAACGCCGCCGAAATGGAGGTCGAGGCATGCCCTCCCCCGAACGCGTCGTAAGCGCTCTCCTCCATCTTCGGGAATCCGCTCAGCCCGTTCAGCTTGCGGTTCATCCGGAAACTGTCGCGGCGGCCGGTGATGATCTTGTGGGCATAGGCCTGATGGCCCACGTCCCAGATCAGCTTGTCGTACGGCGTATCGAACACGTAATGCAACGCGGCGGTCAGCTCGACGACGCCGAGACTCGATCCCAGATGGCCGGGATTCAGCGCGAGCTGCTCGATGATGAACCGACGCAGCTCGTCGCAGTAGCCGACCAGTTCCTGCTGCGAAAGTTTCCGCAGATCGGCCGGAGAATCGATCCGGTAGAGGTATTTGTAGGATGATTCGGTCATTGGGGACCCTAAAAAACAATTTAGACGCAAAGGTAATAAATTACCGGCAAATATCGGCCCGCGGATAGTTTTTGTACATTCTAAATTGTTTTGTATCTTCGTGGCAGATATGCCGGCGGCGGATCGTTCCCGGTTCCGCCACGGACGGCGAAGCCGGCCGCCCAAAAACTTTGGATCTATGAAAAAACTGATTGTCCTCGGTTTGGTTGCCCTGACTGCGTTTTCATGCGTCTCAACCAAAAAATTCAATTCGATGAAAGCCGAAGCGCTGCGCTTGGAAGGGGAACTGACCGCTTCGAAAAGCCGCCTCGAAGATATGGGGGCCTTGAACGACAAACTGACGGCCGAGAAAATGCAGTTGATTGCCGACACCACGCGCCTGTCGAACGACCTGAAGGAGTGTAAGAAACGTTATAAGCAACTGTTGGCCGACGGTTCCGCCGAATCGGCGCGGATGTTGCGCGAACTCGAGGACAAGGAGATGGCGCTGAACGACCGCGTCCGCCGCGTGGCCGAACTCGAAGGGATGCTTAAAAGCCGCGAGGAGGCGATCGACGCCATCCGCCGCAAAGTGACCGACGCGCTGACCGGCTTCGAAGGCAAGGGATTGTCGATCTCGATCCGCAACGGCAACGTATACGTCTCGATGGACGACAAACTGCTATTCCGTTCGGGCAGTTTCGAAATTGACCCGAACGGCGCGCGCGCCGTCCGCGACCTGGCCGAAGTGCTGGCGCAGAACGCCGATATCAACGTGATGGTCGAGGGACATACGGACGACGTGCCCTACCGTCCGAACGGCCAGTTGAAGGAC
>VOFD01000422.1_pt1 | contig 10118 bp, 8 predicted proteins | sample 5384101 | NCBI WGS metagenome assembly VOFD01 (sample SAMN12384723, study PRJNA508395) | human gut metagenome | isolation source: healthy gut C | host: Homo sapiens
GCGGATAGACATAATCGTTTTCGCTGTTATCCACCGTAACAGCAAGGATATTTTCTTCCCGGAGATGTTCCGTCAGGTCCACACGAAACGTTGAATAGCCGCCTTCATGGTGGGCCAGCTTTTTCCCCATTCAGGAACACTTCTGCCGTCATTGCAGCGCCCTGAACTTCAAGAAGCACACGATTTCCCTCCGGCAGTTCCGGTTTTTTGAACGCTTTTGCGTAGCAAGCCGTTCCTCGCCAGTAATCGTTTCCTCCGTCCTGTCCGTCCTCAGCATTCCATGTATGCGGCAACGTTACAGGCATCCATGTTTCTGAAAAATCCGGCTGAACTTTTTCACCCTTGGAAAAGTACCAGTCCTCGTTCCAGTTTATTATTTTTCGCATCGCTGTTTCCTCCTGCTTCTGCCATCAAAAAACTCCTGAAGCAGCTCAGCACCGTTTCAGGAGTTTGACCGACGCCGATCTTACTTTTCTGCAGCCATGGCAGCTTTCTGAGCTGCAAGATTTTCTTCTCTGCGAATCTTGTTTGCAGCCTGAACCTCAACCATCTTTTTCTGCAGTCAGGGGATACCAATGCATGGCAAATGATCGAGCAGACCCAGCCAAGGATCATCATGCCAAGCCACATCAGCATCGTGATCCAGAACACCTTCTGCGTTGCAGGATCGCCGGGCTGCGGCACATTGTCCACATATCCGATGGTCGCTAGCAGAGCTGCCGTGATCATACCGCCAGCAGCAGAAACGATTTTTCCCAGCATCGTAATGGTAGCAACCACCAGACCCGGTTCATACTTTCCGGTCAGATAAAACTCGTAGTCTGCAATATCATGATACATCGTGACAACGGCTGCATTAGTAGTGCTTTTGGATGCAGTCAGCAGCGAATAGAGAATTACAAAAATAGCGGTCGGCAGGGGCTTCACACTGATCTGTGTATAATCTCCAAACAGGAAGAACAGGAACATTGCCACTGCAACACCTGTTGCCAGCCATGTATAACGCAGGTATGCCTTGCCTGCACCGATCTTTTTTTGCCACACCCGTGATAAAGAAGATCAGAACAACAGAGGTAATCGTCGTGTAGATGCTGATATTACCGCTGAAACCATAATTGCCGATCAGAACACCGAACACAAGGGTGCTGACCACTGCTGCGCTCGCGACTTCATTGGCAAGCTTATCCGATGCATCCGAAATAACGCCAGTCACAAATGCGGAGTTATGTCTGAGCATTCCAATCATATCGCTGAGCTTGACCTTGACACCGGGACGATAGTGTGCCATGACGCTTTCATAAGTATCGCAATCCTTCAGGGCAAACATTGCCAGCAGATCCATGATCGGGCAAGCCACCACGCAGGTGACACCAATAACCTGCAAAAGCTCAAACGTCAGACCGCCAAAAATCGGGAACAGGACTTTTGCACGATACAGGCTCAACAGCATTGCCAGAACCATCGTGTAGATCTGGGAACACCGGCCGATCAGAGGACGCTGCTTCGGATTATTTGTCAGCATGTTAGAAGCAATGTTCTTGCCCTGATTGTGGATCGTACGGCCCAGAACATAAAGCATATAGCAGATTGCGTACGGCACCACACCCATGCCAGGGAATACAAACATAATACCCAGCACCGATGCAGCCATCATCAGGTAACCGATTGCCAGGATCGGGCGCGCTGCGCCAAATCTCTTGGTGTGGATCTTCGGCACGATCACTGCACACAGCGGGTCTGTAACAGCATCAAACAGTTTGCCGGAAGATGCAATGGATGCAGCCAGTGCAGTTGCGAGGCCATAACCGCCCTTGGCAATGTATGCATTCATTGTAAAAACGATCATGAAAAAGTTTCCGACAGCCGGAACCATAGAATAGCAGATGATCTGCCACAGTTTACAGCTTGTGTAATTGGAATTCACATCGGGGGTAGTACTTTTCTCTGTACTCATTTTTTGATTTCCTCCTGATACTTGGTATATCCGTTTCCATCCTGCAAGCCAGCGCTCCGCCTGCATTTCATAGGCACTGCTCCAAACCGGTCCCGGAAACGCCGCCTACGATGTTCGTTGTTAAGATTATGACATATTGCCACGCAAAAGTATATTTCAAAATTCGATATAATATCTGTAAAATCGTTTTAAAGCTATAACCAAACGAATTTAAACGTAAAAAATCAAATTCAAGGAATGACGGCTTTGGGTTCTTCTGCTACAGTAGCTATAAAGTATATCCTGTCTTTTACAAGGCTACCTGATTGGAGGAATTCATTATGAGTAAAATTGTCATTATGGAGTCACTCGGCATTTCAGACGAAGAGCTCGCTGCGCGCAAAGCGCCCTTTGAAGCAAAAAGGTCATGTTTTTGCTGTCTATCCCAAAACGACCGATCCGCAAAAACTGATCGAGGAAGCCAGAGATGCCGATGCCATGATCCTTGCCAACATGCCCATGCCCGCGGATGTTCTGCGTCAGTGCAGTCGACTGAAATTCATCGATATCGCGTTTACCGGTGTGGACCATGTAGGTTTGGATGCCGCAAAAGAAAAAGGGATCTCTGTAAGCAACTCTTCCGGATATTCCAATGAAGCCGTATCTGAATTGGTCATTGGCATGGTTTGCTCTCTGGCGCGCAATCTTCGTGCAGTAGAAGACCGTTGCCGTGTCGGGGAAGGATAAAACCGGCCTTGTCGGTTGGGAGATCAAGGGCAAAACGGTCGGTATCATCGGTCTTGGCAAAATCGGCACCCGAACCGCCGAATTATTCCATGCATTCGGCGCAGACATTCTTGCACAAAGCCGTTCCCGGCATGAAAATGCAGCAAATTATATTGAACAGGTCTCTCAGGAAGAATTGCTCCGCCGCTCGGACATCGTGGTTCTGCATTGCCCGCTGAACGACTCTACCCGTGGCATGATCAACGCAGAAAAGCTTGCGATGATGAAGCCCACGGCTCTTCTGGTCAATGTTGCACGCGGCCCTGTTGTCGTGGAAAAAGACCTCGTCGCAGCGCTTGAAAACGGTGTGATCGCCGGTGCTGCCCTTGATGTCTTTGATAAGGAGCCGCCGCTGGACACCGCCTCCCCCATCCTGCACGCTCCCAACTGCCTTGTAACCCCCATGTCGCATTTGCTACGCAGCAGTCTATGAGCCTCCGCGCCGAGATCGTCTTTGATAATCTCGCCAAGTGGATGGAAGGTCATCGATCAATACCATTCTCTGATTTTTCTCTATTTACGCCATTCTCGGAACATTTCTCCTTAAAAACAGTCCAGCGCAGCAGATGCCACCTCCCTGTGTGTGCTGGACTGTTTCTATTAAAGAAAGGAATTTTCTTATGAGCGATCATCCCCGAACAATTACTCTGCCTGCTGTACAGCTTCCTGTTCTGGAAACGGATGTTTTGGTTGCCGGTGCTGGTACGGCCGGCTGTATCGCTGCCATCGCCGCTGCACGCCAAGGCGCATCAGTCATCCTGATCGAAAACTGCCCGTCCCCGGCGGCACTTTATACCAACGGTGGAATCGGTGCCAATAGTTTTTATGCCATGAGCACCGATCCCTCTACCGCCAAACGAGTGGTCGGCGGCATTCCTTATGAACTGAACCAGCGTCTTGTGGATCTGTGCGGCGGAACAGGTTACTACCCCACCCCCAACGATCCGCACCACAACCCCTATCGTTTTGTTGGCGACCACGAGATCTACAAAGGTGTCGTCAGCCAGATGCTTCTGGAAGCCGGCATCACGGTCTATCTTCAGACCACCTGTTATGATGTGTTAACGGAAAACGGAAAAATCACTGCTGCGCTGATTGCCAACAAAGATGGCTGTAGTGTCATTGCCGCAAAACAGTATATCGACGCTTCCGGTGATGGCGACCTTGCACGATTTGCCGGTCTGGAACAGATCGACATGTGGCAGGATTACCATACCGTCAGCGGTGGATCCACGGGTCTGGTATTCGGTATGGCAGGTGTGGATATTGACCGGATGGTAAAAGAGAATCCGCAGGGAGCGGTCAAGCTCTCCAGTGCGGAACTGGATGTCCCCGGAATGTGTGCGGAACAATATGCCTTTACCACGATGAAAGATCCCGAACGCTATCAGGCCATCAGTGCTTTGGAAATGCGTCTGTTTACCAGCATGTCCTCCATCCACAAAGGCGAAATGACTTATATCAACAATTCCAAAGGTGTGGACTGCGATGCAACGAAAGCCCTTGATTACAGCACAGCAGAACTAAAAATGCGTGTCAAGATCATGCAGTTTGCCAATGCACTCAAAACAACTGTCCCCGGATTCGAGGAGTCCTATATCAACTGGGCAGCGATCCAACTGGGTGTCCGTGCCAGTAAGATCGCCATCTGCGATCGCATGATCTCGCTGGATGAAATTACATCCGCGACTCGTTTTGAAGATGAGATTGGTCTGTTCGGCTTTGAGGACCTGATGAGCTACAAGCATCCGGAATGTGAGATCAAAGACCCCGGCTTTTACGGTTTTCCCTACCGGATGCTGCTGCCAAAGGGCTGCGATAACCTGCTGATGGCAGGACGCTGTGTCACTACTGATATCAAAGCACATATGTCTACCCGGAATGTTCCCGGCTGTCAGGTCATGGGGCAGGGTGCTGGCGTTGCCGCTGCCCTTTGCGCCAAAAAAGGACTGCACTACCAGAGAACTTTCCTATCCTGTCCTGCGGGATGCTCTTTTAGCGCAGGGTGTCATTTTGGAGTAAAACAGATGAAAATCGTTATATTAGATGGCTATACCGAAAATCCGGGTGACCTGAGTTGGGCTCCACTGGAAGCTCTTGGAAAACTGACCGTTTATGACCGGACGAACGTAAAGGATGAGGCCGAGATCATTCGGCGTATTGGTGACGCAGAAATCGTTCTGACCAACAAGACCCCCATCTCCAGAACCACATTAACAGCCTGCCCTAATATTGGTTTTATCGCCGTTCTTGCGACCGGGTATAATGTTGTGGATGTCGATGCCGCAAAGGAAGTCGGTATTCCGGTTTCTAATGTTCCGGGCTACGGAACGGCTTCTGTCGGACAATTTTCGATTGCTCTGTTACTGGAGATCTGCCACCACATCGGTCATCATGATGATACTGTCCACAGCGGTCAATGGTCCGCTTGTCCCGATTGGTGTTATTGGGATGCCCCTTTAATTGAGCTCAGCGGCAAAACCATGGGAATCATCGGATTTGGCCGGATCGGACAAGCCACCGGGAGAATTGCAAAATCGCTTGGGATGAAAGTTTTGGCATCCGGCAGCCGCCCGACTGAATCCGGACGTGAAATAGCCGAATATGTAGCTCTGGACACGCTACTTGCTTCCAGTGATGTCATTGCACTTCATTGCCCACTATTTCCGGAAACTGAGCACATCATCAATCGAGACAGCATTGCAAAAATGAAGGATGGTGTGATCCTTATAAACAGCTCTCGTGGCCCGTTGATTGCAGAGCAGGATCTTGCAGATGCCCTTAACTGCGGTAAAGTTTTTTTGCTGCCGGCCTTGACGTTGTATCAACTGAGCCAATTCAACCGGACAATCCGCTTATCAAAGCCAAAAACTGCATTATTACGCCTCATATCTCATGGGCTCCTAAAGAAAGCCGTCAACGAATCATGGATGCTACGGTGCAAAATATCAAGTCTTATCTGACCCATGACCTTATCAATGTTGTCAATGACCTTTGAAACTTTATAAGTCCTAAAGTCCAGCGAGTTGTTGAGCAATCGCTGAAAAACATTGCACAAAACCCAGAATCTTTTTTCAGAGTCCAACGGCTCAAAAAAAATTCTGGGTTTCTATTTTGTTCTATCTGATCTTACAATCGTTACAGGCGATCTTCTGACAAGTCAGTTCATCTTTCCGCCATCGGTATACATATCCAAACGGGTGACTATGAGTTTTTCACCCACCATTTTAAAGTGGTTGAACTCTGTAGCCATCATCGTAAAGGTGGGGGCATTTTCCATACCTTTCGGTGTCAGGTACATCTCATAGACAAACGCCACCGTATCTCCATCCGCAATAGCCTAGAGCAAGGGTCTCATTTCCATCGTGCAGCGATCCCGCTGGTATTTCATGCTTGTACGGTAATCACAATATTTTTGCTCGCCGCCAATGGCGTTGATGATAGCCTGCGGAGCGTAGAGACTGTCGACGCACTGGAGCCATCCTTCATAATCCGGTCTCCAAGTGCCCCACCAGTCATAACCACGCTATCTGCTGTTGTCCGCATATTTCTTCATTGGCTTCCAAATCGTCAGCCTTATCAAAACCGCATTCTTATTTTACGAAGTGATACAATCGCACTGCCTGCTCCGGAATGGTGCAGTACAAGGGTTTGGGATTTCCCAACAAGCATTTTGCAACGCAAAAAGTGTTTTTGTATAGACGAAAACATTGCTTGCTACAACTGTGAAGCCTCTCAATGCGCTCCCCAGTTTTGAAAATCATCCTGTATGCCAGACCGTCCGTTTTCAAGTTTAACTTGAAGCGGACGGTTATTTTTGTGTAAAACGAGATGCACACAGCTAAAGCAAGTTGTATGCAAAAGCGGAGGCGATACTTCCGGTTTTTTATATCTAAACCGGAGGTGCGACCTCCTGAAAATTCAAGCTATGATAAAAGCGATCCAGTGGTTAGCCGGAACTAAAGCTTCCGGTTTTGCCCCTAAAAGCCGAAAACAGACCTCAAAACCGGAACTAATAGTTCCTGTTCAGCAGCAAAAGGATACGGTATACTTATCTTACGCACCCGGCACGATGTCCGATTTTCAAGAGAATTCAGAATAAAATCCACGCAAAACCGGACCTGGCAGGTCCTAAAAATTCTTTTGAAAGTGTGATAAGCTACCAGCAAGACACCAATTGAACCTTGAAAACCGAATGACCGTCTGCATGGGATACCCGGCGAAGATCCTGAAAAGGAGAGCCGGAAAACGCCGCTGGAAAGGGGCAGGAAATCCATGCAGAGAGAACGGCATAAGGACAATGATATTCTATTTCATTTCAGAAAGGATGATTTGCCTATGACAAAACTGAGCCAGCTTAAAATCGATCCGGAGTTCCAGAATCAAATCAACCCTCCGTCGTTTGAGGAAACCCACCAACTGGAAATGAACATCCTAAAAGAAGAACGTGTACTGAATCCGATCATCACATGGAACGGTTATATTGTGGATGGACATACACGCTATCAAATTCTTCGGAAATATCCATTTATTCCATTTGAAGTCATCGAAAAAGAATTTTCCAGCCGCTATGAAGCACTCGTATGGATCTGTAAAAAATCAGCTTGGGCGGCGAAACCTGACCCCAGAACAGAAAAAGTTCCTGATCGGAAAGCAGGCAGAAGCGGAAAAGCAAATCAAATTGTTTCACGGCAATCAGTATACTTTGGCATCTGAAAGCGGTCTGGTTCAAAATGAACCAGACCGCACAAAGCACGGTTCACGGTCAAAGGTCGCTGCGGAACATGGAACATCCGAAAGTTATGTTTACCGTGCAGAGCAATTTGCAAAAGGTGTGGAAGCAGCGGAGGAAGCAGTGCCCGGAGCGCAGGAAGAAATCCTGAGCGGAAAGATCCGGGCAACCGACCGTGAAATTTCCTCGATTGCAAAGGTTCCAAAGGAAAAGCGTCCCGAAGTTGTGGCAGAGCTGCGTAAGCCTAAAGCCGAACGGAACACCTGTGTCACGAATTCTTATGGTTTGCTTTCAAAGGACAATGAGTTTATAATGACCTTCAAGCAAGACATTCAGGGGCATAAGAAAGGACTCAACAAGGAAGAAAAGCAGAATCTCAAGGATGCCGTCAAGAGCATCTATTCACCTCGCCGCTTGGCAGATGGCGAAGCCATGATGTGCGAGATTCAGGGAGCGCAGGAGGATTTTGTCCGGCGTTGGGAAATGTGTTTTCGTGAATACCCCGATATTCTTACCGAACCGAAGAACAATGAGAAACTGCTGGTTTTTATCGACCGTGCCAGCCGGTATCTTCAGATGGTAAAAGATCGTCTGAACAATGATGGAAACCTGAACTCTCAAATAGTCTAGCACGAATTCAGATGTAAAAACGGAGGTGAATGTAATTTCGGATTATTTGAAACCCAATATGCCACTGCCGCAGTATCTGCCCTATGCCCGGTTTCTTCTCGACGCTGACCTGAGCCACACGGCAAAGCTGCTCTACACGCTCCTGCTCGACCGTGCGACACTCTCCCAGAAAAATAATTGGGTGGACGATCAGGGACGCATTTATGTGATCTATCCGCTTTCCAACCTGGCGAAAGATTTGGGGTGCTGCGTTTCCAGTGTGACACGCTCTTTTGCTGAACTGGAAAAAGCGGAACTTGCCGAGCGAGTGCGCTACGGCTTTTCTAAACCCAGCCACATTCTGCTCAAAGTTCCGCATACTGTGCAGAATTGCGCAGTCCTAGTATGCACCAGCGCACAAGCTGACTGTGCAGAAACGCACAGTACGATTGCGCAAAAATGCACACCTAACCAACGTAATAAGAACAACCCGAATGATAACCACCTGATAGGAGCAAACAATGCTCGTCTTTCATTGGGAGAATACCAGAATGTCTTTCTGACAGAAAAGGAGTACAAACGGCTCAAGGCTGACTTTGCAGGGCTAGACAGCTTAATTGAGCATTTGTCCGCTTATATTCAGTCCACCGGAAGAAAGTACACCGACCATGCCGCCACCCTACGTATCTGGGCGAAACGGCAAAAGTCAGAACAGAAGCAAGCACCGGGCATCCCTGACTACACATTCAAGGAAGGAGAAAGCCTATAGAGACAATTGAAAAAACTTTGGAACAGTCCATTTCCATTATTCCCGAAAACACTGAGGATTATTATAGCGAGGATGTCCTGCTTTATTGCGGAAAATGTCATACCCCAAAAGAAGCATTCTTTGTAAAGGGCATTGCCCTGATGGGCAAAAACAAACACCCAATCGAATGCAGTTGCCAGCGCACGGAAAGAGAAAAACAAGAAACCCTTATCAGCCAGCAAAAGCACAACGACCTTGTGCCGCGGCAACCCCACTACAATGGAGGTGGTCACTCAAACCAATGCCGTCAAGTCTCCGACTGACAGCCCGAAAACCACGAAGCTGGTGTACACGGTGGAAGAGATCGCACGAATGCTGGCCATCAGCCTGCGCTCTGCCTACAACCTGTGCAACAGCACCACCGAGTTCCGTGTTCTGCGGGTAGGCGGAAGCATCCGTGTACCGAAGGACAGTTTCGATGCGTGGCTCAACCGGGCAGCTTGATAAGGAGGCAACAGTATGGCATATATTACGAAGCGCGGCAACTCTTACAGCGTCCGCTACACCTACGAAGATGAACACGGCAAGAGCTGCGACAAATGGGAGAGCTTTCCCACCAACTGGACGGTGGAGGAAATGCGGGCGGCTCTGGACAGCATGGAGGACCCTATCCTGCATCTGGCAGTCCACCTCACACTGGTGGGCGCACTGCGAGAGGGCGAGATCGTAGGTCTGACCCCGGAAGATCTCGATTTTGATGCCGCAGATGGCATCGGAACGTTCCGTATCAACAAGTCCATGCAGCGGGTGCGAAAAGAAGCCCTGAATCAAGTAGACGATGGCTGCATCATCAAGGTATTCCCGGACAAGCTGGAACGCAGCACCACTTCCCTCATCCTGAAAAGCACCAAAACCGCATCCTCCTGCCGTACCATCTTCATGACCTCTGCACTAAAAGAAGAATTGAAGAAGTGGCTGAATCAGCTGGCGGCAGACGAGAGAAAAGACCCGACACTCTACCATGACAGCGGAATGCTGTTCCGTCTGCCCAACGGTCTGGCGGTGGAGCCAGTACTCATCCGCAAAAAGTTCCTGAAATGGCAGGACGAACACCCGGAATTCCCCCGTATTGTGTTCCACGGTCTGCGGCATTCCAGTGCCACCTATCAGTTGATGATTTCCGGCGGCGATGTGAAGGCCGTTCAGGGCACCACAGGACACGCTACGGCAGATATGCTGGTGAACACCTACGCTCATATCCAGCAGTCCTCTCGTGTAGAGCTTGGGAAAAAGTTTGAAGAAGGGTTCTA
>VOFD01001138.1_pt1 | contig 10102 bp, 19 predicted proteins | sample 5384101 | NCBI WGS metagenome assembly VOFD01 (sample SAMN12384723, study PRJNA508395) | human gut metagenome | isolation source: healthy gut C | host: Homo sapiens
AGGTGGGTGACACCGTGGAGGTCTATGTCATCTCTTTCGACAAGGAGAAGAAGAAGATCTCCCTGGGCATGAAGGACCACAGCCAGGACCCCTGGACCGTGTTCACCAGCACCTACCAGGTGGGCGACGTGGCCAATGTCCGCGTAGTCAAGCTGATGACCTTTGGCGCCTTTGCCGAGGTTGTGCCCGGTGTGGACGGCCTGACAACAACTCCCGCCTGGCCACCGTCATCGCCAAGGCCAAGGCCGTGAACATGCCCAACGACAACATCAAGCGCACCATCGACCGCGCCCTGGGCTCCGGCAACACCGACGACTACGAGAGCGTGGTCTACGAGGGCTACGGCCCCAACCTGATCCAAGACAAAAAAGCGATTTACTTCATGGGCGTGGAGAGCAACGAAAAGCAGAATTTAGAGAATTTCAGCCGAAACGTTCTGGAATACGGGCTATATGGAAGATCATGTGCTGGCCTACAAAGCGCCGCTCTATGGCAGAAGGACAGCCCAGATGAAGCTCTTGCCCTTTGAGTTTGCAGATACCTGCCGGTGCTTCAAACACTTTTCCCCTGAGGACAAGGCGCTGATTTACGGCATTGCGGGCGGGACCCCCAATACCTGCTGCAGATGAACGACTGCCTCAGTGTGGAGGACAACATCAAAAATACGTTCCTGAATCCCACCTCCGCCCTTTTTGAGGAGCCGGAGAATTTATTAAAGCAGGAGGTGCGGGAGCCGGCCCTGTACAATGCGATGATTACCGCCATTGCAACGGGGGCCTCCCGCATGTCGGAGATTGCGACGAAGGTGGGGAGGATACCAGCCTTTGCGCCAGTTATCTGAAAAACCTGATGGCGCTGGGGCTCGTCCAAAGGGAAACCCCGTATGGGGAAAAGGCGTCGCGGAAGTCGATTTATACGATTGAGGATCATATGTTCCGATTTTGGTCGGTTTATCCCGGAAAATCACTCGATCATTGCCCGCGGCGCGGCCGACCTGACCTATCGGCGCATCGAGCCCCATCTGTCGGATTATATGGGAAAGGTGTTTGAGGAAATCTGCAAGCAATTTCTCTGGAACCTGTTGCTCAGCGGCCAGTCCCCGGTTGCATTTCAGGAACTGGGCCGCTGGTGGGGAACCGACCCAGCCACCCGCAGCCAGACGGAAATTGACATCATGGGGGGAGCAGGATAAAGATTGCGCGCTGTTTGGTGAATGTAAATGGACCAATGAAGCCGTGGATGTGGGTGTGCTGGAGAAACTGGTGAGGCGAAGCCGCCTGTTCCATTACCGCCGTGTACACTTTTATCTCTTTGCGAAAAAAATGGGTTCACGAAGGGGTGCATGGAGAAAGCCAAAGAAATGGGCAATGTGAGAACCATCACATATCGTGACATGCTGAAGGGGTTGCTTCCCGAGGAAGAGAGCTGTAAATGGAGTAAGTCCCGATAGAAGGCGATTGGCAAGCCCTGTATGGCTTATTGTAGAAAAATACCGTAGCAATAACCCCAACGTAGCAAGCACGTAGGCTTCCCCTCGGGGGAAGCTGTCAACGCGTAGCTGACTGATGAGGGGCGATGTGGAGGATCGGCGGGGAGAGGAACCCCGCAGCTACCTTGGGCCGGTGGGGCTATTACCAACGCTGGGGAATCTCAACGCTCGCCCTCATCCGACCCGGCCTACGGCCGGCCCACCCTCCCCCCCAGGGGAAGGCGATTGGCGGGCCCTGTGGGGCCTACTGTAGAAACTACCGTATCAAAAACCCCAACGTAGCAAAGCACGTAGGCTTCCCCTCGGGGGGAAGCTGTCACCGCAGGTGACTGATGAGGGGGCGCTCAAGAGGATGATGATCTCCTTCGTCCTCGTCGTCGCCGTCATGACGGGGATCAGCGCCTTCCTCTTTGGCCCCACCATCTGGGGGGCGGCCAACATGCTTGGGGGCGTCCTTTTGGGCCTCATCGTGGTGGCCCTGAGTATTCCGATGCAAAGAAGGACATCAAGAAGTGGACCACCCCCAAAACCCGGCAGGAGATCTTCGACCGCTATGAGGAGGAGAAGCTGGACTATCAGGGGCCAGCTGCTGGCCCGCCCCCAGCGGAACGTGCTGATCACCGCCCGGCGGGAGGTGCTGCAAGAGGCCCTGGCGGAGGAAAGGAAAAGCACGCCCAGACCACCGCCGCCCTGGAGGCGCTCTACGAGGAGGACGTGATTTTCCCCAAATACCGCCGCCTGCTGCTCATATGCTCTCTGTATGAGTACATCCAGTCCGGCCGGTGCGACAAGCTGGAGGGCCCCGACGGGGGCTTACGCCCTGCTGGAGACCGAGATCCAGCAGAAAAAGATCGTGGCCGACCTGGGCGACCTGGATTGGAAGGAGGCCCGGATCATGCAGTACGGCGCCTATAACGCCTTCCAGGAGATCAAGGAGCAGGCCGTCGCCATGTCCCTGGAGCTGGACCGCAGGGTGGCCGAGCGGTGCAGGCAGAAACAAAGGAAGCCCCCGCCCCTTGACAAAGGGGCGAGGGCGGCTATACTACAGGTAAAGAGGGTCGGCTATGTAGTTGGCCTTAACAGTTACTGTTTAAGTTGAAAAAGTAACCGCTTGGGTGCCAGCCAGGCGGTTACTTCCTTTTCCTGGTGTGGTTTCCCGGCCCTCGAAAGAGGGAGATGAGGGCAACCACCACAAGGATGATTTGACAAACTTCTGAGATCGTCAGCGTGATCGTCATAGCAAGCCACTCCTTTCTTGAAAAGAGAGGCCATCGGAAGATCTCCTCTCTTTCAGAGTCCCCCTTGGGGAAGGGGCGAAAAAAGAGGCCAACCACCTGTGATAACCGGCAAACTTTGCCTGCCTGTACAGCGTCTTTAGGATACCACAAACCGGAAAATTTGACAAGGCTCGCCTGGGGGCATGATACCCCGGAACCCGCCGCCGCTGCCGGTTTCCCAGGTTCTTCCCTCGGAAAAAACCCCCGCCCCTTGACAAAAGGGGCGAGGGCGGCTATACTACAGGTAAAGAGGGTCGGCTATGTAGTTGGCCTTAAAGACAATTAAAAATGAGTAACCGCTTGGGGACCAGCCAGGCGGTTACTTCCTTTTCCTGGTGTGGTTTCCCGGCCCCTCGAAAGAGGGAGATGAGGGCAACCACCACAAGGATGATTTGACAAACTTCTGAGATCGTCAGCGTGATCGTCATAGCAAGCCCTCCTTTCTTGAAAAAAAGAGGCCATCGGAAGATCTCCTCTCTTTCATGGAGTCCCCAAGATTGGGGGGGAAGGGGCGAAAAAGGGCCTCATCGGTGGGGTAGAAAGACGATTTTCCCAGGTTCGGTTTCCGTTTCCCAACCACCTGTGATAACCGGCAAACTTTGCCTGTTTGGATAGCGGGTTTATTATAGCATGGATGGGGAAGGTTGACAAGATTCGGCTGGGGGTGATGACCGACCCTCATCCGACCCGGCCCGGGTCCGGACCTTCCCCCCAGGGGAAGGCGTTGGCAAGCCCGTGGCTGGCTCAGAAAACTACCGTAGCAAAAACCCCAACGTATCGTAGTAGCGTAGGCTTCCCCATTCGGCTGGGGGTGATGACCGACGCTGTGGAATCTTCGAGGCTCGCCTCATCCGACCCGGCCCGAAGGTTGGCCCACCTGCCCCCAGGCGAAGGCAATTGGCCCTGCATGGCTTATGTAGAAAAGTGGCCGGAGGGGAGACCGGCTACGGGCCGGGAAGCCCTGATGGGACAGGGCGGCCCCGGGGCCGGGGGACAGGCTGTCCTCTGTGGGCAGGTCATTACCCTGCCAAGGGGTCCCCTCCGTCTGGATGGGAGGTCACGGTATCCGCCGGAGGAGGCGGGGGGTTTCTCTGCGCCCTGCTGACGGGGAGAAAGCCGGCCTGGATGAGGGGACCCAGAACTGCCTCAACCGGGTGGGCCTGGGCCATGTGGTGGTGGTTTCGGGGGCTCCACGTCTCCTGTTTGGCGGGCTTTCTGACCCTGTTTTTGGACCCGGCCCTGCTGGTTGTGCTGGCCCCTCTTCTGCCTGATGACCGGCAGCGGGCCGGGGACGGTGCGGGCTGCCATCCTCTGCGCCCTGGCCCTGGCGGCCCCCCGGCTGGGCGGGAGTACCACCCCTGACGGGGCTGTGCTTGCCCTGCTGGTGCTGCTGGCGGCGAACCCTTACAACGTTGCCAACGCGGGGCTGCAGTTTTCCTTTCTCGCCACCCTGGGCATCCTCCTCTTTGGACGGCGGTGGAGCCAGGGGTGGCTGGAAAGCTCCCCAAGGCCTGGCGGCGGTGGGCCAAGCCCCTGGTGGGGGTGGCGGCCATCAGCCTGGGGGCCATGGTGTTTACGGTCCCCTGTCGGCCCTGTATTTTGGGAGGTTCTCCCTGCTGGCGCCCCTGTCCAACCTGCTCACGGCCTGGTCGGTGACCCTGGCCTTCGTGGGGGGCGCGGCGTCGGTGGCCGTGGGGGCGGTCTGCTTTCCTTTGGGCCGGGCCTGGCGGCGCTGGTGGGGCTTCCCATCCGCTTTTTTTTCTGTGGTATGCTGAAAAGGCCGGCCGCCTGAGCTTGGCGGCGGTGGAGCTGGGGCAGGGGTATTACGCCCTGTGGGCCCTGTTTGTCTATGGGCTGGCGGCGCTGTATCTGCTGGCCCGGGCAGGGAAGCGGCCCATCCTGCCGGTGTGCGCCGGGGTGGCCACCCTGTGTCTGTCCGCCCTGCTCACCGCCCAGACGGCGGCCCGGGAGGACCTGGCCCTCACCGTTTTAGACGTGGGCCAGGGGCAGAGTATCGTGGTCCAGTCGGCGGGGGTACGGGCCCTCATCGACTGCGGCGGGAGCCTGGACCCGGGGACCGGGCGGCCACCTATCTCCAGTCCCAGGGGAGGAGCACCCTGGACCTGCTCATCCTCACCCACTTTCACGAGGACCACGCTGGGGGCGTGCTGGAGCTGCTGGACCGGGTCAAGGTGGGGCCATCGCCATGCCCGACGTGGACCGGGACAGCCCCCTCCGCCAGGCCATCGAGGCCAAGGCGGCCCAGCAGGGATCCCCATCCGCTCCATCACGGAAAACACACGGGCGGAGCTGGGCCTGGCCCGGCTCACCCTTTACCGGCCCGTGGAGGGTGGGAAGGAGAGCAACGAGAAGTGCCTGTCGGTCCTCTGCGCCAAGGACGGCTGGGAGGCCCTGATCACCGGGGACATGCCGGCGGAGGAGGAAGCCCTGCTGGCGGCCCGGGAGGAGCTGCCCGATGCAGAGGTCCTGGTGGCGGGGCACCACGGGTCCCAATACGCTACCGGCGAGAAGCTGCTGGCGGCGGTCACCCCGGAGCGGGTGGTGATCTCCGTGGGCGACAATGCCTACGGCCACCCCGCGCCGGAGACCCTGGAACGCATCCAGGCGGCGGGGGCGGAGGTCTACCGCACCGACTGGCACGGCGGGGGTGACGGTGCGTGCCCCGTGAGGAAGCGCCCCGCCCCAAGAGAAAATTCCCACAGGGAGGAGACAAATGGCAAAAAAAGAACGACAAAGCCGCCGGCCAGGAGGCCTACCGGCGGCTGAAAAAGGACATCTCCCAGGGGACCATCGGCTCCCTGTACCTTTTCCACGGGAGGAGGCCTACCTCCGGGACCACTACCTGGACCAGATGAAGGCCAAGCTCATCCCCAAGGGGATGGAGAGCTTTAATTATCACCTGCTGCCGGGGAAAACCCTCACCGCCCAAAAGCTGGCGGAGACGGTGGACGCCCTGCCCATGATGAGCGAGCGGACCTTGGTGGTGGTGAACGACTACGACATTTTCAAAGGCCCCCGAGGGGGAGCGGGCCGCCCTGACCCAGATTTTTTCCGACCTGCCCGACTACTGCTGCCTGGTCTTTGTCTACGACACGGTGCCCTATAAGAGCGACGCCCGGATGAAGAAGCTGGCCGGGGCCATCAAGGAGAAGGACCAGGTGGTCCAGTTTGTCCGCCAGGGGCAGAACGATTTGGTGGACTGGGTCGCCCGCCGCTTTCGGGCCCTGGATAAGGACATCGGCACCGAGGAGGCCAAGTACCTCATCTTCCTGTGCGGGGACCTGATGACCACCCTCATCTCGGAGATTGGCAAGGTGGGGGCCTATGCCAAAGCAGCCCCGGGTCACCCGCCAGGACATCGACGCCGTGGCCATCCCGGTGATCGACGCGGTGGTGTTCCAGATGACCGACGCCCTCACCCGGAAAAATCTGGACAAGGCCTTCTCCGTCCTGGGCGACCTCCTCCGCCTCCAGCAGGCCCCCATCAAGATTCTGGCTGTCCTGGGGAAGCAGCTCCGCCAGCTCTACTCCGCCCGGGTGGCCCTGGAGTCCGGCCAGGGGGAGCCGGTGGCTCATGGACCTGTGGGGATGCGCTCGTCCTATCCGGCGGAGAAGTCTTGGGGGGCCCGCCACCACGGGCTGGACTGGTGCAAAAAAGGCCATGCGTCGGTGCGCCGAGACCGACCTGGCCATGAAGTCGGTCTCCGGGGCCGACGGCAAGGACCTGCTGGTCTCCCTGGTGCTGGAGCTGGCGGCGGGAGGCACGGCATGTTAAAGATCCAAGAGGCCATCGTGGTGGAGGGCCGGTACGACAAGAACACCGTCTCCCAGGTGGTGGACACGGTGATTCTGGAGACGGGGGGGGCTTTGGCATTTTCAAGGACCGGGAGACCCTGGCCCTCCTGCGGCGGCTGGGGGGAGAAGCGAGGACTCATCGTCCTCACCGACTCCGACGGGGCGGGCTTTGTCATCCGCAACCGCATAAAGGCGCTCTGCCCAAGGACCAGGTGAAGCACGCCTACATCCCCGACCGGCCCGGCAAGGAAAAGCGCAAGCGCCGACCCCGGCAAGGAGGGCAAGCTGGGGGTGGAGGGGATGTGCCCCCAGGTGCTGGAGGAGGTGCTCCGCCGGGCGGGGGCCACCGTCCTGGACCAGGGGGAGGCCCCGGACCAAGGCCGACCTCTTTGCCTGGGGCCTGTCCGGGGGGGGGAGCCGGGAAAAGCGCCGGCGGCCAAGGCCCGCCCTCTTTTGCCATGCTGGGCCTGCCCTCTATGACCGTGGTAGGCGTGGCTCAGGGCGCTCCCGAGGAGATCATGCAGGGTCTGCGCGAAAACTTCCAGGGCGAGTGCTCCGAGGTCGGCATGTACCTGGCCATGGCCCGCGTGGCCCATCGCGAGGGCTACCCCGAGATCGGTCTGTACTGGGAGAAGGCCGCCTATGAGGAGGCCGAGCACGCTGCGAAGTTCGCTGAGCTGCTGGGCGAGGTCGTGACCGATTCCACCAAGAAGAACCTGCAGCTGCGCGTAGAGGCCGAATGCTCCAGCGGGTGGATGAGATGACCATGCTCCTCAACCGCACCAGTTACGACAACCGGCTGCGCCGGCTCCATGAGCCTGTCACCATCCAGTTTTTCGACGTGGATCTCTTCAAATATGTCAACGACGAATATGGCCATTTCTACGGGGACCAGTGCCTGGGGAAGATCGGGAGGTTCATCCGCAGCGTCTATGGCAAGCACGGCAAGTGCTACCGGATTGGCGGCGACGAGTTCTGCGTGATCCTGGATTCCGACCAGTGCCCGGTGGAGGAGCTCAACACCCGGTTTTTCACCGCCCTGGGAAAGCACCGGGGGGAGACGCCCGCTTTCCCTACCTCTCCCTGGGCTACACCCGGTATGACCCCCGCCCGGGAGACTGTGGAGGACGCCGTGCGCACGGCGGACGCCATGCTGTACCGCTACAAGAGCGGAATAAAATCAAATACGGTCCCATTGCCCGTGCCGCCGGCCAGGGACCGGAGGAGGGCCGGAATTCCGGCCAGACGACCCTGGACACCAGCGGGCTGATTGACCGGACCTTCGCCGCCTTTTCCAGCAACGCCCAGCGGGGCTATCTCTACCTGTGCAATATGGAAACGAGGGTGTCCCGCTGGTCCCAGTCGGCGGTGGAGTATTTCGGCCTGCCGGGGGAGTACATCTTTGAGTCGTGGAAGCTCTGGGAGAGCTACATCCATCCCCAGGACCGGGCCATGTACCACGAGAGCATCGAGGCGGTCCTGGCCGGGCGTAAGCTGGTCCATGAGATGGAATACCGGGTGCGGAACCGCCAGGGGGAATACGTCGTCTGCACCTGCCGGGCCATCGTGCTCCGGGGAAGGACGGAGAGCCCAGACTCTTTGCGGGCACCATCGTCAACCACGGCATTGCGGTGGAGGTGGACGCCATCACCAACCTGCACACCAGCGCGGAGTTTACCAAAAGCGTCCACCAGCTCATCGAAGAGGGGACCCCCGCCTGCGTCATCGAGCTGGGCATCGAGCACTTCCGCCACGTCAACGCCATGTACGGCCAAGAGGGCGGGGACCAGGTGCTGCGGCTGTTTGCCATCGAGCTGCGGGACCTGGTGGAGGGCCGGGGCTGCGTGTTCCGCCTGGAGGGGGCGAAGTTCGCCCTGTATCTCCGCCACGCCGACCGGCGGGAGGCCCGGGAAATTTTCCAGAGCCTCCGCCGGATCTCGGAGAGCAACATCAAGATCCAAAAGTTCCGCATCCCCCTGCGCCTCTATGGCGGCGCGGTTTTCCTGGACGACCGGCACACGTACGATGCCTACACCGTCCGCAGCGGCCTGATCTATGCCATGGAGCAGTCCCGGCTGAGCTACCGCAGCGAGCTGGTCTTTTTAGAAGAGGTCCGCCAAACCATCCATGGAGAGAACGTCCAGCTCCATGCCCAGATCCACCGCAGCGCCATGGAGGGCTGCAGAAACTTCTTCCTGTGCTACCAGCCCATCGTCTCCCTTCTCTACAGGAAGATCCTGGGGGCCGAGGCCCTGCTGCGCTGGGGGGAGCCCTATGGGGGTGGTCCCCTGGCCGGACAGCTTCATCCCTGGCTGGCGGACGAGCTGCGGTTTTTCCAGTCCCACGGCATCGCCGTGGCCATCGACGACTTCGGCACCGGCACCTCCTCCCTCACCCTGCTGCTGCAGCTTCCCTTTGATGAGCTGAAGGTGGACAAAACCCTTGTTTCGGAGGCCCTTACCAACCCCAACAACCGCTGCGTGATGGAATACGTCCTGCAGGGGGTGCCAGCAGGTGGGGCTGCGCACCTGCGTGGAGGGCATCGAGACCCAGGAGCAGCACGACCTGGTGGCCTCCCTGGCCGGGGACTGTTACCAGGGGCTACTACTGCTGCAAGCCCCTGCCCATCGAGGAATTTCTGGCCTTCTGGGACGGCCAGAAGGCATAAGCCAAAAAACAAAACCGGCGTGGACACAGGGGTTTCGTGTCCACGCCGGTTTTTCAGCGGGATAGGAGCTGTTTTTCTTGGCGTCGTAGTCCTCCTGGTTGATGACCCCGCTGTCCAGCAGGTCCTTGAAGACCCGCAGGGCGTTGGCGATGTTTCCTGGTAGGACTGGGGTTCCTCGTCGGGGGCCGCCCACCAGGGCGTTCAGCCGCTCCTGGAGGAGGATGGGGGAGAGAACGGGGAGGAAGAGGGCCAGCAGCAGGCAGGGGAGGGTGAGCTCCGAGGCCAGGCCCACGGACCGGGACAGCCGGTCAACCCGCTGGGCGCTCTGATAGGTCCAGTAGACATAGTAGCAGGGCACGAACAGGCACAGCAGCAGCTTCGTGGTGGGGTTGCGGTAGGGGGCGCCCTTGACCTGGTTCAGGGCGCCGGTGACCCGGTAGACCCAGAGAAACAGCCACACGCCGAAGGTGAAGACCAGCAGGAGGGAGTGCTTGAGCAGGTCACAGTAGAGGGAGAGGGGGGGGCGCCCTCCTCGGCTTCTTCAGCTTCCTCCGGCCGGGGGAAAGACGGACGGGCGCTGGGGAAGCCCTCGGGGTGGACGATCCAGAGCCCGGCGAAGAAGAGGGCCGCCGCCGTGAAGGCTGGTCAGCACGCTGGCGCCGGTGTCGTGGCGTGGTGATGAGCCAGGTGGTGAAGGGTAGATCCCTGGACCACAAAGGTCAGCGCCCCCCAGGGCGGCGGGGAGGAACCACAGCCTGCGGGCCGCCTCCTCCAGGGCAGGGAGGTAGCTGGTGAGCAGGGCCAGGGCGATGCCGAAGACGGCCAGGTAACTCAGCAGGGCCAGCAGGCAGG
>VOFD01002240.1_pt1 | contig 10071 bp, 14 predicted proteins | sample 5384101 | NCBI WGS metagenome assembly VOFD01 (sample SAMN12384723, study PRJNA508395) | human gut metagenome | isolation source: healthy gut C | host: Homo sapiens
AATAGCTCTGGCCGAAGGTCATGAAGAAGCGGATACGCGTACCTCGGGGATGTTCTCGGCCAGAGACTCGATCTCCTCGTGGTGGAGCAGGTACATATCCTTCTCGCCCACCTTGTCGAAGTCGTACTCCCGCTTGATGCTCATGGCCGGAATTTCGACCCAGCGGCCGTCCTCCCAATAGCTGCCGGGGGCAGACCTCCGCAGGTTCACCTCGGGGTTGAAGTTAGTGGCGAAGGCGTGGCCGTGGTCGCCGCCGTTGCAGTCCAGGATGTCGATGGTGTCGATGGTGTCGAACTCGTGCTTCTTGGCGTAGGCGCAGTAGGCCTGCGTCACGCCGGGATCAAAGCCGGTGCCCAGCAAGGCGGTGAGCCGGCCTGCTCGAACTTCTCCTTGTACGCCCACTGATAGGAATAATCGAAGTAGGCCGAGAATCCCTTCTCCTTGCAGCGCTTCTCATAGGCGGCCTTCCATGCCCGGCTCCTCAATGTCCTCGGGCTCATAGTTGGCGGTATCCATGTAATTGACGCCGCACTCAAGGCAGGCGTCCATGATGGTCAGATCCTGATACGGCAGGGCGATGTTCATGACCAGATCGGGCTGGCAGCTCTTAATGAGGGCGACCACTTCTTCCACCTTGTCAGCGTCCACCTGGGCAGTGGTGATCTTGGTGGCGGTCTTTCCGGCCAGTTCGGCGGCCAGGGCGTCACACTTGGACTTGGTGCGGCTGGCGATGCACAGCTCGGTAAAGACCTCGCTGACCTGGCAGCACTTGCGGATGGCCACGTTGGCCACGCCGCCGCAGCCGATCACTAATACTCTGCTCATAATCACTTCTCCTTTGTTCTTCTCATACGCCCCGGTCCCCTCCGGGGGCTAGATATTGTGTTTTTATTGGGACAGGGCCAGCAGCAGCTCCCGCAGCACCTTGCAGGCCGCAGCCGTGGATACGCCGCTGGGGTCCAGCATGGGGGCCAGCTCGTTCACATCCGCCCCCACCACGTTGGCTTTGGCCACCATCTGAATGGCCTCCAGCAGCTGGGGGAAGGTGACGCCGCCCGCCTCGGGGGTGCCGGTTCCGGGGAAGGCGGAGGGGTCCAGGCAGTCCAGGTCGATGGTGAGATAGACCGGGGCCCGGCTGGCCTCCAGGGTCTGGACCAGCTCCTCCAGGCCGTCAAAGGTGAAGAGGGTGCAGGTCCGTGTGCTCCCTGGCGAAGCGGAACTCCTCCCGTTCCCCGCTGCGGATACCGAACTGGTGGATGCGTCCGTCTCCCAGCAGGTCGTGGCAGCGGCGGATGACGCAGGCATGGCTGAGTTTCGCACCCAGGTAGTCGTCCCGCAGGTCGGCATGGGCGTCAAAGTGGATGATATGTACGTCGGGCCAGCGCCGCTGGATGGCCCGGAAGCTGCCCAGGGTCACCAGATGCTCGCCCCCAAGCAGCACAGGCAGCTTGCCTGCGGCCAGAATCTCCTCCGCCCGGCTCTCAATGTCCAGCAGCGCCAGCTCCGCGCTGCCAAAGCACAGCTCCAGATCACCGCTGTCGAAGATGCGATAGTCGGTCAGGTCCTTGTCCTGGTAAGGGCTGTACGTCTCCAGGCCGAAGCTCTCATGGCGCATGGCGGAGGGGCCGAACCGGGCGCCGGGACGGAAGCTGGTAGTGGAGTCGAAAGGAGCGCCGAACAGAACGATGCGCGCTTCCTCAAAGCTGCTGTCACAGCCGATAAAGGTCTCGATATTGGGATCCATCTTCACTCTACCTCCTTCAGCATCTCTTCCAAAAACGCCGGCAGGCAGAAGGCCCCCATGCAGGCGGACGGTGTAATACTGCGTCTTCAAATGGAGCCCCAGCCACTTGTCCCGGTCGAAGTCATCTACCGGGTGATACTTCTTGCTGGCAAAGCCGAACAGCCAGTAGCCGGCGGCATAGGTGGGGATATGGGCCTGATACACCCGGCTGATGGGGAAAGTGCTGACGATGCGCTTGTGGCTGCGCTGCATGGCCTCCGCGTCGTGGCGGTAGAAGGGGCTGCCCTGCTGATTGACCATAATGCCGTCATCCCGGAGGGCGTTGTAGCAGATGCCGTAGAACTCCCGGGTAAAGTAGCCCTCCGAGGGGCCGAAGGGGTCAGTGGAGTCCACGATGATCAGGTCATACTGGGCGTGGCGGCGGCGGATGAACCGCAGGGCGTTGTCGAAGTAGATGTGCACCCGGGAGTCATCCAGGCGGCAGGCGTTCTCCGGCAGATAGCGCCGGCAGGCCTCCACCACCTGCTCGTCCATCTCCACCAGGTCGATGGACCGGATGCACTCGTACCGGGCCAGCTCCTTCACCACGCCGCCGTCCCCCGCACCGATGACCAGCACGTCCTGCACATGGGGGTGGACGGCCATAGGCACGTGGGTGATCATCTCGTCATAGATGAACTCGTCCCGCTCAGTGAGCATCACATTGCCGTCCAGGGCCAGGACCTTGCCGAACTCTGGGGTGTCGTAGATGTCGATCTGCTGGTACTCGCTCCGGTGGGAGTAGAGGTGCCGGTCCACCCGCATGCTGTGCTTCACGTCGGGGGTATGAAATTCGCTGAACCAGAGCTCCATTTACTGCGCCTCCTGTGTGAGTATGTTGATCTCCTCGAATCTCCGGGTCCTCGGGTCCGGTCATGGAGCAGCCCCTTCTCCTTGGCGTAGCGGATGTAGTCCAGGATCTCCGCCGTGATCCGCTCCCCAGGGGCCAGGATGGGGATGCCGGGGGGATAGCACATAACGAATTCGCTGCACACCTGTCCCACACTGTCCTCCAGGGGGACGCTGCGCTTGTCCGCGTAGAAGGCCTCCTGGGGGCTGGTGACCACCTCGGGGGCGATGTATTCCTGGTTCATCAGGCCGCTGCCGTCGGTTTGATAGCGGCGGCGGATCTCCGCCAGGGCGCTGACCAGCCGCTCCAGCTCCTGGGGCCGGTCCCCGATGGACAGATAGGCCAGGATGTTGCCGATATCCCCGAACTCGATCTGGATGTCGTACTCGTCCCGGAGCAGGTCGTAGACCTCGATGCCGGCCAGGCCCACGTCCCGGGTGTGGACGCTGAGCTTGGTGGGGTCGAAGTCGAAGATGGAGTCGCCGTTGATGAGCTCCCGGCCGAAGGCGTAGTACCCGCCCACGGCGTTGATCTCCTCCCGGGCGTACTCCGCCATGGCGCACACCTGGCGAAAGACCTCCCGGCCGCGGAGGGCCAGGTTGCGGCGGCTGATATCCAGGCTGGACATCAGCAGATAGCTGCCCGAGGTGGTCTGAGTCAGGTTGATGATCTTCCGCACATGCCCCTCGTGGATGCCGGGGCCGATGAGCAGGAGGCTGACTGGGTCAGGCTCCCGCCGCTCTTGTGCATGGACACGGCGGCCATGTCCGCCCCGGCTTCCATCGCTGACACCGGCATGTGGTCCCCGAAGTAGAAGTGGGTGCCGTGGGCCTCATCGGCCAAGCAGTACATTCCGGCGTCGTGGGCCATTTTCACGATGGCCCGCAGATCGCTGCAAATGCCATAGTAGGTGGGGTTGTTCACCAGCACCGCCACAGCGTCTGGGGGTTCTCCCCGGATAGCCGGACGGGCCACCTGCTCCCGCTTCATGCCCAGGAGATGCCCAGGCGCGGGTCCACCTCCGGGTTGACATACACCGGAATGGCGCCGCAGAGCACCAGGGCGTTGATCACGCTGCGGTGCACATTGCGGGGCATGATGATCTTATCTCCCCGCTTGCAGGTGGACAGCACCATGGTCTGCACCGAGCTGGTGGTGCCCCCCACCATCAGAAAGGCGTGGGCCGCGCCGAAGGCGTCGGCGGCCAGCTCCTCCGCCTCACGAATGACGGAGATGGGGTGGCACAGGTTGTCCAGGGGCTTCATGCTGTTTACATCAATGCTGACGCACTGCTCCCCCAGGAATTCCGTCAGCTCCGGGTTGCCTCGTCCCCGCTTATGCCCGGGCACATCAAAGGGAACCACCCGCATCTGCCGGAAGGTCTGGAGCGCCTCGTAGATCGGGGCCTTGTTCTGGTCCAGGGTATGCTCTTCTTTCATCTGCCAACACCTCGAAGCACAAAAAAACACAAGCTGCATTTGAACAGCTTGTGTTTGGATCAATTTGTACACGATAAGCTCCAAGTCCCCTGTCCGGCCGCGATGGCGGACAAACGCCTGCAAATAACAGCTGGGGGCGGGAGATATGTCTGGTACTGAGAGTCTATATAGCAACAAGATACTTTTACTACTCTTTTATTGACCGTTTCACAAGTCTGCGCAAATACGCATTTCGGTTATAAAGTAACCAACTTATAAAATTTGAGCTTTTAACTCAATCAATAAGGCGGTAACCCGCCAATCGGCAGTGGACCCGGCTGTCCGTATGGCCTTAACTCCCGCAGGAGTGGTCCCAGTATTCTTGGCCAGATAAACTCCAGTCAGATTGCTACAAAATATAGCATAGAACTTCCGATATGTCAATCGTTTTTCCCGGGATATTTGGAGGGCAAAGGGCGGGACGCACTTTGCCCCTCCTCCCGCGCCTCCCCGCGCTCCGCCAATGTGCCGGCCTCTGACTCTCCGTACACTTGGACCCCGTGTTCCTCCAGCAGGCGGGCGGTCACACCGGAGCCCTCAGTCAGCCTGCCGGTGAAGCTGCCGTCATAGATCTGCCCCCTGCCGCAGGAGGGGCTCCTCTCCTTCAGCACCGCCAGGGTGCACCCATGGGCCCGGGCCAGCTCCAGCACCTCTTCGGCTCCGATGCGGTACGCCTCCGTCACGTCCTTTCCCGCCCGGTCCACCACCCGGCCGTCTCTCTGGAGCTCCGCCGGCGGGCGGGGCGTGGGCAGGCCGCCCATCACCTCCGGGCACACGGGGATCAGCCGGTGCCCCAGCACCTCCAGCCGCGCCAGCTCCCCGCAGGGCCTGGAGGCCCCGTCGTACCGGCAGGGAGTCCCCAGCAGGCAGGCGCTGACCAAAATATCCATCTGTCTCTCCCCTTCCCCAACATCAGAAAAGGGCCCGCTGCGCCTTGCAGCGGGCCCTCGATCTGCTGTCAATGGGTCAAATAGTATTTCACCAAAGTCTGAAGCAGCTCGTCCCGGTCCACCTTGCGAATGAGGGCGCGGGCGTTGTTGTGGTTGGTGATATACGTGGGGTCTTCGGAGAGGATGTAGCCGACGATCTGATTGACTGGGTTATAGCCCTTTTCCTGCAGCGCCTGGTACACCGTAGTCAAGATCGCCTTGATCTCCAGATCCCGCTGATCGCCCAGCCGGAACTTCCGAGTGAAATCCATCTCATCCATCGAACACACCTCCTGCAGCGTTGAAGTGGAACACTTGTGCTTAGTTTACTCCAAAAAGGAGGCGGTGTAAAGGGTATGGGGCAAAATTTTAAGAAAAATTTAGGACTCCTCCGGCTCCTGCCGGCCCTTCTGCTCCGCCGGCACCCCTCCACCCGCAGGAAGCAGCACAGCAGGTACACAGCGGCCACCAGAAGGGCGGCCACCGCCAGCTCCTCGCTGGGCTGGCCGAAGCGCAGATAATACTGGGTGGACATCTCTGCCTTTTCCTCCATCAGACTGCCGGAAAACAGGGAATAGACCTGGGGATAGGCCAGCATCCCCGGAACCCCAGGCAAGCCAGCATCATGGCCAGGACCGGGAGCAGCATCCCCCAATGCCTCCGCTTCAGGCAGGGGAGCAGAGCCAGCACCCCTGCCATCGTCCAGACCGCCAGATAGAGTTCCTGCTGGTGCTGGTACCAGAATCTCGGCAGGAGAGTCTGCCGGTAGAGATACCAGAACCCTGCCAGGACGATGGGGCACAGAGCGGGCATGGCCTTGCTCCAGGCGAAGGGGGCCCGGGCCAGCCGGGGATGACCCCGCAGGTCGGGCAGCCGCACCGGGAGGTCCCCTCTCTCCCCCGCCAGCCGCCGGGCAGCCAGCTGAGTCAGAACGGTGAGGCCGCAGGTGCCCGCCAGCCATAGGGGCCCCAGAACAAGGACCAGCTGAAGCAGCGCGCCGGCATCCCCTCTCAGCAGTTGGAAAATCATGTTCTTCCACTGGCTCAGAACTGTGGGAAAAAGCACCTGAAACACCACGCCCCCCAGTTCTTCCGCCAGGGTCCAACTGACGCAAAAGCACATGGCCCAGCTGCCCAGGCGGAACCAGCGGGCGTGATAGGTGTAGTGAGCCTGGAGATAGATGCCGTAGGCCAGACAGCCCAGATAGAGGGCCCAGCACACCGGCACGGGGACGAACCTCCGCAGTAAATAAAGGCCAGTCCTCCACCGATGGCGAAGGCAAAGGAGAGCAGATTCTGCCAGTCGCTTTTCTGCAATGTGGGGACAGGGGCACCTGGGTCCAGCAGGGCATCCACCGTCACATCCAGTGCCCGGGCCAGAGAGAGCAGGGTAGGGACATCCGGGTAGCTCCTGCTCTCCCACCGGGAGACTGATTTGTTGGACACGCCGATGCGATCGGCCAGCTCCTGCTGGGTGAGCCCCCGCTCCCGGCGGTACCGTTTCAGCCGCTGGGCAAATTCCAGTTCATCCATGGTGTCTCCTCCTGTGATCCTTTCTTGCCTCTATCATACCGGAAAAACGTTCCCGCCGCCACCCCGGAGGGTGAGAATCTGTTCTCGCGGGACAGGAATTTGTTTCCGGAAGTGGAAAATCAGGTCTCCAGGCCGCAGAGGGGCACATAGGATGCGTCCCCTGCAAGATGTTGTAAACCTCCGGCTCACAGCACTGTGCATTGCCGACCGGCTCAGCTGTCTGTACAGGTCTCGCGATCTCGTCCATCACTCTTTCTTTCCGGGATCACAAATAAAAGGATCAAATGCCAGGAACTTGGGCAGGGGCACGTACTGGGGATCGGGGCCCTTGCCCGCACATCAGCTGGTCAAAGTCCAGCTCGGCGCAGTAGAACTCCTGCGTCCACGCCGTAGTTCTGGGCCACCAGGGGGTGGATCTGACCAAACACGCCCACCTCCTGGCCGTTGACCAGCACCTGGGCACAGCGGCCTGGGTGGTAGGAGGGATTGGGGATCTGAGGGGCCTCAAAGGTGACGTTCGCCGCCCGGATCTCTCCCAGGATGGCCTCCACCGCCCCCTTCAGGGCAAAGAAGTCCATTCCTTCGCCGTAAGCGCCCAGAGAGAGGACCTTCTCCTCGTCCGCCAGACCGTCGGCGCCGCCAGGGAGATAGATCCGGCCCACCTCGTAGAGCTTGGCGGACTTGTTGCGGTAGTTCTAGTTCCGGGTCAGGATCTCCAGCATGGAGGGGAGCACGGTGGTGCGCATGATGGAGGTATCCTCGCCCAGGAGGGTTGAGGATCTTGAAGGACTGGCGGCGGGGATCGTCCGAAGCCCAGCGGATCTTGTCGTAGCAGGTGGGGGAAATGAAGGAGTAGGTGATGATCTCGTCATAGCCGCATGCACGGCACACGCCCCCAAGGCGCGCTCCAGCTCCTGCTCAGGGGAGTAGCCGCCCAGGGTGGTCTGCCCCCGCATGAGGGTGACGGGGATGTTGTTGTAGCCGTGGAAGCGGGCCACCTCCTCGGCCAGATCGGCGATGCCCACCACGTCGCCACGCCAGGAGGGGCACGGTCACCTGATCTCCCTCCACCTGGAAGTCCAGCTTCTTGAGGATGGCGACCATCTCATCGGCGCGATATCGGTGCCCAGCAGGGCGTTGATCTTCTCAGGCTCCAGCTTCAGGACGCGGGGCTGGGGGACGTAGTTCAGGATGTCGATGACGCCGTCCAGCACCTCGCCGGCGCCCAGCAGCTCCACCAGCTCACAGGCCCGCTCCACGGCGGGGAGGGTGTTCATGGGGTCCAGGCCCTTCTCGTACTTGGCGCTGGCCTCCGTGCGCATACCCAGGGCCAGGGCGCCCTTGCGGATGGACAGTGGTGCCGTTGAAGTTGGCCGACTCAAACACCACGTCCGCGGTGTCGGAGACGATCTCGCTGTTCTCGCCGCCCATAATGCCCGCCAGACCCACGGCCCGGTGCTCATCGGCAATGACCAGGTATTGGGAGTGAGCTTACGCACGCTTCCGTCCAGGGTGGTGAGGTCCTCGCCCTCCTCCGCCCGGCGGACCACGATCTTGCCGCCCTTCACATAGCGGTAGTCGAAGGCGTGCATGGGCTGGCCGTATTCCAGCATGACGTAGTTGGTGATGTCCACGATGTTGTTGATGGGGCGCACGCCCATGGCGCGCAGCCGCTCCCGCATCCACTTGGGGGAGGGAGCAATCTTCACGTTGCGGACCATGCGGGCGGTGTATCGGGGGCACAGGTCGGCCGCGGGGGTCTCCACATCCAGCAGCTCCGGCAGCACGCCGGGGCCGCCGCCCTTCACCACCGGCTCGTGGAGGGCCAGGGGTGCGTCAAAGGTGGCGGAGGCCTCCCGGGCCAGGCCGATGATGGAGAGGCAGTCGGGGCGGTTGGGGGTGATCTCGAACTCCACCACGTGGTCGTCGGGCCACCACGGGCTTGATGTCGTCGCCGGGTTTACAGTCCTCGTGAAGGATGAAGATGCCGTCGGGGATGCAGTGGGGGAACTCCGCCTGCTGGGCGTGGAGGTCATCCAGAGTGCAGATCGGCCCCTCGTTCTTGGTGTCATAGGCCACCAGGTCCCCTTCATGGAGGTTGGGGCAGGGGTAGTAAAGATGGACTGGAGGCTACCGCCGCCGATGTCCAGGCAGGTGTGGAAGTAGCCCTCAGGGCTGGATGGCGGATTGCAGCACCTGGCGCACACCACCCGCCCAATAAATCTTGTCCCCCGGCTGGATGTCCGCGGAGATAGAGGGCTTGTCCTTATCCAGGGGCTTGTAGTCCCGTCCAGGATGGCGGCAGGAATGATGGCAGCGTAGGGGAAATCCCGGGTGTCCAGCCCCAGTTCAGAAAGGCCGCACAGCATGCCGTTGGATACCTCGCCTCGGAGCTTGCCCTTCTCGATCTTCACGCCGCCGGGGAGGGTGGACTTGTGCAGGGCTACGGGCACCAGATCGCCCGCATGGACGTTCCAGGCCCCGGTGACGATCTGCACGGGCTCCTCCCGGCCCACATCGATCTGGCACACCCACATATGGTCGAGTCCGGGTGGCGCTCCATGGACAGCACCTTGCCCACCACCACGTCTGGATCTCAGCACCCAGGTCGTGGGTCAGCTCCACCTTGGAGCCGGACAGGGTCATGGACTCCGCAAACTCTTTATCATCGGCCTCAACGCTCACAAACTCGCTGAGCCACTTGCGAGATAGATTCATAGTATAAAACTCCCTTTGTTTGAATTAGGAATGAGGAGTTAGAAATCAGGAATTGTGGTGTCCGGTTTTGCCGGAATATTTGGAATTGAGCTGCGGAAGAAACCGCTTCAATTTCTAACTCCTAATTTCTAATTCCTAATTGATTTTTAGAGCAATCAGAATTGCTCTAAAAATCTAACGTCGTTCTCGAAAATGAGACGCAGGTCAGCGATCTTGAAGCGGCGCATGGCGGTACGCTCCAGCCCGATGCCGAAGGCCCAGCCGGAATACTCGTTGGGGTCGATGCCGGCCATCTCCAGCACCCGGGGGTGGACCATGCCCGCGCCCAGCAGCTCGATCCAGCCCTCCCCCTTACAGGTGGGGCAGCCCACGCCGCCGCACTTGTGACACTGCACGTCCATCTCGCAGGAAGGCTCGGTAAAGGGGAAGTGGTGAGGACGGAAGCGGGTCTTGGTGCCCTTGCCGTAGAGCTGCTCCACCACGGTGTTCAGGGTGCCCTTCAGATCGGCCATGGTGACGCCCTTGTCAATGACCATGCCCTCCACCTGGTGGAACATGGGGGAGTGGGTGGCGTCCACCTCGTCCTTGCGGTAGACCCGGCCGGGGGCGATGATGCGGATAGGCAGCTGCATAGTCTCCATGGCCCGCACCTGCATGGGGGTGGTCTGGCTGCGGAGCATCACCCGGCTGTCCTCGTCAAAGTAGAAGGTGTCGGACCAGTCGCGGGAGGGGTGTCCCTCCTCCGCATTGAGCTTGTCGAAGTTGTACTTGGCCAGCTCCA
>VOFD01002227.1_pt1 | contig 10045 bp, 10 predicted proteins | sample 5384101 | NCBI WGS metagenome assembly VOFD01 (sample SAMN12384723, study PRJNA508395) | human gut metagenome | isolation source: healthy gut C | host: Homo sapiens
CGATTCCTACATAGACAATCTGGTAAATGATAACGAAAAGCTCATGCTTCACTACTGGTATGTTGAGTCATTTGTATCAGAAGGCGAACGATACCAGATGGGACACGGCGTCGTAACCGGACATCAGAGACTCACAGATGGCACATGGATCCATACTTCGGTTGTAAATGATATACATGTAGATACCGAGGCCGATGAGCTTGTTGTCACAACTATGAACAGCGTGTATCACTGTCCTCTTGCGTACTGCGACTGGGAACATCAGAATGAGTACTCAGATGTTATTCAGACTATGAAGTCCTGAAGATGAAATATAAAGGAATGGACACGCTGCTCAGACCTGTTATAGAACCGGGAAAAGTTCTTCTTGTACTTGCCAATTTCTGTGAGTATTACTTTCATTCACTGTATTATGTGCCAGAAGATTCTGAAGACAACACTCCTGCGAATATTCGGCATACCCGCACGTCGGAACATTTCAGGACAGCTTTCTGATAAGTGCATACAATAAAAGGGCTGGAATGCAATGAGCTTGTTGACGTGAATATTTCCCGCATTATCAGAATATCGAGTTCTACTCCGAATATACAGACGAAAAGCCATTATATGTAGAAAATATCGGCTACAGCGTGATCTATGTACAGTCAAGTGCCGGAACGATCAAGCTTGCCCCCTGGTGAACGCAAAGGAAGTTACACCTGAGAATACCGAAAAAGAGCCACCTGTTCTTCCGGATGGCGATCTGTATCCTGCGGGGGTATACTAATTTATCTCTCATCTTCGAAACTATGAAAATTGAGAATGCCAGCGCATTTTATGCGCTGGCATTTACTATCTGTAACTCTATCCTATCAAGGTCAATTTATATCATATACACTTCTAAGCCTCAGCTTATCCACGCTTCCACTTATAACCTTTACAGTCTTTGAATCTGCATTCAGGTCAAAATAGTTATCCGACAGGATAAGATCCTCATTCTGGTTCAGGATCTCCACACTCTTCGCATAAGCATCCGCACTGACTGTGATATAGTCGCCATCCACTGTCGCCTGCAAATGAGGCTCCTCGTAGCAGAAATACTTCGGATATGAGAATATGACAGTCCCCTCTGATATTACCTGTCCTTTCATGCTTGCCTGATAGCTCACATACTGATGGTAAATGTCGATACCAGTAAGTTCAACCTTGTCAAGCCATACGCTCGTCAGCGCTGGCGCAGTGATCTCCTCCTCGTGAGATTCAAGAACACGAGCTGACGCATCCCTCAACTGCCAGGACACAAGTATTTTCTCTGTGTTCATGGTTTCATTGCCACGCAGAGGCGTATGGACTTCGGGAATTCAAATGGAAGTCTCACCAGCTCCTGTCCGCTTCCAAGCAAGCCCTCCTCTTCACAGGAGATCATGATCGGTGCAAAGAAACGTCTTGCATAGTAGTGAAGTGCTTTTAAGCGCTGGCAGTAATCCACACTGGACCGGCCAGCAGTCGTTTAGCTGCCAGTACACCGCTCCCATGCACCTGTCATCATTTCTGTTTCTTCGAAAATGCTCGACGCCATACCTGATGGCATCCGCCTGCAGAAGCTGCGACGCGTAGATAACCGTCTCGAAATCAGATGGATATCTATATGTCTGCTGCATATAATTCATTATCTTTCCATTTGCCGAGCCATTTCTCTGATGCCGCTCCATAATGTATGAAAAAGATATTCATATCACGTTCATCATCCGTAAATGTCTCAACAGTTTTCTTTGAAGGAAATGACTGGAAACCGAATTCGGAAAGATATCTGAAGTAAAACTTTCTGTACTCAGAAAATGGCTTATCACCATGCCACACAGCCCAATAATGCACATCACCACGGTTCTCGTCTCTCGGATCATCAAATGAACCACCTGAGGACGGGCTCGCTGGCCAATAAAATACCTGTGAAGCATACTGCTTCATGATCTTAGGGAGAATTCGCTCGTACATAATAATATAATCCCGAACCTCGTTGTCCTTGCTCACCCATTTTCTCTCCTTAACAAACTGCTCCATCTCATTATTGCCGCACATAAGCCCGAGTGACGCATGATGGCGGATCCTCTTTAAGTTGTCAATAAATTCCGCGGTGATATTTGCCTCAAATTCTGGTGTGAGATCGTAGACAGCACACGCAAACATGAAATCCTGCCACACCACAAATCCCATCTCATCGCACATATCATAGAACCAGTCGTCGGGATAATATCCACCGCCCCACACACGTATAGAATTGAAGTTCGCAAATACCGCCTTCGCAAGCAGATCTCTTGTGGGCTCAGGTGTCACACGTCCAAGGAGATGGTGCTCCGGAATGTAATCCGCACCCATGGCAAATATATTTACACCGTTTACGCAGGTGGCAAATCTCTCACCCCATTTATCCTTTGTGCGGTCCATGGTTATTGTCCGCAGGCCGATCTTTCTCGTCCAGTTGTCAACCACCGTACCATCATCTTTCACAAGGTCAACGGAAACAGTGTAAAGGTTCTGCTCACCATACCCGCGCGGCCACCAGAGCTGTGGGTTGTCTATATGTATATTCTTCGTGATATCTTCATTTAATATTCTATTTATAATTTCGTTTCCAACCGGATCTACTACTCTAACGTTTGCACTCAGCTGTCCGTCTCTGATCCAGAACCAATATGCTTCCGGGCAAATTCTATCTCCGGCTTTATATCAAGTTCCACTGAGTCCTGACCATGATGCTGCAGGATTTCAACAGAATCTATCCGTGCGGTATCAATTCCAAGCAAGCTGACCGGCCGCCATATTCCTGCATCTGGAAGATGTGCGCCCCAGTCCCAGCCAAACATGCAGTGAGCTTTTCTGATATGTACAAATCCGTTCATGGCATCCTCGGTTCCCCGTGTTGGAGCCTTCGCAAATGCATCTGCGATGAACTTTGTCGGCGAATAAAAATATACACTTAATATATTATCTGACTGCTTCAGGGTATCCTTTACCGAATACTCCCATGTCCTGTGCATATTGTCGGCGTGTCCAAGCTTCACACCATTTAGCATGATATCCGCAATGGTGTCCAGCCCTTCAAACCGAAGGATAACCTCATCCGATCCCAGCAGTTCATCATCACACGAAAAGCTGGTGCGGTACTCATAATCGTAATCCATCAGCTTCAGTGCTTCTATCTCATTGTCCTTCCAGAACGGATCTTCCATCTTGCCCGCCTGCAGCAGATCCCCATACACCGATCCCGGCACTGTCGCCATAATCCAATCGTCATTGCCTACGCGATGCATTTCCCAACTGTTGTTTACATAAATTTTTTTCATTTTTTTTCTCCACGGGGACGTTCCTTTTGTCACAAAGAGTGTCCCTCTGTCTTATTTAAAATTGTAAAATTGGGGACATTCCTTTTGTCACACAAAGCGTCCCTCTGTCTTATAAGAATCGTGACATGGGGACAGTCCTCGTGACAAAAGCAACGTCCCTACTACAGCATCTTCTCTGTCCACTCTTTTTTTCTTTAAATCCAGGCAGCACGAACTCCTTATCAACGGCAAGTGGTCTCTTCACCAACATGCCATTTGTCGCAAGAAGCTGTAACTGCTCATCCTCGCTCATGTCCGGAAGCTTGTCCTTCAGTTTCATCTCCTTATACAGCATGCCGCTCGTATTGAAGAATCTCTTGAGCGGAAGTCCACTCTTCTCATACCATTTCTTAAGCTCCTCATATGTTGGATTGTCATCCACAATGTGGCGCTCCGTGTATTCGATCTTATTCTCGTCCAGCCATTTCTTTGCCTTCTGGCAGGTTGAACACTTTGGGTAACATATAAATTCCATCGTCTTTTCTCCTTTTCTATTTGGCTTATTGATGCAAGCCTCAATTTCATCATATCAAGTTACTTAATGATTTTCTCTCCAATATTTCTGACAAATGTCACACATCCCCATGTCATTTACTCTAAGTGGAAAAAATGCTTCTTTATGTTTCTTGAAAATACAGTGTTATATTCTCCATTGCCATCTCTCGAAGTGATCTTGTCTGACATATCAGGGTTATAGCCCATTGAGCCACAGCAACTGCAGGTATTCATCCATTTTGCCATCTTGGGGTATTGTTTCAGGTAGTTTAGGGCTTCGGTTTTTCTGTCCATGTGACTCCTTATCTTCTTTATCCTTTTCAGGCAATGCTAAATGCTGCATTGGCTATATTACAGCCTCATTTTCTTTATGCTCATTTACAGAAAGATTTTCCATCAAATCTTCACCAATTTTATAGACGGATAACTTATCGATTGCCATTTGAACCTGAAACTCATTTAGCTCGATCTCAACATCATGAATGTCTCCGTTTCTTGGCAGTCTGACATGAATAACTGCAAAATGCTGATACTCCTCCGCATTATAAATTCCATCCTCATACTTCTTAAGGCGTACTATTTTTCTTGATATTCCTTCCACCAATCGATAATCTATTGCGTATATTTTTTTCTCTGTGAATCCATGTAAATGTGTAGTCCCAAATGCTAATGCATTTGTTTTATAGAAAAAGCATCTTACTTTTTTAAATATGACGCTTCAAGCTCCTCATAATCAATATCGCCCTTCAACCACTTCCGTACCGGCATTCCTATATACAGTGAAAACTCTAGCCAAAATAAGAATCCGAATAGGCAAAAAGCCTATGATAGCCATATAATAACGCCCTAAAGGAATAAGACACAAGGTACAAAACATCAGGAACAATGGCAATATCATATTAACAAGATATTCTTGTCTTTGAAATCTTTTTAATAAATCCAGTTTCATGCTTTGATATTTTGGTTTCTCAAAAGGGCACTCATTGAGATAGGCTACATATTTCTCATGCCACTCAGGACTTTCAAAATAATTGCCATTCATATATTGTGCTTTCATCTCACGAGCTTTCGTATCTGCTTTACTTTCCTTGCAATACGCATAGAGCAAATATGCAATGAGCATCGGACAAATAATACATGCCGCACATTTTCCAGCCATATCTCCTATGGCAAAAAACAGAAATAGTCCCAGAAGAACTATAAAAACAATATACACAACCAATGATTTCCTAGTCATAACAAATGGAAATCTGTCTTTTTTCTCATATAATTCTACTTTCTCCAACTACGAACTGGGATTAATTGTGGACGATACTGGAGTCAAAAAAGCAACGTCCCTACTACATTTCCTACTACAGCGACTCCCCTCTATTGTGGTAAAATCAACGTCGGATTTTTTTAACAGCGAGGCAATCACAGGGGCATATTTAGATATTCCATAATCTTCAACAATACTGGTTATTCTAGCCCCTGCATCCTTTGATGAAGCCCCGCATAAAAAAATCCTTTCATTAGCAGTTCCATAATCTAATACGATAAAACGATCATGGAATATGCCACCTGTCTTTTTCATTGACAAATTTACTGTTGGGTACTCCCTGCAGAAATCTGTAAATTCTATGTTATGAAGTTTATTATTTCCAACATTATCACTGAATAAAATAATGTCTACTCCGGTCGGAGAATTTTTAAGATGTACCAGCGTTCTTAATCCAATATAATTATCAACGACATATATTGATGACCTTGCCTGTTTATAAATAGACTCATATACCTCATCTGCACTACTAAATTTTGCATTAAACATGAGCCACTTGTCATCATCATCTGAAACAAAGCTGTTCATCATATCCGCAAGTTCAGATTTTGTCACAACATCCTTCAAGCCTTCTGCAACATCGGAAATCTGTTTTTCAAGAGATCATATCTGAGTTGATTTTGTTAATTTCTATTCTGTTGTTGGCAGTCTCCATGCTTAACTGAAGTATTTCCCGCTGACCGATTAGATCTTGATTTTCTAAAATGTAATCTTTCATTTTCTTAAAAGTTTTTCACAAGTGCACGGCTTTGTTTAATTGCAAGATCGCCGCGCAAAACCGTCATAAGCATATATACACCCTGTTCTGTAAACACATAAGGTTTGTATTTTATATTTGAACCTCTTCCCATATTCAAGGTGAAATTTTTGCACCTTGAAAGATTTTCCACTTCTACATCATTCAATTCAAACATAAAAAATCATCACCTTCAAATTTGGCAATGTTATTCTTAACCTGCCTTTTTAAAATTTTTGGTCTCATACCCATAAATTTCTGCCAAATCTGAATCAAGCATAACTTTTTTTCCCTCTGAATTCATAAAGCCGACCCTTCATGTATTCTTCTGTAATTTCAATTACTGCAATTTCATCTTTCTTTTTTATCTTCTGCCATAGAACTCCTCCATCCATTTGCGGTCAAAAACGTCTGCAATTCTCATATGAAGATATTGCCGACATCAGCATTATGTCCGATTTGCTATTATTGTTCTATTTCTCTTTTTTCTTCATTTTGTCATAATATGCTTTATACCTATAAATCGTCCTCTCACTGACATTGTTCCGCTTCGCAATTTCTACCATTGTCATGCCGCTCTCATATCCAACAACAAAATCATTATAAATTGCCATCCATTTTGCGTTATGTTTCTGCCGACCGCTTAATTTACGATTTCTGTAATACTCCAATTCCTCCCGAAGTTCTGCATTCTCTTTTTCCAGCTCCTCAATTCTTTTTAACGCCTCTTCAAGTGTTACAGATTTCTCCATTACCCCGTCCTCCGTTCATGTCATTTTCGTTTTGTCTATATTATAAATATCTGTGTCATTTTAGTCAATCCGATTATGTCATGTTGCATCATTTTTACAATAGCTTTCATACAATCGAAAGACCGCTGATATCGTTTACAGGCTAAATGTGAACTTCCAAAAGATTGTACAACTAAAACGCTTACAGTGACTCTTTTTTGCTATTATAACAAATATCATTCCAAAAATAGAATTCATAATTTACATTATGAAGTTCCAGGACGGAACTGTAAAATGTATTGAGGATGAGATACCTTTTGAAGTGCCGGAGGGGTGGGAATGGGTGCGGCTTGTTTCTATTTGCTTGAAGGTAACAGACGGTACTCATCATTCACCCGACAATTTTCCGACCGGTGAGTATAAATATATTACAGCGAAAAATATCAAATTAAATGGTATTGTGTTAGATGATATTACATATGTTACTGCTGAGGTTCACAAGGAAATTTTTGCTCGATGCAATCCTGAATTTGGAGATATTCTCTATATTAAGGATGGGGCAACTTCTGGGATAGCTACCGTGAATACACTGCACGAAGAATTCAGTATGCTTTCAAGTGTCGCCTTGCTTAAACCTTCCATTGGCATTGATAACTGGTATATGTGCTATGCTATGCAATCGCCATATTTTTACAACACAACACGTGGCGATATGAAGGAGTTGGCATCACAAGAATTACGTTAAATATGCTTACTTCACGGCTAATACCTATACCACCTCAAAACGAACAACGACAGATTTCAGCGAACACCAGTAAACTTATTGAGTTGATTGTTTCTATCGAAAAAAAAAAAGACGATGTTTTAGAGCTTATAGCCACGACAAAGTCCAAAATCCTCGACCTTGCAATCCGTGGCAAGCTTGTACCACAAGATTCGAATGATGAACCGGCTTCGATTCTGCTTGAGCGTATACGAGCCGAAAAAAAAGAAACTGATAAAGCAAGGAAAAATCAAGCGTGACAAAAAGAAGAAAATCTGTTATCTTTAAAAGGTGATGATAACTCTTATCGACCTTTCAAAAACCGTGAGCCGACGCGCTAACCCTTTACTTGTTGTGAAATACCACGTGCAGTAATACTGCGTTCACCGAAACGATTTAAAAACAGATACCAGTTGTGTTGTCTTTCTTAATAACAACCTCATTTCTGCTTCTTCCTCTCTAAAGCTTTGGAATATATAACCGGCGTAACTTGCCACCTTTGCTATAAGTCAAAATAAAAAATTAACATGCTCACTTACGGATAAGTTCGCTTTCACTCCTTGCTCGGGCAGCTCCTAAGTTCACATAACCAAGTATCACTGCATAAGTCACCATCTTTTAACTGCTTCTTTAGAAAATAACCGCATTACTTACAACATTTATGACAAAAATGTGAACTCGCCTTAATCGTATTTGTCCTTTCCGGGTTATAATCTAAATACTGTTGATTGCTTGCATTTTAATGTTTACCGTTTTGGGGTGGGCTGAAAACATCTGATACCACCCGATTGAGGAGCAAGAATGAATTATGTCAATTATCACACCATCACTTTATGGAATAAACAAAAACATTACCTCATGTACCCATTATCAATCAAGGACTGCTGCTCTGTAGTCCTTTCTTGGTAGATTCTATATCGTCCCATAAGACCTGCAAGCAAAGCGATTATTGTATTTTTCCAAGAAATTCTTAGCATACAAAAAAATTAAACGAATGCGTGATAGATTTCCGGAATCTAAACCGTATTTATCAGCATAATTTTTTTAATTGTTGAGATATACCACGTGCAAAATTTTGCTCGCCGAACGATTTAAAAAACAGATATCCTGCTGTAAGTGTTGTTCTCTAATAACCATTTCTGTGTTTCTTCCCTAAGCTTCTTGGGAATATATAACCGGCGCAACCTGCCACCTCAAGCCGCAAGTATGTCAAATATCCAAGATTAACATGCTCAATTTTAATGCGGATAAGTTCACTTACTTGCTCCGAATTTTGGCAATTCATACAACAAAGTAGTAATTGCATATGTCAACACTATCTTTCAATTGTTTTTAGAAATGTAATCTCGTATTTTACTTACAACATTTCAAAAATGTTTTCTGCTGAATTTTAAACAGCGCTTAATCGTAATTTGTCCTTCCGATAGTCTGGGCTTCCTGTTGATTGCTTGTATTCTACAGGTTTACTGTTTTGGCTTTAAAAAACCACCCAAATGGTTCCTTATATGCGTGAAGATTGTGCTAAAATCTTGTAATTGATATTATAAATAGTCTACTGTCCATAAATACACAGAAATTGCTGTGATAAATTTCTCCTTCTTTAAATAGTTGGCCACCCAATTGATGGAAAGTTAGCGAAATTCTCGTCGTTGGAATTATAATATGGGTCAAGAATTGCTTTTCCTTATTATGAGAAGATAGGGGATGGAAGCAACATTTACTGACGAAGAAACATTTCGATATATACCAGATAACTGGGAGTGGATAGACAAAATATTTGTAATAAAATACTGATGGTTCTCACAATCCACCTAAAGATATGACACAATATTACAATCTTTTATTATGGCTTCTTCAAGAAATATTAACTTTGGATACATTATGGGATTTTAGAATGTTAATAGATATCTATGCCAACGTGATTATAAAATAGAAAATGAGCGAACAAAACATAAAGATAGGAGATATTTCTTTACTAACAACAGTTGCAAACTTCTTTTTAGGGACGAAGTTGTATATATAATGGTTTTCCTAAAATCTTTGTTTTCAGCGTAGTGTAACGTTATTTCACCGGGACATAGTACCAGAATATCTAAAAAACTTTTTGATGCAACCATACTGCAGTTTTATATTTAACAATGCCGAAATCCCAATAAGCGTTTTGATAAATCAGTTTTGAGAATGTAGTTTGTGTTCCGCCATTGCTGAGCAAACACGGATGCTGGTAAACGGCGGATGCGGTTTAAACAACTAATTAGACTAGCCAATTGGTGTTTCTTCTTAAAGTGAATCGAATAAGTTCATTTTACTTTCTGTGTATGCCACTAATGCTCTTGATATTCAGATGGTATCTGAAGAAGATTTAAAATACTCTTTGAAATACCTGGGATTATCCCTTTGCGGATGCTTTTATAGAATTTATGTAAAACAGATACAGTACGAAAGGGAATTCTGAATTAAGATTAAAAGTGTTACGTATGGCCATATCGACGAGCAATATGTGCATCACCAAACTTTATTAAATCCCATTTCGCTCTATTGTACCTCCTTTTGCAATGTTATGAGTAAATCTCCATAATGTAATCACTCTGTGTTTGGTGTCCATCTTTATTTAATTCAATAATAGTTCCATCATTAAAA
>VOFD01000052.1_pt1 | contig 10001 bp, 13 predicted proteins | sample 5384101 | NCBI WGS metagenome assembly VOFD01 (sample SAMN12384723, study PRJNA508395) | human gut metagenome | isolation source: healthy gut C | host: Homo sapiens
GTCACCCAACCGCGCAGGCGACCAACCGAACAACGCGCTGTCGCTGAATGTGTTCAACCCGGGCGAGATCGCCTCCACGGCCGGCACGTCGGGGAGTGGTCTACGGCGTGAACGGCACGGTGAACTACGACCCGCTCGCGCGTCAACACCTTCGCCCACGTAAACCACACGGCGGAACAGACCCGTCTGGGCGTGCTGCTCTGCATCAACGGTACGGGCATCCTGAACTCCTGGGTGCGCCGCAACATCGTGCCCGAAGGCTGCTCCTACGACGAGATGAACCGCATAGCCGAGAGCGTGCCCGTGGGCAGCGAAGGCCTCAGCATCATCCCCTTCGGAAACGGGGCCGAGCGCGTGATGCAGAACCGCGAGACGGTTGCGCCATCCACGGCATCAACTTCAACCTCCACCGCCGCGAACATCTCGTGCGGGCCGCGCAGGAGGGCATCGTCTTCTCCTTCCGCTACGGCATCGACGTGATGAAAGGCATGGGCATGCAGGTGGACAAGATTCACGCCGGACGGGCCAACATGTTCCTCAGCCCCCTCTTCCGCGACACGCTGGCAGGCGTGACGGGCGCCATCATCGAATTGTACGAAACCGACGGTTCGGTGGGCGCGGCAAGGGCGCCGGCATCGGTGCGGGCATATACAAGGATAACCGCGAAGCCTTCGCCTCGCTCGAACGGCTCAAAGGTCATCGAACCGGACACGCGCATGCAACCCGCCTATGAGGAAGCCTATCAGCGCTGGCTGGGCGTGCTGCAAAGCATGGCATGACATCTTTAATCTCCAAACATATTTCATAAACCTTTTAATTAAACGGAAAACATTATGGCACAGAAAGAGTATTTCCCTAACATCGGGAAAATCAAATTTGAAGGCAAAGAGAGCAAGAACCCGTTGGCTTACCATTACTATGACGCCGAAAAGGTCATCATGGGCAAGAAGATGAAAGACTGGTTGAAGTTCGCCATGGCATGGTGGCACACCCTCTGCGCCGACGGCACCGACCAGTTCGGCACCGGCACAAAGACCTTCCCCTGGAACGAAGGCACGGACGCCCTGACCATCGCCAAACAGAAAGCCGACGCCGGCTTCGAAATCATGCAGAAACTGGGCATCGAATACTTCTGCTTCCACGACGTGGACCTCATCTCCCGAGGGTAACTCCATCGAAGAATACGAAGCCAACATGAAGGCCATCGTGGCTTATATCAAGGAGAAGATGCAGGCCACGGGCATCAAGAACCCTGTGGGGTACGGCCAACGACACCGACATGAAGCGCGAGAAGGAGCACATGGCCACCATGCTGCGCATGGCGCGCGACTATGCCCGCGGCAAGGGATTCAAGGGTACGTTCCTCGTCGAGCCGAAGCCCATGGAACCGATGAAGCACCAGTATGACGTCGATACGGAGACGGTGATCGGTTTCCTGCGTGCGCACGGTCTGGACAAGGACTTCAAGGTCAACATCGAGGTCAACCACGCCACGCTGGCCGGCCACACCTTCGAGCACGAGCTGCAGTGCGCCGTCGATGCCGGCATGCTCGGTTCGATCGACGCCAACCGCGGCGACTACCAGAACGGCTCACGTAAACTCATCCAGGCCATGATGCAAATCATCCGCAACGGAGGTTTCGGCAATGGCGCGAACTGACGCCAAGACGCGCCGCAACTCGACCGACTTGGACGACATCTTCTTTACGCCCAATATCTTCTGCATGGACGCTGCGCACGCGCTTTTGGAGAACGCAGCCGAGCTGCGGAAAAATCTCCCATCAAACAAATGGTGGCCGCAGACCGGCAGGCGCTTCTTCGTTCGACAGCGGCAAGGGGCAAGGACTTCTCGAGGAGTGGCAAAATGTCGTTGGAAGACGGTAGCCTATGCCAGCATGCAACGGCGAGCCCGCCAGATTCCATGGCAAGCAGGAACTCTTACGAAGCCATCGTCAACATGTATTGCTAACAATACGCAAAAGTCTATTATTAAGGAGCGGCGCATCCTTCGCTCCTTTTTCTTTTTCACCCCTTTTTGCGCCTTACGGAAATATGAGGACAATAACGGCATTAAGTTCAAACCACGTTCCCGTCATGCTCATGACCCCCTGGCCCTTTGCCCAAAGCTCCGCAACACCGTGTGGCAGCTGCCAGCGTACTTTTGCGGAAAGTACTGAGTACTTGCGGCAAGTACAATTCCGTACCCATACCTGCTTACCCGTTTTTCTGGATGCCCCGCCGTCTGACGGCCAGACGAGGCAAACTACTATGTACTGCTGGAAGTTTTTGAAAAGATGCTTGCGGCTTTGCAAACAAATTCATACTTTTAAAGTGATGAACCCTTAAAACCGCGAAACATGACGCAAGCCCCGCACAGGTACCCTTATAGGAATACAGACCTTCTCCGAACTGAGGACGAAAGGTTACTTATACATTGACAAGACGGAGCATGTCTACCGGATGGCGCATTCCGACGCCAAATACATCTTCCTGAGCCGGCCGAGGCGGTTCGGGAAGTCGCTGCTCACCAGCACCCTGCACGCCTATTTCGAAGGACAGAAGGAACTCTTCAAGGGCCTCGCCGTGGAGGAGCTGGAGAAGGAATGGACGGAATATCCCGTACTGCATTTCGACATGAGCACGGCCAAGCATGTGGACAAGAAACGCTTGGAGAGTGAACTGGACCTGAAGCTGTTGAGATATGAAAAAAGACTTACGGCGCCAATGAAAAAGAAACAGAAACCAACCAACGCCTGGAAGGCCTCATCCGCCGCGCCTACGAACAGACGGGGCGCCAGGTGGTGGTGCTCATCGACGAATACGACGCTCCGCTGCTGGACGTGATGCACGAGGAGGAGAACCTGCCCATGCTGCGCAACGTCATGCGCAACTTCTACAGCCCCCTCAAGGCCTGCGACTCACTAAGTTCTCACAGCTCAGCATCTTCAGCGAACTGAACAACATCAACAACATCAGCATGCTACCGGAGTATGCCGACGTATGCGGCATCACACAAAAGGAGATGGAAACGCAGATGGACGAGGACCTGGACTTCCTGGCACGGCAGATGGGCTTGGAACGCGAAGGCGTGCTGGAAAAACTCAAGGAACTATACGACGGATACCATTTCGCATGGCCGTCACCAGACATATACAACCCCTTCAGCCTGCTGAACGCCTTCTCCAACAAGAGAATGGACGCATACTGGTTCGGAAGCGGGACGCCGACTTACCTCATCGAGATGCTCAGGAAATTCGATGTGCTGCCATCGCAGATTGGAAGGATTGAGGCCATCGCCGCCGATTTCGACGCCCCCACGGAACGGATGGAAAGCATCACGCCCTTGCTCTACCAAAGCGGGTACGTCACCATCAAGGACTACGACAAGACAGCGGAACTCTATACGCTCGATTTCCCCCAACCGTGAAATCCGCATCGGACTGATGAGGAGCCTGCTGCCCCACTATGTGCGGGGAGCGGGACTATCCAACACCATGGTGGCAAAAATGTACAAGTCGCTCCTGCAGGAAGACATGGACAATGCCCTGAGACTGCTGCAGGCCTTCCTATCCACCGTGCCCTACACCGACAACACGGACTACGAGGGGCACTACCAGCAAATGATGTACATCATCTTCAGCCTGCTCGGGATGTATGTCGACGTGGAAGTGCGCACGCCGAGGGGAAGGGTGGACATGGTCATGCGCACGCCCACGAAGCTCTACGTGGTGGAGCTGAAGCTGGACGGGAACGCCGCAGGGGCATTGGAACAAATCAACCTGAAAAACTATCCGGAGCGCTTCGCCCTTTGCGGGCTGCCCGTAGTGAAGGTCGGAATCAGCTTCGACCGCGACGCGCGAACGCTGAAGGAATGGGTGATTGAAGGATGAGAAACAGGAAACGGGGAGGATTTCCGGCCGGAAAATTTGGGATACAGGCTCCCCGGAGAATCTGGCGCTCCCCCAAACATTGAACGGACGAACCGGCATCGTCGTCACTGCTTCGCCCGAAGGAGGGCTTTTCTTCGTCCCCAAAGGAGCCGAATGCATCGCATCGCCCGACAACCCTTATTATAATAAGGAGAAAGCAGGCTCGGATGCCATCGCTTTGTGCATCGGCGATGAGGCCATCACCTACGAACTGAGCTGCTGGCTGCAGGACCGGAACCTGATTCCGGACGCAAGGCTGAACAGCCTGAAGGGCGAAGAACACGGGCGGAAACTCGTGCGCGACAACCATCAGTTCCTCACGGACTACTTCTTCCACAAGAACCGGACGAAAGATTATCCGGAAGATTTTTAAAGGGAAGGGAGACAGATGGCCTCGCAAACGGAAAGCGAGGCCGTCCGTTTCAAACTTGTTACACTCTCCACCCTCTCCTTATCCCAATTCTGGAAAGATCCGGGATTTTCTGATTCTTTTGATTCCGTTTTAAGGAACTTCACCGCATTTTCATTCCTCCGTAACCCCTGCGTAACACTCCTCCCTTACTTTTGCCCCAGAATTCAGCACAAGGCATACATCAAGGTAAAAGGTATAAAGGTATAAAGGTTATGAAAAGGTTATTGCCGCTTCTTATTTTCGGCGCCGCGGCCCTGCAGGCCGGCGCGCGCACCGTCAAAGGAAAGATACGCGACGCGCGGACGGGAGAGGAAATCATCGGCGCGCGCGTGGAAGTAAAAGGAAACCCCAGTTCGGCCGTGGTGAGCGGGCTGGACGGTTCGTTCAACATAGACACAGCGCAGGGCACGTTCACCCTCGTGTGCACCTACATGGGATACCAGCCGTTCGAGGTGCAGGTCCGGGAGGGCAGCGGGAACATCGAGATTCCCCTCGTGAGCAAGGAAATCGAGCTCAAGAGCGTGACCGTCACCGCACACAACCCGGGGCGGAGCGAGGCCGGGGCGCGGCTGATAGAGAAGAACGCCATGAGCGTGGTGAACGTGATGAGCGCCAAGGCCATAGAGCTGAGCCCGGACATCACCGTGGGGGACGTCATACGGCGCATGAGCGGCGTCACCGTGGAGAGGGGCGACGGCGGCGAGGGGCAATATGCCATCCTGCGCGGCATGGACAAGCGATACAACTACACGCTCGTGAACGGCGTCAAGATCTCCAGCCCCGACAACAAGAACCGTTTCGTGCCGCTGGACATCTTCCCCAGCGAGATGCTGGACCGCCTGGAGGTGACCAAGAGCCTCACGGCCGACATGGAGGGCGACGGCATAGGCGGGGCCGTGGACCTCGTGATGAAGGACGCTCCCATGCAGCGCCAATTCACCGCCAACGTCTCCACGGGATACAACAGCATGTACTTCGACCGCGACTTCAAGTCGTTCGCCTGGGACAAAATCAATAAGGAATCGCCCGACGAGCGTCTCGGCACGACGCGCACCGGCAGCCGCATGGATGCCTCGATGTTCGACCCCGCCGTGCTGCACCTGACGGAAAGGGCGCCGCTGCCGGACATCTCGGCCGGACTCTCCTGCGGCGACCGTTTCGCGGGCGAGCGGCTGGGCGTGATGCTCGCGGCCAGCTTCCAGAACACCAGCCGCGGACGCGAGAGCGACATCTCATGGAATCCCGGAACCACACTCTACGGCACGGAGCACCGCGACTATTCCGTGCGCCAGACACGCACGGGAGTGCACTTGAAACTGGACTGCCATATCAACGGGACGAACAAGCTGACGTGGTACAACGGATATATGGACCTGCGCGAGGGAGAAGTGCGCGACGGTGCTGACGACAGAGACCGCAAGGTACGCCTGAAATGGAACCACCAATACATTTTCAACTCCACGCTGAAGGGCGAACACAAATTCCTGAAAGACGGCGCCCTCCGGCTCGACTGGACGGCGGGCGGCTCGCGGGCCTTCAACGAGACGCCGGACTATGTGAAAATGGAATTCAACGGACGCCGGGTTTACTCGCAGAACAGCGCCGAGCGGAGCTGGGAACACAACTCCGACCGCGACCTCTCCGCTGCCGCCAACCTGGCCTACAAACTGAAGATGACCGCCGGACAAAGCATCGGTTTCAAGGTGGGCGGACTCTACCGCGACAAAAAGCGCGAAAGCTTCTACAACAGCTATACTTTCAACTCCGAAACCGGATATGATTGGGAAAACTTCGACGACATTGAGTTCACCCCGCGCCGACGATACGGCAACATCGGCGACCCGCTCAACTACGACGCCACCGAGCGCATCGGCGCGGCCTACGTCATGCTGAAATATGCCCGTCCGCTTTGGGAAATCAATGTGGGCCTGCGTGCCGAGCACACCGACCAAGGATACAAGTTGCTCTTCCCCGAAGACAACTCCGACCCCGAGGGGCATCAGAAGTATTGGGACTGGCTGCCCTCCGCGCACTTTAAATACAACGTGCACGAGAACGCCAACTTGCGCTTCTCCTACTATCGGGCCGTGAACCGCCCCAGCTTCTTCGAAATCGCGCCCTACGACCTCGTGGGCGAAGACTACAACGAAGCCGGAAATCCCGACCTGAACCACACAGTGGCCGACAACCTGGACCTGCGCTACGAGTTCTTCCCCCGTACCAGTGAACAGTTCATGGTCGGCGTGTTCTACAAAAACATACAGGACCCCATCGAGTACGGACTCGTGCTCGAAGGCCAGGACCTGACCTACATGCCCATGAACCTGGGCACGGCCGTCAACCTGGGCGTGGAAGTGGACATCATGAAATACTTCAGCTGGTTCGGCGTCAAGGCCAACTACACCTACACGCACTCCTCCATCACCTCCGAGAAGATGAAGATGCAGGGCAACGACGTGGTGATGACGGAACAGACGCGCCCGCTCTACGGGCAGGCGGCCCACGTGGCCAACCTCTCGCTCCTTTTCAAGAGCAAGAAGCACGCTTGGGAAGGGCAGGTGCTGGGCACCTACACCGGCAAGCGGCTGGCCGACATCTCGCAATGGGAGGACGACGACATCTGGGAGAAGGGCTTCTTCCAGCTCGATGCCTCGCTCGAGAAGGGCTTCAAGTTCGGACTGACGCTCTTTGCCAAAGCCTCGAACCTGCTCGACACGCCCTTGTTGCGCTACATCCACAAGGGACCGCACACGGTGAACGTCACCTCGCGGCGCGAGGACGGGCACGTGGTGGAACGCGAATCGTGGAGCGGACGAAACTTCATGATAGGCATCCGCTATAAACTCTGACGGGAAAACTTTTTTTCTAACATACCCATATTTAAATCTTACAACAGTATGAAATTCAAGCATTATCTGTATGCAGTTGCCATGATGGCAACGCTGGGAACGGTCGCCACGGCGTGCGACGACGAAGATGACAACAACACGGAAATCGGCACGGGCGGCGACGAAGGCACGGGCGGCGGCGACGGGCAGGGCACGGGCGCCGACATCACAGCCTCCGGCGAAGTGTCAGGCATCTGGCAGGCCGGCAGCACCGTGAACGTCACCGGACACATCACCGTGCCCGAAGGCCAAAGCCTCACCATCGAAGAGGGCGTGACCGTGGTGTTCACCACCGAGGGTGTCGGCACCAACCACGTGCCTGTGGAATTCATCGTCCGCGGCAACCTCTACTGCAAGGGCACGGCCGAGCGCCCCGTCCTGATGACCATCCCCGAGGACGAGCGCACCACGGCCAACATCCACAACGCCGACCATGAGTGGGGCGGCATCGTGGCCTACGAATCCTGCGAGGAAATGCTCATCGACCACACCGTCATCGAATACACCGGCGGCGAAGTGGTGCAAGGCTCGCCGGCCGCCGATGCAGGCTATTATGAGGCCGGCGACGACATCTACCCGCAAATCACCACCAACAACCCGCAGGGACGCTACGTCGTGACCAACAGCGTCATCCGCTACGGGCAGTCCGACGGCATCTACATGATGGGCGGACGCGCCATCATCGCCGGCAACATCTTCGCCGGCAACGGATACGACGGCGAGGAAGCCGTCAACGTCAAGTCGGGATGCATCGTCGACGTGGCGCGCAACATCATGTACTCGCCCAACACCAACGGCCTGAAGCTCTCCAGCGGCGGCCAGGGCGGCGAACGCTACCAGGCCGAGGTGACCGCCTACAACAACACCATCCTCAACGCCGGATGGCGCCGCGACGGCGAGAAGGGCGGATGCGTCTACGTGGAGGAGAACGTGCTGGCCAACGTGTTCAACAACATGATGGTCAACTGCAAGTACCGCGCCCAGGTGCCCGGCTGGGATGACCCGAACAACACCGACGGCGGATTCGACACGCGCTCCGTCATCGACTACAACTGCTACGTGTCAGCCGCCAGCCGCAGCGACCTCGTCATCGACCAGTGGGAGGACGACGGCGAAATCATCGCCGGACAGGGCATCGACTACGCCTGGAAGGGCTACAACTACGACCACGAGGACTACCACCGGGCCGTCAGCGTGGCCGAGGACGGCGTGACCGTCATCCCCGCGGTGGACGCCAACAGCCTCATTGCCACCGAGGACAACCGCTACGACCCGCAGTTCCGCAACTACGACCTCGAGGGCGCCAGCATGAAGAACGTCGTCTACGACGAGAACTGGGACTTCACCCCCACCGTCAGCCTCGCCGGCGCATACGGAGGCAGCGAAGCCTTCGCGCAGCCCCACTTCGCCACGGCAGGCCTGAACGTGGGCGGACAGACCTACACCTCGCCCGCCGTGGGCGCATGGTTCGGATGCAACCAGCCCGCCGCAAACTAAAGAAAACGGACTTTCCCCCCGCTTCCCGCGGGCGCCGCACGGCCCCGCCGGGAAGCGGGACTTTTCAAAACCATCAAACGTAACACTTATGAAGAAACTATTTCTGAGCCTGGCGCTCGCGCTGTGCGCCATCATCGCGCCGGCGCAGGACGCCGCCACATGGAAGGCCCTCGAGAAGCCGCTCAACTTCTACCTCTGCAACGACCTGGGCCGCAACGGATACTACGACCAGAAGCCCATCGCCGAGACCATGGGGCGCATGGCCGAGGCCATCGACATCGAGTTCGTCGTGGCCGCCGGAGACGTGCACCACTTCGAAGGCGTGCGCAGCACCGCCGACCCGCTCTGGATGACCAACTACGAGCTCATCTACAGCCATCCCGACCTGATGCTGCCCTGGTACGCCATCTGCGGCAACCACGAATACCGCGGCAACACGCAGGCCGTGGTGGACTACACGCAGGTGAGCGCCCGCTGGAACGTGCCCGCACGCTACTATACCAAGGTGATGGAAGAGGACGGCACCACCGTGCGCCTCGTCATGATAGACACCGCCCCCCTGCTGGAGAAATACCGCAAGGACACGGAGAAATATCCCGACGCCGGGCGGCAGGACTGGCAGCGGCAGCTCGCATGGATTGACTCCGTGCTGACCGCCGCGCGGGAAGACTGGGTGCTCGTCGTGGGCCACCATCCCATCTACGCCGACACCGACAAGAGCGAGTCCGAGCGCACGGACATGCAGAAGAACGTGGACACCATCCTGCGCCGCCACAAGAACGTGGACATGTACCTCTGCGGGCACATCCACAACTTCCAGCACATCCGCAAGCCGGACAGCAGCATCGACTACGTGGTGAACTCCTCCGGCTCGCTCAGCCGCCCGGACGTGAAGCCCGTGGACGGCACCGTCTTCTGCAGCGGCCTGCCGGGCTTCTCGCTCGTCACGGTGGACAAGCGCGAGCTCAACCTCCACATGATGGACAAGGACGGCCGCGTGCTCCACACCGTGAAGCGCACGAAATAACACCGCCGCCCCGCCCCCGTCCGCCCTTGGGCAAAAAAATGGATCCCTGATCCGGTAGAAATAATCCCCGCCGCAGGAATAAAACCGTCGGGAACGGAACCTGCACGAAGCGGAAAAGGATTTTTTGCCGGATCAGGGCATTAATGGTAATCATGTTGTTGTGCATCCAATAGTGAACCATGTCATCGCCTTGTGAAGCCACGCTTTGTGCGATCTCACATTCGTGGTGTGGGAAAATTAAGTCCATT
>VOFD01000112.1_pt1 | contig 10001 bp, 16 predicted proteins | sample 5384101 | NCBI WGS metagenome assembly VOFD01 (sample SAMN12384723, study PRJNA508395) | human gut metagenome | isolation source: healthy gut C | host: Homo sapiens
GCGCCTGTGAAAAATTGATAATGCCGTCAATCGCATATTTTAACAGCTTCCAGAAATTCCACTTTGTCTCTCCTGCCACACGGTTCACGTTTTCATATGGCAGCCAGTATGTCCGGAAGCCAATCCATCCAAAGATTCCCTTGGAAAAACGGTTGTATTCTCCCATCTCCACGATCGCGTCCACCATCTCCCGCTTCATCAGCCTGAAATCACGGGCACCGTCTACGATATCCGCATCGGAAATCCGGTTGATAATGCGGTAAAACTGTCTGGCGAACCAGCTCCGGATCGGCGGTTCTCCCTCGCGGTTGACCCTACGTGTCGCCACACTGTCGAACTCTCCGGATGTAAGCATCGCAAACATCTGCGGAAGAAGTGCCGGCGGATCCTGCATATCCGCATCCATCACTGCAACATAGTCCCCCTCGCATTCGTAAATCCGGCATACATTGCCGCTTCTTTGCCAAAATTTCTTGAAAAAGAGAGGTAGGTAACATGCTCATCTTTTTCTGCCAGTCCCTTTAAGATAGACAATGTCGCGTCTTTTGACCCGTCATTGACAAACAGAAACTCGTATTCACAATTCATCCCCGCCAGAACTTTTGTAGACTCCTCATAAAAAATCGGCAATGCTTCCTGCTCGTTGTAGCAGGGAACAATTAGTGAAATCAACATTTTATTTTCCTTTCGTATGTTACAATAATCTGCGGAACACCGGCAGCTTCTTCATCACCCATGTCAATGCCACGCGGATCCCAAACAGCACAAAAATCTCAATCAAAAATGCCGGCAGATATCCGATATACGGCATAAGCTTCTGGTAAATCACATCCATGCGGCCGCCCGCCCCGATAAACCCGTCGAGAAGGTACACTCCGAACACACAGCCGCCGACCATCGACAGGAAACGCTTCAGTCCCTCCGGGAGATCCCTCTCTGGAACAAAAGCTTTAAATCAACAAAAATCACAAGCGTGATAAGAGGCATCCACACGCCGAGATACATCTCCCGGTAAGTGCCTCCATTTGTCTGCCAGTCCCGGTATACCAGCCGCCAGGTAATTACCACTGCAGCCAGAAATGCCAGATTGCGCAATATATTTTTCCATCCGAAAAACGACTGTTTCTCCAGATACCGGTCCAGTCCAAACCCGATCACCGGATAAAATAAGGTGGTCTGCAATACTCCCGCCACGCTGAAATAGCCGCAGAGCGTATGATATCCGAAAAAGCCGAGTGTGATCTGCAAGGACTCCGTTACAATCTGCAGCGCAATCAGATACCAGAATGCATTTTTCGGCATATTCTGCGCCAGCGGGCGCAAAAAAGGAAGACTGACAAGAATTCCAAGATAACTATAGAGATACCAGTATGGCAGAAACGCCACATCAAACGGCAATCCAAGCAGAAAACGGATCGGCGACACCGATGCCTGTCCCCGCACAGCAAATTTCAGGTAATACAGCAAAAAAAAAATAACAATCACCGCCACAATACGCAGAATTCTCTTCCGCGCAAGTTCCCCAAAGCTTTCATTTTTCCCAAGCAGGAGCGCACCGGAAACCATGTAGAACAATGGCACTGCTGCCTTACAAACCAGTGAAAGAAAAAACGACACCGCATACTGTACGCCATGCTGTGTCGCAAACGACATAAACGGTGCCGAGTGATTATACATCACCAAGAGCACCGCCGTAATGCGCACCGCCTCCAAATAGTATTTCTTCTTCATCCTTATCCCCAACGTAAATAGATTAACATAAACTGGTTCTATGATACCACAATTCCACTTATCTGGGAAGAGTCAAAACGGCCGCCTCTATTCTGTTCTAAGGTCAGATCCCAACTGTGTTCCGACCACTCTTATAAGGTATACTCCGATCCAAGTGCCGCATACAGCACCTTCAGTCCTTTGCGCTTCTTTTCTGCATAGTCGGAAGCCAACAGGAACCGCAGGTAGTCCTGCACCTCCTCCTTTTCACAATTCAATGAAAATTCCTCCTTTAGCGCCTCTATCAACTCCGTCACTGACATCGGATGATTCCGATCCCACAAAATATTCAAAATTAAATTCGCCTTCTCCGGCAGTGTATCCAGCATGACACATTCTATCATCCGTTTACTCCCCTTTTCTTCTTTCTTTGTATAGTACCTTACCGCTTGCCTTGTCTTAAATGTGTATATTTTATCCCAATTTTTTCCAAAAAGACCATTCGATCTGACGTAAATAAAAAATTTACGTCAGATCGAATGGTCTTTGTCGGTAAGTGCTCCTACTATTAAGAAAAAATGAAAAGGAGACTTCACAAATGAAAAAAATGATTCTGATTGCAGCTCTTACACTGGTCCTCGCAGCAGCCGCCGTACCGGGCGTTGCAGCATCCTTTGCAGAGAATGCCGGGGTAAATGCATGCTTCTTTTTGGGGGATCTTCACGAGTGCTACTAAATCTCTATGCCGTAATGCTTTTTGCATAAATCGGCAGTCAATTTCGCCATACGCATTTGATTAGTAGCCGCAAATATTGCCTCTGATTGTTTGAAAATACTGGTCGCCTCTTTCCTATCACCAAGTGTAGCCAATGCACACGCCTTATTAAATAGTAATCTTGGAAACGCGACCAGATTTCCATATTCAATGCAAAAATTCACTCCAATTTCCGCAATTTCTTTTGCCTCTTCATATCGTTCCATATTTCCAAGCCAATTGCATAAATTATATAATATCATTGGATATCTTGCTGTCTTTTTCTTTTCCGTCAACAAATTTTATCTCCATATATTGCTTCAGCCAATATCCTAACCTGAGTGCCTGCTCCATCATATTCTGTTCGGCATACATTGTTGCTATGTTATCTATAATTGCAATTTCATGAAATGTCAAAAGATTATTTTCATTTGGGGTTACCCCATCAAAATTGGGCAAAGTCATATGAATCGCATCCATAAACAATTTGACTACTTCTTCATACGTTCCGCCTCTTCCGTATCTTAGCATTCCTTTTGCAAACGTTAAATATTGCAGATATAGATTGCTCCTGTTCTTTTTCTCTACTAACTGCTCCAATTCTTCAATCTGCGTTTCTAATTGATCATAATCAGCTCTTGCAATACTCCTCGTGACATCCTGAATCTTTTCAAAGATCACCATATCATCCTTGCTTACCAGAACATCGAATATTTTATCTCCGATTCCAAGCCTTTCCAGTAACGCGTCCAAAATATGTTTGCCGGGTGCCTGTGCACCGGTCTCAATCGGGACAGCGACGCTGTCGTACAAATGCCAAAGCTAAGCTGCTCCTGTGTATATCCCCGCCGCAATCTGGTATCCCGGATATAATCTCCGATCAAGTAATTTGACATCTTTTTATCTCCCTGTATCTATCCTTTCCAAATTATTATACGTCTATAGGAAATATATATCCTCCAGCCCGCACCCGCATCCTGCAAAAATAACCAGCCGGCAGCCCGCCGGTTATTTTTTTCTGAAAAAACAAAAACTTACTGATTACATAATTAAGCACGATCACAATCACCTGTGCAATCACTTTCACAACCATGCTGTTAAAGCCCAGCCAGGTAATAAATACCAGCAGAATGATCTCTTCTATCACCAGTGTGACCACTCGCCCGCCAAAAAATGAGAGCATTTGCTTTAAAAATTCTGTGATCGTATGTGTTGGTGCCTGAAATACCCACACACGGTTCGTCGCAAACGCAAACAATACTGCCAGCACCCACGACATCACATTGGCAATCAGCTCATTGATCCCCATGGATACATTAAATACCGCATAAGTAGCAATGCTGACAATAAAAAGTCAGCCCGCCAAAAAACAAATACAGCAATACTTCCTTGTTTTTTTTTATAAAATGGCTCAAAGATATTCAATATCGGCAAAGCCATCATCCGGTCAAAAATATCTCGTTTCTCCTGCATTCTTCATTTCCTCTTCTACTCTTGTATTGCTTAAACGCAATTTTAAGTATAGCGAAATCACTCCGAAAATACAAGGATGAAACCATTTTGCCCATTTTCATAAATAACATATTTTCTTATGACAGGCACGTCTCGAAATTATTTTTGTAGATTTTATCGGTTGAAACTACCGATCAAGAATGAGACAGATCTGTCTCTACATTTTAGACTGGAACTCTTCAATAGAATCCGCGCGTGCTGCAATCTTAAGCCACGCCGCCAGAGTATCTTCCCGCTTCTCAGCCGCGATACATTCACTTAATTCTTCCGGAACGCTTCCGAGTTCAGCTAATAACGCCACTATATTCTGCGCTATTTTAGAAGCCGCAAGTGACTCCGCCAGCGGTTTTGCCAGCGTTTCTGCCATTGGCTTTGCCATTGATTCTGCCATTGGCTTTGCCAGCATTTCCGCCATCTCTTTTTGCTCTCCGCTCCGCTTCCGAATGGATATATTCCTCCATCGTCATATAGCCCGCCTCAATTTTCGATCACGTTTTAAATATTCCACCCTCCGGTGGATCAGTTGAATCTTTTCATCGTTATGCATATTGGCAACTTCTTCGGTGCTTTGTTTCAAATATTCAAACAGGTGCAGCAACTGCGGAGTTATATTCTCACTGTCGGTGCCATTCGTATTAAAAAAGATCTTCTGCGTTCCATCCCCCAATGCGAGCCCTGCCTCTTTGCAGTACTCTTCGAACACATACTGGTATCTTCCCTTTCCAAACGGGTCAAACGCACAGATGAAAATAATGTAACTGGGCTTTAGCTCCTTATAATCCTCCCCCGGCTTTAAAGATGAGACATCCAGCTCCGCCTGATAATACCTGCAGCGTCTGGGAAGATCCCTGCCGAAATCATTCTGCATCTCAACGTCATAGCTGACCGCCTCAGCATCCAGCGCATACACATCAAAGCGCACCGATTTGAAATCACTGTCGAGGAAGAGCGTATGCTCCGCGTGTGATCTGACCGCAGTGATCTTACGGTTCAAAGCGATCTCCAGCACATTCCGACAGATTTCCTCATCCTGCAGCGCCGCTGCAAACAAATATACATTTGTCAAATTCAATGTCTGAAAACATTCTCCCATACACGGGTACCTCCTCATTGGGAAGTGCCTGTCTATGGAAGTATTATAGACCGGATTACATTTGATTGTCTATTGGGCGAAATCACGAATTTTCTGTTTCTTCCGCACATACCCCGATGCATTTTAAAAAGCTTTCAAAAAGTGACGTTGTATAATATACGTCTCCTTCATATCCAAGATATGCCCCCACCTTTTCTTTACAAAACCCGGTTCTTGTGACAGCGGACAGAATATTTTCACTTCGTCTTTTTCGATCCCGCAATCTTTTCTTATATCTTCATAAAATGCTTCATTGTTGTATTTATATTGATGTAATTTTGCCAGAATTGTAATTTCTCTGATGGACAGTTCTTCCAGCCGTTTCAGATTCTCCTCATACAGGTCAATGTCTCTGTCCCCTGCCAGCAAAAATGTATGTTTAAATAAATTGGCAATATACAGCACCTTTTCATTGGTTGCCAGCCGGTTCAATACCTCCAGCGTGCGCGCCAGTTCCATGAGAAACGGGACATCTGCCACGTCACTTTTTGCAATCAGCTCCCCCGACTCTGTAATATAACTTAGGAATTCTTCCCGTTTCCTTTTCTGAAACCCGGCAACCTCCTGTTCCAGAAGATTCTTTGCCAGACTGCCGATCCCCGGAATCTCACCCAGCATCTCCATTCCGCTTTTTATCATCGGATTTGAGAAAAAATCTGCAATAGCTTCCATGTCCTGCAGCTCTGTTTTTACCATTTCAAAATTTTCTTTGCAAGAGTTTTTATTTTCCATAAATTCCTCACATTTCCGGCACAAAGTGCTTCCCTTTCCCATTAAAGCCGGCTACCAGCCTACCTTTTTCCCCGAAAAATCACATCCAGCATTCCCCCACCACCGGCAGCTTCATTTCTGCCCGGCACAAGCCTTCCAGGATCATCGTCGTAGTCATCCGGCTTCGTCCAGTCTTCCAGATAAGACTCAATCAAACTGGTACTGATATCCGCATCCCTGGGGTCATACACAATCTGTGCGGCAATCTCGACCGGAAATTTATTTACGATCCCCATGATCTCATTATAAATGTCTTCGCGGATGTATTCCTCCCACTCCAATGCTACACTTGAAAAATCACATTCCAGAGCTTCACCATTATAAAAAGTACTCTCCTCTATCGCTGTATTCACATCATATCCATCATAATAGTCCGACTGATCCACGTCCCTGGCATACGTTTCAACAGCATTTTGTAATCCCGCACAAAACTTTTCCGGTATTTTGTAAACAGCCATTCGCCACCAGTTTTTTTCGCCTCCCGCGCAATCGTCTGATACTCCCACAGCCCCCGTTCCATCAGAAAATCTTCCAGCGTCTCCTGATTCAGTTTCGCTCTTGTATGATAGAACACGTCCATTTTTTCCTGCAGCAAAGCGAACAGGATTTCTTCGCTTCTATCTCCTTTTTTTTGGTGTAGCAGCTCCCCGGTTCCTCCAGGAATGCCTGCACGAACTCCATATGACACATATCCCGTATGCTGTTATCGCAAATAACTCAAGAATTTTACCGCGCTTTGCTTCCAACATACGAAAATGATACTGGTAAATCCGCCCATTCCGGACAAGTTCTTCCACGCAGCCGGGGCAGATCCGCTCCAGCTGCACATACTCTGTCGCATATGCCGGCATATTTGCCTGCTCCATCGGATTCTCCCGGATATAATTTTTCAAAAAATCATTGATCGATGGGTTGCATACGCCAATACGCTTTCTGCCGTTCTGTTCTATCATCTGCACCATGGAATCTGTCAACCGTCTCAGCGCCTCGTCATACAGATTTCTGGTGGTATCCATCCCTTCCAGTCCAGAAAGGCGTTTCAAAAATGCTGCCACAAGAACCGGTTCCTCCACACTCGTATCAGTCAGAGAATACAACGTCAACAGCAACGCCCGATCCTCCGGTCCAAGCTTTCTCGTAAATTCATCCTTCCATAGTTCTCTGGGATTTTCGAGACAGTCCATAATAAACGCCGCATAATGATCTGGTGCAGCCTGCTCGTAATTTTTCTTTTTGGTGACAAACTCAATCAACCGTGGCGTGTAATTTACATGCCTGACTATTGCCCGATAACGTCTGTCCTCATAAACATTCCGGTAATATTCCTTCGGAATCTCCGCAAAATACAGGTGATTATAGAAAATCCTGCCCTTCTCTTCCTCATCCAGCCCATTCATCTCTATCTTGCGGATTTTTATATTCTCATCCTCCATAAAATACCGGAAATCACACGATCGTTCCTTTGCTTCGTGAAAAATCGTAACACGGGAATTCATAATCAGAAGTTTGACCGGGTTGCGCATGATATACTTGACCAGCGCCAGCAGTTCATTTTCTTTCGTCTCCTGCATTTTTAAAATAATGCTGTCCCAGGCAGTCATCAAGAACAATCAGTTCCTTCCGCTCCCTGTCGGCGGAGAGTGCACGTTTTAAATCTGCCAGTTCCCCATTGGTCGTATACCGTATCCGGTATCCTTCCGCCGCAAAAAGCCAGCGCGAGCATCTTGGTCAACATGGTCTTTCCCACTCCCGGATCGCCCAACAGCATCAGCATATGCTCGTTTTCCAAAATCTGTCTGCCTTCCTCGTAATACTTTGTCTTCACAAAAAGCTTCTGCTCCTTTTCAATCTGATAGAAAAAAGGCATCACAGTCGATCGCGATATCCTGATTGCCAAGCCGTTCTAAAACATTGGTCGATTCCAGCCACAGCTTATAATGCCGTTCCAGAATATCCGCGTTCTCTTTTTTATGCAGGAAACTGTCAATCTCCATCAGATCCACAACCGCTTCCGCATCATCCATATAATCTGAAAACAACTGATAAATCTCAGAAATATTCTGTGCTGTCAGCTGTTTTGCACAGCATACGTAATAATGCTCTGGCTGTTTTTGCTTTACTTTCGGGAGTTCCTTCTTTAAACTGGAAAGCAGTGTACGATAAGGGCTGTCGATGTAATGTTTCACCTGCACCATATGTTTTCCTGACAGTTTCGTCTCTGTAATGTCTACACCGCCATCCCTGCCGGGCGCAAAACAACGCAGCGGACAGCCGATCTTCCGCTCCATGATATCCCGGCACAGCAGTTCAAATTCAAAATCCGATAAATTTCCATACTGATACATCGCAGTTTTCCTCTGTATTCTGTTTTCTTTTTCCCTCGTTTGTAATCATTTTATTAAGCATAGCATACGCATCTGCGATAAGTAGTATTTGATCTTCGACCACGCATTGTCGGAAAGTTCATAATAAAGTACGTTGGATGCCGGCAGTCCGGTCTTTGTCACCTCGCCAGTCACAAGATCCTTTCTGGTGTCCTCCTTGTAGTCGCGCACCGCCAGTACCCGATGACCTCCCAGTTCCTTCGGCGGGTTCGTGCGGTACTCACTCATCATCGACTGGATCTGTGCCGCACCGTCGATTCCCTTTAAGGTCTTCGTCTCCAATCCCTCTCTGTAATAGCCGTACTTCTCATACATATCCAGCATTGCATCCCACAGGGTCTTGCCGTGCTTCTTGCACCAGGAAGCCACCTCGCAAAGCATCATGACCGCCACGCACGCATCCTTGTCTCTCGCGTAGGTTCCTGCCAGGCAGCCGTAGCTCTCTTCCAGTCCGAATACGTAGTGATACGTATGCTGCTGCTCGAAGAACTTGATCTGCTCTCCGATATACTTAAATCGGTCAGCACCTCGATCAGCTTCACGTTGTAGGCTGCCGCGATCGCTTTTGCCATATCGGTCGTCACGATCGTCTCCACGAGCGCCGGGTTCTCAGGCATGGTTCCCATCGCTGTCTTCTCTCTTAAGATGTACTCTGCGATCAGCATACCGGACATATTTCCGGTAAATGTCACATACCCGCCGGTCTTTGTGTCCTTGCAGTACACGCCGAGACGGTCTGCATCCGGGTCTGTCGCGAGCACGATGTCCGCATCGACTTCTTTCGCCAGCTTTAACGCAAGCTCAAATGCCTTCGGAGACTCCGGGTTCGGGTAGGATACCGTCGGGAAATTACCGTCCGGCAGCTCCTGCTCTTTTACCACGTACACCTGCTCGAATCCAAGCTCCTTTAACACGCGGCGCACCGGAAGGTTACCGGTTCCGTGGAGCGGTGTGTATACAATCTTAATGTCCTTCGCCATCTCCTTGATGACTTCCGGATGGATCGACTGCTTCTTTAGCTCCTCCATGTAACGATCGTCGATCTCTTTTCCGATGACCTTGTAAAGTCCTGCCGCAACGGCATCCTCTTTTTTCATCGTCTTCACCTGGTCAAAGGATGTCACCTTCGCCACTTCCGCCAGGATATTCTTATCGTGCGGCGGTGTGATCTGTGCGCCGTCCTCCCAGTATACCTTGTAGCCGTTGTATTCTCTCGGATTATGGCTCGCCGTAATCACAATTCCGGAAATGCAGCCGAGTTCGCGCACGGCAAAGGAAAGCTCCGGCGTCGGACGCAGGCTGTCAAACACATACGCCTTGATGCCGTTTGCGTTCAGGCAGAGCGCCGCCTCATCCGCAAATTCAGTGGACATGATTCTGGAATCGTGGGCGATCGCCACTCCCTTCTCCTGTCCGTTCTGGGAGAGAATGTAGTTCGCCAGTCCCTGTGTCGCCTGACGCACGGTATAAATGTTCATGCGGTTCGTTCCCGCTCCGATCACGCCGCGCAGTCCGCCGGTTCCAAACTCTAACTGACGGTAAAAACGATCCTCAATCCTCGATCTCTGCTACCTGCTTGCAGAAATCTGAAATCACAAAGATTGGTGCCTGACACGGTCCGATGTGGTTGAATGCCCGGACCATCATCAGCTGCATATCATACGCCTGCGTATAGATGCTGGCAATCATATTCTGGCATACCTTTGTTGCCGCATAGATATTGCCCGGACGAAGGTAA
>VOFD01000170.1_pt1 | contig 10001 bp, 14 predicted proteins | sample 5384101 | NCBI WGS metagenome assembly VOFD01 (sample SAMN12384723, study PRJNA508395) | human gut metagenome | isolation source: healthy gut C | host: Homo sapiens
GATGACATTGACGATCACGGTCTTGCCATACTCTTTGGTCAGCTTGTTCTGAGTGCAACGCGCTCTTCGCCGCCCTTGCCGATGACCATGCCGGGCTTTGCGCAGTAGATGTTGACGGTGACGCGGGGAGCGGAAGTGGAAGGATCCACAGTGCGCTCGATCTCGATCTTGGGGACGCCAGCGTCCTTCAGCTGAGCCTTCAGCTCAGTGCGGATCTTGTGATCCTCGACGAGGTTATCGCTGAAATCCTTCTTGGAGGCAAACCAGCGGCTGTCCCAGTCTTTAATAACGCCGACACGAATGCCGTGCGGATTTACTTCTGGCCCATTGTTTTCCCTCCTTACTCTTTCTCTTTCAGAACAACGGTCATGTGGCTGGTGCGCTTCAGGATGCGGTAGCCGCGGCCCTGTGCACGAGGCATCATGCGCTTCAGCGTCGGGCCGGGGCAGACGTAGCACTCGGCGACGTAGAGGTTGTTCTTGTCCGATACAGCTCGATGTTGTGGATGATGGTACCAACGGGGATGTTCTCGAAGGGCAGGCAGTTGCCGGGCTTGATGTCGGCGGACTTGCTGCTGACGACAACATCGCCCACCTTCAGGCCATCGGGAGCAATGATGTAGCTCTTGACACCGTCAGTGTACTCGACCAGAGCGATGAATGCGCTGCGGTTCGGATCGTACTCCAGAGTCTTGACGGTAGCGGGCATATCGGTCTTCTGACGCTTGAAGTCGATGACACGATACTTGGTGCGGTTGCCGCCGCCCTGATGGCGGACGGTGATACGACCGGTGTTATTGCGGCCGCTGTGCTTCTTCATGGGCTCCAGCAGGCTGCGCTCAGGAGCGACCTTGGACAGGACGCTGTAATCCGTGACGGTCATGCCGCGGCGGCCCGGAGTAGTGGGGCCATACTTCTTGATAGCCATTGTGCTATTCTCCTTTGTTTATCTTATGAATTATTATCGGGGTCATATCCCCATAGAGGAACCCTCGGCGGGTTCGGCTTAGACCATGCTGTTGAAGAACTCGATTTCCTTGGAGTCCTTGGTCAGGGTCACGATTGCCTTCTTGGAAGCGGCAGTGTAACCAGCATGCATGCCCTGGCGGCGGAAACGGCCACGCACAGAAATGGTGTTGACCTTTGCGACCTTAGCGCCGGGGAACAGGGCCTCGACAGCCTGAGCGATCTCGACCTTGGTGGCATCGGTAGCGACCTTGAAGGTGTACTTCTTGTCAGCGATACCGGCCATGGAGTTCTCGGTAATGACCGGCTTCAGGATAATATCATGTGCGGTTTTCATTAGCCAAGCACCTCCTCAAGCTTCTTTGCTGCGTCGACGCTGATGATCAGCTTGTCGGCGTTCAGCCCATCGTAGGTGTTCACGCTGCCAGCAAAGGTGGTCTTCACACCGGCAATGTTGCCAGCGCTCTTGACGAACTTTGCATCGACAGTCTCATTGACCAGCAGGTTCTTCTTGCCGGCGCCGACAGCGTTCAGCATGGAGACGACAGCCTTGGTCTTGTACTCGTCGCAGGCAAACTTATCAACAACCACCATGTTGCCGTTGGCAGCCTTGTCGGACAACACGCTCAGCAGAGCCAGGCGCTTGACCTTGTTGTTGATGTGGTAGTTGTAGCTGCGGGGCTTGGGGCCCAGAGCGACGCCGCCGTGAGTCCACTGCGGTGCACGGATGGAACCCTGACGAGCGTGGCCGGTGCCCTTCTGGCGCCAGGGCTTCTTGCCGCCGCCGGAAACTTCCATGCGGATCTTGGTGTTCTGGGTGCCCTGACGCTGGTTGGCCAGGAAGTTCACCACAGCAATGTGGACTGCCTTCTCGTTCGGGGTGATACCGAACACGGCGTCGGAAAGCTCGATCTCGCTAACATGCTGACCGTTCATATCGACTACGTTAAACTTTGCCATTGTAGCTTTCCTCCTTACGCCTTCACGCTGTTAGCCAGAGTGACGATGGTGCCCTTGGAACCGGGGACCGCACCCTTGACAGCGATCAGATTGTTCTCGGTGTCAACCTTGACAACGGTCAGGTTCTGCACGGTGACGCGCACAAAGCCCATGTGGCCGGGCAGGCGCTTGCCGGGGAACACGCGAGACGGGGTAGAAGTGGAGCCGTTGGAACCGGCGTGGCGTGCCACCGGGCCGGTGCCGTGGCTCTCACGCAGACGGTGCTGGCCGTAGCGCTTGATAACGCCCTGGTAGCCCTTGCCCTTGGAGACGCCCACGACGTCAACCTTGTCGCCAGCTGCGAAGACATCAGCCTTCAGCACATCGCCGACGTTCATTGCGGAGACATCCTCCAGACGGAACTCACGCAGGGTCTTCTTGGGGGCAACGTTTGCCTTCTTGAAGTGGCCTGCAGCTGCCTTGTTGACCTTCTTGGCGGAAACCTCGCCGAAGCCCAGCTGAACAGCCTGGTAGCCATCGCTCTCGACGGTCTTCTTCTGCACGACGGTGCAGGGGCCGGCCTCGATCACGGTCACGGGAACGACCTTGCCGCTCTCGTCGAACAGCTGGGTCATACCGACTTTCTTGCCGATGATGCCTTTTACCATTTTCTTTTCCTCCTGTAAAGGTTATTGGTTGGCGGCGCACGTCACCGCCAACATGACCCCTCGGGAAACGAGGGCATCGATGGATCAGATGTTACAGTTTGATCTCGATGTCCACGCCAGCGGGGAGCTGGAGGCTCATCAGAGCCTCAACCGTCTTGTTGGACGGCTTCAGAATGTCGATCAGACGCTTATGAGTGCGGCTCTCGAACTGCTCGCGGCTATCCTTGTACATGTGGGTAGCGCGCAGAACGGTGACGATCTCACGGTCGGTGGGCAGGGGGATGGGGCCGGACACGCGGGCACCAGTGTGCTTTGCGGTCTCCACGATCTTCTCTGCTGCGGCATCGATCAGCTGAGCATCATAGCTCTGCAGACGGATTCTGATTTTCTCTTTGACTGCCATTGCTTACGCCTCCTGAAAAATTGTTTTGCCCTAGGCGAGCCGATAAATTGCTCTACACAGTTCCGGGTGTTCCTCGACTTGGCACTAGAAAAACCGGTGAACCGCTTGGCAGTTCTCCCGGAAACATCTATAGCAAATCAAATCCGAACATTGGTTCCGCCGTTTCGCAGGAGAGTAACTTTCCTGCCGGGGAACGTATTCCATCGCTGTCAGTAATTTTTTCGCCCGGTTCTAAGATCGGACATACTCCGCGGAAATAACCCATCACGACTATTGCCGGATGACAACCTCCCGCATCTACGCATATCGCTGGCCTGCACGACTTGTATCGCACAAGCCCTTTGCAGCCGAGAGATATTTTATCACATCTGCGTGCAATTGGCAAGTGTTTTTTCAAAAAAACACGAATTTTCTTTTTTATTTTCTCCGCACGATGTTTGAACGCATTTTCTGTGCAGAATGCACAATCTCCGCCGCTCTTTTTCAGTGGAAAACCCCGCCGCGTTTTAGGATGGCTCTGCCCGGCCTGTTTTATGCCTTTCTATATAAAAAAGCCGTCCTCCGCTGAGGGCAGCGGGGACAGCTTTCCGTGCACTCCCCTGTAAAGGCCGTGCATTCCTATGATCTGGGAGGATCGTTCAAAGGCAGATGCCTTACAGGGTCAATTCTACACCCGTCCGGTAAAGGGTGTCCGGGTCTTTCTCTTCTTTCAAAACATCCGTTACTTTGATCTGTGCCACGTTGACCGCCACAGCCGCTGCTGCGGCTTCCTGTGCCGCGGTGCACCGCACGATGGCACAGCAGTTCAGGCGCAGCTTCGCCACGATCTCTTCCGGCGTCAGCGTCTTGTCCAGCGTGACCACCGCGCAGTTGGCGCAGGTAACACCTGCGGGGTCCAGCTCCAGCAGCTCCGGCTTGATGTTCAGCAAGGGCTTGTTCCGTACCACATGGCCGGTCAGCATCTGCAGGTCTTCATATTCTACATCCGGGATGGCGTAAAACATGTCTTCCAGCGCAGCGGGCAGGCTCACATCCCCGCTGGCGTGCAGGTATTCCACCTGCCCCAGCACCTCAGCGGCATCATCGGAGATGTTCACATCCCCCATGACGTAGATTTTGGAGCCATAGCGGCGGAACGTTTTGGGGGTCAGCTCAAAATCATCGTCCACCACAGCCGTTCCCTCCGGCAGAACGATGAGTTCCGTGTTTTCCGTAAAGAGCGGGGCCAGCGTCTCAGTAAACTGCTCCAGCAGGATGGCTTTGGGGGCCGCAAATCGGACGCCCTTGGCAGCCAGGGCGGCCGCGTCCAGTTTGGGATCTACCGCCACGAACTGCTTTTCGGTCCAGTAGAGCCGTGCCTGTGCCCGGAGCAGGAAGCTGCGGTCCAGCTTGACCGTGCCTTTCAGCACCACCGCCTCATCCGGGTAGACCGCCAGTTTTCCGTTGATGGTGCACTTCTCGGTCACAAGGCCCGCCAGTCCGGCCGGGCAGAGGACTTTCCCGTTGACGATGATCTTCCCGTAAGCCCGCAGGGTGTCCCCCGCGTCGGCCGCAATGTTCGCCTTTCCGTTGACGATCAGGACGCTTTTTCCCTCCGGCTTGTGGGAAGCGGTCAGCTCTGTCTTGCCATTGACCATATTCACCTTGGCATCGTCGTCATAGCACTGGACGCTGGTCGCATCCAGCTCCACCGGATACTTTGCCAGCAGAGCTTCCGTCCTGGGGCTGGTCATGGCCAGCGCGGCATGTATTTGAATATGCTCGTAGCTTGCCAGCGTTTCCTCCGAAACATGGCGCAGGTCGATCACAACGGCTTTCACATTCAGTTTCTTCATCGTTCATTCCTCCAGCAGTTTTTGTTTGAGCAGATGGCGTACTTTCCCCAATCGGGTGCGGACGGTTCCGGGCGGGAGTTCAAATTTTCGGCCCAGCTCGCTGGCGTTGTAGCCCTCTTACCGCAGGGTAAACAGCATCTTGTCCAGCGGGTCGAGTGTTCCCAGCAGGGAATCCAGGTCCACGGTCCCCAGCGCGGCCTCCGCCGTCTCGTCCGGCGTTTCGGCATCGTCAGGGTCCAGCAGTGCCAGCAGGCTTTCTTCTTTCACGGCCCGGCGCACCTGGTCGCAGTAGAGGTTGCGGGCCGCGGCAAACAGCCAGGCCTTGCACTGCCCGGGGGCAAAGCTCTCCATGAGTGCCTGATTCTGCAGTGCCCGCAGGAACACTTCCTGCGTTAAATCCTCCGCCTGGCCGTCGTCCCGGCAGAGTTTGTAGCAGAAATGCTCCAGTTTGTCCCAGAACTCCTCGTAAAGCAGCTCCCACATGGGCCTCTCCCCTCCTTTCTGCCTGGTAGACGAATGAGAAGCGCAAAGTGTTTGCAAAATTCAAAAAAAAAGCTGTGCAGACTCCAACGCTGCACAGCTTCCCAAATCACTTTTTCTGTTTGAGCCGTTCGGCCAAATCTTCCCCGCGGGGTGACGTACACGGTGGTGTAGACCTCGTAGAGCACCATGCCGGGCTTGGCGCCGTTGGCTTTCCAGATGTTCTTCACCTCGGTGGTGTCCACGGCCACTTTTGCGCCCGTGCCCGCCTTGTAGGCGCTGGAATGGACGACGGCCAGCTCTGCCGCCTCCTGCTTGGTGGTGTCCGGGATGTCCTCACCGTGGCTCATAACCACCACATGGCTGCCGGGAGCTTTCTGCACATGGAACCACAAGTCCTTGCCGCGGGCAGTGTGGAGGGTGAGCTTGTCGTTCTGGGCGTTGTTGCGGCCCACCAGAATTTCAAAACCGTCGCTGGAGGTAAAGCGGAGGAAGTCCGCAGGCTTCTGGCGCTTATCCCGCTGCTTGTAGTATTTCAGGTAGCCCTGGCTCTTGAGCTCGGCACGAATCTCATTCAGCGCCGCCTCGCCGGAGGCCGTCTCCACCTCGTAGAGGACGGTTTCCAGATAGGCGATCTCTCCTTCTCGCCCTCGGCCAGCAGGTCCACCAGCATCCGGGCCGCCGTCTGCTTCTTCTTATAATTCTTGAAGAAGTTCTGGGCGTTCTGGCTGGGGCTGAAGCGGAGGTCCAGCGGGATAGTGACTTCCCGGCCCTCATCGTACCAGTTGGGCACGGTAATGCTCTTCATCCCCTTTTGGGCCAGATAGAGGTTGGCGGAAAGCAGCTCGCCGTAGAGGCGGAGCTTTTCACTCTTGCCGCTGGCGGCCAGCTCTTCCTGCCGGGCGGCCTGCTTGCGGACGGCGCGCTCGTACATATTGTGGACGGCCTTGTGCAGCTCCTTGCTCTTGGTGCGCAGGCGCTCGGCGCGGTCTTTCTCGGCGTAGTAGCCCTCCAGCATGGCGTTGAACGAGGGCCATTCTTTGATCGCGTACCCCTCGCCGTACTGCCGGGGGCGGAAGAAGGTGTACTCCACCGGCTTGCCGTCCGGAGCGGTGACGCTGCAGGGGCAGCCGCCCGCGTCGTAGATCTCTTTCAGCTCGTCGATGGCCGCCATCAGCCGGACCTTCTGGGCCTCCGTCAGCTCGTTGGCCAGCAGATGTTCGCCGTCAAAGGCGCGCCATGCGGCCTCGCGGCAGACCACCGGGCCGACGCCGGCCACCGTTTTGTTCAGGGCGTCTGCCACCGGCAGGTCGCGCTGGCAGGCCGCCGCCACGATGGACGCCGAGCTCACCGAGAGGAAATCCGGGCGGGCAGGTTTGGGGGGCGTGGTATAGGGCAGGCCGGGCAGCAGCTGACGGACATCGCTGTCCTCGAAATCCACCCGCTTGAGGGCGTCGATGATCTTGCCGTTCTGCACCAGCACCAGATTGGAGTAGCGGCCCATCAGCTCGGCGCAGAGGATGTTCCGCACAAGGTCGCCCATCTCGTTGGTGCACTGGAATTCAAAGTAGACGATGCGGTCGCCCGGCTCCATCCGGACGTCCAGCAGCTTGCCGCCCGCCAGGTGCTTGCGCATCAGCATACAGAAGGAGGGCGGCGTTTCGGGGTTCTCGAAGCTCTCCTCGGTCAGGCAGACTCTTGCCGAGCCGCTCCGGGCCGACAGCAGCAGGCTGTAGGTATCGGTGCGGGTGCGCAGGGTCAGGACCAGCTCATCGCGGGTCGGTTCAAATATTTTTGCGATCTTGGCCTCGGTCAGGGCAGCTTTCAGCTCCCGGGCTGTCAGGGCCAGTGTCGCGGCATCCAAAGCCATAGTGGTACCTCGCTCAACCTCTCCGTCATCTTCGCTTCGCTCGATGACACCTCTCCTGACAGGAGAGGCTTTGGCAGTCCGATCCGTTTCCCAGCGAAAACGAAATCTCCTTGCCAAGGGCTCCCCTGATCGGAAAGACTCCCCCGGCCGGGGGAGGTGGCACGCAAGTGCCGAAAGGGGAGCAGCTGGCGAGCGGTAGCGAGACTGAGAGGTTTTCTTTATTATAAATAAGTAAACGGGTCGCGGTTGGCTGTGCTGACCAGCACTTCCACAGCCGGGAACGCGGCGCGGAGCTTTTGGGCCACCGCTGCCGCCACCGGGAACTCGGTGGCATAGTGGCTGGCGGCCACGATGGACAGCCCCAGCCGCTTGGCGTCCAGCGCATCGTGGTGGTCGGCCTCGCCGGTCAGCAGGCAGTCGGCCTCCATGGCCAACGCCTCTTCAAACAGGCCGCCGCCAGCCCCGCTGATGACAGCCAGCCGCCGCACGGGCTTGCCCGTGTCCGCATATTTGACCGGCACTTCCGGGCCGTCCAGCGGCGTGTTGCACCGGGCACCCAGCTCCACCCGCGCTTTGCGGGCCAGCTCCGGGACAGTGATGGGTTCCACCTCGCCCACCCGGCCGCAGCCGCCGGCGAAAGGCTCCCAGTTTTTCATTCCAAAGATGCCTGCCAGCACTTCATTGACGCCGCCCTCGGCGGCATCCAGGTTGGTGTGCATACAGATGGCGGAGATCCCTTTCTGCACCAGCTGGAACGGCAGGTCGGCCGGGCTCAGTTTTTTCAGCGGGTGAAAGATGACCGGGTGGTGGGTGACGATGAGCTGGCAGCCGTTCTGTTCAGCCTCCGCCAGCGTTTCGGCCGTGACATCCAGTGCCACCAGCACCCGGGAGACCTCCCCGCCGCAGTCCACCAGCAGGCCGGGGTTATCCCAGCTTTCGGCCAGTTCCAGCGGAGCGATGCGCTGCATCTCTTCATAGATCTTCTGGACGGTTGCCATTCCTCAATCCTCCCGTAAAATTTGGTCGATCTCCTCCGCCAGCGGGATGCCGTCGGGCACGCCCAGCCGGAAGCTGGGGAGCTTGGCTTTTTCTGCCAGGCCGCGTAACCGGCCCCCTCCGGCCACTCCCCTGTTCCGCCAAACAGGCATTCCGTAAACGTGGGGGTACGTGTCTCGCCGGTGTACTCGGCCGCCATGACCGCATACCAGCGGCCCGCCGCCTGCACCGGCCGGTCGGCTGTGAGGGCAAAGCCGTGTTCCCACAGCCAGCGGCGGAGGTCGCTGTGACGGGTGGCCGGCACCATCACGAGGCGCGGCCCGCCCGGCGCGGACACCCACGGGGCTTTCTCGATGATCTCCCATGTCGTCTGAGCCGAGACGCCCGCCAGCACGATGGTGCTCACCTCGCCCGGGGACAGCACAGAAAGACCGTCGCCGAGCCTCAGCTCAGCGCGGTCTTTGCATCCGGCATATTCCAGCGTCTGTGCGGCCTTCGCCAGCGGGCCGGGGCGCAAATCGGCCCCGATGACCTTGGGGTACTTGCCCGAAGCGGCCAGCACCGCCGTCAGCTTGCCGTGGTCGCAGCCGATGTCGGCCACAGGCTGACCGGGGCGCACCAGCTCAGCGGCAGCGCTCAGACGCGCATCCAGTGTCGGCAGCACTCAGGACTTCTTGGAGCCAGATGTGCGTTCAGCTTCTCCAGCAGCTCGTCGCAGTCCACACCGTGGACCTCGCAGGCCTCCTCGATGCTCTCGCCGCGGGAGGCGGGGCAGCCGAGGCAGTGCATCCCGATCTCCATAAAGTAGGGAGCGGTGGTCTGGTCCATATCCAGAATGTCGCCGATGATGGTCTCACGAGTCACCTGCTTCACAGGGTGGTTCTCGTCCTTCTTGAGCATATTGAAAATATCGCATGGTGCTGTGGAAAGCGGTGTCGAAGACAGCGACCATCGGGACGTGCCGAACACCTTGCGGGCTGCCTCGATGCCGAGGATGCCTGCGGGGTTGTGCAGAGGAGCCAGAGGGCTGAGCTCGCGGATGGTGTTGACGACCTCGTCGGTGATCAGGCAGCTTGCCTTGAACTTCTCGCCGCGACATCGTCGATGCACTTGCCCTCGCCGGTGGTCATCTTCTTCACGACCTCAGCAAAAGCCTCGGTGTGGGTGGGGAAGATCGCGGGAGTGGTAGCCTTGTGGCCGTTAGCTTCATGGGTGATCATGCTGCTCTCCATGCCGATGCGCTCGCACAGGCCTTTGCACAGCACTTTCTCACCGTCCATATCGATGAGCTGATATTTCAGGGAAGAAGAACCACAGTTGATAACCAGAATTTTCATCTTCTTGTTTCCTCCAGATATGTTTTTGTCCACCCCCGAGAGGGCAGAATTTTACAGATTCCTAGAATTATTATATAATAGGGTCGGCCGGTTTTCAAGCCGCAATGGCGGCAAAGCCTGCCACGAAGTCCCCGGGCTTTTTGTACATCCTGCCCAGAATCCCGTTCTTCAGGCCCGTTTCTCCATGCAGTATGACAGATATTTCACAAACTTTTGAGGTCACGTCATGAAATTTGCCGGTATCAGCGCCAGCGCCCTCCGCGCCTCTGGGCTGGGGGGGAGCGGAGGCCATCGCGACCCTATGTGCCCGCCGAGGCGGTCTTCCCCTCTACCGGGAGGCTCACGCCGCCGGGCAGTACACCGACTTTTCCGCCGCCGGGCGGTGCCATGGCGCCATCCGCAACGGTGCCCGCCACGTTACCTGCTACGCCCGCCGGGACGAGGACTGCATCAGCGCCTCCGAGCACGAAGTGCGGTACGCCAAGGCGTTCGAGGGCGTGGGCTTCCG
>VOFD01000274.1_pt1 | contig 10001 bp, 15 predicted proteins | sample 5384101 | NCBI WGS metagenome assembly VOFD01 (sample SAMN12384723, study PRJNA508395) | human gut metagenome | isolation source: healthy gut C | host: Homo sapiens
CGGATTTCCCGTGAGAGGCGGTTTTGTTAATCCGGTGTTATGCAGACCGGCAGGTGGAGATGGCGGAAAGGTTTTCCAGGCTTCCGGCCCTGACGCCTGAACAATGGTGCTGGTTCAAAAGAGGGAGCATGACAGGGAAGCCTTGGAACGTTCCGCCGCAGATCTGTTAACGATTGCTCTGCTTTTGTGGAATAAAGGAGAAAGGGAGGAAAGTGATCCCCTGATGGAAGAAACCTTCCGGTATTGGGTTTCAGCCTCGGAACGGGTGGCAGAGGTGTGGCGGAAAAAACTCCGGAAAGAAGAGGGGCGTTAACGCGTCTGCGCCATCCTTACGGCCAGCTGGAAGGCGTGGATGGTGCTGGACGGATTGGCCTTTCCGGCGCCCGCCAGGTTGAAGGCGGTTCCGTGGTCCGGGCTCAGCCGGGGGCGGGGAAGGCCCAGCGTGACATTCACGGCGGTATGGAAGTCCACCAGTTTCAGCGGAATCAGCCCCTGGTCATGGTATGGGGCCAGCACGGCGTCATAGTTCCCTTCCACGGCGTCCCGGTACACGCAGTCCGGAACGGACGGACCGTCAAATTCCGCGTCCGGATGAATGGCCCCCAGCCGTTCTACGGCCGGGGCAATGATAGTTCCGTCCTCGTCGCCGAAGGCGCCGTGTTCCCGGCATGGGGGTTCAGGGCCGCTAGGGCGATGCGCGGGCGGAGGATTCCCTTGCGGAGGCAGAAATTTTTCAACAGGGTTCCGATGCGGACCAGTTCCTCCGTGTTCAGCAGGGACGGCACGCTTTGAAGGGACGTGTGGATGGTGGCCAGGCCCACCGTCAACCCGGCCTTCTGCTACATCGTTTCCCAAAGCGAGCCGCCGCATTGAGGTGCAGTCCCAGACCAAGGGCAGGACGAAGCTCATGAGCTCTCCCGGCGTGGACGGCATCAAGGCGGGAACCTCCCGCGCCGCCGGCCCCTGCCTGTCGCTCAGCGTGACGCGCAACGCCATCTCCCGCCGCGGCCCCAGACGGGGACGGAGGTGATTTACCCGCAGCGCATGATTATTGTGGTGCTCGGCTCTGCGAACCGCTATCCCCTGGCCAAGCAGATGATGACCACCGGCTGGCGGGTGTGGGAAAACTGGCAGGCTTCCGGCATGGACATGAAGGATCCCAAGGAGTTTGTCCAGCTTCCCGTGAAATCTGGTACAGAAAAGAGATAGGAAGTAGACGGCCCCGGAATTTTTTCTGTTATAAGAGGCACCGAATATGAACATCGGTGTTTTGAATAGCGGGGGTGACTCTCCCGGGTTGAATGCAGTCATTGAAGGTGTGGTAGGCGCGGCTTCTCGCCGCGGCTGGAACGTTGTCGGTTTTTACGACGGTTTTGAAGGGCTTCTGTCCGAGGAAGGCAATGAACGGTTTGAATGGCTGACTCCTGTCTGCTGCCGCGGCTTGCGCGCCAAGGGCGGCACCATCCTGGGAACCGTGAACAAGGGGAACTTCGCCATCAAGGTGGGCGTGGACCAGAAGGGGGCGATTGAACCCACCGTGCTGGAAAAAGACCAAGGCCACCATCCGGCGGCTGGGCCTGGACGCCCTGATCGTCGTGGGCGGAGACGGCTCCCCAGTCCACAGCTCTGCTGCTTTCTGAAATAGGCCTTCCGTGGTAGGGGTGCCCAAGACCATTGACAACGACCTGGGCGCGACCGATGTCACCTTCGGCTTCTACAGCGCCGTTTCCATCGTCTCCGAATCCCTGGACCGCCTGGAAACCACCGCAAACGCGCACCAGCGCATGATGGTGGTGGAAGTGATGGGGCGGCATGCGGGGTGGATTGCCCTGGAAGGCGGCATCGCCGGAAGCGCGGATGTGATCCTGCTGCCGGAAATTCCCTTCTCCATTGAAAACGTGGTGAAATGCATCAAGGACCGCAAGGCGGCCGGGCAGCGGGAAATCCTGGTAGTGGTCTCCGAAGGCGCCCGCCTGGCGGACGAACTGGTGCTGCTGGATGAAAAGACCCAGGGGGAAGTGCGCCTGGGAGGCATCGGCAAGGTGATCTCCAAGAAACTGGAGGAAGCCACGGGAATTGAAACGCGTTCCTGCGTGCTGGGCCATATCCAGCGCGGCGGTTCCCCCTGCGCCTATGACCGTATTCTGGGCGTGCGGTTCGGCAGTTACGCCGTGGAGCTGGTGGAAAAGCGCAAGTTCAGCTGCATGGTTGCCCTCCGGGGAACGCAGATGACTGCCGTGCCCATTGAGGAAGCCGTGAAAACCCTGAAGCTGGTGGACCCCGACTGCCAGCTGGTGCGCACGGCGCGCGACCTGGGCGTATGCTTCGGGGACTGACGTTCTCCCATTTGCAGGCGAACAACGCGGCCTCCTGCGGCGTTGACTGTTTTTCAACCGTATCCTGGAATCAGGATACGGTTATTTTTTGCGGAAGCACGCCATATTCATTGGGACCGGGAGAGCTTTTAAGCAGCATCATGGACAGGAAGAGGATGGAAAACAGGTCCATCAGGCTGGAGGCCATCCCCAGATAGCCCAGGTAGGGCGTCATGTCCTCCGGAATCAGGCGCAGCAGGAAAATCAGCAGGAAGGTAACGATGAAAATGAGGATGGGAATCAGGATGAATTTTCCGCTCAGGCTGCTGTCATGCAGGCGGCGCACGGCCACCGGCAGGTTGAACAGGATGTTGAGCCCCGCCACAGCCGCCAGAAGCTCCAGGGAAAGCATGCTCAGCTCTCCGGACTGGTAGAAAAAGTAAAAGGTGGGGTTAAAGCAGGCGTGCGCCAGCAGGATCAGGGTATCCTGCGGGTGGGCGGCGTACAGCAGGATTTGGCGGGACGGGGAGACGTAAAAGCCCAGCGGGTTGCTGTCCACGTCTATCATGCTGTAGCCCAGCGGCAGGAACAGGAGGACGGAAAGGAGGAAGAAGGACCAGAATTCCGCCCGTGAGGCGCGCCCGGCCACCGTGGTCAGCTTCCGCAGGCTGATGAGCCAGTAAAGGTAAAACGGCGTGAAAGGCGGCTTTTTCCGTTCTCCGGGAGTAACGGAGGCGTTTGCCGGCTGTGCGCCGCCCGCGCGGCGGCAGTACTTGTTGCCGTCCGTCTTGCTTTCTCCCAGCGTCAGGTAGAAAAGATCAGGTGCCCCAGGCCGAAGGGAAGCAAAGACGGAAAGAATCCAGAGGCCGCTCCTGCCCGTATCATGCAGGCGTCTGAATGCCGCCGCCGCGCAGGGAACTATCAGGGCTGCCCACAGGAGGATGGTCAGGGCGTCCCCGTAAACGCTCAGCCTTGTATCCGGAATGTGCAGCCAGTCCGTCAGGATGTAGCCTGCCAGGGCCGGAATCAGGGCCAGGAGGGGAAGAGCCATGAACCACCAGAATTCCGCCCGGGAAGTGCAGCCCCGGAAATCCGCATAACGGCGGAAGCCTTTTTTCCAGCAGGAAAGGGGGGAAGGGGAGGAAGATGGCTGTGGAGCGGCGGAAACGGCAGGAGAAGCAGGGGTAGCAGGGGTAGCAGGGGTAGCAGGGGTAGCAGGGGTAGCAGGGGTAGCAGGGGAGTCCGGCATGGATGAGAAGGGGGTTTCCGTTTAGACCCCCTGACGCCGGGAAATGCTCAATACTCCCGCGTCCAGGACACGGAAAATTTCTTTCCCGCAGCAGGGCCGATTCAGATCAGGACAACCGCCATCAGCAGCATCCCGGCAATGATCCCCATGATGGAAATGTGGTGGTGCCCCCAGCGTTCCGCCATGGGCAGCAGCTCGTCAAAGGATATGAAGACCATGATGCCCGCCACGGAAGCGAAGAGGATGGCCAGCACGGTGGGGGTGAGGAAGTGGAACAGGAAGAGCATGGCGATGGCCGCGCCCACCGGTTCCGCCAGGCCGGAGAGGAAGGAATAGAAGAGGGCCTTTTTACGGCTGCCCGTACCGTAGTAAAGAGGCACCGCCACGGCAATCCCTTCCGGAATGTTGTGGACGGCTACGGCCAGGGCGATGGACGTGCCCAGCGTCAGGGAGTCCAGCCCGGCGGCGAAGGTGGCGACCCCTTCCGGAAAGTTGTGGATGCCGATGGCCAGCGCGAACAGGATGCCGGACCTTTTGATTTTGGAGGAGGAAAATTCCCCGCTGCCCTGCCCGTGGATGTCTTCCGGGCCGCGCGCTTCGTGCGGGTTTTCGTCTTCCGGCACCAGGTAGTCAATCAGGGCCGCCACGGCAATGCCTCCGAAGAAGGAGGCAATGGCAATCCATGCGCCTGCCGTGTGGCCTTCAAATTCCATCAGCCGGTGCTGCGCCTCTCCCAGCAGTTCCACCAGGGAAATGTACACCATCACTCCGCCGGAAAACCCCAGGGAAAAGGTAAGCGTCTTCGTATCCGTCCTCTTCATGAAGAAGGCGATGAAGCCCCCTATGCCGGTGGCGAGACCGGCCAGCGTAGTGAGCAGGAAGACGACGAGGATGTGGTTGGCGGAAAGGTCCATGTGCGGACCTGCCGGGCAGGGAGAACCCGGTACCCGGCAGGAAAAAATAGGTTATTTTTTCGCGGGCGCCGGAGGAACGATCATTTTAGTGGCCCGGATGGCTCCGGGGGGGAAGCGGGGGCTCTTCCCCCGGCTTCAGCTGGCCCCGTTCCTTCTTGATTTCGGGCAGTTTTTCCAGAAGCCTGCTGCACATTTTTCCTTCAAAGCTGTCCGGAAGAAGCGCAATGGCTTCTTTAAGGGGCCGTTCCAGTTCATTCACCCTGTTTTGCTGCATGAGCAGGTTCACCTCTTGCATGAGGACAGCCTGTTTGACTTCCGGAAGCAGCCCGTCCTTCTTCAGGTAGCCGTCCATGATGGAAAGGGCTTCGTCAGGCTTTTGCTCCGCCAGGATGTGGACGTTTTTCTGCCGGAACGTATCGGCCAATTCCTCTCTCTGGGTATTGAGCAGCTCTTTCCTGTTCAGTTTGGCGCGGATGCCGGAAGCATCCTGTGGGTCCAGTTTCGACAGTTCTTCCAGAGCCGGCTTATAGAAGGTGCGGATGCTGGACTGGGGAACCGTGTTCAGCAGCTGGACCAGGGCGTCCCGGCGCTCTTGCTCTGTAAGCTGTCCCGCCAGTTTGGCCGTCAGGGCCTGCTGCGTTTTGAGGGCTTCCGCCGCCTTTTCCGTATCCTGCATGACCTGGTCCGGATTGGAGTAGCCTACGACGGTATGGACGGGGCGCCCCTGGGCGTCCGCAAACACCAGCGTGGGGAATCCGGTGATGCCGTAGGATTTCTTGTAGGTTTCCAGAGAAGCTTTTGTCTGTTCGTCCTGCTGCTTTTTACGCGGGTAGTCCAGTTCCACGGGAATGAAGGAGCGGGCGATGTCTTCCTGCACCTTGGGGAGGGAAAGGGCCTGCTTTTTCTGCATGATGCAGGCTCCGCACCAGTCGGAACCGGTGAATTCCAGCATCACGCCCTTTTTCCGGGCGGCGGCCTGCTGCATGGCCTCTGCGGGGTTGGTGCTCCAGGCTTCGGAAGCTCCGGCGACTCCGGCAAGGAGCGCGGCCACGAGGGGTAATATGAGTGTTTTCATAATATGGAGATGATTGTTACATGGGGGGCAGCGGAGAATGGGCGGGAGGAACCCACATGTTCCCGGAAGAGGATCCGTCCGAATCTCCCGTGTGTGTGGGCGTTTCAATTTGCGGCTTCCCGGCGGGCGGGTCCAGGTCCTCCACCACCACTTTCTTTTTGGGGGGCTGTGGAGCGGGGGAGGGAGCCGGGGCCGGAGAAGGCGCCCGGCGGATCACGGGGGCCTGAAGTGAGGCGTCCGTCTGGTTCATGGCCGTGATGTTCAGGGGGTCGCCGTAGGCCAGCATTTCCCGGATGTCGTCCGGGAGGTCTCCGGCCGGAATGGAGGTGCTCCCCTGTTCGTGCATGATGCGCACGAATTCATTTTCCACGCGGGTGATTTCCACGTTCAGGTAGGTTTTGCCGGAATGGGATGTTCTGAGGATGTCGAACTTGCGGCCGCGGGCCTTGGCCCTGGCGTCCTGGCGGTAGCGTTCAAAGTAGGAGCGGATTTCCCCCCGGATGCCGGCCACGCGCATTTTCTCCTTCTCAATGGACTTCTGCGTCTCTTCCAGATCGGATGCCGTATGTTCAAAAATGTCCAGCAGGCCGAGGAGCTGTTCCTTGGGGGCGGTTCTGTTCCGTATTTCCATGAGCTGTACCTGCTTTTTCAGGAGCTGGGAGTGATTGGCCTCCAGCGCCTCCCGCGCGTCTTTGACCGGGTCCGGGAGCTGGGAGAATTTTTTTTCATAAACGATGTAGCCGGCCCCGATGACGATGAGGGCGAACAGCCCAAGGCACAGATTCCAGAAAAGGGCGTCTCCCTGGCTTTCCGTTCGGCGTCTTCCTGCCGGGCCGATTCTTCTTCCGCGGCGTGTTCGGACACAACGTCCAGGGAGGTTTTCAGGCGTTTTTTAGCCGCAGGGGCGGAGGGTCCGTCCTTGTGTTCTTCGCCGTTCTCCCTGGGGGCGAAGCGGGTTTCGTCTTCGGAAGGAGGGAGGGCCTCGTCGGACGGCTGCTTGGGGGAAGGTGAGTCAGTCATGGGTTGCGTGGGGGGTGGGGTTAATCTACCGGGTGGGACTGCTTGAATTCGGCCAGTTTGGCGGCATACGCGTTATACTGGTATTGCAGGGCGTGGAACTCCTGCTTGCGCTGAGCCAGCGTCTTGCGCATGTCTTCAATGTCAAAGCACAGGTGCTCGAAGTCGCGGCGCTTGGAGGGCAGAATGTCAATATCCTTCACCGTGAAAGGCGTGGTGACTTTTCCCGGCGTGGAAAGCCGTTTTTGAAGATTGTAGTTCACGCGGGCGTCGTGGGATTCCGCGCGGCTGATTTCCTGGTCTATCTGGGCCAGGGCGTCCTTCGCCTGCTGGAGCTGGGCCTGGAGCCGCTGGTGTTCCGAGGAGGAATTTCCCGTAATAAAGGAGGTAAGGGCTTCATTCGTACCGCTGTCGCACGAGGTGAGGGCCAGCGCAAGGGCCAGCGCCGGATAGGTACGCCTGGTGAATCGCACGATATTGAACATGCCGGGGATTATGAACATTAACGGGGGGGAAAGTCAAACTGTTCATGCGCCCTGCGGAACAATGATTTTTCTCGCATAAAACGCGCATGCGGCTACAATGCCCGCGGCATGATGCAATTATCGGAGATTGGAGGCCACCTGACGGCCAGAACGGGTATTGATGATTTGATGGAGGATTTGTTCAAGGCCCTCCATTCGGAGGAAATAGGCCTGTGCCAGTTGAACGGTGGGAGCCCTGCCGTCATTCCTGAGGTGACGGAACTCTGGCGCCGCAGCATGGCGGAGCTGGTGCGGAATGGAAAGTTTGACGTGCTGGTGGGCCATTACGCCCATCCGGGCGGTGACCCCGCCTTCATTCGCGCGCTGGTCCGTTTTCTCAATGAACGCTGCGGCTGGAACCTGGCGCCGGAGAACGTGGCGATCACCCAGGGCGGCCAGATGGCCTGCTTCACGCTGTTCAACATGCTCGCGGGACCTTGCCCGGGCGGAGGCATGCGTGAAATCCTTTTTCCGCTGTGCCCGGATTATGTGGGCTACCAGTCCCAGTCCCTGTGCGGGGGCGTGATGTTCCGGGGCATCCGGCCCGGCATCCGCATGCTGGACGGCCATACGTTCAAGTACGTGATTGACTTTGACCGCCTGGACATACGCCCGGAAACGGCCGCCGTCTGCATGTCCCGCCCCACGAACCCCACCGGCAACGTGGTGACGGATGAGGAGCTGGACCGCCTGCGGGAAATGGCGTCCCGCGCCGGGGTGCCCCTGATGATTGACAACGCCTACGGACCGCCGCTGCCCAACATCTGCTTTGTGCCCGTGAAGCCGGCCTGGGATGAAAATGATCCTGACCATGAGCCTTTCCAAAATCGGTCTGCCCGGCACGCGCACCGGCATCGTGATTGCGCGCCCGGACGTCATCCGGGCCGTGGTCAGCATGGTGACCACCTCCTCCCTGTGCCCGAACAACCTGGGCCAGGCGCTGGTAACGCCCTATCTGGAAGACGGCACGCTGGAGCGCGTCTGCCGTGAAACCCTCACGCCGTTTTACCGCGGACAGGCGGAATTCGCCCTGTCCCTGCTGCCGGAACTCTTCGGAGAATCCATCCCGTGGCGCGTCCACAAGAGTGAAGGCGCCATGTTCCTGTGGCTGTGGTTCGAGGGGCTTCCCATCACGTGCCAGGAACTCTACGAACGGTGCAAAGCCCGGGGATGTTTTGTGAATCCCGGCCACCACTTCTTCTTCGCCCTTCCGGAGGAGGGGGAACCCTGGCCGCACCGGCATGAATGCATCCGCATCAGCTTCACCCAGACGGAGGAACTCCTGCGCAAGGGGCTTTCCATCGTGGCGGACGAGGTGAAGAAGGCCTACTCCCATTCTTAACCTAAATCTGACCCGTAACCATGAACAGCATGACCGGCTTCGGCAGAGCCGTTGCCCAGACAGACCGTTACAACATCCTTGTTGAAATATCAGGCGTAAACCGCAAACAGACGGAAATTGCCGTCAATGTGCCGCGCAGCTATGCGGAATGGGACGCCCCCGTGCGCTCCATCGTCCAGGGGGCCGTATCACGCGGCCGCGTGGGCGTCTCCGTCTCCGTGGAACGGCTGGCGGAACATGCGCGCGGCGGAAGGAGCCAATCTGAAAGCGGACGTGCTGGGCAAGCTGGATACGCTGGAACAATTCCGCCTCAGCATCGCGGAGCACGCCCCTTCCGTGCCCGTCAGGCTGCGGGAAGCCATGCTCAAGCGTCTGGCGGAGGCCGACCTGTCCGTTTCTGCGGACGATGAACGCATCATCCGGGAAGTGGCCCTGTTTGCGGACAAGTGCGACATTTCCGAGGAAATCACCCGCCTTTCCTCCCATTTTGACCAGTTCCGCACCTTTCTCCTGCACGAAAACGCCGTCAGGTCAGGAAGTTGACAGGGTGTCCCAGTCCTTCCTGACTGCGCCAGATTTCGCCGCCAGGGGTGGGCAGGGGGACTTTCTGGAATATGCGGGAGGTGCACGGCAACCGTTACGCACGGCACGCTGAAGGCGGACATCCTGAATCTTCTGGAACAGGGGAAAAACGTGGTGATGGACATAGACGTGCAGGGGGCCGCCCAGGTCCGCGCCTGCCGGGAAGGAATCCTGCCCCAATGTTATGCGGACGTTTACATTTACGTGCCGCAGGAAGAACTGAAAAACCGCCTCTGCGGACGGCAAACAGTTGTGACGAAACCATCTCCCTACGCCTCCGCAATGCGGAACAGGAAGACGCCTGCCTGCCGCAGTAGCCGATGAGGATGAACAGCCCCATGGCGAAGATGGCCCAGCCCTGCTTGTTGCGGTTACATTGCTGCGCGTCCGCGGGCGCTGGCTCAGGATGACCACGGCTGCCCAATTCAGGATGCGGTTCTATGCCTTCCTGCGGTCCTTCCAGCGGCAGGAGGGTATTACCCCGACTTGAGAAGCCAGCCCCGGTGTCAACCCCCATGTCCGTGATGTTTTCCCCCTGCCTGTGGATGGCGAGCACTGGCGCAGTTTGAGCTCAGACAGGAAGGTAGCAGGTGACCGAGTTGTTGGCGATCATGCCTTCACGATTTGCATCGCGCTGTTCCAGGGTTTCCAGGCACGGCTGTCGTCCCAGCCCAGGTCCACGCCCTTGGCCTCACGGACCTGGTTCACTTTCCTGGCATTGCACAGGAAGAGGATACGTCGCCTTCCTCCAGGTTGATGTCTTTGCAGTTCCTCCTGCATGGAGAACCCTCTGCGGCGCACTTCCATTTTGGTGCCCAGCAGTTCCGGACTGCATGAGGCTGACGGGAGTGGCGCCGATGTGCAGGGAGTCGCAGGGATTCTGACCTGGAGGAAGTGCGCGCTGGATGCCGCCGGGAGCATGGTGAACAGGGTGGGGCAGGACGGGAGCCATTTGCGGCCAAAGGTCCAGAGATAGAGCGGCC
>VOFD01000277.1_pt1 | contig 10001 bp, 9 predicted proteins | sample 5384101 | NCBI WGS metagenome assembly VOFD01 (sample SAMN12384723, study PRJNA508395) | human gut metagenome | isolation source: healthy gut C | host: Homo sapiens
CGCCCGGTGACTGAGAAAAGGTTTTTTTCCGCGTTTCCGGAGTGATATGAGCAATTCATGCTGCGCAGATATTCTTTGCTTTCCACTTTTTTCGCGGGGATGGCCGCCATGGTCCTTTCCCTGGCTCCTTCATTTTCCCAGGCCGTCCCGGATGCCGGGCAACTGCTGAAAAGGGTTCGCCAGGGGGCGACCCTCCAGGAGAACAAGGACATCAAGGGGCAAATACGCAAACGCAGCGTGAAAGTTCCCTTTTCCATACCGCGGCCAGGAAATCCTTTCCTGGAAGGACGGGAAAGCAGGCGTTCTGCCGGTCGCCCAGTACGCGGTGCCCATCGCGGGGACGGACGTGACGTATGAGGACCTCTCCATGCGCTACCTGTACTGGCCCCAGGCCAAAATCGTCCGGGACGACGCGGCGAGCACGGTGAAGGGCCGGGACTGCTGGATTGTCCAGATTCCGAACCCGAATCCCAAGGTCGGGCAGTATGCCTGGGTGCGCGTCTGGATTGACAAGGAAAACGGAGCCATGTGGCAGGTGGACGGCATTGACGGCCGCGGGGAACTGGCTAAAAGGTTCATGATTGATTCCGTGATGAAGCTGAAGGACGGCTCCTGGTTTTTCAAACGGATGAAGGTGGAGGTTCGGGACCCCTCCAATCCCCGCAGAACGGTATCCGTCAGCTATATCGACATGGACAGTCCGGAATAATCCCCCGCCTCGTTCCCGCGGGCGCCCTTCCCGGGGAGGGGAAACCTCCTTCTTTTTCATGCCGCACGGATGGATGATTTAGGACGTGACAAGAAGGCGGGATGGGCGTACATCCTCCAAAAACCTGTTATGAAGAAACGTTTATTCCTTGCATGTGCCCTGGCGCTCGGGCTGTCCGCCTGTTCCCAGCATCAGGAGCAGCCGGTGGAGTCCGGCGCTCCGGTGAAGACCTCCCTTTCCCCCGTGACCGCTCCGGGGAAGAAGCCGGACCGCCCCGCCGTGAAGCTGCCCCCCAAATCCGTGCAGGTGCCGTCCGTGAGCCCGTCCTACAACAACACCCCGCTTTCCCCCCGCATTCCGGGAGTGACGGTCAGCCGCGTGGCCGTGCCGGACAAAGTGGTGGCCCTCACCTTTGACGACGGTCCCCACGGGACGCTGACCCCCAGGGTGCTGGACATCCTGCGGGACAACAATGTCAAGGGAACCTTCTTCATGCAGGGCTGCAACGTGAAAGCCCATCCCCAGGTAGTGCGCCGCATGGTCAGTGAAGGCCATGAAGTGGGCAACCATACGTGGAACCACGCCTACCTGAGCAAGGTATCCCGCGAAAAAGGCGGAATCCCAGCTCCAGAGCACCAATGAAGCCATCCGCAACGCCTGCGGCATTGTTCCCGTGGTCATGCGCCCCCCCGGCGGCTACACGAACGCCGGCGTAGCTTCCTGGGCCCGCCAGCGCTTCGGCTTCACCACCATCATGTGGGACGTGGACACGAATGACTGGCGCAAGCCCGGCTCCTCCGTGGTGGCCGCCCGCGCCGTAAACGGCGCCAAGCCCGGCTCCATCATCCTGGTGCATGACATCCACGCCTCCACGGTGGCGGCTGTAGACGCCATTGTGAAAGGGCTGAAAAACCGCGGTTATGAGCTGGTGACCGTTTCCGAGCTCATCCGGCGCGGACGCGCCGCCGCCGGCCATGCTCCTTCCATGCCCGCTTCCCCCGCCGTTCCGGATTCCTCCCCCCTTTCCGCGCCCGTGCTCGTCACTCCCGTGGCGCCCGCGCCCGTTCCCGTTGAAACGGTGGCAGGCATGTAATCTCCGGCGTTTCCCCTTTTCCATTCTTCTTTCAACCCGGTTTCCGCAGGGAAACCGGGTTTTTCATGCCCGCGGCGGAGCTCGTTTTCCGGCGTTCCGCAGGGGGAGGCTTCCTCTTAACGGGTACACGCACAGAAGGCTTGACCTGCTGGCGAATTTCTCCACAATCCCTTGCCGTATTACTCACACCCAATCCGGATTGAAATGTCTATGAATCTCCTGGCATCTGCCGATACTCTCCCCGCGGCTGGCGGAATGTCCGCTCCTCTCGCGTTTATTTACGATCTCTTCAACAACCCTCTCTTCATTTTCATTGGCGGTCTGGTATTGCTGGGTGTGTTTTTCTGGTACCTGGGTTCCGACCAGGACAAGGTCAAGCGCAACGCCGGCACGATCTTCATCATCGGCATTGCGTCCTTTTCCCTGTTCTCCCTCTTCCAGCAGGGCTTGAAATACGGCATTGACATTGCCGGGGGCGTCTCCTTCACGCTGAGCGTGGAACCGAACATCGGGGATGACGGCAAGCCCATTCCGCTGACGGACCAGGCCATGGAGCAGGCGTGCGTGATCCTGACGGAACGACTCAACAGCACCGGAGCCAATGACGTCATCATCCGCCCGAAGAAGAAGGACAACCTGAACCTCATTGAAGTGCAGATTCCCGCCGCGGACCCTGCCAAGCGCGAGGAAACCAAGGCCATCCTGACCAAGGTGGCCAAGCTGCAGATTCTCCCCGTCCATCCGCGCAACAATGAATTGGTGGCGGAAGGCCGCATCCGCGTTCCCGGCTACAGGATGTATGAATACACCTTCAAGAACGGCAAAAACGAGGACGTCACGGAAAAAATCTTCCTGGAAAAACGTGAATCCCTGACGGGCAAGGACATCGTGCGCGCCGGGGTGGACCTGGCCCGTCCCGGCCATGTCAACGTCACCCTGAGCAACGAGGGGGCGGACAAGATGTACAACCTGACTTCCCGCATGCAGCTGGGCCACGACCGCATGGCCATTGTGCTGGATGACGTGGTCAAGAGCGCGCCCACGGTTCAGGCCATTCTTTCAAAAAGCTTTGAAATCAGCGGACTGGATGCGCCCGGCGAGGCGGAGGCCCTGACGAAGGTGCTTTCCAACCCCCTGACCAACAAGCTCAACTTTGAATCCGCCAGCGAAATCTCCGCCTCCCTGGGCCATACGGCCCTCCTTCAGGGGGAATATGCGGGCATCACGGGGCTGATTCTCTGCTTCATCATGATGATCATTTACTACCGCTTTGCCGGTCTGGTGGCTATCATGGGCCTGACGATCAATGCCCTGCTTCTTCTGGGGGCCATGTCCATCTTCGGGTTTGAGCTGACGCTGCCGGGTATTGCCGGTATCGTGCTGACCCTGGGCGTGGCGGTGGACGCGAACGTGCTGATTTACGAACGCCTGAGGGAAGAAAAGGAAATGGGGCGCCCCTTCCGCGTGGCTATCCGCAACTCCTTTGACAAGGCTTTCTCCGCCATCTTTGACTCCAACATCACCTCCCTCATTACCGCCGTCATCCTGTACTGGATGGCCACCGGCACCATCAAGGGCTTTGCCGTTACGCTGACGGTGGGCGTCATCACCTCCATGATCGGGGCGATTCTCGTCACCCGCGTCCTGTTCTACTGGGCGGATACCATCGGCATGATGAAGGACCTCAAATTCCTGAACCTCTTCAAGAAGAAGAGCAACATCAACTTCATGGGCCAGAAGGTCTGGTCCTGCTCCCTGTCCGCCATTCTGCTGCTTATCTGCATCGTGGTGGGGGCCATGAAGGGCAAGGACTGCCTGGGCATGGACTTTACGGGCGGTTCCTCCATCTCCTACCTGGTCAACAAGGGAGACATCTCCTTCCGGGAAGTGGAAGGTGTCGTGAACAAGCTGGCCCTGACCCAGAAAGCCACCGTGCAGGAAGTGGCGGAATCCACGGACAGCAGCAAGGTGAACATCCTGATCAACTTCTCCGACAACGCCCAGGACAAGACTGCCATCACCACGGCCCTGGACAAGGCGTTCCCCATCCTGGACCACGCTCCGTTCAGCGAGGAAACCATCGGGCAGTCCATGGGATACGATACGCTTATCACTTCCGCCTGGGCTCTCGTCTTCGGCATTCTGGGCATCATGGTTTACCTGACGGTGCGGTTTGAATGGACCTTCGCCATCGGTGCGGTCATCGCCCTGACGCATGACGTCCTGCTGGTGCTGGGGCTGGTGATCATCAGCGGCACGGAGCTGAACGTCATCCACATTGGCGCCCTGCTGACGGTGGCCGGTTATTCCATCAATGACAAAATCATCGTGTTTGACCGCATTCGCGAATTCCTCCGCTTCTCGGACCCGAATGAAAGCGCGTCCCAGATCATGAATGAAGCCATCAACCAGACGCTTTCCCGTACCATTCTGACCTCTCTTTCCACGCTGGCCGTTCTGGTGTGCCTGTACTTCTTCGGCGGTCCTTCCATGGAAGACTTCGCTTGGACGATTTCCGCAGGTATTCTGATCGGCACGTACTCCTCCATCTTCATCGCCTCTCCGGCGGCTCTCCTCTTCTCCCGGAAGCACGGGCTGCATGAGGAAGTCAAGCAGGCCATGAAGGCCGGAGCCTGAGGCGCGGCAGGAAATTTGATTCGTTAACTCTGACCGGGGGAGGCCGCATGCCTCCCCCGGTCTGTTTCTTGGTGGAAGGAAGGGTTAAGTAAGTCCGAGAGTTTGCTAGGTAAGAGGGGTAAGAGGGGTAAGAGGGGTAAGAGGGGTAAGAGGGGTAAGAGGGGTAAGAGGGGTAAGAGGGGTAAGAGGGGTAAGAGGGGTAAGAGGGGTAAGAGGGGCAAGAGGGGTAAGAGGGGTAAGAGGGGTAAGAGGGGTAAGAGGGGTAAGAGGGGTAAGAGGGGTAAGAGGGGTAAGAGGGGTAAGAGGGGTAAGAGGGGTAAGAGGGGTAAGAGGGGTAAGAGGGGTGAGAGGGGTGAGAGGGGTGAGAGGGGTGAGAGGGGTGAGAGGGGTGAGAGGGGTGAGAGGGGTGAGAGGGGTAAGAGGGGTAAGAGGGGTAAGAGGGGTGAGAGGGGTGAGAGGGGTGAGAGGGGTGATGATGGGAATTCCCTATAATCCCTAAAGTTCCCTATGATTCCTATAACCCCTAATTCCTTTCCCCTTTTCCCTGATAAGAAAAACCCCGCCTGCCGTAAGGCAGACGGGGCCGTCTCTCTGTTTCTGCTATGCGTTTCTGCGGGTGAACTTACTCATCATCCCCTTCTTCCTGGACCGGAGCGGGGGGAGGGGGCATGTCGTTATTGCCGCGGGCTGCCTTCCTGGCTTCCCTGCGTGCGGAACGGCGCGCTTCCAGAGCCTTGGAGGCGTCAGCGTTGAGCTGTGCCATTTCAGCTTCATTCAGCTTGCCGTCCTTGTCGGCGTCATACTTTTCCTCAATCAGGATCCAGCCGGCCGCCATGATGGGGGCGCGGTTGGGATCAAGCTGGGGGCGGGGGCCGTCCGGACGGTTGCCGCGGGGACCGCGGTCACCGTCTCCGCGGCGTCCTTCACCGCCTCTGCGTCCTTCCGGTCCCCTGGGCGCGCGGGGTCCTTCAGCCCTGGGGCCTCCGGGACGGCGCGGGCCATCCATCTTGGGCGCACCCGGTCCCTTGGGACCGCCGGGCGCGGCATGATGCGGGCCGGGCTGGCCGTGATGGGGAGGGATAGCCTGCAATTCTTCCGGGGAAAGCTTGCCGTCGCCGTCCTTGTCAAACTTCTTGATCATGTTGGCGCGTGGGCTTCCTGGCGGGCTTTCATTTCCTCCATGCGCTTGGCGGCTTCCGGATGGTCCTTGGCCCAGTCCTCCCGCATGGCTTTCTTTTCCTCGTCGGAAAGCTTGCCGTCGCCGTCCTTGTCATACTTCTTCAGCATTTCGGCCTTACGGGCTTCCTGGCGGGCCTTCATTTCCTCCATGCGCTTGGCGGCTTCCGGATGGTCCTTGAGCCATTCTTCCTGCATGGCCTTTCTTTCCTCCTTGGAAAGCTTGCCGTCGCCGTCCTTGTCGAACTGCTTCAGGATGGCTGCCTTCCTGGCTTCCTGGGCTTTCTTGACGTCCGCCTGGAGAACGGCTATTTCCTCGTCGGAAAGCTTGCCGTCCTTGTCGGTGTCATACTTGGCCATGACCAGTTCTTCCCCGATGATCATGATGCCGGGATCAATTCTCCTCATTTGGAGATTGGCCCGTTCCGGACCTGGGCCCTGGCGGTCCCTGCCTCCGGCGCGGTGGCGGGGGCCTCCCCTTCTTTCAGGAGGGGGCTGCATTTCCGGAGCGTCGGAAGGTGCGTCCGGGGCGGGGGGCGGCGGCGCGTCCTGAGCGAACGCGGAGCATGCGGCAAAGGCCGCGGCGATAATCATTTGCTTGGTCATAACTTTGAGTGGTGAGGTTTGATGCGTTTCGGAAAGGGGCGTCGCGCTGTGATATCTCAAACAGGTGGAAACGCCTCCCTTTGCTAGGATGAACCCCCGGAATTCGTCCTGGTTGCAAAATAAAAACGTGCGTGCTCCGGAAAGGAGCGTCCGGAGCCTTTGCGGGGCTCCCCTTTTTTCTGCCGGGGTACAGAATGGTAAAGCTGTTGAATATGAAATAAATCTGTAAAAAAAAGACCGCAGCCCGGAAGGGTTGCGGTCCAGCCGTGTCATGGAGGGAAAAATTATTCTCCGGAAATGAAGCGGAGATAGGCCAGCCACCACTGGTCGCCACCCAGCAGCCAGATCAGGGCGGCGCTGAGCAGCGCGGGGCCGAAGGGAAGATTTCTGCCGAACCCCATGCGTGAAACGACTGCCTGCACAATCCCCAGCAGGGAGCCGAGGAAAAGGCAGAACACCGCGCCCTGCCATCCGCCCACGCATCCGGCCATCATCAGAATCCAGGCATCACCGGAGCCCATGGCTTCCCGCTGCGCGCGAATATCCGTCATGGTTCCTTCCACGCTTTCCAGGTCTTCCAGCGGGAAAACGTCTCCGTTCTCCAGCTCTATCCTGTCCTGGCGCAGGGTGACGGAGCAGGGAGGGAGCGTTTCCCCGTCAATGGTGACGGAGCCCCCGGAAATGACGGCCTTGTCCGTGGCCCGGTGGAAAAGCATGGACCAGTCGTGAGGCTGTCCGTTGATAATGAGCTGGAGCTCGTCCCGGTCGGATTCCGGCTCCTTCAGGCTCCACGGAGCGGGAGCGTCAAAATGCTGCTTCCAGGTGCCGAACAGGAGCTTGCCCATTTCAATCACCAGCCTGATGGCGGCATACCCGGCGATTCCCCCCAGCACGGAGGCCGTAAAGGCGTCCGTCCAGGTCATGACGTCATTGTCCGGCAGGAGAAACGGGTAAAGGGCACAGGCTCCCACTCCGGCTGCGGCGCCGATGAGCGCCTGGGTGCGGAATACGATCAGATGCTCCGCGTCAATGAACATGATGACGATGGCCATGGCAGTCCACAGGCAGAGCAGTATGGCGGCTCCCGCGGAGGCGTCCGCGTACTTCCACCCCAGGGCGGCGAAAAGCAGGGCCGTAAGCAGCTCCACGAAGCAATAGCGGAAGCTGATGCGCGTTCCGCAGCAGGCGGATTTTCCCCGGAGCGCCAGCCAGCTTAGCACCGGAATATTCAGGTACCACGGAATGGCTTCCTCGCATTCCGGGCAGAAGGAGCGCGCCGGATCATTAACGGAGATGCCCAGCGGCGTCCGGTAAATGACCACGTTCAGGAAGGAGCCGATGCAGGCTCCCATCAGGCCGAAAATCAGCGGAATCAGCCACGCGGGAAGGGCGTCAGACATGGGAGGGTGGGGAATAAGTCCGGCTGGGCGTCTGGTTGATGCGGTCAATCAGCAGCCTCAGCCTGCCGTAATTGCCGCGTTTGATGGGGAAAATGAGGCGTGGCAGCCGGTCCAGGTGGGGTTCGTCCGCCTCATCCGGGAGCGGTCCGCTCTGGACCATTCTTCCCCCGGGCAGGATCAGGTCTGAAAAATCCCGTTCCAGGTGCTCCACCCACTGGGCGGGCAGGTGCGTGTTCAGGCGGATGACGATGGCGTCCCTGACAAAACGGTAGGAGTGGAAAATGCGGTAGAAGCGGTCGATGTGCTCCATGGCCTCCGCCGGATTCTTGGTGACGTGGATGAGGTGCAGGTCATCCGCGGAAATCAGGCCGGAATCCACCAGTTCCACGCGGATGAAGGCCAGCCAGTTCAGCCAGAAAGTCTTGCCGGGGGAATCCAGAAGGACGATCGGGTAAATGGTGGCCTTCCCCGTCTGGATCAGGGTGAGGGTTTCAAACACCTCGTCCATGGTGCCGAAGCCGCCGGGGAACGCCACCATGGCATCGCTTTCCGCTACGAAATTCAGCTTTCTGACAAAGAAATAATAGAAATTGATCAGCTTGTCGCTGTGGGCTACCACGTGGTTGGAAGTCTGCTCATACGGCAGGGTGATGTTCAGGCCGAAGGAGCGTTGCTCGCCGGCTCCTTCATTGGCCGCCTGCATGATGCCCGGTCCGCCACCCGTAATGACCATGTAACCGTGTTCGCTGGCTTCCCTGGCGAACTCCCGCGCCGTTTCATACGCCGGCTCATCATTCCTGATGCGCGCGGAGCCGAACACGGAAATCTTGCGGATGTGGCGGTACGGCGCGAAAACGCAGTTGGCCCGGTACATCTCCCGCCCGGAACGGATCAGGACGGTAAAATCGTGGTCGGAGGCGTCGGACTGCGCCATGTTAATGCCCGTCTTGATATACTCCTGGAGGTAACGGGGATCGTGCCTGGTGGAGGCTATTTCGGAAAGTTTTTTGACGACTCCTTCCAGAGCCTGGTAGCTGGTGTCCATGGACATGGTGGAGGGGCGCTTCTTGTCTTCCCCCGTAAAATCCCTGTTGTCCAAAAAATCAGGATGCTTCATGAGTTGGTATATAGGTTTGCCCCACTATGCCAGATGACGCACGTTAAGTCACAGAAAATTTGCCGGCGGACATGAAAAGAGTTGATTGTTGAAAACAGATCGTTAAATTGCTCCCCGCACGGGCGTTTCCAAAACATGCCGTAGGTCCTTCAGGCGGATTGCCCGCCATGCCCGTGCTGAGGGGAAACCCGGTACATTACATACGATTATGTCGGAAAACGAAACCACTACTGCAGAAGAAACCGCCGTTACCACGCTGGCCCGCTTTGAAGTCCCCAGCCGTCTGGAAAAAATTGAAGACCCGAATGATGCGAATCATCTGACCTTCGTGGCGGAACCGTTTGAAAACGGTTACGGCCATACGCTTGGCAACTCCCTGCGCCGCGTTCTTCTGGGTTCACTTGAAGGCGCCGCCATCACCTCCGTCCGCATCGCCGGCGCACAGCATGAATTCTCCTCCCTGCCCGGCGTGGTGGAAGACGTGACGGAAATCGTGCTGAACCTGAAAAAGGTCAAGTTCAAGCACAACGGCAAGGAACCGCGCCTGCTCTCCCTGCGCGTGCACAAGCAGGGCGTCGTGACCGCCGCCGACATCACTGACGACACCACCTACCAGGTGGTCAATCCCGATCAAATCATCTGCACCCTGGACCAGGACACCATGTTCGAATGCGAATTCCAGGTGCGCGTGGGCCGCGGCTTTGCCACCGGCGACGAAAACAAGGTGCCGGACATGCCCATTGGCGTGATCCCGATCGACTCCATTTTCTCCCCGGTCACCCGCGTGAAGTACTCCGTGCAGAATACCCGTGTAGGCCAGATGACCGACTACGACAAGCTGATCCTTGTGAAGAAGCTCCTTCCGCCGTCCAGGACGAGGGAAACGGCCCGCCTGCGCAAGGCGCTCAACATGAGCGTCAACGAAAGCGAGCTTTCCGTGCGCGCCGCCAACTGCCTCAACAACGCCAACATCACCACCGTTGGCCAGCTCGCCATGAAGAGCGAAAGCGAAATGCTCAAAGATTTGTATGACCAGTATCCGCGGCCAGGGCCCTGATTGAGCAGGCGGACAAGGCGCTTGGGGAATCCCTCTCCTCCATCATGTTTGAAGGCCCCGGCGAAGAACTGACCCGCACCTGCAACTGCCAGCCCGCTCTCTACGTGCATGGCCTGGCCTGCCTGGCCGTCTTGAAGGAGCTGGCGCCTTCCCTGAATCCCAGGGCCGCCGCCTTTCCCTGGGCGAATCATGCGTGGCCGCCGGAA
>VOFD01000283.1_pt1 | contig 10001 bp, 8 predicted proteins | sample 5384101 | NCBI WGS metagenome assembly VOFD01 (sample SAMN12384723, study PRJNA508395) | human gut metagenome | isolation source: healthy gut C | host: Homo sapiens
TCCTGCTGGTATTCAAGGCCGTGACGGATTAAACGCGGGCGGCGACCCTTGATACGGCTTGATTCCATGAAGCAGTCACTGGCGGCGCGTTTCCTGTTCCGGGCGGTGGTGCTGGCGCTTCTCGTGTACGCCATGCTGCTCACCTGGTGGACCCCCTTCACCGGGGATAGCTTCATGCATTCCGTATTCGGGGCTGGCCACCGTCTTGCCTTCCAGCCCGTGCTGGAACGGTGCTGGTGGTCGTACATGAACTGGAATCCCCGCCTGGGGGAATTCCTGGCTGTCTTTACGGCCACGGCGGGGAAGTGGCTTTTCCTGGCCGTCAATCCCTTTGTGATTCTTTCCCTGGCCCTGATGATGTTTTACCTGGCGCGGGGAAGGAGGGTGAATCCGGGCTCTGGCGGGATGTTCTGCTGTTTTCCGCGGGCGCCTTCTTCTGCTCACGTCTTCATCCAGACCGGGCATCACGATGTTCTGGCTGTCCGGAGGGACAAACTATGCGTGGTCAGCCGCCGTCTGGCTGGGCTTCCTGTGCCTGTACCGCGGCTTATGGGCCGGGACCTCCCGGATTAAGGACAGGCCCTTTTCCTGGCTCTGGATAGGCGTGGCGGCTTTTGCCGCCGGGATGACCAATGAGAACCAGATTCCCGCTTCCCTGGGCATGCTGTTCCTGTACTGGCTGTATGCGCGCTGGAAGAGCCTGGCTCTTCCCCGCTGGTTCTTCGTCGGCTGGGGTTTTCATGCCCTGGGTGGCGCCTGTCTTCTGCTGGCTCCGGGAAACGGCGTGCGTCTTCATTCGGAGACGGCGGGTGGCGCCGCCGTCCTTCACTCCTGGGCGGAGCGTTTCGGCGCCATTCCGGAACTGATGAATGCTTTTTACGAGTTCATGCCGCTTCCTAAAATCCTCCTGGCAGCCGTCGCCGTGGCCCTGATCCTGCTGACGTGGAGAAGAGGTTGGAAGACTTGGAAGGGGCTTCTCTCCGCCGCATGTGCGTTTCCCTTCTGTTCATTCTGGTGGCCCATGCCATGGCAATCAGCTTTTTGTGCGCGTGATTCCCGCTTGGCATGCCATGTTTTCCGCCACGGTGCTGATGATGACGGGCATCCTGGGGCTGTACGGGGTATGGATGGACGCCGCGCAGAGGCGTTGGATTCCTTCCTGCGTCTTTGCTTGCGGCGGCCGGGCTGGCCCTGTGGGTATGCTCCGGGTATCTGGATGCCTTCCCGCGCATCCACCGCCAGTGCGAGGAACGGAAAATGTTCATCCGCCATGAACTGGAAAAGGGAGAGAGAAACATCGCGGTCCCTCCTTATGAGCCCGTGCCTCTGGCTCCCTATGTTTCCGTGATGTGGCGCATGAGCAGCGGAGACCCGGATGAATTTATCAACCGTTCCATTGCCCGTTATCTGGGAATTGAAAGCATCCGGGTGGCTGTGCCTGAACATTGACCGTCTTTTTTGGCGAATAGCTGTTTTCCCGGCGCGGCCGTATTCCGGTGGAAACGGCGGCGCGGTAAAAGTCCGGCTGTTTTTATAAACCGCCCTCCGGCCATCTTTTCTTTACTCGAATGCCAGTGGAACAGGAATGCTCTTGCGGATCAATAATCCGATGTCAATGGAAAACACTAAAAATTAAATAATATATCTTTTTTTGTTTTCCATGTATTGAGGGATTCATATCAAGATATAAATATATATAATGTATTTAATATGAATAGATTTAATATTAATTAAAGAATTTATGCAATCATCGGATTATTGATCCGGTTTACTTTGTGTCACCATGAAGAAGTCCTTGTTTTCTCTGGCTCTGATTTCAAGTTCCCTGCTGGCAGTGCAGGCGGCGACTGTGCAAATTGACTTCGGGCGCGATGACGCCGCGACAGACGGAGCCCTCAATATGAATTACGACCATTCCTCCGCAGCCCTGGGCACGATGCCGGGCGACGTCACTTTGGGATGGAGCACGGCCGGATACCCTGTGGGGGATGACGGCCATACCACGACCAAGACGCCCGGCGAAGAAAACGGGTGGAAGAACGCTTTTGGCGGCAGCATGCCTTTCTCCCTGGGAGACAGCTTCCGGGACGGCCTTTTAACGCAGACGGCGACCGGTTCCGGTTCTTTTACCGTGACTTTCAGCGGTCTTGCCGCCGGGGAATATACCTTGTCCCTTTTCGGCGGTTTCACGGGTAAGGACGTCTTTGCCGGACAGACGTGGACGATCGGAGGCGCCGACGCTTCCAACGCGACCTGGACAAACTTTGGCACAAACGCCAGCGGTGATTGGAACGAGCTTTCCACGACGACGGGCGACAGTTCTGGCGTTCTGGCTCCGGGAATGCCGCAGACGGCTCCAATCCTTCCGCCAACAAGGGCCTTTATTCCACGGTGGAGCATATCGTGGTGGGGAAGACGGGACGCTTACTCTCACGATTCAGGGGGACGGTTCCAGCAATTTTGGCCGTACGGCCCTCAATTACCTTTCCCTGACCCAGGTTCCGGAACCTGCTACGGCTACTTTGAGCCTGCTGGGCCTGGCCGCTCTGTGCCTGCGCCGCCGCCGCGCCTGACCAGGAAGGTTCCAACCGTTTTTATTCAAGGCTGTTCCGCGTCCGCGCGGGACGGCTTTTTTATTTAACGGCCTTTCCCTTTCCGCGCCTTCGGGGCGGCATGTTTTCCAGCCGCGGCAACGGTTTTTTCCATAGGGGCATTATCCGTCGTTAACACAGGAACGCAGGGAGGAACGGCAAGGAAAATGCGGGGAAAGACAACTGCCGGTCCTTCAGAAAAAAAATTCCTTTAAATGCGGATGGTTTCCTTCAAATGGGTGGAAGCAATGATGCACGCGATTCGTTCCGGCGGTATTCCCGTGATTCTGGACACGCTGCGGGCGTAGGCGTTCAACTGGTTGGAGTGGCGTTCCGCAATTGCTCCGGAGAGTCCGCATGGTCCGTCTTGAAGTCCACGATGCAGGCGCTTCCGTCATGAAGGAGCAGCCTGTCAATCACGCCGGAGATCCAACTGTTCCCGTCAATGGCTTCAATGCGCTGTTCCTTCATGATGCGTGCCGTTCCGGGAGGGGTGAAGAGTTCGCGGATGGAGGGAATCTCCATGCAGGCGGCCACCGTGCGTTCCGCCTCCGTGGCGGGATGAAGAGCCCATTCCGGCTTGTCCGATTCATCCCAGCGGGTAATCCGTTCAAAGACGGCGTGAACAGCTGAACCGAATGCGGCGGATTCCGCATCGTCGGCATATCTTCCTTCGTGGGCCGCGTCTTCTGCCGCCGGCAGGCCGGAGGGGGAAAGCCGCGCCCTGACCATCGGTCGTTGGAGGGGCCATTCCGGCGTGTCTTCCTCCGCCCGTTCCCGTACGGATTCCGTGAATTCTCCGTACCACCCGCCATGGCCGCAGGAATACAGGCATTCCGCCCCGGATTCCGGAAGCGTGTCTTCCGTTCCTTTTTCACAGGACCGGGCTGCGGAACGGACGACCTTCCACATGGAATCCGCGGTCATTTCACCTTTTTCTTCCCGGTAGGGGAGAATGACGTACGTGGCCCGCTTGGCGCGGGTGAGCGCCACGTACAGCTTGCAGAAGCCGTCAAACTGCTGCTGGGCGCGCCATTCCCGGTAAAGCTCCTGGAGCTGCGGAACGTTCGTGTAAACGTGCCTGGAAGGGACCAGCACGATTCCTTCTATGCTGCCCTCCCGGTTCTTTTTGACAAAGTGGGTCAGGTGCCTTCCGTCCGCAAAGGGGGCGTCCCTGCCGATCTGGGGCAGGATAACGATGTCGAATCCCAGGCCCTTGGATTTGTGGATGGTCATGATCCGGACGATGCCCCCGGCAGGATCCTCCCGGCGGGTCACGTCTTCCATGTGCCTGATCCATTCATCCAGGGAAACGCCCTTCTCGTCCACCTGTTCCGCCTCATTTTTCCAGACGGCCAGGCGGTCCCGGTGGAATTCGGTCAGTTCCGTTCCCGTCCGGGCCAGCCTCCGCTCCAGTTCCTCCATGACGGCGGCGTAGCCGTCCCGTTCCAGCAGGAGGCGCCAGGCCTTCCAGTCCATGCCTTCAGGCCGTTCCGGAGTGACGAGGGGCCGGAGGGGGGAATGGATGAGCAGGCCTGCGGCAAAGGGGTCTCCCGGCATCAGCAGCCAGCGGAAGAAGTACAGCAGGTTTTTTCCCAGGGGGGAATCCACGCCCACCGGAACGTCGTCGCATACCTCCGCGGGAACGCCGTGGTCCGTCAGCCAGGTCTTGATGGCTAGCGCCTGGTTTTTCGTGCTGACCAGAATGGCGGTTTCCAGGCCGCGGCGCAGGGCTCCGGTACGTTCCAGGATGTCGGCTGCCGCCTGGCACACCAGGTCGTTGGCGGTGGAGGCTTCCGCCTTGGGAGTCTGCCAGATTTGGGAGACGCCGGACCGGCCTTCCAGATGGGGGGCGCACCGGTGCTCCGGATATTCCCCCCCATTGTTCCAGGGCGGCGGGTTCGCAGTCCGGCGCCGTCCGGGCGTAGTCGCAGATGTCGTTCACCAGGTCCAGCACGGGCTGGACGGAACGGTAGGAGGTGGACATGCCGCGTTCTTCCAGTTGAAGCTGGGTGGAAACGGAGCGGAAAAGCTCCGGATCCCCGCCGCGCCACTGGTACACGCTCTGCTTGATGTCCCCCACCACGAAGATGCTGCCTTCGCTCCCGGCCTTGGATTCCGTCAGGTCGTCCAGAAAAGGCTTGATGACGCGCCACTGGGACTGGGACGTGTCCTGGGAATTCATCCAGCATCCAGTGGTCATAGCGGCAGTACATGCGGTATTGCAGGTCCCTCTTGAGCTCCGGCGTAACGGCTCCCCCGCCCAGCATGCGCGTGACGTCGTGAAACAGGAACCTTCCCTTGTTGCGGACCAGGGAGGAATATTTGCCTTCAAAAAGGAGCATCAGTCCGTGTGTGGCGCGGGTGCGGCGCAGCGCCTGCAGGACCTCCATGCGCAGCCAGCTCTGGATGAGTTCTTCCAGCGGAGGAGACCAGAAGTCCTTGAATTTTTCCCGCGCTTCTTCCACGGTGATGTTCCAGGAAGAACCTCCGTCCGTGCGGAAGCGCACGCGGCCCAGCCTGGCGTATTGGGAGAAACCGTTCAGGAAGCGCAGGAACAGTTCTTTGCTTTTGGATCCGTTTTTCCCTTCCGGAGCGGGCTCCTGCTGTGCCTGGAAAGCCACGGCATGCAGGACGGCGTCAAATTGTTCCAGGGGAACGGGGGGGGCCAGTTCTTCCGGCGTGAAGCCCAGCGCGACGGGGTTTCCCCATGTTCCGGCGTCCGGTTCGTCCAGGAAAAGTTCGTGGTAGGTGTTGAGACGCCGCATCATGGAATCCTCCGCATCCGCGGCTTCCGCATCGGAGTCCGCTCCGGAGAGGAAGGCGTCTTCAAAATCCCGCCTCCGCTCCCTGTTCACGGAGCATTCCCGGTACAGGGAAAGCAGGGCTTCGCGGCGCGCCAGCTTCTCCGCCGTGGTGTCAATCATGCTGAAGCCGCTGACGCCCAGCTCAAAGGTGCTGGTGGAGGCAATCTGGGCAAAAAGGCTGTCAATGGTGCAGAGGTTGAGGCGCGCCAGGTTCTGCACCAGGATGTGCAGCAGATGCCGGAAACGCTCCTGGTGCAGGTTTTCCGCCTTCCATGCCTCCGTTGCTCCGGGCCAGATGCCGGGTTCCCCGGCGTTCCCTTGATGACCGTCCAGAGCTGTTCTTTCAGGCGTTGCGCCCCCTCCTCGTCCGTAGCTCCCCGCGCCCAGGTCCGTCAGGATGCGGTCCTTGAATTCCCCTGCCGCCTTCCGGGTGAAGGTGATGGCGATGAGCCGTTCGGGGTGGCTGCCGTGGTTCAGAGCCAGCAGCCCCAGGAAGCGCAGGGAAAGCTGGTAGGTTTTTTCCCGTTCCGGCGGATGCGGAGATCAGCATGTTGGTCAGGGAGAACATCTCAGAAAGGCAGGTGGGGGGGTGAGGTTGAGGCCCAGCAGGTCCTGCAGGCTTTCACGCCGGGGAGGCCATCAGGTCCTTGAACACGTCGTAGGAGGGAGGGTTCCAGCCCAGTTCCTCCGCGGTGATGAGCCCGCGGCCCTCATGAAGGAGCTTCATCAGCTCCACCGTCCAGGCGCGCGCGCTGTCCAGCGCGCATTCCTCATAGCCGGGCATGGGGTCGTGAAGCGTGTCCCAGGCGGAGATGCCGATGTCCAGCGGATTGGCGGGAAGGGCGTAATACGCCGCCGAAGGGTGGCCGCCATAGGCTTCCGCGGCCCACAGCACGTAAACGGGCAGTTGCAGGTCTTTCCAGCGCGCGTGCGCCAGCCTTCCGTTTTTCTGGCATTTGGTGTAGGGCCGCAGGGCCGGGGAAAGCAGGGACAGGGCGTCCGGGCGCCCGATCGTTTCCAGATGCTTTCACAGGATGCGGTCGCTCCCGTTTTGTAGTCAATGACCCGTATGCGCCCGTCCGCGTGGCGGTCGATGCGGTCAATGCGGAATTTCATGGGGAAGCCGCCCAGGGACCAGTCTTCCACCTGGTGTTCAAAGGCGATGCAGGACCAGCCTTCCTGAAGGTCCTGCAAATGCTGGACGGCGTAAACGGAAAGCCTCTGCTCCATGGAGCGTTTTTGCGCCAAAGAGAGGCATGAGGGGGTGGGGCCGTATTGTTTCCGGAAGGTTTGTTCCAGTATTTCCGTGATGGCGTCCTGAAGGGCGGCGGCTTCCATGCCGTCTTTCAGGACGGCGTGTTCCCGGCAGAAGCATTCCAGCACATCGTGCAAAGATGGTGCCCAGTTCGTTGACGGCCATGTCCTCCTTGTCCGGCAGGAACTCCTCCTCATTCATGTGCAGGGCCTCCCGCATCCAGAAGCGCATGGGGCACGCCAGGAACCTTTTGAGGACGGAAGGGGAGAAGGCCAGCCCTTTTTTCCTTCCACGGGTTTTTGTAGCCGGGGCCATCGCGCCGATGTCCGTGGCGGCCTTCCAGCCTTCTGCGGGCTGAAGCCAGCTTCCCGCGCTGGTAGGGGGAGGGTGCGGGCGGATCGCTGATTTCCGGAAAAGCTGTCCTGGCGGCCTTCCGCGCGGTACCAGCTTCCGCGCTGGTAGGGGAGTTCGCCCCGAAAAGCGTCCACGCGGTGCGGCAGTTCCGCGTCCGGGCGCATGAGCAGGGAGGAAGGCGTCAGCGGATCGTTTTGCCGCTGGTCCGGGAGAGAATGATGGTGAGGTCGCCCTCCCGTTCCCGTGAATGGAGCAGGGCGGTCAGCAGGAAGCTGTCCCGGGCTTTTTTCCGGTTGAAGGAATCGATGCCCAGGGCTTCCCTCAGTTCCTCCGGCATGAACTGGTCGGAAACGCCGCCTTCCGGTACGGTCCCCTCGTTCAATCCCGTCAGAATAAGGTGTTTCTCCGGGCGGAAGTGGACTTCCATCCAGCCCAGGGAATCCAGTACCGCGTGGGCCTTCCTTCTGTTTTTGACGCGCGCGGTTGAAGGCATTTCATCAGGAGCTGGAGGGCCGTCTCCGGTCTGGAGAAGGCGGTAGAGCGTTGCTGAAGGCGTATGAGGCCGGAAAGGCAGGAATGGAGCATTTCCATGGCTTCCGTTTCGGACCGTAGGCGTTCGCCAGGGCCGGGAACCATTCCATCAGCCTTTCCCCAGCGTGCCGGGTTCCGCCATCCGGTTCCGCCAGGCCAGAATGGCCTGGATGGAAGGGAGGGCGGCCGGATAAAATCCTTCAGCCTGGAAAGCAGGTAATCTTCCGATTCCGGAAGGAACTTCTGCTGGATTTTTATCCAGCGCGGCGCAAAGGCAGTACTGCTGGTTGCCTATTCCCAGGGAGGCGCAGAGCAGGGAGGAACGCGCCAGGCAGAAGACGGGCCGCCGCCGCTTTTTTCCAGCGCCTGCCGCAGGTGGCGGAGCAGGTCCATGACGCCGGTTCCGGCAAAGGGTTTCCCCTTCCGGATTGTGGAGGCCCCAGCCGTATTCCCGCAGGGCGGCATCAGGGCTACGTTCATGTCCGGGTCACAAACGCCCAGGGCGACGTCCGGCGTTGCTCCCTCCGCTGTGCGGGCGATCATGCGGCACGTTTCCCCGGCCAGCCGGGCAGGGTTGGCCGTGATCCTGATCTGGGCGTCGCTGATATGGATGGGGCACTGGGACCAGACTTCCGGAAGGGGCATCCCCAGGAGTCAAAGGAACCGGCTTCCTCTTCCGCGCGTGTATCCATATCTGGACGGCACGCCTGCCGCGTTCCGCATGCTGGAGGGCCTGGCGCAGGGGGCGCGGAACGTCCGCTACGCAGGCCAGGATGACGTGCCCTCCTGTTTCCCGCAGGGAATGGAGCAGATGCGGCGGTGCTTCCGCCTCCATGGCGGTTCTGTCCGCAAGCTGCCAGCCTTTCAACTGTTGCGTGCAGTACTCCGACAACCTGTCCATGTCCGTCCAGCGTTCGTCACGGCCCGCGCAGGAATCCTGGGCCATGCCGCAGGAAATGCCCTGGTTCGCCATGGCGTGTTTAAGGCTTTGCAGGCTGCCCGCCATTTCCAGCATGCTGGAAAAATCCTCCGGCATGTGCCGGGGGAACAGGCGCGGATAAAGACGGTGGGGAGAGGTTCCCAGCGCCTGGAGCCAGCCGGCCAGCTCTTCCAGGACGGAAGCCGTTTCCTCCTTTTTCCTCCAGCCGGGGAACTGGTCCGCCGGAATAACCTGGGGGCGAAGATGGCCTGTGCGCTGGAAATGGAGGCAAGGTATTCCCTCAATTGCCTGCCGGATTCCCGTGTGGGGACCAGCACCAGATTCCGGTGGAAGTCGTTTCCCAGGGAAAGCGCCTGCGCTACAGCCCGGCAGGCCGGGTTGTCCCAGGATAGAAAGAGTCGGTTCATGGCAGGGAAGCAGGACTCCCCGGAAAGGGGAAAAGGCGGAGACTACGGGCCGCCCTTTGCCGGGGCGTATTTTCCCATCTATTTTTTCAGGGGCTGCCAGGGAGGGGGATGGGAGATCATGGAGTGTCAGGTGGCTTTAGCTTTGAGGGAGGGATGCCTTTTTTGTATCCGCGGATTTTTGCCTGGGAAGGAAGGCTTCCGGTTTTTGGACGGGAGTTTTTCCGCCCCCTTCGTGGAGGGCTTTTTTTCTTTGCTGTGTTCCGCCCGGCGTCCGTAGAGGCCGGGAGGACCTTCTTCCCAGAAGGGAGTTCACCAAGTGGGTTTTTTCGGGAATGCCCCGCCTCCCTAAACAAGTGTGTTCATTCCTGCTGGTCCATGCCCCACAGCACCGCTACGGAAGAGGCAATCACCGGCTGGCAGTAGTTGTACATGCTGACCGCGGTGGGTTTCAGCCGCTGCTGTGCGAAGGACAGGCAGATGTAGCTTACAAAGGTAGCGAATGCCACCACGTAGGCAATGCCCAGCCACGTCTGCAGGGGAAGTGCGGAATAACGGATGGAAACCACGTCCCGGAAGGTGAAGGGCAGGCAGGCGAGAGCGGCGTAGGTGAACATCCATTTCATCAGGGTGACGGGCGAGTATCTGCCGATCAGGTTTTTAAAGAAGACGAAGTAAACGGCTACGCTGCACTGGGAGGCCAGGCAAAGGATGTCCCCCAGCAGGTTGTTGTCTCCCGGCAGGGCCGCCGCACGCCCTCCGCTGCCGGAAACCAGCAGAATGGCTCCGATGGCGCTGGCGCAGACCCCGATGATTTTTTTCCCCGTGATCATTTCCCGGAGGACGAAGGCCGCCAGAATCATGGTCAGTACCGGCGTAATGGTGGTGATGATGGCCGCATCCGCCGGAGAGGTGAATCCCACGCCCACCGTGAAGGCCATCTGGTTGAAAATGATGCCGACGTGACGGGATTGCCGGGGTCGCTCTTTGGCCATCAGTTTCAGGTAGGAGGCCTGCGTGGCTACGTTGCCGCCGTACCACCGCCACCAGTAGCCTTCATTGGGAAGGCGCACCCGGTTTGCAGGGAGTCGTCCTGCTGGAGGAACTGGGAAATGATGG
>VOFD01000299.1_pt1 | contig 10001 bp, 12 predicted proteins | sample 5384101 | NCBI WGS metagenome assembly VOFD01 (sample SAMN12384723, study PRJNA508395) | human gut metagenome | isolation source: healthy gut C | host: Homo sapiens
CCGGATGGGCCGGGATGGTGGCGGACTTGACCAGGGCACCCAGTGGTGTGACGTCCTGGTAGTGGCCGTCCTTGTTGCGGCGCTTACGCGCTTGCCAGGACATACGCCGGTATCGACGTCGCCCAGGACCATGACCTGCTCCGGGATATTGAGGATGCCAGGAGCGCCGGCGCAGGGGGGAATCCTTAAACGGGATGAGCAGGCTCTGATGCGGCGGCCGGTCACCTCCGACTTGCAGGCCGGAGGGCTTGACGGTGCCGCCCAGCCACTGCGCCCGCACACCGATGTGGGTGATGTCAATGGTGGCCTTGTTGTCCCGGATGACGGGAGGATTGATGGCCGCGCCCCAGAATCCCTGGGACCGGCCTGGCGCTATCCCTCACCGCCTGGCGGGCCCTGGCTACATCGGCCACCATCTCCGTGCGGATGGCAGGAGCCAGGGGGAGCCGGTTAAGGCCAATCACATCTACGTGCAACACCGCGCGATCTTTGCAGCCACCACTGTCCGACCGGAGGCGTCCGACTGGGAAAGCCGAGCCCGCGCCCAGGGCTGGCAGCCGGCCAGACCGTCTGAAAGCGGCCGCAATAACAACGGCCGCCAGAACCGCCATCTCCGGCGTAAGGGTTGATCTGTTATTACTGCTCGCTGACATAGACGTAGGTGGGCGTACCGTCCCTCCCCCGGACGATCTTGTTGACTCCGTGGCGGACCTGCTGCATGAACAGGACCTCGCTCTCGTTGGTATGGGGATGCTGGTCGGACTTGTTGACAAGACGCCTCTGCTCCTGGAGAGTGCGGACGATGGTGTCGATGCGGTGGCCGGAGCGGTAGTCCTCGTTGACAAGGATGATCCTCTCGTTGCCCGATTTGCCGCTGCCCGCAAACCGCTGTGCCGTCTCCTCCGTGCGTGACCAGCTGTCCACCATCTTGGTGGGGAGCGCCTGGTAGCCGTCGCGCTTGATGGCAGCCAGGAATTGGTCGGCGTTGTTGGGGTCGATGGACATGCCACGGTAGAGCGTGCCGCTCTCCCGGACGTCGGTGGGCTTGATGCGGTTGACGGCATCGTAGAGGGCGTCCCACTCCTCCTGGGTGGCGTAGTCCTGGACTCCGCGCTGCGCCCGGTCGAATTTACGCTGGTCCTCCACGAATTTGACCATGGCCCTGGCCTGGGTGTCCGGGATGACGGGAGGGCGCTGCCCGCAGATCACACGCCCGGCCTCGCTCCAGTGCACCGGGCGTGTGCCGTTGGGGTCGGTGTAGTAGACGCGGTCTCCCTCCACCTCCACGCAATCCTCCAGAGCCTCGACAAATGCCTGCTGCAGGTCGCCGTCCATCTTGGCGATGGACGCCTCCAGGCTGGCGTTGAGTGACTCGCCGTCCATGTCATCCACCGTCGCCTCCGGGATAACCAGGCCGTGGCGCTGAGCCTCCTCGTAGTCAACCGGGTCAACCCCCATGCCGGAGTTAAAATCAAACGGAGGATAGTCCAGGTCAAATCGGCTGAGCTTGCGCCAGATGGGCGAGGTAAGCAGCGCGATGTGGGAGCCGTCGGTGGCCACGCCCTCGTAGTTGACGGCCGCCGCCGCCTCCCTCCAGCGGGCGGCCCAGTCCCTGGGCTGGCGGCTGTAACGGATACGCACCAGACGCTGGGCCGGATAGGCCAGCGACCCCATCATGGAGTCCCGGTAGGCTCGCTCTTGGACCATGGCCACGTTGGTCTCCAGGATCAGGCGCTGGCGGGCGTCGGAGTTGAGGTCCTGGATGGTGCCCTCTGTGCCGGGCTCCGGCTGGTAGCCGGTGGCCTTGAGCATCGCGCGGACCTCGCGCAGGGCGTCGGCCTCGGACAGGTTGCCGTCCACAATGCCCTGGGAGCGATCCCTAAATCCCTGCACACGCGCATAGTGCCCCTGCCTGGCCGTCCAGTAGGAGCGCTCGCGGATATCCGGGTCCACGCCGTCCCAGTCCGCCGACGACATGCCGGCAGCAGGCACCGTGACCTTGGCACGCATGATATCCGAGGGAGAGGGCATTGCTGTTGAGTGAGGAGGGTTGAGAGTGGAGAGTTGAGCTGCTGTTACCTGTTAACTCCCCGTCCGGGGGACGGGAACAACCCCGGAGCTCCGGAGCCGTAGGCAGGGCGCGGTCCCTGGACGTAGGGGCGCTTACCGGGAGGCACGGGCATGCGGCCATCCGGACCGATCACCCGGTGGGTGCCGGCCCGGACGGCCTCCAGCCGCTCGCGGGCGGCTGTGTTGGCCTTATCCCGGTCCTCGGAGACCATCACCGCAAACCGCTTGAGCAGACGCCAGGCGATCATGTCCAGGGCCTCCGGCTTGAGCGTGCGCGGGATGGTGGTGTCGCCTGCAGGTCCATCACATTGGCGGCGTTGGCAGCAATGGCCTCGCGCACGGCTGCCGTCACGTCCTGGATGATGCCGGGGATGACGGTGCCATCCGTGTCGGCGGCCGTGATGGCCTCCAGCTCCGCTCGGTCGATGGCCTCCGTGGGCATGTCCGCCGTCAATGTGATCCAGCTTGACATTGTTGTTGAGAGTAGAGGGTGGAGAGTTAAGAGTTGGGTTGCTCGTCCGGGGACTCCGGGGCGGGATCGTCGAGGTGCAGGATCATATCGACGATCGTGTCACACATGCCGATGGCCTCGGCTGCCTTGCGCAGGTCGAGCACCTCGTAAGGTTTGGTCCGGGCCAGGATGCCGCTGATCACGCCTCCGGCGATGATGGATGTCACGTGCTGTCTGGGAGTCAATCCAATCCGCTCGGCAGTCAGGAGGGCGAGGGGAGGCTGCTCTCCGGTGGCACTGTCGTCATGGACGTTGGAGGTCAGACCATGCAGGGCATCGTAATCGTGACTGGTCATGTTGGGGCCGGGATCGTCCCCTGCCTCCTGGTTGGTGCCATCACCCTTGTCAGCAGCCGTGGGGGTATCTACGGCAGCTTGATGGGTGGGACTGGCTGCAGGCTCCGGTGTGGATGCCTCGGCAGCGGTGTCCTCCACGGTCGGCGTGGTCTGGTTATGGTCGGTATTGGTGGGGGCCGCCTCCTGGGCGGGAGCCTGAGGAGCGTAAGTATTGTTGGTATTGGTTGATTTCTTGGTTGCCATCTTGATTGAGGGTTGAGTGTTAATTGAGAGGGAGCGTGGAGGCAAGAGCATCTCAACTCTTAACTCTCCATACTCCACTCTGCATTAGGCGATCTGCATGCGCATCATGCAGGAGGGAGCCGAGAAGACCACCTTGTGGTGGCCCTTGATGCGCAGCCACTCTGTGGAGATGTCGTCGTCGCGGTAGGTCTCCACCGTGCTGTACATGTCGTCTCCGGCGATGTTGAGTGTCTTGAGCGCCGTGATGTCGCTGGGAGAGGGGTCGTCGTCAGCGTAGAACAGGTAGAAATTGCTGCCTACGATGCTGACGTTGTCCACCTCTGCTCCCGCCACGCCTCCAGGGTTGTAAGAGGCAATGGAGCGCATGATCTTGACCGGCGGGATGTCGTCTCCTTTTAGACCGATAAAATCCAGGAACTTATCCTGGGTGAGCACCTTGGGAGACCCCTCACCCATCTTGTACTGGATTTGCTTGTTGGCCTCAATGAGGTCCCAGATATCGCCTGTAGTCAGGATGCGGTTGGGATAGACTCCATTATTGTTGGCGAATTTTTTAGCCATCTTTTTCAGAATATCCGCCAAGGGCAGGTCCAGGTTGGTCCACTTGTTGGCCTCGTTGGTGTCGCCCACCTTGGTGATGCTGGGGATGATGGAGTTGGCGTAATCAAACACCTCCTTGTTGTGGCTGATCAACATGCGGCGGGCCAGTCCCCGGGTCTTGGCCTGGCGCAGGCTGTTGCGGTAGACCTCCTGGTCGATGGCTCCGAGCAGCTCGCGGTCATCAATACCGATCTTGAGGGAGTGCTCCTCCAGCATGACCGGGATGTCCTCTCCCTGGATGTCGATGGTGCGAGGTGCCTCGTACATGCCGCGCCGGGTATCGGAGACCGCAAACGCGTCCTGGCGCAGGTAGCGCTTGTAGGAGGTCAGCAAGCCGGGGGCCTTGACACCCGGAGCAAGAAAGCGTGCCGGGTCGTGGAGTTGAGTGCCGTACCAGCCGACGATGTAGTTGGTCAGCGGCAGGTTGACGGCGTAAGTTGCAGATGTACTCATGCTATGTAATAGTTAATAGGTAAGAGTTAATAGTTAGGCTTGGGCGGCAGTGGCGGCCGGCCGGGCAACGAGGATGGCCTCATGGAGGCAGTCGCCCTGGCCGCTGGTGTTGGGGGCTACGGATTTGGCCACGACGACCTCGCCGGCCGTGCCGGTGGCCGCCTTGACGGTGGCATCGGCACAGGCCACCAGGTCGGTGCCGTCCTCGATGGTGCCGGGAGTGTCGTTGAGGCGAACCTGGACAATGCCCGGATGGTTCATGCGGACCAGATCGCCGCCGTTGCCGTCGGTTCCGTCGCGTCCGTCGGGGTTGCTGACCACACCGTCAGGGATGTCGGTGGCTGACGTCACCAGGGACATGGTCTGGCCGTCGGCGGAAGCCTTGACCAGCTTGCCCTCGCTCTTGTCGGTGCCGGTGGTGCCCGACGCCCAGAGACGGCGTTCTACGGGGGTTTGTTTGATAATCATATTGTTTAGAGTTAAGTGTTGAGAGTTAAGAGTGGAGTTACTTGCTGCGGGAGGATGTGAATTCCTCGGCCGCCCTGGTCCAGGTGCGGTTGTATTCGCCCGGAGTCAGAGCGCGGCCGTGCTTGGTGACCTCGGCGTCCACCGCCTTGCGGCAATGGGCTACCATGTCGACGTCGGATTGCGGAACCTTGACGGCCTTGCCCTCCGGCGTGCGGTGGGTGACCACCCCCGCAGGAGTGACCTTGGGGTCCATGCGCTGCTGGTTGCCCTTGTTATGCAGCTGTCGCGGCAGGGGTGCCCTGTTGTGGGCAACGGAGCCTCCGTTGGATTCATCGACCTGCTGCTTGAGCAAATCAAAATCCGTCTTGAGATCCGTCACGGCCTTGAGGATGTCGTCCCCGGTAGCCGTCTCGGAGAGGTTGAGTGCCTTGGCGATCTCGTTACAGATCCCCAGCCAGCCCTCGTCGTCCGAGTTGCAGTTGGTTTCGTCTTTGTTTTGGTCGTCGTTGTTGGTATTGGTTTCGTCTTCCTTTTTCTTTTCCTCCTCCGTGGTAGCGGGCGGAGGATTGTCATTGTTGGTGTTGGTTTCTTGCTTCTTCTTTTCCTCATCTCCGGCGGCATCGTCGGAGTGCAGGACCCGTTGCTGTGTTGCTTTCTTGCTCATGGTTGTGGTTTGGGAGATGGTGGCACTGCGGCTGTGGACGACCACATCGCCTGCAGCGGATTGGCGGATGATGCCCGGCTGGGCCTCGTGGTCCGGGTTGTTGGTGACGGCCAGGCCGGACAGGCGCGTCGGCCTGTAGCCGTCCTTGTATGCCTGTTGGTAGTCGGCCAGCTTGTACTCGGTGCTAAATGCCCAGTACTTGCCCTGGTTGAGGTCGTGGTGGGTGTCCTTGACCCAGGCGATGTAGGCGGCCTGGTAGAGGCGGCCGTCGACCCGGCCGTAGTCCAGGGCCTTGCACCAGCCCAGGGCCGGGTTGTCGCCGGTGGTGCGCAGATGCAGGTGGTCGTTGTTGACCTGGATGCCGTTGCCACCGTTGACGGCAGGATCATAGGACTCGCAGATGGCCTGCAGTGCAGCCTCGTCGATGACCTCGTCCACGTCCCAGCGCTTGGCAGGCGGGATGGAGGTGTCGGGCACCGGGATGGTGTAGGTTCCGGCCGGCTCAATGAGGTACCAGCCTGATTGCGGGACCTGGCCGACGGGGTACGGAGCGCAGCCAGCCGGGTCAAATTCCGGGATGCCGCGGGCGATGTATCTGTCTCGGTAGTTGCTCATGCGTTGGATTGGGCTGAATTTGCGCCGTGCAGGGGTCGTGCAGGGGTGGATAATGTGAGAGACGGGTCAATGGCCGCCGCGCGGCGTCTCCCCTCGTTGCGGGCCTCCTGGAGGCGTCGGGCAATCTGGAGGGCGGTGGAGACGATCTCCTCCTCGCCGGGCACCTGCAGCATCAGGGCCAGCTGGGCCTGCTCCTCCGGGGATAGGGGCAAAGCATCTCTAGCGTGACTCGCTCCAGGCGCTTGTCGATATCTTGCAGGCGGTGGGCGACCACCTCCTCCAGCCGGCGGCGGGCCGGCTCCCAGAGCGTGGTTGCGGTGCAGAGCCAGGGTGGTGAGGGCGTCTCGGCGGCGTGAGTTAAGCGTGTAGGGAGTCTCCTGGGGAGCGGGCTGCAGGGGCAGCTTGATGACGTCCTCCATGGCCTGCTTTGCTGGGGCACATAGCCGGCGGCCTTGATGGCGTAGAGCTGGGAGGAGGATACCCCGGCGGTCACCTGCCAGCCGGTGCGCTCGCTGACCTCGGCGTCGTCGATGTCATAGCCGGCGGCACGCAGGGCGGCGGCGTTGGCAATCTCCTTGTCCGGCGTGGTCTTGTCCACGCAGGAGAGGGAGAAATCCACCAGGTGCGGCTGGCCGGGGTGGTACTCGTCCAGCACCCGGTAGACCAACTGGGCCGTCAGCACGGAGGCAATGTCCCCAGCCTCACCAGCCGCCCAGTCCGCAAATCCGTCGGCCTGTGCTCCCCCGGCCAAGGTACCGGAGCCCGACTCGGTCATGACCGTGAGCTTGCCGGCCGTGGTCAGCATGGCGATCTCCTCGGTGGCCACCTTGTAACGGCGGTCAAACAAGTCGACGCTCGTCTGGGATATCGGGATGGACTTGATATCGGAGTCGTGGTCGATGACGCCGGTGGCCGCCGAGTAGCACATGGCCGACATCTTGATGTACTCCTGACGCAGCTCCTCGGAGCAGTCAGGAGGAAGCACAAAAAATGCCGGCGGCGTACCCAGCCTCTCCAAGAACACGTCCCACTGGGCCAGCGTCGTGCTACGGTTAAGCACCAGCATCTGGGCGGGCATGTCGATGGGCCGGGGATGCAGGCGCAGGATGAGGTCGTCCAGCGGGACCGGCAAGGCCTCTCCCCGGTAGCGGCCAAACTGGGCGTTGGGATTGTACCCCCAGGGACCCCGGTAGCCGTCCCGGCACATCAGCCAGTTGTCAATGGGCAACAGATGCAGGCCATCGCTGTCGGCGTAGGGCTGCAAGAATTTGTAGTGCCGGCGGGACGCCTGGGACAGGGCGGTGATGGCCTCGTCCATGTTAACGATGGCGTTGCACAGGTCGGTAATGGTGCGCTGCTGGCTCTCGGCCAGCAGGCTGTCGCGGTCGTCCAGGTCCGGCTTGACCGTGATAGACCAGTCGTACTTGCTCAGAGCGTCGTCCCGCTTGGTAATACAGGTCATCAGCATGGCGTCGTAGCGCTCCATCTGTTCCCAGATCCACTGCTGCTCGGCATAGGCGCCCAGCTGGCAGTCCTGCAGGCAGCGCCGTATGGTATCCACGCTCAGGTAGTCCAGCGGGCACACGCGCTCAATCTGGCGGCGGCGTACCTTGTCCAGCTCGGCCAGGGCGAGTGCGACAAACATGGCCGGCTTGCTGTCCTGGGATGCCTTGTCCGGCGCGGTAAGCGCCCGCTGCACGCCCTCTGCATGGGGCCTGCGGTGGAGGATGTAGTTGTAGAGTCGCTTGATCATAATTTACGCAGCCAATAGCTGGTGGAGGATGGGACGGCCGCCAAAGAGCGAGCCGTGGGAGCGGCCGCCAAACAGGCCCACGCCCTTGATGATGCGGCCACTGCCTGGAGCCGGGAGGTGGTGCTGCACGTGGCCGTCGGCCGCGCGCAAGGCCAGAGCCAGGGCCGTGCACCGGTCGGAGTGTCCCTCCCTGGTGTGCGGGGCCTCGTAGCTGTAGTCCGTACCTCTAAATATCTGCTGCATGGCGTGCAGGTCCTCGCGCACCTCCACGTCAATCGGGATGCGGACGCGGGTCGGAGCCTCAAAGGCCTGGCGTAAGCGCGGGAAGATGAGGCGCTTAAAGGCAGGCGTAAACGTGCAGAGCTCGATCCTGCCAAACTCATGGCCCTCCGGATGCCAGCGCTTAAACTCCTTGACGAGTACATCGCCCATGCCAATGCCCACCCCCGTGTAGTCGTAGCAGACGCGTCTGGCCGCCTTGATGCGGTGGCGCAGTACCTCCATCTGGTCGGGCACGGACATGTTGCGCAGCACCAGCACCTCGCGGGTGACCAGCACGTCTCCCACCCGCTCCAGCGTCCAGCAGACCGTCGGGTCGTTAGTGCGGCCAAAGTCGATGCCCAGGCGCAGGTCCAGCTTGTTGCCCAGGTAGATGGCCGGGTCGCAGGACACCGTGGCACTGGCGGATTCCGCCGTGGCGATCAGATCGTAGGTCAGCAGCCACGTTGGAGGAGTCCAGGAATTCACACATATACTCCTGCGCCCAGCCGATGGGGTCGTCCAGGGATTCGCGGAGCTCGTCGATGTCGATCGGGAGGCCATCCTCCACCGCCTTGGCAATCGTCACCACATGGCAGGACCAGTGCTGCTTGCGGCCCTCCCTGGGGTTAAGCAGGTTGTCGTTGATGATCTTGTACGTCCTGGCGCCACGCCCGGTCTTGCCGTTGGGGGTAGTAATGAGGCGGACCTTTTTCTCACCGCCCCGGAGGGGGTTGGTGATGGAGGGAAGAACTGCACGCCACGTCGCATCGGGGTCCTCGAAAAACGCGAATTCCGTTAGGACGAGATTGGCACTAAAGCCTCGCACGGTATCCGGCCGGCCGGGGACAGCCAGGATGCGGCTGCCGTTGTCAAACGTGATGGAGCCGGACTTGAGCAGGGTGTTGGGGCCGTCCTGGCGCTCAATCTCCTCGGCAGCCAGAGCAATGGAAAATGCCTCCGCCCACTCCTTGCACTTGGAGAGTGACTCCATCGCCTGGCGCTCAGACGGCGCCGCGATCATCCAGGTGGTCTTGGGCCTGATCATCGCATCCCTCACGGCCTCGGCGGCGGTGCTAAAATCCTTACCGGACTGACGGCTCCAGATACCGGCTTTAAACCGGCTCTCGTCCGCCACCCACTGCGCCTGGTAAAGGCAGCCAGCAGCTCCAGCGGCGTTGTGATCAGAGAGGAGGACATCGGAGTAGAGGGTTGAGAGTGGAGAGATGAGAGTTGAGTTGCTGTTAACTATTAACTGTTACCTATTACCTCGGCTGCATCAGCAGCCGAAGATGTTGCGCATCTTGCGGTCGCGCTCCTCCGGGGTTAGGGTTGATTGCGTGACCTGTTTGGCGGCGTCGGCCTGGGCGGCCTTAGCCTCCAATATCTTGAGGCGGCGCTTGTCTTGGGCCAGCTGCTCGGCTTTGAGGATGAGTCCCACCAGGATGTTAAGGGCCTTGGGATCGCAGGACGGGGAGGCGGCCAGGTCCAGGGCGGCGGAGCGGATGGCCCGCATGGTGGCCTCGTCCACCCCGTCCACGGATATCTTGTTGAGCTCCTCGGCCGTCTTGTTCTGCCGGGCCAGACGCGCCGGCAGGATTTGGGAGTGGTAGTAGCGGCGGATGGCCTCCTGGCTCAGCTTGATGCCGTCCTCCTCCAGGCGCTGTTGCACCTTGCGGTAGGACTCGCCGGAGAGCAGCATGGTGTCTACATCGTCCTTGCTGATGGGGGGCAACTGGGAGCCGATCACACTGTCTGGTCTGGGCTTGCGGAGCATGGCGTTAATACTGTTAACTATTACCTGTTCACTGTTACCTCATATCTGGGTAAGCTGGACGCGGCCGGCGTCGGTGATGGCGTACTTGCGCTCGCCAGTGATCATGCAGGTGGTGGACGTGATCAGGCGCAGGGCCTCCAGCTCCTGGATGGCCAGGTCGATATCGGCAGTGCCTGGGCTCGGAGACATGTCCAGGGATACCTCGGCCCGGAGGGCAGACACGCGCTGGGTATAGGCGACAGGCGACCGGTCGAGGACCTGCAGGATGGTGATCTTGATGTTGGCGCGGGTGG
>VOFD01000307.1_pt1 | contig 10001 bp, 13 predicted proteins | sample 5384101 | NCBI WGS metagenome assembly VOFD01 (sample SAMN12384723, study PRJNA508395) | human gut metagenome | isolation source: healthy gut C | host: Homo sapiens
GGTTTGCGCCGCTTTGTGGTGCCACAGCACGGGTTCCGAGGCAAAGGAGACGATCAGATAGTCGCCCAGGGCCCGGGCTTTTTCAAAAAACTGGATGTGACCGGCGTGGACGATGTCATAGCGAGCCTGAAACGAAAACTTTTTTCATGCGCGTGGTGATAGATAATTAGTCCACGGCAGTATGCCTATTGCTCCGCCGGATGCAAGAGCCGGGTGGAATACGCCAAAAAACGGCACGGACCGCAGAAGGCCCGTGCCGTTGAAGAAAAAGAAAAATCAATGTCTGCCGGAACCGGTCAGGACGCCATGGCTTCCTGGTAGCGGCGTTCCACGTCGTCCCAGTTGATGAGGCGGCAGAAATCTTCAATATAATCCGCCCGGAGGTTCTGGTGCTTCAGGTAATAGGCGTGTTCCCAGACGTCGCAGACGAGGATGGGGACGAGACCGGGAATTTCAGGTTCTGGTGCTTTTGCGGGCGGCGGGGACGGATTCTCCGGAGGGTCGCCACCCCAGCGCCTGGGAGGCCAGGGCCAGCAGGGAGCAGGAAAGGGCATGGAAAAAAGGGAAATCTGGTCATGATGGGATGGTGAGGAATGCTTCCGGGACATTTAACGCCCATTCGGTGAATCTGTCCATGGCGGATGCCGGCGGTTCCGTCATGGAAGGGCGGCGGCCGCGGCATTCAGCGGGGCCGGGACGCCAGGCTGTTGACCAGATGAGCGTTGAAGGCCCCGAAGTGCCGTTAAGTCTATATTGACGACGGAGACGCCGTTGGCGCAGGAGTTCATCATGGCGAGCGCGTGGTTACTCCCGCGGAATGGCTCCGTAGCCCACGCTGGTGGGTACGGCGATCACGGGGCTTTTACCAGCCCGGCCAGCACGCTGGGAAGCGCTCCTTCCATGCCTGCCACAGCCACTCAGCCCCAGGGAGCGCAGGAAGGCCTCCGCCGCATCCACGCGCCGCAAAGCAGGGAAGGCAGGATGGGGAACGCCAGTGTCTCCTGGCGAATGCCCAGGCGGCGGCACAGCTCCGCGCTGTCCCGCACTTCCTCCTCCATTACATAGGGCGTTTGCGCAGTCAGGGCCAGGCAGTGTTCCGGCCCCAGAACCTTGGCGGCGGCAGCCAGCAGCACGCTGCTGTCCAGCCCGCCGGACAGGGCGACGGCGATGCGCTCCCTGGGAAGCAGGACGGAGCGCAGCCGTTCAAACGGAGTCTGTGGAGGAGGAGTCATGGGAGGGGGGTGGGGAAAAGCCCCATCAACTGGCACTGTTCCGGTGATGGGGGCGTCCGTTCATGAAAGAGGTTTTTACATGCACCGTTCCGTGGGGAGTGCATACGGAGGCGCTCTCCCGGCGCAGGATGTGGCGGCACGTATCATGCTGGCGGATGCCCGGCGTGCTGCTGTGCAGGAAAAACGCTTCCCTCACGCGGTCCGCCTGTTCCGGCAGGCACAGGGCGCAGACCTTGACCGCCAGGCGCCCCTTCTTCATGCAGATGGACTCCTGCCAGGCGTCCAGCGCGCCGGCCTCCATCAGCTTTTTCCGCCAGGTAGGCGGTCTGTTCCGGCGTCATGTCGTCTATATTGGCGCACAGCTCCGTCAGCAATTCCGGGGAACTCTCCTGTTCCTCCGTTTCCACCAGCATCACCCGGAGGATATTAGGCAGGGGGGGAGCCCCTGGCGGTGGCCGATGCCGTAGCCGGTTCCGGTGATGCAGCCCGCCAGAGGGGCCGGGACAGGCCGCGCCAGGGCGGCAATATAAGCTGCTCCGGTGGGAGTGGTGGCCTCATGGGTGGTTCCGTTCAGGGTGGACTGGAAGCGGCTCGCCAGCAGGGCCGTGGCCGGGGCCGGAACGGGCATCGTTCCGTGCTGGCAGGTCACGGTGCCTGAGCCCAGTTCCACCGGTCCAGTGAAGACGGCGTCCGCCCGGAGCAGCTCCAGGCAGATGGCGGCCCCCGTGATGTCAATGATGGAGTCCACCGCTCCCACTTCATGGAAATGGACTTCCTCCGGCGTGGTGCCGTGCACCTGGGCCTCCGCCTCCGCCAGCAGGGAGAAAATGGAAAGGGCCGTCCGCTTTACGGCGTCTGAAAGGCCGCTTGCCCCAATAAGCCTGCGGATATCCGCCATGGTCCGGTGATGGTGTGCATGGCCGTGGCCGGAATGGCCTTCTTCCACCGTCAGTACGTCAATCCGCGTTCCCTGAATGCCGGACTGCTTTGCGCACGGCGGCATTCCAGTTTCCATTCCCCGTGCACGTGCAATTTGGACAGCTCCCGTTCCAGGCTTTCCCTGTCCACGCCCAAATCAATCAGGGCGGCCAGATTCATGTCTCCGCTGATGCCCGCGCTGCAATCATAGACCAAGGCTCTCATGATAGGCCAGTGTAGAAGGAAAACATCCCGGCTCAAGGTCAAAGTGAGCCTTATCTCCGCAGGGTTCCCGGCGTCCGGCAGCGCGGGTTTGGCTCATTGCCGCCCGGCCATGCAAAGATGGCCTGTGAAATACATTGCTAGAGAACTTCAAATATGCCACAATTCCTGCGGCGCTGACCAGCGCCGGCCCTCGTCCATATCATGTCCATCCCGTTCTTTTCGAAATTACGATCCCAGAAGCACTATCTTCAACTGGTCAAGCCGGAATTGAAGCAAGTTTCTGAGTTTGTGGAAGCCCAGGCATCCTGTTTTGACCCGGAAGTCACCGACTACATGGAAACAGTGTGCCAGTCCAAGGGGAAAATGCTCCGGCCGGCCCTGGTTCTGCTGGTAGCCGGCGCCACGGGCGGCATCAAGGAAGCCCACATCCGGCTGGGAGCCCTGCTGGAAATGGTGCATCTGGCCTCACTCGTGCATGATGACGTGATTGACGAGGCCGACAAGCGCCGTGATGAAGCTACTGCAAACGCCCTGTGGGGCAACAGCCTGGCCGTGCTCCTGGGGGACGTTCTTTTTTTCCCATGCCATGGTGCTGGGCACGGAATTCGGCAGCACGGAATTCTGCCGCAGGCTGGCGAACACCGTCCGGGACGTATGCCAGGGGGAAGTGGCCCAGTCCAGCCGCCTGTATGACCTGAGCATGACCCGCGAGGAATACTTTGAAATCATCCGGAAAAAAACCGCCTCCCTGTTCTCCGCCGCTACGGGCGGCGCGGCGTGGATCTCCGGAGTGGCCCCGGAAGTGGAGGAATCCCTTTACCAGCTGGGAGACCTGCTGGGGGTGGCCTACCAGATTTACGACGACTGCCTGGACATGGTGGGCGATGAAGACGATGCCGGCAAAACGCTCCACACGGACGCCACCAAGGGCAAGCTGACCCTCCCCATCTTCAACCTGCTGGAATGCGGGGACAGGAACGTGGAAGCCACGCTCAGGGACGCCATTGAAAACCGTGAAGTGGTGGATTACTCCGCCTTTCAGGACAACCCCGTTTTTGCGGAGGCGCTGGACAAGTCGATCCAGGTGGCTCTGGAGAAAAACGAGGCTGCCCGTGAAATCCTGTGGCTCCTTCCCCAGACGGAATACCGTGAGGCCCTGGCGGAAATGACCTTCTACATGGACGAGCTGCTCAACGACTGCCGTATCTCCTGAGCTTCATTCACATCCTTAAAAAAGGGAGGGCGGTTTCCGGAAATGGACTTCGGCAACTTGTCTGGAATCCAGAACGCTGTTCACGAAGGCAGGCTCCGTGGCATTTTTTTAAACCGGGACCGTTTCCCAGGGCTCCTTCCTCATGAAACGGTCCCTCTATCCGGGTCTGCGTGCCCCCCTGCTTCACTGGACGGAAAATCCGTTTCCATGGGCTGGCTTTTTTAGAGCGGGAGACCGATGAAGATGCCTTGCAGGTCAGCAGGCGCAGCCTCTCCGGCGGCCTGGCGAAGCTTGCGCGGGCAGGATGGTGATGATTTGGTTCTGCAAAGAACTGCACTTTGGAGGCGCGCTGTGCTGTGATGTTATTGGTTTGCTGGAGGGGATAACACCCTTGATTGCTGTTACCGAGCTCATCTATATCAAATAACCGGTTTTCTCCCCAGTGCTTGGCGAGCAGTTTGGAGTTATCCGTTGTTGCATATCCGGCAATAACGCACCAATGTGCATGCGGAAGGTCCGTCCACTGGACGCCAATCCGGGGGAACCCGTGTTTTTCGTTTTGCTTATCATTGATAACTTGAAAAGGAACGAGGGCATACCCTCCCTGATCAATGGTGTCCCGGATGGTTTGTTCATGAAATAACTGGCAGGCGGCGGAGCAGCTTCCGTTGGCTCTCGCATGGATGAAACGGGCAAAATCGTGGGGATGGAAAACTTCCCCTACCTCGCTTAAACAGCCCTCTGCACGATTGGTGAGGGGATATTGAACGGCCAATTTTAAAAGCTCCATATTCGTCCATGCGGCAGCAGGATTGAAGCAATTGAGGATATAGGAGGCTGCGTAAAAGCCGCAGGAGGGGTGGGACATCTGCCGGTCCATCTCCTCCCGATAGGTATTGGGAACGGTACACATGACGTAGCCTGCGTAATGGGCTGAGGAGAAGGCGAGTATATTTTGGTTCCGTGTCATCTTGATTACCGGGGTTCATGGAGCCGGTGAATGAAGATATACGGCTGGAGGAAAATTCCGGAAAGGCTGGCTTGGCGGGAGGAGGCATCCGGTTTTTAAAAGGCGCCTAAACCATGTTGAAAAAGGGCGCCGTATTCAGGATTCAGGGTGTAGCGTTGGCTCGTTTGGAACTATACGGATGGGAACAGGTAGATAGCAAATGGAGAGGGACAACGCGTGTTTTGGCGCCGGCAGGGAGCATCCGGAATGGTTTTACCTTTTTCCGCAGCGCGTCCGCCGGACCTGCATTCATGCGCGGAGGCGGGACGGCTTGCAGACAGCCAGCTTTCATGCTAAAAGGCAGGGAAGGAAAGTAGAATAATTCGGCGGGTATGGAAGGAAAGTTTTCTCCTGCGTTCTGCTTCCCGGGAAACGGTGATTCCGGAACATTGAAGCAAACACGGAGCGGCAACTCCCATCAACATGATATGACTGAAAACGAGACCTTTGAGAAAGTGGATTTCCATGAAATGGAGCTGGATGATGAATACTATGATTGCGTATTCGTCGCGTGTGATTTTTCAAAGCTGGTCATCCGGAATACCGATTTTGAGAAGTGCGAGTTCAGGGCGTGCAATTTCACGCTGGCCAGCTTCAAGGGAGCCCTCCGGGATGTTGCCTTTGCCGACTGCAAGATGACTGGCGCAGACTTTACGGACATCGACAGGTTTTCGGACGGCCTGGTCTTTGAAAACTCGCATCTTGATTATGCCAGCTTTGTAGAAGCCAGGTTGCGGAAAACCGTTTTCCGCGGCTGCAAGATGTATGAGGGGTACTTCAATGACGCCGACATGGCGGAATCCGTTTTTGACCGCTGTGACCTGGAACGGGCCTCTTTCGTCGGAACCAATTTGGAAAAGGCTGATTTTTCAACCTCTTTTAACTTTTCGATCAATCCCGCCATGTGCAAGCTGAAAAAGGCGGTCTTTTCCCGGCATGGGCTGGAAGGGCTGCTCGCCCATCTGGACATTGACATCAGGGGATAGGAGCGCGGCCACGGTTTAACTGGAATACGGAATAGGCCGTTATAGCGGGTAAAACAAGAATGCGGGCATTCCCGTTTCAGGAATGCCCGCACCGTTTCAACGCAGGTTAGAATTTGGAATTCCTCTTCTTCACTTCCTCTACGAGCTTGGAAAGGGATTTTCCCTTTTTGCGCTTATCATGTTCCGAAGCGGAAAAGTATTCCGCTTCCCGCCGGAGCTTCAGATAGCTTTCATAAACCTCGCGGTCCAGCAGGCCGGTGTTCACTGCTTCCAGGACGGCGCATCCGAGCTCATGGATATGCCCGCAATCCTTGAAACGGCATGCCGCCGCGAAGTCGGAAATATCCAGCGCTTCTGCAAGGGAACCGGGCTGGCCGATCGCCAGGCCGAATTCCCGGACGCCCGGAGTGTCTATTAAAACGCCCGAACCGTCCATCGATACCATTTCCCGGCGGGTGGACGTGTGCCGTCCTTTGCCCGTGGAGGAGCTTATATGGGAGGTGGACAGGACCGGTTTTCCGCACAGCGCATTCACCAGGGAACTTTTCCCGACGCCTGAGGAACCGACAAACACCACTGTTTCCCCTTCCGGAATGGACTCCCGCAGCCGTAGAATCGACTGGGGTTCATGAATGCTTGTAAAAAATACAGGCATCCGGCGCCCAGGTGTTCAATCCGTTCTTCAATGCCCTGCCTGTCAAACCCTAGATCGGCCTTGTTCAGCACCAGTACGGGTTTGATTCCCTCTTCCAATATCTGAACCATGAAACGCTCGGCTCTGCGGATATTGAAATTATCATCCAGGCTCTGGACAATGAATGCCTTGTCCACGTAAGAAGCGATGGCCTGCCTGTCGGAAACCGTTCCGCTTTTCTTGCGGTACAGGGTCCGTTCATGGGGCAGCACATCGACGATGATTCCTTTCGTTTCATCAAAGGGCTGGAAAATCACCCAGTCGCCCGTGCAGGGCAGTTCAAAGGCTGGTTTTTCATACATCATGTTTCCCCTTAATTCGCACTGGAACACTCCGTTCTCCGCCACGATCTCGTAACACGTCCTGTGCACGATGGCGATGCGACCATGGGGCAGGGCGCTGTACGTAGATTCCCGTTTGAGCCGGCTTAACTTCTCATTCCAGCCGTAAGCATTTAAATGAATCATTGTTCCGTCTTTTTTGCGATGTAAAACACGTAGCCGTAGAATTCCTTGTACCTGCGGTATAATTCCTCTTCATGGCGCAGGGATGCGACTAATTCCGCGGCAGCTTCATTTCCCGGATATTGATGAAGGAACATTTCCTGCACGGGAACCTGCGGGGCGTAATAATGCTCCGTCCAGCAGTTTTCCGGCAGAATGAAGGAAGCGACAGGCACGTACCCGGCCCTCTGTATCTGGGCTATCTTATTGGGTATGGTGTCTATCTCCGGATACATATCCATCCAGAAGCGGTGAATCTCTTCCGGACGTTTCGCGGTAAACCACGAGCTTTCGGAAACGGCCAGGTAGCCTCCCGGTTTCAGGAACTTGCGCCATTCGTTCAGCCCCCGTTCAAAGCCGATGTTGTAAATGGCCCCTTCCGACCAGATCAGGTCCAGTTCTTCTTCTGCAAAAGGGAGCTTGTCCATGGAACCGACGATGCCTTCTACCCTGTCCTGCAAGCCTGACTGCGTTGCCTGGCGGTTGAAGATGCGGATGAAATCCGGGAACAGGTCAAGCCCCGTAACGCTTCCCTGAACATGTGCGGCAAACGTCCTGGTCTGTCCGCCCGTGCCGCAGCCGAGGTCGGCGATGCGGGATTGTCCGGTCAGATTGTCAATGAAGCCGAGGGCCTTGAGGGTAGCCTCCGGGCTGCCGGGGCCCTGCCGTTCCAGGCGCGAGAAATATTCGCAGATGAAATTGAAATCGAATTCGTGAATTGTTTTGTTTTTATTACTCATTAATTTAGTAAATGTTGTATGCCATGAGGGCACGGCACAGCGGCGCCGTCATCGTGGCAGATAGATTAACGTTGAAATTCCAATAATACGGAACTTCCTCCCGGAAGGGATAATCCGGGAGCAAACAAAAGGGGACAACCGCTACGGAAAGTACCGGTTGTTTACAAGGCCGAGGCCGATTTAAATGAAGTATTAAACATGAAGCAAAGATATATCGTCTTGTGCCGGACTGGAAATGCGCTGCCGATAAGATTGTTTCAGAAGCAACTTTTCCGGTGCGGCGGGGAACAGGAGTAAATCCCCGTTCGCCTCATATCTTCTCTGTAATTTGTATTTCCAATACTTTCCCGAAAGTATGCCCGCGGACAGGATGTGCGGGCCGTACCGAAATTTCGCACGGTCCGGCTGTCTTTTTCAAGACATTATTATGTCTGCTGTTCTCCGGAGCCGGAAAAAACGTCATTCCCGCGCGTCGGGGATGCTTCCTCTACTCCGTCTTTCCGTACCTGCGCGCCCGGAAGGAATAGGCCACCGCCACCACGGCGGCGAGTATGGCGTACAGGATGAAGCGGTCCGTGGAGATGGCGTTGGCGGATTCTCCGTTGGACAGGAAAAAGGTGATGGCGGCCACCAGCATGTTGCCTGCAAAGATGGTGAGGTTCCAGAAGCTGGTGATGACGCTTTTCAAATGCGCGGAGCCTGCGTGTAGGCGAATTCTGAGGCCGGTGGTGCTGAGCAGGATCTCGGAAATGGTGAGCACGCAGTAGGGGATCAATTGCCACGCGATGGACATGGAGGCGCCTCCCTCCAACCTGTATTGCAGGAAAGCGACAATCAGGAACGTCACGGAGCTCAGGGCCAGCCCGTTCCAAGGCGCACCAGGGGCCGCGCCAGCGTCACCACCTTCGGATACACGAATACGGTGATCAGTGGAATGAACACCATCACGAAAATGGTATTGGCCGCCTGCATTTGCGCCGTCCCGATGGACCAGTCTCCGCCGCCCGGGAGCGGGATGGAAAGGGGAATCATCCTCCGCCCTGGGCCACCCAGGAGGAGGCCGTCTGCTCAAAGATGGACCAGAAGGGAATGATGAAGACAAAGATGGAGAGGATTTTCAGGATGTGCCGGGCGTCCTCCACGGCGGAAGCTCCCGCGCGTTGCTCCGCATTCTTCCAACCTCCGTGGAACAGGACGATGAAGAGCACTTTCCAGAAGCCGGCGCGGCCGTTGTTGCGTTCAGGCGGCGTTCTGTGGTACTTCTTGCGGCCCAGCCAGAAGACGAAGGTGGCGATGCCCATGAAAATGCCCGGAACGGCAAACGCCCAACTGTACCCGTAATGCTGTTCCATGGCCGGAATGACCAGGAAGGAGAAGAAGGAGCCCAGGTTGATAGCCCAGTAAAAGGCATTGAAGGCCTTGGTCATCAACTGCGGGGATTTGTTCGGAATCTGGTCCCCCATGAAGGCGGAGACGCAGGGCTTGATGCCTCCCGCGCCCAGCGCGATGATGAACAGGCCCGTCATCAGGATGTAACGGCGCGCTTCAATGGTATGGAAGAGGTCCGCCGTGGCCAGGACTCCGTGCCCTACGCAGTAAAGCAGGGAAATGTAAAGAATGGTCTTGTACCGGCCCCAGACCTTGTCCGCCAGCCATGCGCCCGCCAGGGGAAGCAGGTAAACCATTCCCGCGAAGACGTGGAGGGTGGCGGTGGCCCAGTTTTCGCTCATCAGCAGGTGGCCCGTCATGTACAGCATGAGGATGGACTTCATGCCGTAGAAGCTGAAGCGTTCGCAGGCTTCCGTTCCGATGATGTACCTGGACTGGGCGGGGAGGGCGCTCATGGATGATGAAGGGGGAGGGGGTCAGGGATGGCGGAACAAGGGCAATAAAAATGATGGCCCCGGTGCGGGGGCCATCATAGGAAGGTATTTTGGCGGCATTCCGCCCCTGTGCGGCGGGACACGGGGGTAATGACGGCTGCCATGGAAAGGAAGGGTGTTAGCGTTCCTGGTTCAGGATGGGGGCGATCTCCACCTTGTACTGGGCGATGCACGCTTTCAGCCAGTCCAGCATGATCATGGATTTGGCCTGGGCGGTCAGGGCCGGGGCAATCTGCTGGGTGGCCTTGATCTGGAACTCCGGTGTATCCTCCAGTTCGCGCTTGACGAGCTGGGTCAGCAGGATGCCGTCCCCGTGTTGATGGGCTGGGCCATCCGGCCGGGGGTTAATGACGGAAACCGCCTGGAACACTTCTTCAGGAACCGGGAGTTCCTTGGGCGGAGCCAGGCGGGAATTCATGGCGCGGTCCAGAAGGGCCTGGAGTTCTTCCTGGCTTCTGGCGTTTTGGAGGTTGACGCTGCTCAGGAGGGCGTTCGGATTGATGAAGGGACCGTAGGCGGCGGTCTTGGCTCCGGCCTTCCCGGCGATGGCGTTGAACTGTTCCACGGGCTTTTCAGCCTTCTGCAATTCCGTGTTGAG
>VOFD01000370.1_pt1 | contig 10001 bp, 12 predicted proteins | sample 5384101 | NCBI WGS metagenome assembly VOFD01 (sample SAMN12384723, study PRJNA508395) | human gut metagenome | isolation source: healthy gut C | host: Homo sapiens
ACGCAATCAAGTCAAACAAGGACATTCTCTCAACAACAAAAGTTTTTGACACCTCGGAAAACCGAATCCGTGTTGCACAAACCGATGACGGTCAGACAATCCGTAACCGCATTGAAGGACTTTCAATGCTCCTCTGCGCCTACCGCAACGGTGTTCTGAAAGAACAGTAATTTAAATATTTTGATATGAAACACGGCTTGTTCGGAAATGAACAAGCCGTGTTTTTTTGTGTATCAATTCTGTAGGGGCGTCATTGGTGTCAAGTGCAACATGGTAACCACCTGTGCAAGGACATGGTATACAAATTCACAATCTTGAAATCTTGCGGTGAATACGCTTGCCGGATGACGAGTCATACTCAGCAATAACAAAATTGCGATAGCAAACAAGAAATGAATCATTGTTTGGATTAGGTCTGAATTGAACATAATCATTGATGAAAGTTTCACTAAGATATAATTGAAAATTCTGAAAACGGACATATCCCCACGAATTTACTTTTATGACTTTAAAGCCGGGTTCATATTCAAACGGCTCCACCTTGTCAGCAAAAATCCTTTCGCTGTGAGTATAGACATCGGCAGGACATTTGTTCCCAAGTGCTTCATGAGGTCGCAGGCAATTATACTTAGTTCGCCACTCTTGCAGAGCCTTGTCAGCGTAATCCAAGTTCTTGAATAGATTATGATTTAAAAGTTCTCTTTCATACTGCCATGAAACCGTTCAATTTTTCCTTGTGTTTGCGGATGTTTAATTCTGCAATGTATGGGAAGAATGTCATTGTTCATAAGGAATTTTTCAAACATAGTAAATCCATGTTTAAAACCTGCAAACTGAGAACCATTGTCAGAAAGTACGCTTGATGGCATACCAAACTCATAAAAAGCTTGCTTAAAAGCGTTAATAACGACATTTTTAGTGTTAGGAAAGCATGCTATTTTGATTGAGTATCGTGAGCTGTCATCGAGAATAGTTAATGGATAGCAATAACGATTATCGGCAGTTAAAAACTCTCCCTTGAAATCAGTTTGCCACATATCATTGCAATGTTCTTTCTGAAAGCGTTTAAAAGGCTTTCTTTTGAGAGATTCATCTTCAGATATGAGTTGGTGTTTATGAAGAATGTTAGTAATGGTTCTTGGACAAGGAATGTTTTTATACCCTTGATTTTCAAGAAAAATTTTAATTTTATCATCACCCCAACCCGGGTTATCGAAACGAACAGAAACGATTAATTCTTCAATGTCGTCAGGCGTTTTGTTAGGAGAACATAATGGTCTGCGTGACATATCAGTTAAGGGCAGTCCCTGTTTAAATCTATCAACCCACTTGCGACCGGTTTTGCGTGTGATTTCATATTCCCGACATAGAGCACTAAAATTATTTGTTTCTAATGCTTTTGTAACAAATTCTAATCTTTGTTTTTCCACAGTTTTACACTCCCACGGCATAAAAGCAGCTCCTTCATTTGCTATTTTCTTGCCATTTATTTTATCATAAATCTGTATACTATGTCTTTGCACTGTTGTATACTATGTTACTACACTGCACACATTGGACGCCCGCCTTGATGACATATGTTTTACAAAAATGTTTTGATATTATCTATGTATTATAGAACCAATCGTGCGTAAGCTTGGGGCAAATGATTATTTAACAACAAATTCAATACAGATATTTATTGTTTTGTGTTTACACACAAAACAAATGGGAGGGATAATATGAAGAATAAAAAATTTCATTGATAAATGAAAAGCCATATTGTATATTATTCATAAAATTTCACTCAAAAAATTTTACCTCCCCCGACTAGCAAATTGAAGATGAACGAATAAATTTCTCAAATTGAAGGAGATAATCACAGCCGAGCTTGAATCGCATTTGCTTGATAAAATCGACTATTATGTTGACATTGGCTATTCAAAAGAAGAAGCCGAAAAGCGTGCCACCGAAGAAATGGGCAATCCTGAAGACACGGCTGTTCCGTTAAATGCTCTGCACAACAATAACTTTCGTGACCTGCTGTCATTTATCTGTTGCGGTGTTATAATACTGATGTTCTTCTGCACAATATGGTTTCGGGACGCTTTTATATACAGCTACGATAACCAATCATACAGACACAGCATACTATGCGATTTTGTTTCGCTTGCTTTTCTGATTGCATATGTTGTAATGTTAATAATATCCCGAAAAAAGAATATAAAGATTATTCCGCTGTTTGTCGCAATTTCTTTTATCCTGCAATTTTTCTCCGTTATTATTTACGATTACAACGAGGCTGCACTCACATCAACAGCACCGCCGAATATGTTTTATTTTTACCAGCCTGCAATGTACGCACTTGTAAAAATAGTCACAGAGGGTTTTAGTGCATATTCAGAATGTATTTTCATTGAAGTTCCTGCCGAAACCGATTCTTTCTGTTTTAATGTTTTGCCCTATATTTTAGGGTTATTATTTATAATATGGTCAATCATACTTTTCATTAAAATATCGAAATCAGAAAGAGTTGACAATCGTAAAAAATACAACATACCTATCCGCCTTATAGAAATATGTGCAAGCGTATTTTTGTCCGTAAATCTTATTATAACGGTCACCGCCACAGCATACAGAACTGTCAATGATTTTGCAACAGGAAACAGCTATTCTTCAAGCCGTGAAAAATGTCGGAATATGTACTTAATGCAGATTTAACACAGAATAAGTCTGAAATTATAAGTGACCTGACGCTTGAGGGATACTATGCGGATACAGAAATCCCTGCCGAATTTTACGGCAAAGGCGGCACCATATCAGTTGGAACTGGTATGGATAACAACGGAAGATACACAACCCTTTCATACAATTTGGGTGATGGATTTATTACATACGATGAAAGCGTAGGAGCTTTCATTAATGAGAGGATATATACGATAAAACTCCCGAAATTTTGTCCGATGTAGATGCAATCAAAAAGATTGACAAGGGAGATGACTTTGAAAGCATAAAAGAATCGGGACTTTTAAAATGGGCTAATGGAATATGCAAAACATATTATCGAGATAAGAAGAAAACAGTATATGAAATAAACTTTACAATTTATTTTAAAGGATACGATGATACTTCTGATGACGGCTCAAACTTTTTCTTTAAGAGTCTGACTATAGAGGACGGTAAAGTTACTGATTATTGTGATTAAACGAAAACTCTGAAAGGAGGGAAAGTATGGCTAACAATTTTATCGACAAAGTATCGGAGCTAATCGGAAAGGAGCAAATAAAATGAAAATCAGTAAAGAACTTATCAAAGGCAGTACAGCAATGCTTGTTATGAGCGTTTTAAAGAAAAGCGATATGTACGGATACAAAATTATTAAAGAGCTTGAATTACAGAGCGAGAGCGTGTTTGAGCTTAAAGAGGGTACTCTCTACCCCATTCTTCACGCACTTGAAGAAGAAAATCTGCTTGAAAGCTACTGGGAAGAATTTGACGGCAGAAAGCGTAAATACTACCACCTCACCCGCAAAGGCACAAAACGCCTTAAAGAAAAAGCAGGAGGAATGGAAAGTATATTCAAAATCAGTCGAAAAAGTTCTCAGCTTTTCAGGTGTGTAAAACACTTATCACAGACAGACCGTTTTCCGTTAATCTTGAATTTATAGCCCTGTAATGGTAAAATTATCCTATAAACTCAGAAACGGAGATATTATGATGCACAAATTAAAAGTCAGAGCAAATCATACGGTATATATCATATTTGCCGTTTTGTCATTGTTTTCCCTGACACTTATATTTAATGACAATATATGGTTTGACGAGGCGTACACGCTGTCGCTGATTCAGCACAATTATTCAGACATAATCAATATTCTGAAATCCGATATGCACCCACCGCTGTATTTTTTGTCGCTGAAAACATTTTTGTAGCATCTTTGGATACTCAATAACAACAACAAAAAATATTTTCGGCAATCGGTTACATTGCAACGCTGTTTTTGGGATGCACAATCATAAAAAAGCACTACGGCAGTAAAACATCAATATTTTATATGCTGACTGTCGGAGCTGTGCCAATGATGCTCTATTTCAGCGTTCAGCAAAGGTCATACTCATGGAGCATATTTTTGTTACATTATGCTTTATTGAGTCCCTGCTTTTTATAGCAAACAAAAAGTTTCATCACTGCATTTTATTTGCTATAGCGGGACTTGGGGCTGCATACAATCACATCTATGCACTTCTTGCAGTTGCAATTATCTTTGCTTTTGCAAATATATATCTGCTCATTAAAGACAGAAATTTGTTCAAGCGTGTTATTATTGCAGACCTTATTATGGTGGCAGGATATTCATTTTGGATAATTCCTCTTTTTAAATCAAACAAAATCAGCCTCAAGTAATTTTTGGCTCAGCGGAGTTGAACCGTTGTCTGTAATTGTATTCATATCGGGCATAGCAGTATCTGCACTTGTTCTTATGAAAAGAGCAACCGAAAATTGTGTATAATTTTCGCAGATGTCTGCGTTATGGGGATTCAAATAATCGGGTTGTTCGTAACCGTTTTTATACGCCCGTTTTACATTGCAAGATACAGCGTTGTAATTCTCGGTATCTTTGCAATTTTTGTTGCTTTCGGCGTAAAGATATAAAACCAAAGCCGAGCAAAGTAATATGCACCCTGCTTTGCGTTTTAAATATCGGCTGTCTTGTTGCAACAGGATTGTTTGAATATAATCCGTCAATGACAAATTTTCGTGAAAGATTCAGTTCTCAACAGTCAGAATCAGACACTTTTGTTTACTGCGACAGTGCATTCGGAATTATGTCGTATTATTATCCGAACAACACCCACCTTTGCACCTACAAAGAAAACTGGTTTGAGGCATTTGAAAATGTTGAATGTATAAACAAAAATGAAATTGCAGACAAAGTTGACCCAAATCATAAAATTTGGTTTGTAAAAAATGAACTCACAAAAATGCCAAAATGCATTAAAAGTAATTTCAAGTATAAAAAGATTGATTCTTTCCAATGTGACTTCAATAAATTTGACCTATATTTACTTATTCTAAAGTAAATATAGGTCTTTTGTTTATGGTATAAATGCAGAAATTAAAACTAATTTGTCTCTTATTTTCTGCTTTCGTAGTCCTTGTCTATCTCATCACTCCAAGACGATGAAAGCGGTCTGCTTTTTTCTGAAATTGCACACGGTTTTCGATACTGCGTCAAAAACAACAGCCGTACCCTGACCGTCAGCGTGATAATTAACGGAGCGGTCGGAATTGATTCCAAAATGCTTAGCGGTTTCAACGGAATCAATGTTTGCACCGATGAAAAGAAATTCCCAGCCGTAGCGATTTTTCTGACGCTCAATCATTTTCTTGACCTTATTGCTTGAATAGATACGGCTTGCGTTCTCCATTCCGTCGGTCATAATCACAAACAAGGTGTGTTCGGGAACATCTTCTTTTCTTGCATACTTATGAATGTTGCCAATGTGATGAATTGCACCGCCGATAGCGTCAATGAGTGCAGTTGAGCCACGAACCGTATAATCGTTTTCAGTCATTTTTGAAATTTCCGACAATTCAACCCTGTCGTGAAGAACCTCGGTTTCGTGATCAAACAATACGGTTGAAACATAGCACTTGCCGTCCTGTCTGCGTTGCTTTTCAATGAGCGAATTAAATCCGCCGATTGTGTCCTGTTCAAGTCCTGACATTGAGCCGCTTCTGTCAAGAATGAATACCAATTCTGTAATGTTGTTTTTTCATAGTTGTTACCTCCAAAAGTAATTAAGTTTTTTATCTTGACTTAATCATATAACTTTCGGGATAACATATGGTCGCCTGAAATGCGACATTTACTGCCCCAACAAAACTTGGTCAAATTCAAATAAAGCCTCGTTTACAGTAAAATATCATACTCGCCCTTTTGAATAAAATATTCAATGATAACATCAAATTTATTCGAGTGCGAAAGTGCATAGCCGGCCTTTTGGAGCATTTCTTTAGTTTCATCAAGCGACAGTTCAAGTGCAACGGCAAAAGCAATTGCGGTAGTTTTCTTAGGTTTATAGTTGACATTGTTTTCTTATTTTAGAAAACAGCTTGCGGTCAACATTCGCCTTTTTATAACACTGAGAATCCGTAAGACCTTTTTCGTCAATTTTACGCAAAAGCATCTGGGAAAAGCTTTCGTCAAGCTGATTTACAACATCAGCTAAATTCAAAGATGCGGTTTGCATTGGATAAGTCTCCGGCTGTCTTAAAAGACGGATAATCCACGACTGCGGTTTTCGGAATAGTGCGTTTCAACATAGTGTTCGTCAATGTATTCGGCAATATCACGGACAAGCTTTTTTGCTGACACGGAATCCGTCTTTGTCAAACACAACAATATAAACGAGCATATCGTTGTCTGCAAGAAATTTACAGATTTCGTTGATTGCCACCTGTAATGCCTGTTCTTTCGGATAGCCGTAAACCCCCGATGAAATCAAAGGAAAGGCAACCGATTCGCATTCATAAGCCTTTGCAAGCTGCAACGAGTTACGATAACATGACGAAAGCAGTTCTTCCTCATGATAATTTCCGCCTTGCCATACAGGACCGACCGTGTGAATAACATACTTGCAGGGCAGTTTGTACGCACCCGTAATTTTCGCCTCACCCGTTCTGCAACCGCCAAGTTTTCTGCATTCATTAAGCAATTCATTCCCCGCCGCACGGTGAATCGCACCATCAACACCGCCTCCGCCAAGCAACGAACTGTTCGCCGCATTAACAATTGCGTCACATTTCATCTTAGTTATATCATTCCGAACAATCTGCAACGGCAAAATAATCACCCTTTAAATTCACAATTTTAATGTTTTATTACTCTGATATTAATTATATAGCACCTCTCAATTAAATTCAATGCAAAATTAAATAGTATGGTTTGTATTTTAACAGCCAAACAAGCGACAGCTTAATTCCTGTCGCTTGTGATTATCATATATTCTATTTTTCGTGTTGTCAGAACTATTGAAATTAAGCCTAATATTATTGCAGTGCTACCATTACACGCTATGATTATCGCTATTTATTTTATAACTTTTCCTATTCAGTCATTTTCTTGATATCGTCATAGGAATATGTTTTCTCTGTTGTTTCGGAACTATCAGTAATCAACTGAACAAATTTATTGTCGCCATCAGCATATAACTGACCTGTATAAGAAACTCTTTCATATGCACCGTTCGGCAACGGACTATTCTTAGGAGTTTGAACTAAACACAGTATCAAATCATCCGACTTTTGAACCGTTTTTTCACCGTCAATTGTTTCTTTAAGAAAAGTCGTTTTAATTTCCTCTGCACTTAAATTTTTAAATCGAAACGCATCATTATGTCCTTCAATATGTTCACTAAGCGGAATATATCCACCCAAATTAAATACTGATATTACATCTCCGACTTTTAAATCTCCTTTTAATGTATCAGTTATCAGGACATCTAATTTTGTCCAAGCAACGCCTTCATAGCTTGTATAAGCTACATTTTGAACTGTTACACGGATCACATCATCCGATATTGATATTAATTTCTTAAGGTCATTTTGATAAAGTTCATCAGGTGTTGAAGCAAGTTCAATTACATTGCTGTCAGAATCGGGAACGCTATAGTTCTTTTCCAAATTCACAGATAAATCTCTTAGCACTCCAACATTTGCATTACTCGAATTATCGGTGTTATTTGAAGAGTCTTTACAGCCGATGATAATAAAACAAGCTATTATTAACATAAGGAACAATAAAAATGCTTTTTTCATAATTAATTACCTCCTTTGTCTATAAACTGTATTTTTTTGTGCTTTGTGCAATTTCTACATTTTCATAGTAACGCATAAAGTTAATTTTGTCAACTAATGTTTTTACACCTTAATATGATTAAAAACAAGCGACAGAATAATTCTCTGCCGCTTGTAATTATTATATATTCTATTTTTCAGGTTACCCCAACTATTGACATTGAACCAGAATAAATACAGAAACCTATATATTCAAAACAAGTTGATTATATATTAGTGATCCAATTTGGGCAAATATAATATGAACAACATATCTTGGGGACTCATAAGGTAGAAACTAGTCACTGCCTAATAGTTTTCATCACAATCCAAATCTGTAATATTAATCATAAACTTGTATCATTCATATCGGTTAATTTCTTTTTCTATTATCAAATATTCTGTCGATGATGAGTTTTATAAAGAAAATCATCAATAGGCTTAAACCCCAAAGACCTATGAGAAGATAAATAATATCATCATTTAATTTTCCTTGTTCTAAGAAAATCATATCAGCTTGATCATTCTTCATAATTCCATAAATACTACAAATTACAGACATACCGCCTGTAGATACCAAGTGAAGATTTCCGTGTTTATTGGGAAATATAAAAGTATTTTTGAATACGCAAATACCTATTAAAATAATAGAAGTTAAAAGCAGTCCTATCATTATTTGTATTTTAAATGATGCTATTTGAATATTTAACACATTTAAGATAAATAAGAGAATGTTATACAAAAAAAAGAAAAAATAAATGCTATTTTGTAAGCCAAATTTTGAGCTTTTATTTGCACCTCATTTAGCTTGTGTTTCTTTTTAGTAATAAGAATCGCAAGAAAACAAGTCAAAAATGTCACAAAGATAAAAATTACAATGATAATTTGATTTATTGACATGATATCATCTCCTACAATAATAATTAAGGTTAAAGGCACGTTAACCAGCCACGTCTTTTTCCATTTCAATGCTGAAGCTGTTAGAATGAGAAAGAATGGTCTGACTTATATCACCTTGGACTAACACGTCCGTCAAGGAGTCAGTCAGCCGCTTTCTCATTCGCAGCATTCGATTTGCGCAGGTTGTTCCGTCGGTATTCCGATGCGTGCGTGTCACTCAGGAGATTGAACAAGCATTGAGTAAAAAGCGGTATGCCATATCATTATCTCAGGAGGATTTATTATGAACTCGGTCGGAATTGATGTTTCAAAAAGGAAAATCTACGGTTGTAGCCTTGCGCCCTATGGGTGAAGTAGCTTTGCCTCCCACTGAATATCTCCACACAGAAATTGAGCTTGAAAAGCTGGCTTACACTATTCTTGCTCTCGGTGAAGACACAAGAGTCGTTATGGAGGCTACAGGTCGTTATCACGAGCCTGTTGCCACAGCACTTCACGAATATGGGATTTACGTATGTGTTCTGAATCCCATTTTAATCCACCAGAGCGGTGGAGGTTCGATTAGAAAGGTTAAGTCCGATAAAAAGGACGCCATTAAAATCGCTAAATACGGACTTGACAATTGGGTTAACCTGAGAGAATACACACCTGTGGATGCTCTCAGACAACCCACTGATTAAGAGTCAGTTGCTCTACCATCTGAGCTAATGGTGCAAAGAAGTCGGCGAGACCTATTTTACCGGGCCGTTGCCAGCCAAGTATCGTTGGCGAAGATGAGCTTAACTACTGTGTTCGGCATGAGAACAGGTGGGACCTCATCTCAATCATCACCGACTAAAGAAGCTTAGTGATAGCTTCAAAATTGAATAATGTGAAAAAGTGTTTAAGCAAAGAGGGAAGGTTTAACATAATAAAGGTTAAGCCCTCGACCTATTAGTACTCGCTAGCTTAACGCCTCACCACGCTTACACTTTGAGCCTATCAACCTGGTAGTCTTCCAGGGGTCTTACTCCATAAAGGAAGGGATATCTTATCTTAAGGGCGGCTTCACGCTTAGATGCCTTCAGCGTTTATCCGTTCCGCACATAGCTGCCCAGCTGTGCCACTGGCGTGACAACTGGTGCACCAGAGGTGCGTCCATCCCGGTCCTCTCGTACTAGGGACAGCTCCTTGCAAATATCCTGCGCCCACAGTGGATAGGGACCGAACTGTCTCACGACGTTCTGAACCCAGCTCACGTACCGCTTTAAAGGGCGAACAGCCAAAACCCTTGGGACCGAAT